>JACCDG010438325.1_pt1 | contig 10216 bp, 12 predicted proteins | sample 7442471 | NCBI WGS metagenome assembly JACCDG01 (sample SAMN15323444, study PRJNA562643) | freshwater metagenome | isolation source: river surface water | place: USA:Blue River Watershed | collected 2017-08-17 | reverse complement strand
TTACCCTGAGCTCGTATAGCCCTTTCTAAATCTTCAAAACCACCATCGCCCAAAGCTACTCTATTTTTTCTTCTGAGCTTGATAACGGCAAGCGACAATTTAATGAGTATGCCTGCAAGAATGGCGGTAATGATTGATGTGACGATTAACAATGAGGCCTCCTAAGTCAGCCCTCATTATTACCCACAAATAAAAAAACCACCCGAAGGTGGTTTTCTCTATTTTGGTGGCTCGGGGCGGAATCGAACCACCGACACAAGGATTTTCAACTCTGATTGACCGCCTAAGAGATACTTAAAATCAAACGGATACAGCATACCTGAAAAGTTTTTTGTAAGCGTTGTGCTTTTGTTAAACGCAGCGTAAAAATAATTTACGCTTGCTTTTTGTATGGCTATCACTTGAATGCCTCTGTTATATCAAACCAATATTCTTTTACTTCGTTAGCATTCTTAATATCAATCGTTAATTTAGCGATATGCCTGCCATCTTTGGTTGTTAAGTGTTCGCTGAGTTTTAGCTGCCCCTCTAAATTCTTCATTTTCATATCAAAATTTATCAAATGATGTTCAATCGCCGCCATAGCTGAGGGACTATCTACGCCGCTTATGACGATTGGATCCTCCTCATCGCCCCACCCATTTACTTTTACTTGATATTGAGCAAACTGAAATTCTAAGTTCATAGCGACCCCATTTACATTGAATAAAGCCCCTTCTACACAATTGGCTATATCAAAGTCAATAGCTTCGCTAACTATTTTTGCTATACCTCTTGCCTGAATATAGAATGTTTTTGTAATCCCATAACGCGAAGATAAAAACCCCGTCGTTTGAATCAAATTAGGTATTTTTCTGAAGTAGCTTGCGCTGCCTATCCGCTTCACGCTGCCGTCGTTGTCTATCACGCTCTGCTTGTAGTTGTCGCCGACCATTTTCAATATTTTGTTTAAGCGAGTTAATTCTTGCTTGTGCGAGCGTAAGAGGTGGCTTTGGTTTAATTGTTTTTGGTGAAAATTCAAAAAAGCGCATCTTGTATTTACGCTAAGCATTTACACCTCTCTGTAATTCAATACATTACCAACACCATACTGCGCTTCACCCAACCACTTGGCTGCTAACCCGCTTTGCGCATATACAAGCGTATAGGCAGTCTTTGACTGACTTAGACGCACCCATAGCCTGTATTGCTTCATTTCACAAACCCACTGCGCAATTTATTAGCCGCAAAATCAATAGCTGAATCTAACTCGCCATTTTCAACGGCTGATTTAATAACTTGTAGCGTCGGCACTAACTCAGTTGCCGCAGATACTTCTACAGCATACTTTCCTTTTGCTAACTCTAATACTTTTGAACCATAGCGCACAGCCAATGCTAGCTTACCGTTATCGCCAACAAACCACCACGCTTTAATACGCTTTTGGGTTTCAACCTGTTTGCGTAGTCCTGTTTCTTTATCGGTATAACTGCGAAAGCGACTAACGGCAAATTGACTGCCTGACTGCTCTGCTTTAGCAAGCTCAATCTGTTCCCACAACCGTTTAGCTAATTTATTTCTACGCTGTAGCACCTGCGGTATTTGTGAGGGCTTTTTAGTAGTTGTTAATTTAAGTGCTGCTAGTGTGCTCATTTGCGTTCCTTTCTTGTTTGCGTAATAAAACAATAGCTTCACTGAAACACAGAGAACAACCGAAACAGAGTGGAATTAGCCATCTTCCCAAATAAAAACCAAGTTTTTCTTTCTTTTCTTATCACTCGTATAAATAACTTTGACAGCAGAGCAATCTGTATGCCATTTACTACTACTGATAACGAGCAGCGACACTCAGTTGTTATGTCGCCCTAAAACTGGCCATTAGTGTGCGCAGTGATGGAAATTCTGAGCAGTAGCAGAGACTTGTATTCACTATCCTTAACAGGACGCCGTTAGTGTTGCGAACTAATTGAATAGAGTATTGATTAGCATAAAGTTGATAGCTCGTAGAGCTATAACAACACGAGTAAGCCCTGCTCACACAGCAACTTACAAACAAGACATAGGTAGCCACTTATTGCTTATGTCATTGTTGCGTTTCATTTTCAACCGCACTTAAAAGGAGACAGCGAAACCGCCCTTACCAATCTGGTTGTGCTTATAGTGGTGTAGTAAAGAACTCAGCGAAAGAATCTTTAGCTACTACTGAGCCTGTTGCTTAAGGCTCAGTGTAGGTTGAATCTAGCGAAAGTCTTTAAACATCAACTCTATAAAATAAAAAGAGAGAAATGTGTGAGTGAGTGCGAAGCACTCACGAAACACTAGCGAACGCAGTTCGCTATATAAGGTGGCAATAGGTCAAAAATCACCACTTAGAATATTTTCTGTATATCAAAAAAATTGCGCATCTGAAAAATTATGCTGCTAGGTGAAATTGGGCTAGCTAAGCAGCAAGCAGTCAAATCCGTCGTTTAAAGCGTTAATTGCTTCGCAGCAATGCCCAAGCTAGTGAAAGCTTAAATAACAGCTTGTAGGGCTTGTAATTTCTGTGGCTTATTGACTACAGCGACATAAGAAAATTAACAAATTCTTATCTCAGCCCACTTTGACTTTGTAAGTCATTGATTTATGGAAACTCTTTTTTAGCCTAATTTCGGTAGGAATTTTGCGCATAAGAAAACATACTAATAACAACAAATTCTTTAATGGAGAGACAAATGGCACAGGCAAAAACACTTAATCAAAGCGAAATTGATATGGTTTTGCGCTACATCAGCACGAAACAGAAATACAGCACACGCAATAGGGCGATGCTGCTAACGAGCTATTGGAGTGGGATGCGGGTTGGGGAGATAGCAGCATTACGAGTTTGTGATGTGCGCAATGAGGATGGCACGATTAAGAATGAGATTCGCTTATCTGCTAATCAAACAAAGGGCAATAAGGGCAGAGTGGTATTTGTAAATGAAAAGCTGCGCACAGAGTTAGCTGCATACCTAAAGCACTATCCCGTAAAAGATAATTCGTTGCCATTGTTTTATACCGAAAAGCGTAAGGGTTTTACAGCCAACACACTGACGCAATGGTTCTTTTGGCTCTATCGCAAAGCGGGTATTAGTGGAGCGTCGTCGCATAGTGGCAGACGCACCTACGCTACAGGCATAGCAAGCAACGGCACAAGCTTGCGGGTGCTAATGCGTTTAATGGGACACAAATCAGTATCAACTACAGCTATCTATGTGGATGCCAACGACGATATGCTGCGCAAAGCGGTTGAATTGATATGAAAAGGCTTACTTTAAGTCAAGCGTCAAAAAAATTTACGCTGTTGTAGCTCTGAGAATTGCAGCGTGTTCTTTCGATGAAATACTAAAACAAGTTCCCCTAAATGATCTTCGAACTGCCGCAGTCTTAGAAATAATTGGATCATTCTTAAGAAAATCAATTGGAATTTGAGTATTAAATAGTTGCAGACACTTAAACTCTGTGAAAATCGTAGGCTCAGAAAAATCGCTATTACTTCCACCATAAGTTCGGCACTCACCAACACGGGAAGCATCAATCTTAACCACTTCAAAGTAGCCAAATATGCTGCCAGTCTTTATGACTTTTCCTGTTGCATATAAAAAAAATTTATCCCCAACATTAACGGTATTTGTCAAACAAAACCAACTATGCTCACCCTTTTTGATATTTTCATAGACTAACTTACTAGAAACAACACCAAGCCAATAGCTCATAGACTACTCACAGATTATTCTTTGAAAATTTAATTTGTCATTCATAATTGCCAAATTGTTCATCTTTTGCTCTATTGCCTTAATCGCTTCTTCAGATTGATCAATTCCAATCCACTTTCTTTCAAGCAATTGAGCTGCGGCAAGCGTTGTTCCGCTTCCAGCAAAACAATCTAATACATAGCTATCTTTGTTTGATGATGCGTCAATAATAAATTTAAGAAGCTCCGCATTTTTTTCAGTTGGGTATGAGGGATATATAGGATCTTTGAATTCCCATATATCCTGTGATTTCTTGCCCTTATGCTCATCTGCATAAATGATTTTGCGCGGATTACCATTCGAACTCCACTCGATTAAACCTTTTTCATCGAGTATGTCTAGCTCTGCAGGGCTCGAGCGCCAATGGCGTCCTTTTGGCGGATGCATTCCCTTCCACTCCTGTGCAGTGGGCCCATTTTTTGTTTCACCAGGCGCGTGTATTGGGACGGTTGTATATCTTCGACCATTAGAATCAATTTTTTTAAACAACCTCTTAATATCAGCATCACTCAGCGGTTCGGACGGCTCATTCCAAATACTGCTCTTTGTTTTTGTATAAAACAGAATTAAGTCTTTAACATTCCCATACGCTTGCCGACTAAAGTTCTTAGGATTGCACTTGATTCTAGTAATGTCATTCCTAAAGTTTTCTACACCAAATACTTCGTCCAAAATAATTTTTACATAGTGCCCAATTTTGTAATCTATATGTAAATAAAAAGAGCCTTTGTCGCTAAGCAATTCTCTTATTAGTATGGCTCGCTGCCTAATAAATTCAATAAACTCTGCGCCAGTAATATTATCTTTATAGGCTAATTGATCTGAACCAGACTTACTAATTGTTGCCGTTCGTTTTTCTGAAGTATGAAATGAATTTCCTGTTGCAAATGGGGGATCAATGTAGCACAGGTCAAATTTGATTTTTGTATCTAAAAGCGCTCTTAAAGATTTTAAGTTGTCGCCATAAATTAGTGCATTACTAAATTCGCTGATCGGCTCACTAAAGCTACCTTTTTCACCGTTTAAAATTTCTGAGACTGAAAGCTTATTTTTATAGTTAAGCTCCACGCAATTTCTCCGATATAAAATCTTTTAATAAAATTGCGCTCATTATATTTTCATCTTTAAATTCTTGCGTAATGGTTTGATACATTTTTCCATCGTTTTTAATAAAAAGAACGCCATCTAAAATTAAAACTTTTTCGCAATTAGAAACATTGGCTCTTAAAGTTGAAAATGCATCGTCAAGCTGCGCATTTTGATGCCCACCAAAATCAGTTAAAAACTTCGCTTCACCAATAATATATTTTGAGTTGATTCTCGCAAGAAAATCTAAACCCTTATTCCTTTGATAGCCTAAGTGCTCTTTTGCATACTCCTTAGAGTCTGCATCGCTTCCCATATAAATTGCGTTTCCTTTAGTTTTCCTAAATTCGGTTGCACTAAGCTTTGGTATATCAAAGCTTGAGTCTGTTAAATAATTCTTAAACAATGGTCCGATTTGCCTGTTTGTTTCTTTTGGCTCTTCGCATTTCAGCCTAATTGCATCAAGCCCCATTGAATATAGACTATCAGCTATTTGTTTTACGGTTTGTGGGTTTCTATTGATAGCCATTGGCTCTCTACGAAAATACGCCACAAAAGAATGTTTTATTGGGAATAAATCTAGCTCTAAAAGAGCCTCTAATAGCTTTGTATTGTGGCGACTATTAAAAGCATCCTCAACTTTCCCCCAAATTTTTTTGTCTAAAGTTCGTTTTTCATTATTGGGTAATTTATAGACACTTTGAAGCTGATCTAAGTAATTATTTGACTGAGCTAGTTCTAAGGATTTTTTTAGCCACTTATTCATTTATTCTCCCAATTCTTTGTGCATTGGGAGAATCTTGCCACGTTTATTGAATTTGCGCATTAATTTCTAAATCAACACCTCTAAACCAATAAATAAAAAAGCCCGCTTAAATAAATAAGCGGGCTTAAAGTTAAGCGTCAAAAAAATCTACGCTTTTATTTGCTCATATCCTCCATAGTTTGACATATAGCAATCAACTACTTCATTTATTTTTCCTTCAGCTTCATAAGCGTGATTGCCTATATCTACCCAACTATTATCAAATTTATATTTGATAGTTGTAATACGATAATTATGTGAGATAAGATCAATTTCGCCATATACAAAGAAGTTGTTATTTTCAAAATATTTTGATAATGCTTCTTTATGTTGGATGTTGATGGGATAAATTTCGCACACAACTTCAATGCTAATATCTGCGTGCTTAACAATTGAAATAGATGTGCCTTCAATTAAGTATTCCATCATTCCCCCTTCATCACAGAGCTAGTATTGTCATTCCACGCTTCGATTATTTCGTCGAGCGCACGATAGTAAGCACGATTGTCATAGTCGTTTTCATATACCGTTTCCAATACATCACGCAAAACGCTGTCGTCTAAATCAACGCCTTCACTGCGTAGTATGTGTTGCGCACGAGTAAAGAAGCGGTCAGGCGGAGCAGGCAGCACTTCCACTACTTCTGCTCTGCTAAGCAAACCCTTATCTATCTTTTCCACTTCGTTAGTAGTAAAAATAAACAATTCACGCTCTGCCATTCCATCCAAACATACACGCAGCGCACCTTTTGCTTTAGGGTCGAAATTTACTTCTTCTACGACGGTGTAGTTATTCTTTTGTCCGTCTGTGCTAAACAAACGGTCAAATTGAGCTGAGCGAAAGAATTTCTCACGCACTTCTTTAGCATTGTTTAATTCTTCCGCATTGACATAATTGACTACCACGCTGTCGCCGTCGATAGCTTTCGGTATTAAGTCTGCGAGCAAACTCTTACCTGTGCCGTATTCGCCGTGTAGCACCAACGGCAGCATTGTTTTGCCATCGGCATAGCGCTTGATTTGTGTTTCCAATTTTGGAGTTGCGAATACAAACTCGTCGATTGTTTTAGGTCGATACTTGTAATTACTATTCATTTCATTTATCCTCTTGTTGTGGGCTGAGTGCGCCAACACCCAGCCCAAGTTTGAAAAAGCACTTAGTTAAGTTAAGCAGCCAACAATTCGCCTACCGTTTCGGTGGGCGTTTTGCTTTTTGCCACTGACTTAGCATTAGCTAACGCTGACTCTTTGCGCTTAGCGTTTTCTGACTTTTTAGCTAGCGCTTGCTGCTCACTAAAAAACAACGCTAGTTGCTGCTTAGCCCACTTAGTCATTCCCGCCGAATACGCAGGCACAGCGCCTAATGCCTTAATGTTTCCCTGCTTGTCTGCTTTACCAATCACAAACACAAAGTCTTTGTCATAGGTTTGCGCTACAAACTCTTTCGACACTTTTAGCATTGCTAACGGTTTTGCTACTGCGTTTGTTAGCGTTTCTTCTACTAATGTCATTGCGTTAGCTATCGTTGCTTCTTTTGCCACAACCTTCGCCGACTTAGTAAAGCGCTTCTTACATTGCTCTACACCACCGCAGTCCTCAATAAACTGCGCTAGCTGCGAAGCACTAATGCCCTGCTGTAGTGCTGCCTGTAGTGTCCTGCTGTAATTCATACTACGCTGTCTATCAGTGCCAAATACATAACGCACGAATAGTGTTAGTGCGAGCGTATTTGTTTGAATACGCACTTTGCGAGCCTCCAAATTAAGCTTCATTTGCTTAATCGTTTCAGCTAACAGCGTTTTGCTAACACTAGCTGCTTCATACATAGCCAAAACTTCAGCCAAAATTACATACAAACGCTGATTACTGCGAGCGTATTCGTTTTGCTCGAAGTGCTCACGCTGCTTTACTAATGCGTCTGCTTGATTAACGATTGCTTGCGCAGACATTACTGATTTACTACTAACTGACTTAGCCATATAAATCTCCTTATGTGAATGGCGTTAATAAAAAGTGTGGTTGCGAAATTGCTCGCACACTGACTGCCGCAAGCGTAAAAAATATTGACGCTTGCTTTACTGCTACTACAAAACTTAGCTTGTTGTTAAAGAGCTGATACGCATTAGTTGCCGTATCGATAGTTATATGATAGTCTTTATTAACACGAATTATTATTGCGACTTATTAAACTTATTCTTGTTAATATTAAATGGCTAATTTAGGTAGAAAACGCTTGCCGCGCCTTATGACATTAGGTGCTGACTTTGATAAAAGTGGCTTATCGGTAAAGCCCGACCCACGCTATGACTTAGTCTGTGATTACCTAAAAGCAAGTCCAAGTTATGAGTCTGTGATGCGCAAAATGGCAAAACAAAAATCGCCATATCCACTACCCAAAGACTATAAGGTTGTGGCGCAAGTGGTTAAAGACTTTGGTCTGATTTACAAAATGAAAGAGGCAGATTGGTGGGATAAAGTTGGTAAGCAACTTTATGGCATTGGCGCACCACTGCCAAATGTCAAAGTATTGGGCGCACTCGACAACAGCAATCAGTCTGTTGCTGCTAATTGGAATGGTATAGATTCAGTTGTAGCTGAGCTTCCACTCAACCTAACACTAGCGCAGGCTATGAAACAGCTACGCAAGCAGTTAGTGGGATTTAATTTCTCCGCAGCACTTCCAAAACAAGCTGCGCCAAAGTATCAGCTGTCAAATAGCAAACTGCGCATAGACACGCTACAAAATGGACTATCAGCGTTGCGTCTGTATAAGCGTGGGTTTCCACTTTGGAAGATTGGGAATGAATTGCGATTAATTCCTGCGCAGTCATTCATTGAAAAAGATGCGGATAAGATGTTAGAAGATGAATTGGGCGATAGAAAAGAGATTCTCAGTATTGCTGCAAGTCGCTTAATAAAAACTGCTGCGCTAATCGCAGAGAATGCGGCACGAGGTATATTTCCATCTAATAAACCCATAAAAGAAGCAATTACATCTCCTTATCAGCGTAAAGCTGGAAGACCTGTGGGCATTAAAAACCGAGTGGTGCGAAGATAAAAATCTTAAAAAAATTTATGCTAATTTATCAGCCGCCATTGTTGCGGTTAATTTCGAATAATGCCGCTCAATCATAAGAGCACTATTACCCATCTGCTTCGCTAGCGTATGTATATCTGTTCTGTTTTCTAATAGCTCAAGTGTGGCGTAAGTATGGCGCAACGAATATAAAGTTCTTGTTTGTCCTTCGCTATTTTTTTCCAATCCACTATCACGCATCAATCTTCTAAATGTTCCGTTCAAACTCGGCGGTTGATAGCCATTGCTAAAGCGAAATAATTTGTATGGCACTCTAGTTTTCAGTAGCTCGTCAAATGAAATATCTTTAATGTCATTCTGTCTGTGATGTAGGCGTTTCAATACATCTACGGCACGATGCTTTGCGATTAGCCAACGCCCACCTGTCTTACCGCTAACCCACAAGCGTAAATATTTTTTACCCTCGTGTGTGTGCCACTCAATGTTTCGCCAATCTATGCCTAATGCTTCTGTGCCGTGTCGCATACCCGTCAGCAATAGCATTTCTACATAATCACGCAGCAGTGGTCGCATTTCACGCTCTACAGCTAGCCTGCCACGCTCTGCCCAAGTCGCCATATACACAAGCAAGTGGTCTATTTCTTCTCTGCTAAACGCTGGACGAGCCTGACTCTTTAACCCACCGCCATTTAATTTTGGGATTGGCGCTCGCTCACTTATCCAACCCTTATTAACTGCTGTAGCCAATAGCCTATTCCACGCACTTGAAAAATTATTCAATGTGCTGGCTTTAGGCAGCTTGCCCATTTGCCGATTACGCCACAGCTCAAACTCCGTAATGTCATTGTGTGTCAATTGCTCTAAATACTTTTCGCCGAAATAAGGAATGAAGTATTTTTCGATACAGCTTACATACGAATGAAATGCTGTCTTTCCTTTTCCTAAATCAATTTGCTGCCGAAGCTCTTTTAATGTGGCTTGTGCTATGTGTGCGAAGTTCTGTGTTGTATGTGCTAAACCAAGCTTGTGTCTATACCTGGCTTCGTCATATAAATCACAAGCGACGGCAACGGCATTTTCTAAGCTGGCTTTGTGAGTGCTGACCCTAACCCATCCCTTACCCTCTAATTTATAGCGACACTGATAAATCGGTGTGGAAGATCGCTTGTATAAAACTACTTCGCCATCGCGCAGATAAATTAAATTAGGTGTTGTTGAAATTAATTGCTGTAGTTTTTTTTCGTGTGGTTGCGACTGCTGTTTGGGTTGTGCTGTGTCTAATTCCTTAAACATATGACAACAACGCAAACAGCATTAGAAAAAGTGGGCTGAGCGTAAATTATTTTTACGCTTACGCTGAAAAGAAAACACCCTAGTCGCTAAACTAGGGTGCCTCATTGCTATATATGGTGGCCCGGGGCGGAATCGAACCACCGACACAAGGATTTTCAATCCTCTGCTCTACCGACTGAGCTACCGAGCCAAGAAGCGAGATTATAGCTTATTTGATATGAACAATAAAGAAATGTGTTGG
>JACCDG011213542.1_pt1 | contig 10218 bp, 6 predicted proteins | sample 7442471 | NCBI WGS metagenome assembly JACCDG01 (sample SAMN15323444, study PRJNA562643) | freshwater metagenome | isolation source: river surface water | place: USA:Blue River Watershed | collected 2017-08-17 | reverse complement strand
GGAAGGTTGCGACAAAGGCCGCTACTTCTTCAGGAGTGCGCGTATCGATTTTGGTGAGTACAATCCACTCGTCTTTACTGACAATATCCTGACTGTACTTTGATAGTTCCTGGCGAATTTCTTGGTAACTTGCCATTGGATCCTCACCTTCTAGCGATACAAGATGCAGTACCATCGCGGTGCGCTCAATATGACGCAAGAATTTATGTCCTAGCCCTTTACCATCGGCAGCACCTTCAATGAGCCCAGGAATATCAGCCAACACAAAACCACGGAGTACACCAAGATGTGGCTCAAGGGTAGTAAATGGATATGCACCAATCGCAGAATGTGCGTTCGTGAACGTATTAAGAAGCGTTGACTTGCCTGCATTTGGCAATCCTACAAGACCAACATCAGCCATGAGGAGCACCTCAATCTTGAATGTACTCTCTTCACCTGGCTTACCTTTCGTTGATTCTTCAGGTGAGCGATTCGTTGAGCTCTTAAAGTGCTCATTACCGTATCCACCTTGACCACCCTTAAGAATGAGTACTGTCTCACCTTCCTTGGTCATTTCAAATGAGCGCTCGCGGCCAATATCAGTCACGCGTGAACCAACGGGAATATCGATATAGAGATCTTCACTATTTTTTCCAAACTGACTCAAACCGCGACCTGCGCCACCGTTCTCGGCAATGAAATTTTTATCACCAGTATATTTTGCGAGCTGGTTTAAATCACGGACCGCGCGCACATAGACGTCGCCACCATTTCCACCATCGCCACCTGCAGGACCTGCCTTCGGTCGGAATTTTTCATGTCGCCAACGCACCACGCCGTCGCCACCATCACCCGCTTTCGCGTAAATTTCTAATTCATCAACAAACATACAATAAACCTTACGAGATAAACTTGTTCCCAATTGTTGTTACTATCGATACTAAGAGAGAACCGAGGAGTGCGGCCACAAATCCACTCACTGCAAAACCATCAATGAATGAGGCAGCAAACATGAACAAGGCAGCGTTAATGACGAAGATAAACAACCCAAGGGTAAGAATCGTAATCGGCAACGTTAGCACAACAAGAATGGGTTTTACAATCGCGTTCATAATACCCAAAATTACCGCTGCAATAATTGCTGGATAGAGACCATCAATGCTAACGCCAGGCACTACTTCTGCTACCAAAAGAAGCGCTAATGCACCAAGCAAGATTCGGGCTACGAGAGTAAACATAAAGGTACGGTACGTTATTTTTGGCTTACTGTCAATCAATGTGTTGTCATGCTTCACGAAAAAGGGCGGGAGAAGCTTCGCTTCTCCCGCCCTTTTATGCCTCCCTACTTCACCACCGTCCAGCCAGCCGCTAGGAGTGGCTCGGCTTTTTTATACTTCAACGTCTGTGTCTCACTGCCGTTGGTAATAGTCACCATTTCATTGCGTCCCATGGTTACTTCACTCGTACGTGGTGCTTGTTTGTCGCCCGCAGTTTTCGCGCCACTCCCCACTTCCTGAGCAGCAACGCGCTCTTTTCGAAGCACCGCCTCCTCAGCTTCAAGTGCCTGTGGTTGGAGTTGCGGCAAAATATCAGCCATGCGCTCGAGGACCGCGAGCTGCATTTCTTTAAAGAGTCGTGAACCTTCTTTTCGATACTCAAGGAGTGGATCCTTCTGTCCGTAGGCACGAAGGTTCACACTTGAGCGCGTATACTGCATCACTTCGAGGTGCTCCACCCAAAGAATATCAATCATCTGGAGCGTAAGTTTTTGTACCATTTCTGACCAGACTTCATCTCCAAACTCGGCTTCTTTCGCTGTAATAACCGCATCGAGCTCTGGTGCTAGTGCCGTAATCTCAGCAAGTACCGCAGTAATTTCTGCCTTGTCTTTTTTGAGCAGTTTCAGACGTCGCTCGTAGACCGCCTTGCGCTGTTGATTCTGCACATTGTCGTATGCAAGCACTTGCTTACGTGCGTCAAAATGGAAACCTTCAATTCGTGACTGTGCACTCTCAAGCTGCCGACTAATGAGACCATTTTGGATTGGCTCATCTTCAGGAATACCGAACGTACCCATGAGCGACTTCATACGGTCGCCACCAAATACGCGCATCAGCTGATCTTCCATCGACACCATAAAGAGGGTTTCGCCTGGATCTCCCTGACGACCCGAACGGCCGCGGAGCTGATTGTCGATACGGCGCGCCTCATGACGCTCGGTACCCAAGACAAAGAGTCCACCGAGTTGACGCACCGCCTCTGCTTCTTCTGGTGTTGCATCCACACCACCAAGTTTAATGTCCACACCACGACCAGCCATGTTGGTTGCGAGTGTCACCATGCCTTTACGGCCGGCGTTCGCGATAATCTCTCCTTCGCGCTCGTGGTTTTTCGCATTCAACATCTCGTGCGGTACCTGAGCTGCAGTCAGCGCTTGCGAGAGCACTTCATTTGTTTCAATTGATGCTGTACCAATCAAGACTGGCTGCCCAGTTGCCTGAACTTCTTTTACCTTACGAATGACCGCCATGTACTTTCCTTTCGTTGTTTGGAAAATCAAATCATGATTATCCTTCCGTTGTACCGGCCGATTTGTTGGCACTGGAATTACATCGAGCCCGTATACAGAATAAAATTCTTCCTGTGAGGTAAGTGCGGTACCAGTCATACCCGCCAACTTCTCGTACATCTTGAAGTAGTTCTGGTATGTAATCTGCGCATAGGTCTTTGATTCTTTTTGAATCGCAACACCCTCCTTTGCTTCAACTGCTTGGTGTAATCCATCACTCCATCGTCGACCTGGCTGCAAGCGACCAGTAAACTCGTCAACAATAACCACTTCACCATCGCGTACAACGTATTCTTTGTCTTTTGTGTACAGACCCTTTGCGCGTACGGCAGTTTCTAAATGATGCACATACTTAATGCCGCGGTCGGTATAAATATTTTCGATGCCGAGCATCTTCTCCGCAGCCTCAACGCCGGCGTCGGTGAGTGTCGCCGCCTTCAGCTTTTCATCGAGCTCATAGTGCTCACCCTCGTGGAGCTGGCGCGCAATCGCTGCAAACGTTTCGTAAAGATTCTCACCTTGTGCCGCAGGCGCAGAAATAATCAGCGGCGTACGCGCTTCGTCAATAAGAATTGAGTCGATCTCGTCTACGATTGCAAAGGCATGATCACGCTGGCGTAAATTCTTTTCTTCAAACTCAATGTTGTCGCGCAAGAAATCAAAACCGAACTCACTGTTGGTACCATAGGTAATATCAGCTGCGTACGCTTCCTGTCGCGTACACGGACGCAAGAATTCATAAAAGACTTTGAACGATCCATGTTCATCGCGATCTTCATCAACCTCTTTATGTCCTGCGTCGTAGAGGTACGATGTGTTGTGATTAATCACTGCAACTGAAAGTCCAAGTGCTGCGTAGACCTGCCCCATCCAGACAGCATCGCGACGCGCAAGGTAGTCGTTTACGGTAACCACATGGACACCACGCCCATTGAGTGCATTGAGTGCCGCCGGAAGTGTCGCTACGAGTGTCTTACCTTCACCGGTGCGCATCTCGGTGATACGACCACGGTGAAGTAAAATGCCACCGATGAGTTGCACGTCGTAGTGACGCAAGCCCAGCGTGCGCTTGGCCGCTTCACGAGTAAGCGCGGCAACATTCGGCAAAATCTCATCAAGCGATGCCCCTGCACGCACACGTTCCTTTTCAGCAACGACTGCCGCAATAAGCTCATCGTCAGCCAGTGCTGCATACCGCTCTTCCAAGCCGTTAATCTCACTAATAAGCGGCGAAATAGCTTTTAATTCCTTTGCGTAGGAAGGACCGAAAAATTTATCGAGAAATGACATAACCGGGCAATAATACCACAAAAAAGCCATGAAAAAATATTAGACAATAGCTACGTCGCAAAGCACTTTGGCAGATCAGAATCCCGTGCAATCAATGAAATATTTCAATCGTTACCCAACATCAATCAACTCGTTAGACCTGCAACGAAAAAGCCGCAGCTTATAGCTGTGGCTTAATCGATTAAGCGTACACGCAAGTGTCGCGTATCAGGAATCTTTCGAATCGCGATACGATTTACTTCTTCTTGCGTGGTGCTGCTTTTTTTGTGGCCTTCTTTGCAGTCTTCTTCACTACTTTCTTAGCAGCTTTCTTGACTACTTTCTTCGCCACCTTCTTTACGGTCTTCTTAACAGCTTTCTTGACTGCCTTTTTTGGAGCAGCCTTCTTTACTGTTTTCTTTTTTGCAACCATAGTATTTTTGCTTAAAGGTGATTCCGAGTAATGGATCGACCGCTAAGACTTCTCAGTGAAAGAACTAATCGAGAGAGAATGTCTTCGTATGTTTATTATCACGTGCGCATGCATTTGTTACAAGCAATTGTTATGCACATGTATGTGGATAATAAAAAAATATTTTTTATAAAAAATTTAAATTTATTTTTTATTACTATCGTTTTTGTTGCGATAAAAATTTTTATAAATTTTTATCGCAACAAAAAAACACAACGCGCTGTGCGTTGTGTTTTTTATATTACATGCTCCCGAGTAATCGCACCTCACGTTCTATGGTAATCCCTGTTGCTGCGTACACGTCTGCGGCAATCGTTGCTGCGTACGTAAGCACATCGTCGGTCGTTGCACCTCCCCGGTTATAAAGCACGAGCGCTTGACCTTCATAACATCCAACCGTTTCAGTCCCCTGTCCTTTTAGATTAAGTACACGATCGAGAATCCACCCGAGCGGGACCTTCACCGTTTCCGCATCAACCGTATAGGCAGGAAGTTCTGGATAGGTACGCAACAGCGCCTCATACTGCGTACGTAAAATGACGGGGTTCTTAAAGAATGAACCTGCTGTTCCAACTTGTTGCCAATCAGGAAACTTAGCCGAGCGAATAGCAATCACTGCTTCACGTATCTCTGTCAGCGATGGTGTCGTCGCTGCGAAACGTTCAGCCAAATCTTTGTAGGTCACCTGCGGCTTTGGTTCTCGACTGAGCACGAATGTCACTGCGGTCACAATATATCGACTCCCTGCTTCATGTTTAAAAATTGAGTCACGGTATCCAAACAAACAATCGCTACCAGCGAAAGTTGTATATGATTCTGTCACGCAATCAAAGACGCGAACCAATGAAATAAGATTCCCCACTTCTACACCGTATGCACCAACGTTCTGTACGGGCGTTGCCCCGACACTCCCTGGTATGTGCGATAAATTTTCAAGGCCCCAATACCCGTGTGCAGTAGTTAAAGCCACGAGATCGTCAAATACTTCACCCGCTCCCACAGTAAGATACACGCGGTCTGCCTCTTCTTGTATCGAGATACCTTTGATATCAATCTTGAGTACTAACCCAGTAACCCCCGCATCGGGAGCTAGTACATTTGAACCACCACCGAGCACCGTAATTCTTTGCTCCTTGGCCCGTGCATACGCAACGGCTTCCGCCAATTCCGCTTCGCTCGCCACATACGTGAGACGTTCAGCAAAACCACCCGTTTTAAAGGTGGTTAGCGTGGCGAGAGGTACCTGTTCGTTAATTTGCATTCGGTGTTGTAGTTGCTGCACACGGCAATGACGGATCTTTGCCGGCAGAAATATTTGATGCGTAGCACGTTGCTGTTGGTGCAAAGCTTGGGATTTCACTTGCAGCTGCTTCAAGTACGCGTACGGCTTCATCAGGTTGATCGAGCTCGTAGTAGAGGAAGGCTAAGCTCGCTCGATTCTGTGCGTCTTCTGGCGCTGCTGCGATACGGAATTCGTAGAGATCGGTCATGTACGCATAATCTTTAACTGCCTCAACCGAGCTAATCGCATAATCGTTCAAAGCAAATTCTGCTTTGTAAGTATCACCAATCAGTTCTTTGGCTTCATCGACTTCGTTGAGACGGAAGAGTACTGCTGCGTAGAAGATGCGCGCGGTCGTATTACGTTCTTCGAGTGCAAAGCCTTTTGCGAGGTACTCTTTTGCTTTTACCAAATCGTTTGCCTGTAGCTCAACGAGTGCTTGTTCAACATGTAGTGCTGGCTTGTTTGGTGAGAGCGAGAGTGCAATCACTGATTGCTCACGCGCTTTTTCAATAGCACCAATTGAACGATAGAACGAGGCGAGAAAGTTATGAATACGTGCATCGCCAGGCTTTGTATCAGCCAAGCGCAAGAGCTCAAGTTCGGCGCGCTGCACAATCATTTGTCGTTCATTTTCTGGCGCTTGCGGTGTGCGTGCAATTTGCATCGCTTGCTGTGCAAGTTGCTCGATAATTTCCTGATCAGCAAATGAACCTCGACCGAGAGCGCTATGGAATTCTTCCAAACGACCACGGGCAGTGTTGTTGGTCATTGCATCAATAATATCGCCTGCAGCCTGCATACTCGGTACATTGATGAAGTACACCGTAAAACCAGCGATGATAATTACAATCGGTGCAGCGAACTGACCAATCATACGATCCGACATAGTGAACGCTTGTACTTGCGGCATCGGTGTTCCCACACGACTATGAATGAGCGCCAAGAGTACGCCGTAGAAAATGTAGCTAATGATGTTATCAAACACTACAATGTTGTGAATGAGATAGGCAGCCAAGAGACCGAGCAATACCGCTTGCTCTGGCACCGAGAAAATCGTCTCACGCTTCAGAATAACCGGTACCACGAAGAGGTAGTACACCACCGCAGCCATAATAGAGAAGTATGTGATAAAACCAACTACACCGCCCGCAATCAACCAGTCGAGGAAAATATTATGGACGCGATCAAACCACTGTTCCTGGTTCCAGATATCGGCACGGTACTGTTCATTAAAAACATAGTTGAAGTTCCCCAAGCCCCATCCAAACAGAGGTCGTTCTTCAACACCAGCAACCGCCATACTCCAAATTTTTCCACGGGTTTGCAAGTCTTGTTCAATATTGATATTCGCAATACGTGATACCGGACTATTCTGCGGAATAATCGAACTCTCTCGAACACCAATAAACGCGACAATTGCGACACCAAGAGCTACCACGCCACCGATTGCATACCGTCGTAAATGTGGGTAACGCCGAGCAAAGAGCGCAATGTACCCCACTGTTACCACTGAACCACCAACAAGCCCTAAGAAGGTTCCGCGGGTACCGGTCTGCAAGAGTGTGTACGCCAAGATGAACGCGGCAACACCATACCCTACGCGCTCCCAGGTGACTTTCGTCCGCAGCATCAAGAAGTACGCGAAGAAAATATGGAAGAGCATATAAATCGCCATGTATGCTGCGTTACCGAGCTTTGAATCCACGCGACCGCGGCCCCCGTCAAAGATACCTGCTTGCTGTCCAAGCCCGTAGAGCGCCACCATGAGTGCTACACCAATTGATACATTCAAAAACCACCACCAGTGTTTATCGGTTTTCATCACACTTCCCAAAACAATCGTGAAGAGGAACACGTGGATGAGGGTAATGTAGCCATCCATACGTTCGTAGTTACTCCAGAAGCTCGTATGCGGATCCTGAGCCAGGAGCGTCGACACTGCCATAGCGCCCATGAGCGCAGCGAAACCAGCAACGATCCAAGAAAACTTCGGACGATACTTCACATCGGTAAGCGCTAGAAGGATCCATGCTGCAAAAACAATCTCTACAATAATCCGAAATGCAAAGTTCTTCCCAGTAATAAATGGAAAGAAGTAATCATTCTCTACGTAAAGAGGTAAAAAAGGAATTAAAAATAAACCGCCAAACACCACTGCCAGTAACGTATCTTTCATATTGGAAAGAATAGTACCACGCAAGCAGGCACACACGCACGAATAATGTACGTAAAATGCAACGAGTTACCTATCTGTCAATATATCCACATTAGTAGCATAATCATAGCTTCCATACATCTGCATGCCACAAAAGAACTAGCTGGCGAGCGAAGCTCGCCAGCTAGTTCTTTCTCACACCCCATTCACCCCCCACTGTAATCATTTCACTCCAGATACGGCACAAACGAAACCGGGAACGAATGCCGGAGGGTAACGGTCATTCCACACGGACACGGATCAGGAGCGATATCATCCCTATACGCTGCAAAATTTTCATTAGTAGACTGCGTCGTAATTGCAAAAAATTCCACAGCGCGGTTGCTATACAGTGGCCGCGTAAACATGGTACTCATGCCCGTTGGACCGCCAGCATGACCAAGGGCAACACCTACTGAATGTCCCGTACTGTCACTTTTTATTTCTTGGAGCATTTCATCACGCCAGCCGTTCTGCTTAAGCCAGTCATATATACCATCATCTTCACTGACAAATGAGGGTTGCTTACGAGCCGTCAAAACCATGACTGATTCGCAGGGAAGAATTGGCGCGCTGCCGCTTCCATCCATCGTAGACATCCAACCATACGGATCTGCTTCTTGTGCAGGAGCTACATAATACGCCGTACGTTCCCATACCGTCGTACGCGCAAAAAATTGTTTCTCAATGTCTAACAAGATTGGCGACACGTCCCTTTCCGTACAGGGAATATCTTCATCTGAGCTCGATGGTTGTGCCGACACTATATTTTCAGCGACTATTTCTACTGCATCATGATTTTCTTCAAGCGAACTAGTCGCGACTGATACTGGAGAGCTCATACCAGACTCGGTCACTGAATATTTCTGCAGTATAAATAAAGTACTTGCTACCAACAAAATAATAACAACCCCGGTAATACCTATGTGGGTTACTCGCATATACGTTGCCATTTGTCTAAAAGTATATCAAACAAAAGATGCAGTTTACTATGTAGTAAACTGCATCTTTACATACGTCACTTCCCTTTCCTTACCTTACTTCAACGCTGTTGCAACATCCTCTGTCACCGCTTCAACATTTCGATTCATGAGTCGCTCAGCCACTTCGCGCAATCGCTCAGCTACCGAAGGCTGCAATGCTTCTTTTGCATCAGCTAATTCACGAAGTCGTGTAACTGCACGATCGGACGATTGTCGAACAGGAACATCAATTACGTACGCATCTACCTGTCCTGGGGTTGTAGTATCCTCAATTGCAGTAATCTCACTATCGCCATAGCCACCACCCGTATCTACCGAGAGGGTATACCCTCCGACACCTGTACCAATTACCTCAAGAGTGAATACATCATCTTCAGGTGCTGTGATCGCCAACACCTTAGGCAAGTGTACGTCAGCACCAACCTGATCTCGAGTTACTACCCCAGCAGCCTGTGCATACGTACTACCAGGAATTTCATTAAGGATTTCTCCAGTCTCAGGATCATACCCTGTTCGTCGCCCCTGACCATCAGTAATCAAGAGTTCAGCTGGCGAGCCAAGCTGAATCTCTACCCACCGCGGGAACGGACGTTGTGCATTGGTATGACTGTAGAGATTTGCCTGATCGAACGTACCACCATACCCCTGCACATGACCTGCAATATCTTTCGTATCATTCAATGTTTGTGTCATGTACCAGAATGGGTCGCGCACGGCATAATTACCATCAGCTAGCACATCACTCAAAACGAAATAATGCCCCTTGCTCTTTTTAAATGCAATACTTGGCGAACCTGCCGCTACGGCCGTGGCAACTTCATCCTTATTGGTACTATTGAGCGCATCAAGCTGAAGAGTACTGTAACCAAGCGCTGGACTTAAGTATTGCAGACCATAATACCAACGAATAGTATTGAGTTCAGTATATCCATTATTATTTTGCAACCAAGTATTGAAGTTACCTGGATTCACGGTAGTGCCGTCATACCCTTTAGTAATACCATAGTACTGCCCCAGCATAGCAAGTGACGTGAGTGCACACCCACAGCCGCCAATCGTACTACCACACCAATCTGGAGTCCCATCACCATAGACATCATCTGCCCACTCAGCTGACTCTGGTGGGTACGGTGAGGCAATTTGGGTTATAAGCGGAACTTCTCCTTCTGTCGCTGCTGCTTCAATGACTTCCTCAATGGCGGTAGCTGTTTCGGCAATGCCTTCAGTCACTTCAGGCGGCAGTTGTCCTTCGGCTGTATCAACCTCAACTTTCTTTAAGAGCGCACTGAGCTGATTGAGTGCCGCGTTAAATTTCCCTGTTTCAAAGAAACCTAAAATATTTTTAACTTGCGCTGTGTATGAATTTCGCTGCGCCTTATTCACAAGTCCCGCAATATACTCCTTCAACTTATCTACCCCACTCGCCACTGTAACTTCTTCCTCTGGCACGGTATATGTAATTTC
>JACCDG011119452.1_pt1 | contig 10226 bp, 6 predicted proteins | sample 7442471 | NCBI WGS metagenome assembly JACCDG01 (sample SAMN15323444, study PRJNA562643) | freshwater metagenome | isolation source: river surface water | place: USA:Blue River Watershed | collected 2017-08-17 | reverse complement strand
GCGAGTCCGCCGATTCCGCCAAGGATCATGCCGGCGAGCTTCTCATCTCCAGCGAGGTAGCCACCGATTGCTGCGCCGGTTGCAGTGACTCCAAGCTTGATGGCGAGGTCTGGCTCGATGCGACCATACATGTTGATGGGGCCGGAGCCCGTGGGATCAGTACGACCGCCGAATGGGCGAGGTTCTGTAGAGGTACCTTTGCCATTGGTAGGAACCTCCAGCCACGTGTGTCCTTGCGCGTCGGTGACCTCCTTCCCGCCGAGAGACTTGAGGTAGGAGGTCGTCTCCTTGGCGTAGCGGTCGTAGAGAGACTGGTGGCCGGGATGCTCAAAAGACTTTTTGCCAGAATCTACTTTAGCTTTCAACTCCTTAAGAGTGCTTTGCGCCTCGGTTAAAGCGTCTTGCTCTACTTTGATGCGATCCTCGAAAACACGAAGAGAATCTTTAGCTCTTTGTGCTACAGCAGGATCGCTGGAGTTAAGCAATCCAAGCTGATTTAACCGATCTACACGAGTTGACAGACTTAGCTGCAATTCCCTCAAAAATCGAGCATGATCTCTTACAATCTTCTCGACAGACGCTTGTCTTGTAATATCTCCAGGCCACCCCTCAACCTTCGCCACCGTATCTGCAGTCGCGAATCTTACCGCCGACTCTCCGCGCGCAGCAGCCTGCCCAAGAGTCTCACGGATGAGGCGATTCGGAGCATTCTTGACTGCGTTGGTGAGAGGGGAGAATGCGCCAGCCTCACGCAAAGACGGCAAGACAGCTTCAATATGCCAAAGTTTGTCAGACAAAGCTTTACGCTGCTCTTTGAGTGCTGTAAGATCTGCTGGACGTATGTTGGTTTCGTCGAAAAGATCCAGGCGCTTTTTGATTGTGTCAGTAAGTTCAGCTATTTCAGCTCTAAGTGCATCTCTTTGGGCAAAAATCTTTCTAGTTTCAGCAGTTTCGAGGCCAACTTTCCCCTCCTGCACAGTCCGCGAAACCTCGTCCCGCACAACCCGCATCCGCAGGTCTTGCCACTCCTTCTTCTCCGCCGCGGTGAGATCCGCCCGCGGTTTCTTCGGACTGGTTTCCAGCTCCTTGATCCGACCGTAAGCTGCAGCCTTCTCTTCCGGCGTCATCACCTTCCGCACGTTCTGCGCGAGGTCAGACTGCACCTCCATCACATGCTCGATACCGCCTTCGCGGAAACTGCGCGTGTGCCCGTAGTAGCGAGGGTCTCCAAAATGGTTCATCGCGGAGACGTGCATTGTCTCGGGGAATTGCCAGATGGTAGTCGTAGAAACAGGCAGTTTGTTTTGGAAATTTTCAGGAGATACGTCGCCGCGAAAAGCTGCATCGTCAACAAACCAAGGATCATTAACTCTAGGCGGAATATTACTTGAACCACGCCGAATGTTAAGAAGCCCGTGTCCAGCATACGAATCAGTAGTCTTCGGGGTCAGCGAGTGATCTCCGGTCTCCTTACGGAACTCCGTGACAAGCTCCTCCGCTGAAACCTTCCGCCCTTCAGCCTCCGCCCGAGCCAGCACCGGTTCCAGAGCGGCCTTCTCCCCTGCTGCAGTCCCAGGCTTGTTGAGTTCCTGGCGGACTTGAGCAGGGTGAAACTCCGTGGCGTTTTGCGGGAGGCGGTCGAGAGTCTTGAGGGTGTACTTTCCATCGGCGAGGAGAGGGCCGAGTGCGCGCTCCGGCATCTTGGCGAGGACGGACGCAGGAATCTTTCCTCGTGTTGCGAGGACTCCGCCAACAGCTGCGGCTGCGGTGGCGATATCCTTCTGCTGATCCGGGCGCGAGTAGGCGTAGAGGCCGGCGGTAGCTGCAGCTGCTCCGAGGCCAAGCTTCATCAGCAGGTCCTGGTCGATTGCTCCCTTCTGGTTGACGAGCGGACGGCGAGTGAGTTTCTCCTCGATGTCTGCCAGACTTTCTCGACGAGCATCGAGTTCCTCCGCGCGAGCCTGCTCGGCTTTGTGCTGCTGCCAAGCTTGCTCGATATCACCTTCCTTGGTGCGGAATCCAGCGTCGACCTGGGCCTGCCGCTCTGTGCGAATGCGGTCGACGAGGGGCTGCGCACGGCGCTCCGCCACAAACGGAGCCACGTCAATCCCAGGCTGAACATTCGGCTCCGCAAGATCGGGGTTCTTGCCTTCAGGAAACTCGCCGAACTCATTACCGTAGACAGTTTCGCGCGCGAGCGGCGACGAAGGTTCTTGATCGAGAAAGTTTTGCTCTTCACGGATGCTTCTAAGACGCTGAAACAACTTCAGAGATTCTGGTGGAAGTTGTCCAGCTTCGTCAGGCTCCATGGCAGCAATCTGTCTCTTGATGTTTTCTGCCTCTGCACTCAGCGCGCGCGAGACTCTCTCCTTCTGCTCGGGAGAGACTTCGCGCAAGGAGCTGTAGGGCTGGCCCGGACGCTTGACTTTGCCGGCCTTGGTGCGAGTACCAGCTTCCTCGGGAGTGAGCGGGCGATCGAAGTTGATGTCGCCGGGATGCTCTGGCGGGAGATCGGGAGCTGGCGGAGCTTCGGCTGCAGCAGCTGGTCCGTTCCTAAACCGACGGTAAGCTGCTTGACCTCCGGCAATAGTGCCTTGCAAAACAGGTGTAAGCAAAGCCCCGGTTGCCGCAGCAGAACCTGCCTGCTTCCAGCGCATCTCGTCATTCTTGAGCTGCAGAGCGATGTCCAGCGCGCCCATCACGACTGCACCTTCAGCAGCACTTCCAGCTACACCAGCAGCGGCCTTTCCAGCCTTACCAAGCTTAGCCATCTCGGCCATGCGTCGAGCTCCACGAGCCCCGCTCAGTGCGCCGAGTCCAATGAGCTCCGGGTTAGCGACGAAGTCCTTGCCCATTTCGACCGCGGCTTCTCCTGGATTGGACGCAATGTAGCCGAGGGAACTGGCAACAATATCTGCGATGGATTCGTCGGTTTCTTTAGCAGCTTTCGGACGCTCAAGACCAGCTACAGCCTTCCGACCAGACTCGGTGATGGACAGAGCCTTCTCCAGCAACCATCCACCAGCACTGCGAGCGGCACTGCGATTGTACCAGCCTTCGACGACTTCGGCACTTTTTTTCGGAAGATACTTTTCGGCCACATCCTTAAGACCACTCATCCCGTAGCTAGGATCAGAATCCATTCTCTTGAGTTCTTCAAGAGTATAACCACGTTTGATGATTCCGTTGTCAGCTGCTGGAGAGTCTTCACTGTCCATGCGCTGAAGTTCTTCGAGTGTATAGCCGCTCATGTTACTCTCCAATCGGGTCGTAGAGACCACTTCCGTCAGTGCGCTGCCTGTAGGTAACTCCCTTCGAGACGAAGGTCGGAGGCAAATCTTTCTTCATACCGCGTGCTGGTGCTTCGGAAGGCTTCAGACGTTTCGGAGATTTCCACAGATACTCTCCTGGAACAAACTCAGCCAAGACAGATCTGCGAGCTTCGGCCAGGGCCTCTTCAGGCGGGATGCCTGGATTTTGCTTGATAAACTGTCTGGCTCGCATATAGGCATCTTGAACAGCTTCACGCTGCGCGCCTGGATGGGCCTTCTTGAACACACCATCAGGATCGGCAGCAATCATCAAATCAATCTCCGATTGATACGCCATCTCACTCTTCGGAGCTGCACCAGCAAGACTGCGCCCAGCCTCTTTGCTTTCAGCTCCGTGCTGGAGACGAGACTCTCGCCGCTCCGCCAGGGCTCGCTTCTCCGCATCGACCTCGGCCTTACGCTTACGCTCCGCCTCATCAAGCTCCATCTTCTTGGTGCGGAGCAGAAGGTTAGCTGCCTTTGACGCAGGGTCGAGGAGGAATGCTTGCTTGTCGAGATAGGCTTGTGTAGCGGGTGTCAGAGTCCGAAACTCCGGCGGGACCACCTGACCTTTGGAGGCCTTGAGCTTGATGTACTCGTCGAGCTGCTCTTGAGTCTGAACCATTCCGGCGAGAGATGCCAGACGATCATTCTCAATCATCTCGACTTTGGCTGCCTCGAGTCTGCGCCTATGGTTTGCGTTTGCAGCCTCATCACCTTCCCGAATCAGCGCCAAGCCGATCTTGGGATCACTGGCCATGATCGCCTTGCCGGCCGCTCGGTACTGGTTGGCGTTCTGAGCTTCAAGGTCGAACTTATCGAGAAGGAGAGAATTGTCCTGCCGCGCTTGGAAAGCGGTGGAGAGCGTCTGGCGAGTCTGATCGTCCAGGGCATCCTGTTTGGCGGCCAGCTGCATTTGCTGATTGCGGGCAGCGATGCGGTTCTGCGCTTCCTCCACCCCGGAGATGGTGGAGAGAGCGTTGAGGTAGCCGCCGTAGTATCCGGTGATTGCTGGCATCTTAGTCTCCGTAGACGGCTTCGTAGCCGTAGTCGTTGCCCCAGGACTGATAGCCTTGGCCGCCAAGCGCTGTGGTTACGCCAGTACTGTTGTTCTGGATGTAGCCGGTGCCGGAGGGAAGTTGGCTTGCCACGTTGTTCTGGACTGTGCCGTACCCGCCTACAGCAGGATTGCTCTGTTGAACGTAGTAGCTCGGCTGGGATTGTTGAGGTTGCACCTGTCCGGCTCGTTGAAGCAGAGCGGCTCCCTGCCCCTGGTTCCAGTTGTCGAGGCGTTGCTGCTCTGCGTTGAACTGGTCTCGACGCAAGGCATTCTGCTCTCGTTGCACACCAAGTTGTCCAGCCTGAGCTTGAGCATTCGACGCTGCTGAAAAGCGACTCGTGTCCTGCGCCATATAGCCCATGTTCTGGTTATTCCAGCCCTGCGCCAGTCTGCCCCACTCTTGGGCCACCTGCTCTCCTTGATACCCGAGATTCTGCTGAGCCTGTTGTTGCTGCAACATACGGTCGAGCACAGAGTAGGCGGCCGTGTATTGACTGGTTGCATTTGCGGAAGCCTGCAGCAGTCTATTGAACTGCGATCCGTACTCCTGACTCGCCATCCCTTGACCGAAAGCAAGCAACTCTGCCGCCATATTTCCGCTGCCGAGCATCCCTTTGGCTGCACTGGACCGAGCAAGGTTATTCATTCCCTGCTCCAGACGCCACTGATACGAAGGGTCGTCTGGAGTGAAGGAACCAAGCATCATCTGCTGGAGTCGTTGATCGTAAGCGCTGCGACCTGGGCCGGGAGCAGCTTTTGCGTTGGCCAGGGCCTCAGCAGTTGCCACATTCCTCTGCTCCATGGAAACCATCTGCTGCTGGTTGCCGAGACCGGCCATCGAATTCTGCCGATTGATGGCATAGTTCATCTGCTGAGTAGGTTGGTCACGGGCCCACTGAGCATTCATGATGCTGGCTACGGCATCGCGCGAAATACTTTCAGGACCAATTCTTCCAGAAAAATTTCGAGCAATGCCTGAACTGAACATATTCTGAGCATTAGTCCACGCATCTATTTGAGCTTGCGTACTGTACTCTCCATTTACATTTCTTATATAACCAGCAGCAGCAGCAAGTTTGTCAAACTCCTTATCAGCAATCTTTTTTTCGTATTTGTTTGCTGGGGCTGGAGTATTAGTGTCGATAAAAGCCATCAGTTGTTCCCCACTTCAGTAGTCAGTTCCAAAGCTTCGAGACGAAGCGGCGTGTTGTCTGTGTGTCGCAGTTCAAACGCCCTGCGCCTGTCTGAGCCGAGGCGCTGGACAGTGGCGCGTCGGAGTGAGATGTCTGCCCGGCGGTAGGTGGACCAGGTCTGGTAATCATCTCCAGTATAGCGGATGAATACTGTTGCATCTTCAGCATCTCCGATAATCTGGAGTTTATGCCAGAACTTTCTGGTGTTTACTCCACCATCGACCAGCTGAGTGCGGAGGTGCACATCAATCGGCAGTCCGCGGTCCTGGTATGTCTCCGGATCGAGCGTGTGGAGGTTGCCGGAAGCATCCTGTACAAGTTCGATGTTACCGAAACCTGCGTAGAATCGCCCGATGAATGGACCGGAAGTGTAACCTGTCATGGTGGGAGAGCCAGTTGCTGGAGTAACGCTCGGAACGCTGAGTGGGATGTAAGTGAAATGCGTTGAGTCGACCACTGCCACATTTACCGCTCCATTGTAAGCGGTCTGAGTTGCGCTGGCAATTACCACCGGATCTGCGTCGGAACGTCCGTGTGCAGTGGAGGTGGTGGCTGTCACCAAGCCCGTGGTGGCAGAGTACGTCAAGGAACTGATCGTCACTGGACTTCCCGCGGTGAGACTGGTCCATTCCTTCCAGTCACCTGTGCCGGTATCATAAACTAGGGTGATACTGGAGTCGATCAGCGTCAGAACGTAGAACTGGTGCCCGGCGATCTTTACGCAGAAAGCGTAAACCTCCGATAGGTCGTCAGCATTCAAGATTCGCTCGACCGACGGGGTGGAGAGGACCTGTGGATTTGTGCCGGTGAGGGAGTAGACCGAGCGTCCACGCTGCTTCGTCACTCCGACGAAGAAAAGCTGGTTGTTCGACTGCACAACAGATGAAGCCACCGCACACCCGACATTCAGCATCCCGGACGTGTAGGTAGCGAGCGGAGAACCTGGGCTCGGATTGCCTGCGTCGAAAAAGAACTCAGTCGTATAGGTCCCAAAGGCTACGATGTAGTTAAGCAGGCGGGCGAGGGCCACTCCACCGTCCGGCTCCATCTGCGCTACGATCTTGTTGAGGGCGGTCCAGGCTGTCGGCGTGTTGAGGTCGGAACCGAAGATCTGCCCGTTCGGGTCCATGACGTAGTAGGTGCCGTCGAGGTACGCTATCCCACGCACTGTGGTGGCGGGGTAATCTGCGTCTGTGATCTTGGTGACAGTCGTACCGTTGTAGTAGAAGGCATCCTTGGTGGACTTGAACACGAACCCAACAGTGCCTCCAGCCACATCAGTCTGGATGAAGTCGAAGGGAAGACCTGGGACAGTTACTGGCATGTCAGACTCCTTATCTTACAGTACGCCATAATAGGTCAGCACCTTTGTGCCAGTAGCTGGAGATGCAGCTGGAATTCCCGGCAGTGTAAATTTCCACTCAAGAGCAGAAAGCCAAGGATATGTCGGATTGAGTTGCTGTACGGCATAGAAAATACCATTGTACTCTGGCTCGTTGCATCCCGAAATCTCAATCAATTGATACGGACCATAGAGTACCCCAGATGTGATTGTAGCAGTAGTTCCAGATGACGTTACAGTAAAACTGCTTGTTGTCCTACGCTTGCGAACCGCACCAACGGCATCGTTAAACGTTGTTGGAGTTGTCCAACTAACTCCAGATGGCCAACCTCCTGGATAAGGTGGAGACAGGAAATCATTCTTTCCGTTTATATTCATTCCTATATGGCCATTTGGAGCATAGCCAAATGGATATGTATACACAGTTGGCGAATTGAATACAATACTGGTACCAACAACATCAGGACTCCAATCTGGATCTTTATTGAGTACAGCCACTCCAGACGCATTTGGCCCAACAACTTTTTCGACCCATACCTTAGCGGCGGCATCAGCAGACGCAGCTATATTGCCGATCATGTAATTCGGCGTAGTTGGTGAAGTGGCAATTGCTGACCCGGTCATACTGCCATGCCAATACCCTCTGAATCTGTCTGCTCCCGGAGGCGTTGCAGACCAATACGGATCGCCGCCTCCCGGAGATGTCGAAGGATCATCCACCATCGCGTAATATCCACTGACGATGTCTCCAATGTGCACTGAATTAACCACTATATGTAATTGGTCATCAACTACCACAACAATCTCTGGAATGGTAGGCCAGATGAAAACTCCCTGACCTACCGTACCTAATCCATCGACAGTGTTGATTAGCCCAGGTCTCTTAACAGCGCGATCGGCGTCCTCTCGCTCCAGAAAACAGTTGATTCCCCAGGAATCTTTATCGCGAACTATATCTCGAGACTCATTCGGAATTATCAGAGGAACTTTCATAGTGCGAAACTCGATCCACCAACGTACAGCGTGTCGTTACAAATCCTCACCTTGGTCGTGCCGTAGATGAGGACTCCCTGTCCTGGAGAAGAGCCCGAAGTGTCGAGCGCAGTTCCGAAGCGTTTGCGCAACCTACCTTGATCCACGTAAGTATTGAGACTCCAGGGACCCTTGCTTCTCGACGAGTCACGGGAAGCTGAGTTTACTGCAGCCGGAATACGCAGAGGTTCCATTGTTAGCGCATACCAGCGGTATCGACTGTGAAGTAGGTACTAGCTTCTTCGACACTGAAGTCAAAAGCTGCCTCGATGTTGGCCTGGGCTTTGCGTTCGATGTAGTCGATCTTGTCAAGAGAACAACCATCTTCCAGCGACATCTCGGCCGCTAGTCCCCACTTGAGGGGAAGAAGCCACTCCGCCGGAAAGTCGAAGTTGTCGGTACCACTGACCAGATCGAAGAAGTGTCGCTGGACCTGGGCGTGAACGACGTAGCCGGTGATGTCTGGAACCTGCACGAAATGGAGAGTACCAACATCACGGCCAGGGTCATAGTAGAAGTCCACAGGAATACCGGCGGTGCCCTTCGGACTGCGGAGGTTGTAGTCTGAACGAGCCAGCTGAGTAAGGCTAATATCATCACCGTTTGTGTCGCGGACGAAAGTGATCTCCAGGAGCTTGAGTGGCTTGTGGGCAGTCACATCGCGTATTTCGGAGGTGAAGACTGCTCCAGCCCCGGCGCCGGAGATGGTGAAAGAGGTCGGGGTGGTGGTGTAGGAATCACCGGGAACTGTAATAGTCATCACGTCGATCACACCGCCAGCAACAGTATAGGTGCCGGAAGCGTCGGTGCCGGTCCCATTTCCGCCGACAGCAGTCCAGGTACCTCCTGCCACATACCCGCTTCCGCCTGAAGCGGTGACACTGTACAGGTAGCCAGACGTTGGGCTGATGTTGTAGGAGTAGACTCCGGGGACGAGCGGAATCTCGATCTCGGTGGTGACCCAAAGAGCCAGACCTTTGCGCGCCCAATTCTTTACGAGGATGTTGAGTGCCTGCGAACGGGCCGTGCGAGCCTCGGAACTCAGGGTTTCACCTTCCCCAAGGTAGCCGGTAACACGCGCAGAAGCGTCAATGATCTCGTCACGCGTGAGGGTGAATACAGTTGTTCCTGATACGGCCATGTCAGACTCCGAACGGGTTTGGTGGCATCGGCAAGGCAGCTGCCTCGGCCGTGAAAGTCGGCTCGGAAGCAGGACGGTTGATTGCTACAGGGTGAGACTCGGATACATTCCTCACATAGTCCTGCGGGTGACGAGGCTCCCAATGCTCCGGGCAAACATAGAAGCCATCCCAGGTTTTGCGAAGTGTGCTGGCCTTGCGCTTGCGCCCACACTGGTCGCAGATTGCGTTGTTGTCTCCGTCAGCGTAGAAGTCTGCTCGGCCCATCGAAGTTCCTTGTTCACGAAATACCGGGATTGTGTGTTCGCACAACCCCGGCGTACTTCACAGACTCTTACGAGTCGGCTGCCGGCAAAACCGTGCCGGGCGACTTGTCTGCCGTGCGGCTGTGCCAGTTCTGGCCGAAGCGGAACCCGCGACCAGCGGTGACCTGGAGCGAGCTGGCGTAGGTGGTGTTGGCTAGGCAGAAATCCTTGTTCTCGTCGAAGTAGCCTGAGCCTGCGGTGTCCGCCGTCAGGAGATAGCCTGTGGCTGTGCCAGCCGCATTGGTCAAGTTGAAGATATTCCGCAGAACCAGGAGGTTGGTAACAGCTTTGCCAGTTGCGACAACCAGAACAGCGCCGGCGTTGGTCGTCAGAGCACTGTAGTAGTTGTCGGAGATTTCGCAACGACTCAGCGTGCCGCGGAAGTTCACGAGGTTGCAGACGCCGGAAGCAGCGGTCAGGTAGAAACGACTCTGCGCGATGCGCAGGCCATCGTTGGCGTTGCTGGTTGCGGAAAGCTGGAAAATGTTGAGGAAGTTGAGGATGTTGCTGGTGTCGCGGACCTCGCAGGAATCGAAGTTGAAACCTTTGGCCGTCGTCAGATCGAACAGGACTGCGATGTTCAGGAAGTTGGCAACGAACACGCAGTTGACGATCGCAACGTTGTTGGCCGAGACGACGATCTTGGCGGTGTTGGCCGTGGTCAGCGTGAAGGTCGGGCGGCTGTCACCAGCTCCCATGCCGATGATGTTGATATTGGCCTTGTTGATCGCGAGGGCTGTAGCACTGGCGATGTTTTCCGCGTGCCCAGGACCGACGATGATGGTGTCACCAGCGCCGGAGATGCAGCGGTTGACAGCGGCTTGGAGGGTGGCGAGGGGCTTGT
>JACCDG012039549.1_pt1 | contig 10227 bp, 11 predicted proteins | sample 7442471 | NCBI WGS metagenome assembly JACCDG01 (sample SAMN15323444, study PRJNA562643) | freshwater metagenome | isolation source: river surface water | place: USA:Blue River Watershed | collected 2017-08-17 | reverse complement strand
GTGTAAGCTCTACGAGCATCAAGAGACGGTTCTGAATGAACTCTACGACACTCTAAAGGAGACCGCAAAGAGCTTATTTTCCTTGTCCTCCATGGACCATGCCATGCGTATCGGGAAATTGATGGGGGAAATTATGAAACTTGTAGAAAAAGCAACGTATCCGGGTGGCCAAAAAATACCTGGCGTGGAGAAGCGGGAGATTGCCCTGGCGCTCGGTAAGTGTCTCGTGAATGATCCCGAAGTTATCCCGGACGAAGGTGTACGATGCGGGGCAGCAACTGCTTACGACGCAGTCGGAGAAACTCTTCTGGAGACTCTCTTGGATGTATCTCGTCACGTGAACGTGTTTATAAAGGAAGCGGCTGTATCTTGCTGCGAGGGAATCTTGTCATGCTTGAAAAAGTAAGGGGATGAGGATTTACACGCAAAAAGCCTTCACCTCCCGTACCGTGGGTATCGGTATCATGGCCTCACATTCCCAAAAGAATCGCTTCCCCACCGAGTGAAAAGAGAACTCGGTCGGAAAGAGATGGGGGGCCCGATAGGGTAGGATTCGTTGAGGACAGGAAGACGGAAGCAAGTTCCAGCTGTCGAGGGGTAACACCAGCGCCAACTGTTCGCTGGGTTGAATTTCTGAGCCCCTTACGCACACCGTTCCGGCAAGCGGAGGCAACCCCTTCTCTTCTGCTAGCCATTCCCATAGGGGTGGAAGAGAGAACGGGTAAGACCATTCAAAGCAGACATTGTCCATTTGTCCGGTGTAATACCCCCACACCCATTCCACGCCATACAAGTACTTCTGACATAAAAAAGCCCGTGAGGTCGGATGGTCGGGTAGGCCCGAAAAGAAATGGACCAGATAGCGCTTTTGCCATTGAGCATGGAGGCGTCCCGTCACAGGATTCTCCAGCACATGCTCTTCTCGCTGGGACAATGGCCAATCTTCATGTCCCACGCGACCCATTTCTTCCGCCGTCCATGCCCGCTCCGCCATACGGCGCTTCTTTACCACCGCCTCCTCCACACGCCATGCCTCCTCTCGCGCGAGTGCTCGAAAAAACGCTCGAAGCCCCTCCCATCGCAAGGACTGTTCCTCGTCGAGCATCCGAACGCCGGTTAGGAATTGGCTCCGAAGAATATCCAATAAGACCGCGTGTCCCTCATCCCGCATTTTGTAGCCAAGGGAAGAGGGCAAGAAATCATTTCCCAGGAAGCTCATCATGAGAACGTAATGGAGCACGAACGCCCGCTGGTCTGCCTCAGGTATGCCCTGACACAGCCATTGTCGTAGTTCCCCGATGGAAAACCATTCATAGCATTCCTCGCCGAAGAGGTCATACTGTACCGTTCCACGGTCCATCGCTTCTCGAAACAGCCAGACCGAATGACCCGCTCCCGCTAACGATGTCTCCCCCGCCAACAGTGACAACACAATCAAGTCCGCATCCAACCCATATACCGCCACCGCTCCACCTCCGTACGCACCTCGTCGCCATTCCGCCATGATTTTATGTTCTCCTTCTCCCCATTCACGGCATGAACTCACTCGCCATACTCCTGTTTTCCCCTCTTGAGCAATTCGTGCGACGAGGGCCTCATGAAGTTGGTCCATAAATGCGGTACCAGGTGTAATCGCATTCGTATTCCAGCGCTTGGTCCCCCCCCCATCCAGGCCCTTTTCTTTTTCCTCCCCCTGCGCAGCAGGCTTCCCATCCCGTCCGATGCCCCGCTCCGCAAGCCAGGAGGATGTAAAGCGCCGAAGACGCTGTTGGCGCATTTTGGCCATCGGTACGACTCCATCTACCGCAATATAGACACCCTTCTCCGGTTGAACCTGCTGAATCAGATTCACGGTATAATCCATGACCGTCTCGAGAAAGGTCCGTACCCATTCTTCTTCCCCCTCTGGACCCGGATAGACCGGCGCCCCAGGCCGATAGAGACAGTGATAAATCAAACAATTGTAGTCCATAAAGAACCATTGGACTCTGCCCTTATTCTTGTCCTTATTCTCATATTGACTCTGAACCAGTCGAGGGCATGACCGTGTCAGTTTGCGATAATAGGACGGAATACCCATGATACGTACGTCTCCGTCCCCCGTTACAGAATATATCACATCGAGCGGTTTATATTGGGAAAGGATAGAAGATGTCTCTCGCGAATGTACCCTCGTATCTGCTAGATGCGATTGTGGAGATTCATTCCCTGCTTCCCGATTCCATCTTGTTCGGATCCCTTCTCCTTTATTTTCTAACGCATCACATGGCAATTGGCGTCTTTGCCATTTTCTTGATGGAGATGGTGGGCGCCCATCGTTTGACGGCATGGATCTTTTCTCAGAGTGTTGGACAAACCAAGTCTTCCGGGTCTCTCCGTTGTCGGGCAGGGTTCAAAACACCCCAGTATCAGTACCAGCGCATTTTTGCCCACGAGGCCTATCCCTCTTATAGCATTTTCTCCGTCACGGCGATTGCCACCTATCTCGGTCTCTCCACGAGTGCCTTCTCGCCCACCATGGACCAAATGGGCGAAGAGTGGACCGCACGTAGTATCGTCGCTTATTCCTTTATTGGTCTCTTTCTCTTATCCTTTTTCCTTGCCCGTCTCTGGTCCTGCGAAAGCATGTCTGAACTCTTTATCGCAATGCTTATTGCTATGATTACCGGTGTCATCTTCTTTTATCTGAATCAGGCCGTATTTGGTGTCGAAGCCGTAAACTTTCTCGGCCTCCCTTACCTTGTACAAAAGGATAAAGAGGGCACACCTATTTATGTATGTAGTCCCTCTCTTTCAGGGTCTTCTTCCTCGTAGAGAGTAAGGAGAAATGTCTACAAGTACGTTCCTCGCACTCGGTGGAATGGGTGCAGTGGTGGTCGGCAGCATCTATACGCTTCGTGAATATTACATACCGATGCAGAATGGTCGCACTCGTGACAGGGAACGTATCCAGGAACTGGAAGAGGAGATTGTCCGACTCAAAAGGGAGATGCGAATTTGTGGGATACGTATTGCCTCGGAGGATTCAAAAATCGCCCCAGGTAAATAGAGCTTCTATCTTATCTCCCTCCCACTACCTTCTAACGAATCATGGATACCCTACAAGATATTGTATCGGATGTTCGCATATTTTTGTATAGTGGTGCGGCCAGTCTTCCCCTTTCCCTAGCGGGAACTTTTCTCCTTCTCGGCCTTTTTACCGCCAATTATGCCATGCTTTTTTTCCTCACAGGATTTCTGGTAGGCGTCCCCCTCCTTACCTTCCTTATCAATCTGGGAGTAGAGATTTCTCCTGAGTGGATGCGCGCAAAAACAGGCGATGTGTGCTCTCTGGTTATCCCCTTCCTCGCAGCGTCTGACTCATCCTATCACATTGTGAGTCAGTGGATGGCGATGATATGCTTTTTCTTTGGCTATATGATTCATAATGCGATTGTACTTCTGTTTCGTGAGCCAGAGCCCACGGGAGCGATTGAGCTCACTGCGAAACAAGTGACCGAGTTAGAGCGAAAGGCATCGTACCGTATGACACAGGCCATTATTTCACTGGTATCCATTGTGATTATTGCGTTTGTCTTCTTCTATCTCCGTTGGCAAACGGGATGTGAGAATTATTTTGGCTTCTTCTTCGCCATATTCGTATTCATTCCCGCGGGATATCTTTTTTATAATATGCTTAGCCTCGTAGGTCAAGACCGTCTCTCTGATCTCTTTGGTATTGCTAACCGTCTTTTGGCGCCCGGCGCCATCGCCAATGGCCCCGTCGTCTGTTTGCCCGTCCCCGAGGACAATGTGCCCCGTTCCTCTTAAAAAAAGTCATAGAACCGTTTCATTTCCTCCGCGTAGCGGAGGGTTTGGACCACATCCTCTCGACGGCATCCACCACGTTGAACACTCGCTCGCATGTGATGTGCTACTGTTTGTAGATGCGCGGAAAAGCAGAAGGGTTGGGAATAACGCTCCTCCACTTCCGAAAGCGACAATCCATGTGCTTCTCCCTTTCCGAGGCGTTCATTCACTGCCGTATGAAGCCGATAAAGCCATGTCCGGATTTCGTCTCGACGTAGCACGGAAGGAGAAGCGGAAGAAGCGGACAGAATAGGAGGCGGATGAGCGGACCAGAAGAATTGATAGTGTCGCTTACATTGTGGGCAAGGGAGGGAAAAACGCAGGCTTTGAAGGAGCTGTGACCATAGACGGGATTCTTCGTGGGGAAGGCGTTTCAGGGAGGCTGTCCCGATACGTTCGGCGGAGGAGTGAAGAAGAAGCCAGAGGGCGGGCCCCCACACCTGATTCTGAACGGTATCCATTTATTGTGTGAAGAACAAATTTCAGGGCCGAAAGAATCGCAATTCCGTACGCCAGCCATAAAATGCCTTCGGTCAGCATTTTTTCAAACAGCGCCATTGATTCTCCTAGCTCGCTTTGCCATGTCGAGGAAAGTAACTCTTCCCCCTCCATAATAGAATGGATTCTATACGGAATACAACATCTCGTGTGGAAGCGAGAGAACGCATTCGTCAAGAACTTCGAGAGCGTCTTCGGAGACGTCGTCTGTCTTCCCCTTCCCGTCCTTCCCAGCCTTCCCGTCCTTCCGCTCCTGCTCCTGCTCCTGTTCCTGCCCCTGTCCCTGCCCCTCTTGCCAGTCTGTCTCGTCCCATTGCTCGCTCTCCTCCGCTGGTTCAGAAGGCCATCCGCGCAGAAGAAGAAGAGCGTGCCCGTGAAGCGCGTTGGGCATCATTCAATACTTCTACTTCTAAACCGACCACGTCTTTGCCCCATACCACCACAGCATCCCGTAGTTCCGACGATGGATGGGAGCAAGGGGATGGTCGATGGGCTGGCCAGGTTGTCATTTACGAGGGGCAATTACCACCCGCTGTCCGTGCTCGCTTGGAACCCACCAAAGAGACACATTTTCGCTTCCGTCATTCTTCGGATGAACAAGCCTTTCTCTCTGCCCTATCCTCTCCGCCTCATCAGACAGCGACCTATCAAGCAAAAGGGAAGAAGGACGTCACGCTCACGTCAGGGGATGGTCGCCTCCTCGGAAACATTCATTTTCTCCACATGGATGGACCAGACGTCCATCGTCCCGAAAAATACTATATGAAATTCTATCTCTTCAATTTCGCGGACGCAGATATTCTCCGAGATACAAAACAGCGCATTCTCCAGTTTGCTCAAGGATTTTCTCCTGCTGCGCCTTCCGCTCCGCTTACCGCAACGCGTATCCCTTTACCCCGTATGACCTATCGTCGTAAACGTCAGCCCCTACGAAATAGAGGAAGTCGTCGACGAATTCCGTTCCGAAGGAGAAACCTAAAATGAAAATTGAAGCCCCACAAAGCACAACACCACTTTCAAGCACGCATTTACTTTCTATCGATGGCAACTACTCCAACGACTACCCCCACGCTTGAGTACAAAGTACCCCGTTTGTTATGGGAAAACTTTGAGGCCGTTCTCCTCGCCCAGAGCCGTCGATACATTGGAGAGCTTGCTCGGCGCCTGAATGTCCCCGAGAAAGAGCTCCAGCGCCGTATCCTTCCCTCTTCTGATTCCTTAAAAGTCATGATGGTAGACAGTCAAGCAGAAACACTACAGTGTCAGGCCCATGTCCAACACGACACCATCACCGCACGCTGTCGAAAGCCCGTCGCCTATCACTCCTCGTTTTGTGCCCATCATCGAGACCATCGTATGAATGTCTTTCTGGATTCAAATCCTCCACGTGTGGAAAAGGTAAAAGCTACATCAACGAAGGAGCCTGTATGGATTCAAGGAACAAACCTTGTCAATGCGAAAGGGGCAACACTGGGGAAAATAAACAAAGAGCGCCAGACGGTAAAGTGGTTTGTACTGGAGGAATAATCTATCTCCTTCCTCTTCCTTCTCCTCTCTTCTCCCCTCTATACGTCAAGGCCATTTAAAGCCACATACGGCCCTAACGCCAATTCTACGGGCATGGATCCGCCAGCGCCCCCTCCACCTCCACCTCATCTTATCGTTCACTGGAATGATTTTTTAGTGGCCTCTTTGCTTGGTCTCCCTGATGTGGAGATTGACCGACTCATCGAACAATCACAAGCAGAAATGACGGGGTTATCCTCGTCTTCTTCTCTCTCTCCGCCCGCATCTCCTTCCTCCTCTCCGTCACCTGCCAAACGTGCGAGATATCTCGCACCTCTTTCAGACTCTTCTTTCCCTCCTCTCTCACCCGTTCGTCGCCGTATTTGCCGTTATCGCCACCTTCAACTTCGTTCGGGTCTCACGTTTCATTTTTCCGATGATGACGGAAAAGAAATTCTTACTACACCCGAACAAGAACCCAATCTTTTTCTTCGAAAACTTCTCTCCAAACTCCCTACCACACTCCGTGGTCGTTTGGCCTTTCTTGCGCAATTTGACCATGGAGGAAACCCCAGCGAAAACGAGGTAATCGATGCGGACATGGAGGAAACAGACGAATGGTTTGTGCCTGTATCCCCTGCCGAGGCAGATCCCGTCTCCCATCTCTTCCGAGACATTCAGGCCGAGTTTTTTGCCGCCTATTTGCGAGAAATGAGAATGCGTCGTGCGTTCCGTACGTTTGTCCAGCGCTGGCGCATCCACCGTATCCATCAAAAATCTCCACCACTTTCCTCCATGGTCGATCCGATTACATTACAGCCCCCTGTCAAACCCGTTATCCTTTATCATATGGCTCATCGCACACGTTATGTGTATGATGCGAATACTCTCTCCACCTGGATAGAATCCAATTTGAAACACCATCAAGGGGGGTTTGCTTCCCCTCAGGCCCCTCGTAATCCCTTAACAAATACACCCTTCACGTACCCTCAACTCGTCTCCCTTTATCAGCAATTACGAGACCATGGAGAGCTTCGGTGGGGCTTTATCACGCTTCGTCATCATGATTTTGACCGTGCCCGATGGCATTTATTTCATTCTTCTGCGCTTACTCTATCAGCGATTCGAGAGAGTATCACTCGACTGGATTCGGTTCATGCTCAGGACATGCTAGCGGATTTTATTTTCATGAAGATGGATGACCTCCATATTTATTGTACCCCTACCATACAACGTATCTATCATGAGGCAATTTCCCGTTTTCCCACACATTGGTATCTGGAGGCACTCAAGAATGTAGCCTATGCGTATTACGAGGCAGAACACTTTGGTCAGAATCGCCGACGACAGATTCACAACCGATGCGACCGTATCTTTCAGCGACAAGAAGCATTCTTGGAGGAGATGCGAGAACATGGAATTGGAATACAGGCGGAGGAGCAAGAGCCAGACCACGATGAGTAAAATTGACGTGTTGAACCCTGTCCGAAAAGAATAGAGCCCTATCTCCCTTCTCTTCAGACATATCATGGGCAATTGCTTTTCGACGACCTCTACATTAACCGCTCCCACCGACCCTACTTCTCCTACTATCCCTACCGCTCCTACTGCCCCAACTACCACTCTCACACAAAACCCTTATGAGCTCGCAACGTATGAGAATACTCCTGAATATACGCTGAAAGGGCTTCGAACGACAGTAAAGATTCTACGTGTTATCGACGGCGATACCGTGGATATTGCGCTTCTTCATCCAGATACTCAGCGAGTGTATCGTTATCGTGTCCGCCTGTGGGGCATTGATACGCCCGAAAAGAAACCGTCCTTGTCCGATCCATACCGTCATTTGGAAATCGAGGCTTCTTATCGAGCAAAAACCGCGCTTGAAGAGCGCTGTCAAGAACACAACAATCTATTTACAGCGCTCTTCTATTCGCCGGACAAGTATGGACGTCTTCTCTGTACGTTTTATGGCCCTACGGGAGAAGATATCAATCAGTGGATGATTACACAAGGGCATGCCAAGGAATACTTTGGTAAGACAAAGAAGAAGTTCTTTCCTGCTCCTCTTGCCCCTTCCGCCTCTCCCGTCCCTTCCGCCCCCTCTCCTCTCACTCTTCCCGCTCCCGCTCTCCCCGCTCCTGCTCTTCCCGCTCCCGCTCTCCCCACGCCTACTCTCTCTCCCTCCAGCAGATGAAACCTTGTCGGACGACAAAGAAAAAGGGGCGTATCTCTATTGCCACTGCTGTATTTCGTACCCCTAAGGTGGAAGGAGAGGTGATTGTCCGCCCCTGTAAAGGCGGGAAAGGCATCGACCTTTTTGCCCATTTTACTCGTCTCCCTCCAGGTCAACATGGATTCCATATTCACAAGGCAGGGGATATGCGCCAAAAAGATTGTTCCGGCTTGTGCGAGCATTTCGACAAGGGGAAAAAACTTCATCGCCATGGCACCTATCGCTCGAAAGAGCGTCATACAGGTGATCTGGGAAATATCTCTCCTTCCTCCCGTATCCGAAAATATTGTCTTCCAAACGTATCTGTTCACGAGTTATGGGGGCGTTCCATTATTGTTCATGAGGGACGAGATGATGGAGGAAAAGGGGGTCATGAAGATAGTCACACAACGGGACACAGCGGAGCCCGTATGGCGTGTGCGATTTTTGGAAGAAGTGCGGAATAAGACATGTTACATGATGACCCGCTTTTTATGAACAGGTGGAAGAGGGCACAGGGCCCCTACGTCTCCCTCTCCATGTTGAACCAGTGCCACGAAAGGAGAAACCCCTTCCCCCCATTTTATTTTCTCTATGCGCTCCTGAAGAGCAATCATGGACCCCGCATGCCATACGAGTCTAGCCATACCCATCATGTAACGCCGTGTATATCCCCAGAGCGTAACGTGCTCACCCTCTCGAAGAATACCCGCGCCATGGGATTTTTCTTTTTCGGAAGTGGGCCATTCATCGGGAAGGTCATGGGGAAAGTACGTTACCTCTTTCCCTGCCTGTATTTCTTCTCGTACCTCTTCCCAATAGGGACAACCCGTCATGCCCTGAAAGACATCCCACAAGTCTCTCACTGTACTTTCTTTTTGCCGCATCCATCCTCGATGACAGGAACCATAGAGCCCAAAGGTCGGAATGGACAATGTTCGAGGCCCGGGCACGCAAAGCATTTGCGTAGCCGGCTCCCTCCTCCTAGATTCAGAGGGGGGATGGCCACGCAGAAGACACATTCGCAATAGAACAGCCCCGCGTACAGCACGGTCATATGTCTCCGACGAATATCCGAGCAGACCATCATATCCCCGCAACGCCTCCACGTCTCTCTGGAGCACTCCACGCTCCCCTTCCGGCACGACGTGTTCCCGATACCATTCCATCAGCGACCACCATCGTTCTACGGTAAAAGCCCTCCCGGCCCACCATGCGCTCCGCGCCTTGCCCTGGTAGAGCGCACGAACAAAGAAGGTCTCTCTCTCTTCCTCGGAGGGAAACGTACTCGGAGAACGAGGAGTTACACGGTCTATGGGCTCTTCTTCGCGTACAAACAGCCACCACAAGGAATGGTCTTTTATCCGACATTGACTCAGGCGACAGGCCATCTCTTCCACGTCCTCCGCTGTCACTTCTGACCCACCGAGACGCTGTTGAGCTTCGACCAGCCATGACATGGCAAAGGGGCCACGGTACCAGAGCCAGGATTCAAATAGACCCGCAATGGCCTCCGCCACACATCCGCTCTCCATGGCCTCGCGACACCAGAAAACCGTTTCTTGAGGTATTCCACGCGAACCTGCGTATACAATCGCCGCCTGGACTTCGTCCAGAGAATAGAAATGTCGTGAAAGAGGCATGGTTTGCCTTTTTCATCACATCATAGATTAAAGTCTCTTCTCCTCTCAATTTTTACTTTCCCGAGCACCTCACCCCAACCATGTCTCTTGTCCCTACCCCTGCCCCACATCGCGAGCCCGACACAGGGGACATTTTGCTGTTCCGAGGCAACCAGCTCGTCTCTAAACTCCTTGAATGCTTTGGTCGGAGCAAGTACAGCCACGTAGGAATGGTGCTAAAGAACCCTCGCTTTCTTCGGCCTGACCTGGAAGATGGTCTCTATGTGCTCGAGTCATCCTCCAATGATATCCCTGATGTGGAAGACCATGCTCGCATTCTAGGGGTACAAATCCATCGCCTGGAGGATGTTCTCCGCTCTTATCCAGAAGGCTCAGTTTCTATCCGATATGTAACATGCGAGCGGGATGACGCATTTTATGAGAAGCTCCGTACCATTCACGAGGATGTTCATCACAAGCCCTATGACTTGAATCCCGCCGACTGGATTCGTGCCGAGTGGAATCTCGTACATCCTC
>JACCDG011108697.1_pt1 | contig 10227 bp, 17 predicted proteins | sample 7442471 | NCBI WGS metagenome assembly JACCDG01 (sample SAMN15323444, study PRJNA562643) | freshwater metagenome | isolation source: river surface water | place: USA:Blue River Watershed | collected 2017-08-17 | reverse complement strand
GAAATGGCTACTGGTGTTTATACTTTGATGGTTCAAGACCAACAAGGTGTTAACAGCATGCCTATCGTGAAATTGTAATCGATTTAAATCAAATAAAAACCCCAGCAATTGCTGGGGTTTTTTGTTTGAGGTATTCGGTAAAATCTGATTAATACGTTGTCTTGAATTTCAATCCAAAACTGGATAGTGTATTTTTTAATTTCGGAATGGACGATTTTCCCATCCCGTGAAATTGGAGAACTTCATCTTCTGAATATGTGGACAATTGCTCTAGGGTTTCAATACCGGCGTTCTTCAATGCACGTTGTGCTGGAGCGGCAATGATGGTTCGAAAGGGATTGGGAAGTATGGGGATCAGTTTTCCTTTTCGCTTAACGATGTTTTTATAATCCCACTGTATCTCTTTAGATTTGACTAGCCAGCGCTTAAGGTCCTTAGTGTTTACATCCGAGATTTCTTGATAAAGAATAGAGGCATCTTTGAATTTTCCGCTTCCAGGAAGAAAAAGATTTTCATTAAAATCGGCACCACTCCAGAATAAAAGACGTATTCCCTTTTTTTGTTTGCTGTAACCTACAACAGGATTTCCCTCTAGAAACCAAACCGGATGCCCATGCCAAATTTTGCTTTCTGCTTCTTTTAGGTTGTTGTCAATTGTCTTGACCAGTAGGTCGCAAACCAACTTGTCTGTATTTTCCAGATTTTCATTGTATTGCTGAATGGTAGGATTCATTAAAATTGAATGCTTACGTTTATTGCGGAAATTTGCTCATGTCCATGAAGAACAACTCCCATGTGTGTCCGTCAAAGTCTTCAATGCTTCGCTGCACCATGAATCCATAGTCCTTCAATTCTGATGGCTCGATACCTCCAGCTTGAATTCCGGCAGTCATTTTTTCATTAATCTCTTCAACACTGCCCAAAGACAACGAAAGCAGCGCTGCTATGTTGTTCTTGGTATCGGCAATTGGCTTTTTTGTGAAGCTGCTAAATTTCTCTGCATTCATGATCATCAAAAATATGTTGTCACTCCAAACCATACATTTCGCAGTGTCATCAGAAAATTGAGGGTTGTTGACGAATCCTAGTGCTGAATAAAAGTTCATTGATTTCTGCAAATCAGAAACGACTAAGTTGATAAAAATTTGTTTCATTGAGTTTGATTTTATTATTCAAAATTCGGAATTAATTGTTTGGGTTACTACTTTTTTCTGTTAGCTATTCATAATTGTGAAATAACGAACGATTCAAATTTTTGGAAATAATTTTTTTATTATTGTCATTTATCACTACAATTAAATGTCGCACAATCGTACATCCATTGGTGTATTTGCATTGACCTCTGTTGCTGTGCTTGTATTGATAAATGGAAATAGTCCAGTTTTTTTCTGCAGCATTCCAAACTGGTAGAGAATCAAAATTCCAAGTTCTAGTTCTAATTGGGAAACGTCGTTGCACTAAACGAACGACATCTTCTGCTTTCATCTTTGATTCTGTAACTTCACTTTGAGCAAAGCTTCCAGGATGAAAAGAAAATAAAAAAATGAAAAATGACAGCAGCCTCATCACATTTATGCTTGATGCAAATAGGCGCGATACATTTTTCTATTCCAATTGTATGCGATTATCAAACATCCGATTATTAAAACGGCATAAACAATCTTGGCATTGTGCATGGATCGATACCATTCAGAATGATGAATCAATTGCCACATGATTGTAGAAATAATTCCGGCATAAGCTAGGGATGGCGTTAAGGTGTGACCCATGTACTGATTGAATCGCTTGATTTCTTTTGGAAATTTGAATAAAAATGCAGACCAGTGGTCTTTGCGACCCAGATACATGTAGGTTGCAAATTCGCTGAAACGAAAACCTTTTTCTTGCGGAGCCAAATCCATCGGACGATAGGTAGACTGAAAATAGGCGAACATAGCGTACAGGGTCAAAAGTGAGATAATAGCCAATAGAGTAGTCCAAGTTGAAATTCCTACCACAGTTACCAAAGGATTAGCTTCTTTGCTTAAATCGGGTGTTAGTTGTGCTGTGCAAAATGCGTCGTAAGCGCGAGAGAAAATGATCCAAGAACAGGTTAAACTGAATTTCAATGTTTTTGACATGTGGTGTATTTGTTCGAAATATAAATCGCAATTTCTCAATCTAAACCCATTATGTGTTAATCACGAGTGTAATGTAAAGTAGTACTTTTAATGTTTCGGTGAAAGGTTTTACTAATTTCATAGTAATAGCCTAGTACAAGAAATTGTCTTCCGATTTCATCATTGATTCGGTAGTCGAATTGGTGCAGATATCCGAATTGAATACTATTTCCTTGATTTAATTTCCAAAGCAGTGAAAGTTGCAATCGATTCCTTTCAAAATAAGCTTCGCGATTGGTAAAGAAAATCTCATTGCTGAATTGCAAAGTATAATTTTCAAATGATGGAGATAAATTCCTCAACGGGTATGAAAATCCCAGTCTGTACCTGTAACGATTTTTGTAACCATTTGAAGTGTATCGCGCTTCGATTCGGAATCGCTGATCCATGGACACACTATTTAATGAATTGGACAGGGTTAACTGAGGCCAAATTCTGAATTCATTGTTGTTCTTAGGAGTTATAAAATCACCGCCTTCTCGATATGTCTGATAGCTGCCGGCCCCGAGTGTTAGCGTAACGAACTGCGAAGCTTTGTAGTTTACTCCACCTTTGTATTCGTAATAATGAAAGTGGTCATAAAACTTTAAAGATCTCAATTGTGTTTCAGTAAAAAATCCCCATCGCTTGCTACATGGATATTTGATGTTAAGAATATTCCAACTTCCTATTGAAGATTCTTGAGCGGCAGAGGCAAACGAAACAAAATGAAGTATCGTGAATAAAATTTTTCTGCGCATAATGTGTAGTTGGCCAGTTGAGCTGATTAGTGATCAATTTTATTTCGGTGGAGGGTCTTTTAAAAGTAGTGTTTTTCTACAAAATAACAATGGTGCAATTGATGGCCTATAATCATAAAACCTATAGTTCTTGCGCTATTGAAAGTTCCATCAACGCTTCCTCTGAAATCTAGCATTGGGTCGTTCATGGATTTATAAAGTGATAGGGTCGATCGTCTTAAAGTTATAAATTCATCCTTAAGGTCTTCCAAATTTTCATCTTTGTTCAAAGGAGGCGCCATGTACTTATTTTCGTCAAAACTAGCTAGCACGGTGTTGTCAAATCGAGCAAAGCGAAGAGCTCTGTAGCTAAATATTCGCTCGCAATCTATGATGTGTCTGATGACTTGCTTGGTTGTCCACTTATTTTCTTGGTAGGAAAAATTCTCGTTGTGAATGTTTATTTTTTGAAAGAAATCGAGCATGTATTGATGACTTTTTCTCAATTCACTGATGAGATTATCACTTTCAACTAAGTCGAAGTAGTAGTGATAATATTTGGGTGCTTCTGAATAAATTGATTTGTTTTCCATGCGATTAACTTGATTGGTTTTGACTAATTAATAATTGAATTTATTTCAAATTCTGTTACACGTATTCATTGATTTAGAAAGAATGAAGTTCTTACCGTTACTAAATCACCTGCTTTGATTTGGGTTCTTTTTCTAATATCGGTTTTAACGGGTAGTAAGTACATATTGTCTTTGGAGCTAAACCAAATGGCAGTCTCCCATGCAACTTCATGAATGGTAGCGGTCGTTTTTAGCCGCCCCCAACCTTCTTCTTGGGTTTTGAAAATGGATCTTATTTCCAAGGAAATATTAGCGGGGATACTCAAAAAGTACCATCCGCCTTTGCCGGTGTATTGCCACAATTTGGCTTCAAATTCAAATGAAATCATTGAACAATTTAATGGAGAGATTCACTTTTTCTTTTTCTTGCTTGATATCGCTTTGTTATTAAAATCAAGAGCGAGCTGAATCCAAAAATTAAAATCTTTCTCCGTGGTCATTCCACTGAAGTCAATCATGATATAACCCCTCATGGGACGCTTGGTAAAGTCCATCGTGCGACATCCGGTTTTTTCAATCATTTCATTGTGCAATGTTGGATCTATGCGGCACATCATTTCATCTTTAATTATACCAATGCACATCTTTTCGTTGTACATGAATACCAATCCGCCCATCATTTCTTTTTCATAGAGATTTGGCAGATCAACTAATTTTTCTCGGATGCGATGGGCAAGGGATTCGTCGTAGGCCATTTTTCAAACGTTTATTTGTGAAAGTAACTGTTGTATTTACCACTTCCACCTGCTGCAAAGATGAACACATTAGCCGTCCGTGCCCATTTGTCGTGAATAACCAAATTGTCTTCCAAGTCTAAAACCAGTCGGAGACGTTTGATATCAATCTGACTATAAAAGATTGGAAAAATCGGAGGGATTTCAATCCGTTTGCGACGAAGCCAAATTTGATAGCTTCCATTTTTTTTGAAACGTCCATTGAACGTGACTGTTGAAAGATTGGCACCGTTGCGGTAAGTGATTAATAAATTTTGAGACGAATCGAAATGAATACGAATAGGGCTGTCATAATCTTGTTTAATTTCGAATTCGTTAAGAATCGAAGTCTTTTCAGAGTAAGGGTTTCTGCCTTTGATTTGATATGATTGATTTTTGAATATCCCGGAGAAGGATGGAGTAAGGGGATGGGTATGCTTTTTTTGTAAAGGGTAATTATATCCACATGAATAGAGAGCAAGGGCAAAAACCAAAAATGAATAGAACAGTACTGAACTAATTTTCATGAATTTTTCTTCCATCTTCCTAGACGATTCATTCCTCTTGTGAATAACCAAGAAATGAAACGTGAATGTCCACCGTCTATCATTTTTTGTTTGCAGAATTCTTGAAACTCTAATACGTTAGTTCCCTTGTAAATGAATTCACCTTTATCATAGCAATAGGAGCAATAGAGTTGACTGATAGACCCATCAGCATTCGTTCCACCACCTTTTTCATCGCGTTTCAGTGGCATGCCGCAGGATTGGCAAGTTTTGTTTGTGCTGTTCATGCTTTGAAGATAGCGTTAAATAAGAGATGGTTGCACTAATGAAGAACAACCTTGCCCATTTCGCTGCGCATGATGACTTTTATCTTTCCATCACCAAAATTTATTCTGCCACTTCCTTTTTTCTTGAGTTCGGGTCGATTGATTCGAATGATTCCTATGCTAGAAGTTAAATCTAATGTACAATCCTCAAGTGGGTTATTCAATTGTATCTGTATATTACCTTGTTCTGAAGAAAATGAACTAGTTCCATTGGCGTTTATATTCACACCTTTGATATCTCCAAAAGCCGAATTCGAATACGTTTGGCCATCTATATTATTCAATGTAATATCTCCAAATTGAGTATTCATTTTGATAAATCCACTCGCGTTTTCGACAGAAATATTTCCTTCTTCGGCGGTAAGTTCATTTTGTCCTGTTAGATATAGATTAATGCCTTTGATGTCTCCAAAAGTTGTGTGGGATTTGATCTCTCCATCTAGTTTTTTCAAGTTGATATTTCCAAATTGAGTGGAAATGTTCAAAATTCCTGAAGTATTTTCAATATCAATATCTCCAAAGGCGGTGTTTAATTTCAAGTTGACATTATTTAATCCAGAAGCTTGGATATTGGCGAATGCAGTATTTATCTGTAAATTCAATCTTTCAGGCACAATGAATTTCAACAAGTTTTTTTTGTAAGGCGATTGCATTTCGCAGTTAATGGTTAAGACTGAATCTTGCAAATGGTAATTCATTTGACAGTAGCCTTCGTTGGCGGTTTTTTGATCCAATTTTTTACCATTCTGATCAATGTATTGAATCGACACATCGGATTGTGAGCCTCCTTCAATAGCGATGTCACAGTTGTCCACCTTGAATATCAACGTATGAATATCCTGTATGAGAGTATCGATTTGTAGACCTTGATTGGATGACGTCCATTTTCGAACATGCAATGAATCTATGATTAAAGAGTCATTTTGCTCAGCAACATTTAAATCCTTTAGAATGACAGGCGGAAACTGTTGAGGTATGTCCAGAAGTTCCATTTGTGATTCATCCTCCACTAGAATTATCGGAGTTAGTGATAATGGTGTCTTTTTTATGGGAAGAAGTGGAACAGGTTTGAATGCTGGGGGTATGGTGTCCAATACTTTTGGTACATCACTTTTGATTAGATTCGTTGGAGTATTGGACGTGTTAGTTTTATGGAATAACATTGTGCTCATTCCGATGATTGAGCTAGTGATAATTCCGATGAGAATAACTCTTGTCATCAATCCATTTTTTCCAACATTGGTATGAACTGCACCAGGTGATTGAATCCAGGAAGTAATATCATTAATGCTCGTAGTGGCTTTTTCCGCTTTTAGCGATTCAAAAAGTCGGCTTAGTTTTTCTTCGGATTTCATATTACACCATTTTGGGTTCTAGGGATTGCATCAGGGACAACAATTGTTTTCGGCCTCTGTGAAGGCGTTGTTTGATGGCGGATTCATTTGCGTTTTGAATCTCCATTATTTCCTTGATTGAAAACCCTGATATTTCAAAGAGAATGATGCATTCACTGGTGACTTGATCCAATTCTTTGAGGCACTTGTACAAATCATTGATTTCGAATTGATGTTCAATGGTAAGGTTTTCATTGTTCAGGTTTCCAAATTTTAGATGGAGTTGATCGACAATTTCTGGACGTTTCTTTTTGCGATGATTGGCCAGGATTCTTGTTGCTGTGCCGAAAAGAAAATGAAGGAAGGCATCTTTTGATTGCAGGTTTTCAAACTTTGTGAAAGCCACAATCAGCGTGTCTTGCATAATGTCTCTGAAATGGAATTCGCCATAAGCGCGCGTTTTACAGTACCGTTCGAAACGATCGTGAATCGGTTCATACAGCTGCATAAAACGTTCTTGTTTGGTCAATTCCATTCTTGATTTTAGTAGTAAGTGTCTTTGATCAAAGAAAAGTTACAGGTTTCAGAAAAATCAAGTATCGAAGTCTCCAATAGCATGAAGATCGTTATGCACTTATAAGATCAGGTGAGTTCAATTTGCAACTTTACCTTGGCTTTAAGTGCAGCAAAAACTTTCATCAAAGTATCCAACGTTACGTTGCCAACATTGCTTTCAAGTCTGGAAATTTGGGACTTTTGTACTCCGATTAATTTACCCAGTTGCTCTTGGGTTAGATTGCGTTCACGTCGCGATTGTTTGATCGCAGAACCAATGATATCCATTTGAAGTTCGTACTCAAATTTTTCTCTGCGAGCTGTGCCTTTTTTTCCGATTAAAGCGTCTTGTACTTGATCAATAGTATATGTTTTCATTTTTTATTGATTTGTTTTTCTTTAAAGTATCTTAATCTTATATCAAGAGCTTTTCTAATTTCTTGATCAGGGATCTTGCTCCTTTTTTTAATGAAACCGTGTGTACTTACAACCAAAGTTTCTTCATTGTTTTCCTTGTCCCAGAAGGCTAAAATGCGATATTGTAAGCCGTGATATAAGGTTCTGAATTCCCAAATTTCATCAGAGATTTTTTTCAATAATTTGTTGTCTTTTCCTACTTGCGCTTTTCTCATATTGAAGAGAATTTTTTCTGAGTGCTTAGGATTTAAACCGCTTAAAAAATTGAAGACCTCCTGCAGAAATATGATTTCAAAGTGAATTGATTTGTGTTGTTTTTCCAATGTCGAAGTTAATTAAAAGTTTCGTTATAACGAAACAAAATTTTCAGTTTTTTTGATATGTTAAATCTTAACTGAACAAAAATGCTTGGAAAATCAGCGAATGCTTATGCAATCACGCCTATAAATTATGCGAGTATATGTGAAGTGGATAGAGGATAGAACTAATGAAGAACAACCTTGCCCATTTCGCTGCGCATGATGACTTTTATCTTTCCATCACCAAAATTTATTCTGCCACTTCTTTTTTTCTTGAGTTCGGGTCGATTGATTCGAATGATTCCTATGCTAGAAGTTAAATCTAATGTACAATCCTCAAGTGGGTTATTCAATTGTATCTGTACATTACCTTGTTCTGAAGAAAATGAACTAGTTCCATTAACACTTATATTTACTCCTTTGACATCTCCAAAAGGGTAATTGATTTTTAAAACAAAAATTATTTCTCGCAAATCTCTTTTAACTTTTGCAAAGCGATGGGGTAGGTCTCATTCATGAAATCAGAAAAATCTTCCGTCGTATCCAATTCTACAACCAAAGAGGTAATGCCATTGCTTTCTTGAAATATATAATTTTCAAAGCCATTGGCCCATTTTTCAACGTCTGGACCTTCTGTAATTTCTTGTCCATCTTTGTAAAGTCCACAGTGCTGAATGGATACATATTGGTTCAAAGAATATTCAGCAATTTTAGAAACCATACCTCCTTTTTCCCCATTTTCATCAATCCCAACAAAGAGTATTTTCCTTCCTTTTTCCCAAGTGCCCTCGTATGTTGATGTTGGGTTAAACTCTGCTGTCCATTGCTCATAAGTTGATTTGTTGGTTAGTCCAAGCATAATATCAAATACGTGTTCAATACTGGCATGGATGGTGGAATGGAATTGTAATCTCTTTTTCATGTTTCTAAGGTAATATGAGCTATTCAAATTTCAGACGATTAGGATGAAAAGTTGGAAGTGAATGATTGTGGATTAAGTATGTAATGTTTGAGAATGAAGAGAATCACAACTTGTCTATCCGTACAAACTCCCCACCCATTATCCGATAGGTATGCCCTTTTACAATAACTTCTTGACCTTCACTCATGCTGGCAATGTTGGTGATATCTTCCTCGATGGTATGAATGGTTCCTTTTGTTTTCCAGGCGATGAGCAAGTAATCTTCTTTCACATATTGATCATATCCGCAGAGAATAATGTGCACGGGTCTATTAAAATTTTTCAGCAAGGCAATGTCTTTAACGGGAGCTTTGTTGTCTACAATCATCACCAATTCCTTGTATGGAGCTGCCATTTTGTTTCCTTTGATCAAAGCCTCCATGTTGTTTTCAGGGCAATCTCCACCACTACCTGCAGAGCAAACTTTGTTCATGAGATCCGAGAGTTCTTGGATTCCTTTTGAAGGTGAATAGTAGATGCCTCCAGTCTCTCCGATTTTCTTGTTTTGGTCTGCTTTGTCATCACCGTCATTGAAAAAAACAAACTGCAAATTCTTTTCTTTTTGATAGTGCAATTGATACCAGATTGACAATTGAGCGGCATAGGGACTCATGCTTCCTGTTAGATCGCAAACAATCAGTTTATCATCCCATTTGTTTCGATTTAATGTTTTCAAGATAACCGGATCTGTGAATTCATCCATCTCTGTCACATATTTAGCGATCTCTCGTTTCTTTCCTTCTTCTGCAGAGATACCTAATTTTTTACAGTCTTCTGCAAATTTTTTCTCAAGTGCTTTGAGTCTTTTTTCTTCAGCAAGGATGCGTTCTGCTTCTTGTTTTTTTCGCAGTTCTATTTCTTTGGTGCCGAGATAGGAAAAAGAGGAGGTGATATTGGATGAACCTTTGGTATATCCCGTTTCGATGGATGAATAGTTTAGGTTGTATTTGAAGTTGAGGGAATAGGTGTCGCCTTTGGGAAGCCATAAGATGATGCGACCTTGGCTATCGGTTTTCCCTTTGAAACTTTTGCCTCGTTTGTTTCCCGTTAACCAAAGGCTTTCACTTACAAGGGGCTTTCCATCTAGGTTGGTTAATTTAATCGTGACACATGAAAATAAATCTTTCTTTCCACCAGCGGTCATGCTAGCACCCGATAAGAAAGTTGTATCCGGAAGCAAAGCGGCTTGTTGATCGATGATTTTCTTTTCGCTTTCCGTTAAATCAAATGCCTTTTGCTTTTCGATGATATTGGGATCGTAGGTGAGGGTGAGGGTGGATTGCGCTCCGTCATGTTGAGATGTGCGAAGCGGTTTTTTATTTGGATTGTTTGAGGTGGTAACCACATACCACCCGTCTTGGTTGCCAATACGATGGTCACATGCGCGGAGCAACTTTGTGCGTAGCTATTTTGGATTCCTATAACAAATACCAGAAGAAGTAAAAGAAGTGAATTTTTCATGGCTTAGAAGTTTAGGGATCTAATCATGAAACGATTACATTATTTGCTTATTGCGTTGGTCTTTTTACAGAAATCGGAATCCAAATTTCTTCTTCAGAATCGAGGTCGTTGTTTTTGTATTTCTTTCCTAAAATTTCAAAATGCG
>JACCDG010814003.1_pt1 | contig 10228 bp, 9 predicted proteins | sample 7442471 | NCBI WGS metagenome assembly JACCDG01 (sample SAMN15323444, study PRJNA562643) | freshwater metagenome | isolation source: river surface water | place: USA:Blue River Watershed | collected 2017-08-17 | reverse complement strand
TCCGAGGCGAAAGCTGTCGATGGTCTGCGATTGACGATTGCCGAATTCGTTTACAGCGACATCGATGAGGAATGGAAGAACAAGTGCCTGTTCCTCGATGGTTTGGACGAAGTTCGTGCGAGCGGTGTGACTGGATCCATCCTGGTTCAAGTCAAGTCCAAGCTAAGGAAACTGGGACTGCCGAATTTTCGGATCGCATGCCGTGCAGCAGACTGGTACGGGCAATCTGATCTTGAAGAAATCATAGGTGCCTCGCCAAGCGGACTCCTACCGATTTACGCCCTGGAGCCGCTGACAACAGCGGACATCAAGCAGATTCTCGAAATCAACCTCAACAGATCTGACGCAAAAGACCTGGTCACGCAAGCAGAAGCTCACGGAATCAAAGTCCTGCTCACAAATCCCCAAACGCTTGGACTAACCGTTAAAGCGCTAGGCGGAAAGACTTTTCCGAGCAGTCGAGATGAGACGTACCGCTTTGCATGCGAAGCCTTGGTTCAGGAGGAAAACCGTAAGCACCGTGACAAAACCCGCTTTCACCCGGTTCTCAAAGACGCACTACTGGAAGCCGCTGGCCAGATATTCGCCACTTTGCTGTTGGCAGACAAGTCTGGTGTCGCGCTCGACCCGACAGCTCAAAACGACCGATTCCCTGTACTGCTCGACTTAGGGCTGCGTTCACCTGAACCAGCAGCTACGGCATTGGACACCGCACTCTTTGTGCCATCTACCTCCAACGATCAGCGACTAGAGCCGACACACAGGAGCGTTGCTGAGTACCTAGCCGCCGAGTGGCTGGGCAACCAAATCGACTCACGTGGATTTCCTCTTAAAAGATTGCTCAATCTCATGCTTGGGTTTGACGGCAAAGCTGTAGCCGGCTTACGTGGCCTGTACGGATGGCTGGCACTGAAGAGTCTCAAGGCACAACATGGGTTGATCAAGAATGATCCACTGACCGTTGCTCTCTACAGCGATCCTCAACCCATGGATGTGGAAGCGAAGAAACTTCTTTTGCAGGAGATTTACACCCAGACTGCCGCTAACCCATCGGTTCTTTGGGACCTCAGAGGTGCAGAAAACCTCTCCCCGCTCTTCCAAGCAGAACTTCGCAACGAGTACTTGAAGGCATTGCTGGACCCCAAGCGTGATGATTCGACACAGACCTATGTGGTTTTCATCCTCAAGGTGCTCAAGGAATCAGCATCTCAGAGCCAACTGACCAAAGAACTGCGTGACCTTGCTGCAGATGGCACTCGCTGGGAACGCGTAAGGCGGCATGCCTTAGAAGCGTGGCTTGAGTCTGGCATAACGGATAGTCAGGCGATCGAATTCCTGGATCAACTGAACCAAGGCAAGGTTTCTGATCCAGATGAAGAGCTCACTGGCATCTTGTTGGGAAAATTGTTCCCGAGAACCATTTCTACTGCACAGGTTCTGAACTACCTTCATCTCCCAAAAAGCAAGATCTTGGGGATCTACCAGCACTTTTGGGCTTATGAATTTCCCAAGACTGTTCCTGAAGATGATTTGCCGTTTGTGCTCGATCAATTAGCACAACGCAGCGACTTGCAGTCTTTGAACTGGGTAGAGTTTCACATTTCACGCACGCTAGCCGCACTGGTTGCTCGCGGTGTTCAAGTCCATGGCGACCGAATCCCCGACACAAAACTCTTCACCTGGCTGCGTATTGGCACAGATGAATACGGCGAGCGACGGCATGAGCCAGAGTTCCACAAAACCATCACGCAGTGGCTGATCGACAGGCCTGAGCGCTATAAGGGGCTGCTAGGCGTGTGTTTTGAGCGCAATGAAGCAGCCTCCTCCCCACTCCACGGTTTGTTCAATGACTCGCAGATCTTGCGCGGGATACCAGCGCCTAGTGACATTGGACTCTGGCATTTCCAGAACATTGATCGCACCCGAAACAAGGACCTGGCCAAAGAACATCTGGCGGAGGCCATGCGATCCATGTGGTCCGATCAACCTTCACCCGGTCTCACCTTTGACATGGTACTTGAATGGGCAGGTAATGATCCCCTCAAAACCAGCTGGCTAGAACCTCTACGCACCTGGGAAAATCCAAAATGGCGGATAGAGCAAAATCAATTCATACAAGAGCGCCAGCGAGAGCAATCCGAAGTTAAAAGAAAGCGAAGCCTCAACCTGGCGACCAGACTCTCTGAAATTCGATCAGGCCAAGCACACCCTGCTCTGATGGGTGAGTTGGCTGGGGTTTGGTTGAACCGATACTCTGACACGCGTGGCGAGACACCTCTTGATCGGTTCAAGACCTACTGCAACAACTATGTCGAGGTATACGAGGCGGCAAAGGCTGGCATGCCGTTCTGCATCCGACGCAACGATCTCCCATCCGTTAAAGAAATCATTGAGCTACATCTGAAACAACAAGCTCATTCGATCCGCGCTGCATGCCTGCTTGGCATGGATCTAATCTGGGACGAGAACCCAACCCACGTCGATTTATTAGATAGCAGCACTCTAGAAAAGATGGTCTGCTTTCGACTGACCGATGGCACTAAAAAGCCGCCCGAGTGGTTCATGCATCTGGTCAAGACAATGCCGGAGTTGGTGTCGAAGGTACTGGTCAACTATGCAGGCACGAGCTTCAAAGCACAAAAGGAATACGTTGACGGGATTTATCCGCTGGCCAGGGATACGGCATACGCGCAAGTTGCGCGCCGGTCCGTCCCTGCAATGCTTCGAAGCTTTCCAACACGGAACCGGGCCAGTCAACTCAATCAGCTCAATTCGCTTCTGAGGTCTGCTCTTAAATATGCGATGCCTGAACTCCCAAACATCGTCGCAGACAAACTCAAGCTCAAGTCCCTTGACCCAAGCCAACGGGTCTATTTCCTTTTGACAGGGACGCTCATTGCTCCCGAACAGTACGAGCAACTCCTCTGGGACTTCGTTGGTGAGTCTTGGCAGCGCATACAGCACATCTCAGATTTTCTGGGTAACAGTCTGAGTGACTTGCCAATCGATTTCACTTTGAGTGCCAAGACATTCGGAAAGCTCATTGAAATTCAAATGCCGTTTGCAGAGGTTGACTGGCCTTTGGGAGGCGGTGCAGTCAGCCAGGCGATGAACTTAGGCGACCATGTCAGAGGACTCATCAGCAAGCTAACAGCCTTGAGTACACAGGAAAGCCTGGAGGAGATCAACCGTCTTTTAGAACTCCCCTCGCTCGAGAAAATCAAGCGCCACCTTCTCAGCAGCAAACACGAGGTAATTAAGAGACTGCGTGAAAACACATTCAGTCACCCCTCCCTTCACAACGTTTCCACAATCCTGAGCAACAAATCTCCGACCGGACCAGCTGATCTACAGGCCATTGTGCTGGACCACCTGGAGAAAATTGCAACGGATATTCAAACAAGCAATGGCGATCTATATCGCCAATTCTGGACAGAGGGCACCGATGACAAGCACAAGTCCGAAAACAGCTGTCGAGACGCACTGCTTGCAATGCTGAGAACCCACCTTGAACCACTAGGCATCGATAGTCAACCAGAGTTCGACTACGTAAGCGACAAGCGTGCAGACATCCGAGTCTCATACCGCAACTCGATTACTGTTCCAATTGAAATCAAAGGTGAATGGCACTCCGAGCTTTGGACAGCCGTGCAGAGCCAGCTGATTCCGCAATACACCAAGCAAAAAGAAACCGATGGATTCGGCATCTACTTGGTGCTGTGGGTCGGAGGAACCGAACAGTCCCCTGCTAGAGACGGCGGGAAAAGACCTCTCACCTCAACTGAGCTCGAGTTAAGGCTTCACAGTTATCTTCCCAAAGACATCCAGCAGCAGATTGCTGTCAAGGTCATCAACGTCACTCGGCCTCATTGATGGATAAACTAAACCGAGAAAATTTGTTATTTTTGACTGGACGCTTGGAATTGATGCCATGCCCCACTCTGGAGCAAAGGAACCATGCTCATATCATTGATCGGAACAGTCCATGTTGAGAATGGACTAGCTAATGTCAGCGCATTAAAGGCCATTCTTGATCGCCTACAACCTGAGGTAATTTATGCGGAAATATCAACCGCGATGCTCTCTGACTATCTTGACGGCTCTCATGGAAATCTTGAATCTGCAGCAGTCGCGCAGTACCGTGTAAGCCATTCAGTCACCGTTGTACCTGTAGATTTGGATAAGCCCGGCGAGGATTTTTTCCAAGAATCCATGGAAATGTTCAATAAAGTAGAAAGAACAAGTTCCATTTATCGCAGTCTGTTAGATCAGCATCACCTTGACACAAGAAATCATGGCTTTGCCTATCTCAACAGCGAACGTTGCGATCAGTTGTGGACGGAAATATACAAAGAGACCTTTGAAACCCTTGAGTGGATCAGCGACGCTAGGCTTCGAGAAATCTATGCTCACTGGAAAACGGTTAACGATGATCGCGAAACGGCAATGCTAGAAAAAATCATACGACATAGCATTGAAAACGCACCAAATCGTAGCGTGCTGTTAGTTGGTGCTGCACACAAGAAAGAGTTGGCAAGCAAAATTAAGGGATTTCAAGAATCAGAAACGCCAACAATTCATTGGGATTTTTAATACAAAAAATCGGATGCTTGCTAGAGAATTGATTGCACTCAATCTAGACTCACGGAACTACCAAGATAATTGCTTCGACACCGATCCCGATATTCGAATCAAATACTCTCCCCAGAACTCGACGCAAGCCCGAATCTTTGGCAGCCGGTGCCGCTCTTGCAGCATCACTGCATAGACTGGGATCGTGCTCACATCAAAGTGTGCACGCAGCAGCGGCACCAACTCGCCTGACTTAACCAATGGCGCTGCAACGATGTCGAGCAACCGCGCAATGCCGACACCGTGCCTGACCATGCTCAACAACACGGCGGAGTTGTCGGTCAATGTATGGCCTTTGACTTGCAAGCTTGACTTGGCATCTTGCCTTTCCCAGAGGTTCATTGAGCTGGCGCGGCTGTTGCCAATCAGGTGATGGCTGGACAAATCATCCGGATGCTGCGGCGTACCGTTCTTGGCTAAGTAAGCTGGGCTGGCATACAGGGTACGGCTGGCAGTGCCGATCTGCCGAGCCACAAGTGTTTCGCTGTGAACGGCGGCGGTACGGATGGCAATGTCGATGCCATCGCGTGCCATGTCTGCCAGGCGGTCATCAGCCAGCACCTCAATGTGCAGCCTAGGAAACTTCTCATAGAGCGCAGGCAAGCTTGGGGCAATGATCGACTCCGCCACAGAGGCGCTGACGCCAACACGAACCCAGCCGCTGGGCTCGCTTTGCCGACCGTGCAACTTTGCTTTGAGTTCTTCCGAGGTGTCGAGCATCCGCACCCCGTGCTGCAACAAGGTGTCGCCTTCATCGGTCAGACTCAGGCCGTGGGTTGTGCGGTGCATCAGTCTGGCACCGCAAGCAGCCTCTAGCCGGTTCAGCGCTCGTGTCACCTGGCTAACCGGAATGTCGCGCTCACGCGCTGCTGCAGACAACGTTCCGAGTGCTGCAACCCTGGCGAATAAAGCCAAATCATCCAGATGAAAGCTCATAGGTCATTCTAAGTTTGATTTGCATAAACTGCAAAACCAATGAGCCGAAAAAGCCGTTTCCAAGCCTTGGATAAATTATTAGAGTGACAACAGTCATTCAAAGGAAACATCCATGCCCATACTCAACGTCCTGCTCAGCGGTACTGCAGACGAGCAAAAAACCCAGCAGGTAGCGCACATGCTGGCTAACTGCACCAGTCAGATTCTGCGAAAAAAGCCAGAGCTGACCTCCATCGCCATCCGTTATCTGGAGCCAGCGCATTGGATAGTCGGCGGCCAATCGTTGGCAGTGAAAGACAAGTCCAGTGCTTATGTCGAAATCAAGATCACCGATGAGACCAACACGCGGGCTGAGAAAGCCGCCTACATTCAAGCCGTGTATGACGGGCTCTTAGCATTGATGCCAGACCTGCACCACGAAAGCTACATCCATGTGGATGATGTTCGGGCTGGAGCCTATGGCTATGGAGGCCAAACTCAGGAGTTCAGAGCGCACAACATGCGTTGAATAGAACATGTGAGCCGTTGACTTTTACGGCGCTGGCAAAACGGTCAACAAAGTCTGGCCATTGGCGACAAGCTTTTCACCGTCATCACCCAGTGCGTACAAGTCACAGGCAGTGAACACCTGGGACTTTCCAGGTTTCACTACATGTGCGCGGGCGATGAATCGTTTACCAGTTGCAGGTCTCAGGCAGTTGACCATATAGCTTGAGGCCAATAAGTTGGGGCCAGCCATGGTCGCAGCGGCATAACCGCAAGCCGTGTCAATCAGTGTGCCAATCAGTCCTGCATGCAGGTATCCGGAATATTGGCCAAATTCATCGCGCCAATCAATCTCGATAGTCACGCTGCCGGGTTCCGCGTGGGTGACGGCAATGCCGCACCATCGGTTGAATGCAGCCAGCGTGTTAATTTTTTGTAGTTTTTCAAGTGGCGTCATTTCGAATTTCTCCTGCGAGATTTGAACCATGCGATGTGATCGACCAGCATTTGTCGCTGAGCTTCATGGGATGCAATCAATTCGTCAATCGCTTTGACTTTCTGCTGCATTGCCAAGATCATTTCATTCGCAGTCAGTGTCCCAGCTCTATATCGCGGGAGAAGCTCTGCGATTTCGTCGAGCGAGAAGCCAATTTTTCTCGCCATGTCGATAAAGATGACGGACTTCGCCGTAACGGCGCTGAATTTTCGGTAGCCGTTCGATTGCCGATTACTGCTGATTAAGCCAAGAGATTCGTAGCGTCGTAATCGGTGTGTCGATACACCGGTCTGAGCTGACAACTGAGAAATTTGCATGAAGTCACTCTAACAACTTTGGCGTAGCGCTAAGGTCTGTGAGCATGACGCACAGGTGACTCAACTAAGAAGAGTGATCAATGCGACATTTCATTAACGCCAGGGAGATTCGTGACGCAAAACCAGCGCTATTTAACTTCTGATGTCCTGGCTACGCCTTTGCTGATTTCAGCCTTGATCAATTCAATATCTACATTTGGATTGGCGGCCACATTTCTGAACCAGCGTTCCCCATCGAGAGTGGTCTGGGATGCAAAACCCACCGGCAGGTTATTTGATACGGCGTCAAAGATTGTCGGATCACGTGGCCGCCACACCACTACTGCTGTTTCGGGTTCACAGCGAAGTTCAAGAGATGGTTCGTGTTTGATGTGGTTAGCCAATGACATTGCCATATCTACACATCTTTCGATGCGTGTGGCCAGACCCTCTCTTCCCCAAGACATCAATGTGGCCAGCAGGGGTACAGCGTTCGCGCCATGTGAACCCAGAACGCCAACATTGGGTGCCGCCAAATAGGCCCCTCCAAAACTGACAGCCGCATGAGCTGTGCTCACATCCTTGAACAGTACCAAGGCAGACTCTTTGGGCTGAAAAAGCCACTTGTGTGCAGAGACTGCAACCGAGTCTGCATTCTCAATACCTTCAAGGCGAGAAGCATGGCGCGTCAACCGTAAAGGTCCCGCCCAGGCGGCATCGACATGCGTCCAAGCTGCACGTCCTGCAAGTTGCAGAGGGTCGATGGCACCGGTGCTCGTGGTTCCAGCAGTCAAGACCAGTGCGCTCTTAGACAAATCAGTGGGTACCGCATCAGCGACCATGGCCCCGTTGTTGTGGACGGGCAACTTGATGAGCCGCAAGCCTAGAAGATGCGCGGCCTTAGCCACAGAGAGGTGAGCAGCATCAGACGTCACCACCTCGGTGACGCCAGCGCTATCTCGGGCTGCCCAAAGTGCAGTCAAATTTGCGATCGTCGAGCCAGGGGGCATGTGTCCCCCTGTCATCCCGAAATATGGAGCGAGCCATTGCATGACTCGCTCCTCCATCATTTTGGCTACAGGTGACGTAGCGGGATGCAACAGATTTTGATTCAACGATGCATTCCACATGGTCATGGCCCAGGTTATCCAGGGGGTTGGCGGGTCCATGTGAGCGAATGCTGTCTCAGTCCCTAATCGAGCAGCCCCGCCGAGAACATGCTTGGCTAGGGAATCGAGTAGCAATTCATGATCAATACCAGCCTCTGGCATTCTCTCTGGAATGGATGCCAGCGTAGCCGAGCCTTGACTCTGACCGAGCAGACTTACTGCACGTGTCAGCCCTTCGACATTAATCTTGAATTCACTATCCACTGAACGCTCCGTCACGGGCGAATAATCGCCGCTCAAACACTGCCTTCTTTTTCTACGACCAATATCCGCGAAGCCCCCCTGGGGTGCGCTACATGTTCGCACCCCACATCCGCGTAGAACACATCACCTGCTTCGAGCGTGACAATCTTCTCGACGCCGTCGATCCGGTAGTGCATGTCCACCACGCCATCCATGACGGCAAAGACTTCTTGACCGTCGTTCACATGCCAGATGTAAGGCTGGTCGGTCCAGTGAAGTCGAACACTGGTCCCAGACATTGTTGCTATGTCAAGCGCCTCCCAAGGGCGGGAGCCTTCAAATTCTTTGCTTCGAATGAGTTTCATCATGTCAGATAGCCTTGATCCTTATTCTGAGACGCTAAGCGCTCTTATCGCCTTGGACTCCAACTCCAGCTTGAGGAAGCTCCGGTACCCTGCGATCCTGGCCGGAGCCAGGAAATGGACGAGGTGGTTCTGCTGGTTGCCTGTCATCGATCTCTGTGCTAGAATTTAAAGGAAGTCTGTGGATGTCCCGCTCTCACCTAGCGTGATGATGGCTCCACGTGCAAAGAGTCGGCGCCACCTTCGGGTGGCGTTCGGCTTTCTGGGCCTCGGTTTTGAACAAGATCAGGTCTCAATATTTTCCTCTGTGAGCTTGCTCCCACATTGAGGACAAACCGGTTTCATCTCCCGAAAGACTTCATCCCATTTTGCGAACCGGTCCAGGACAGAGAAACTGCCCCCTTTCAGCCCATCCAAAGAGTAGTCCTCGTACTGCCTAGAAAACGGAGCGTCGTTTTCTCGCATGACGATACGCCCCTGGTGCCCACATGCGCATTTCAAATTGGTGCGTGTCACTGTTGTCATGGTGGATGGTCGGTCCTTCGCTGAACTTACGAATGAAAAACCGAAATTTCAGACAGGTTTCGGAGTTGAGTAGTCATAGTCTTTAATGTCTGTGTGCATGGTGGATATCGGGGACGTGCGGATGTTTATGCGTGAGGGCCTCATGCCGATGCCAATGGCTGTGACTACCCTGCGGCATCGGATTATGGCGATGACCATGGTGACCGTCTTCATGCGTATGCGCGTGTTCATGATCCATAGCTTCATGCACATGCTCGTGCTGGTGTCCTTCAGAAAGGTGAACCACAACCCCGATGAGCATCAGCACGCCGCCAAGCACCAGGCCCCAACTGCCTGATCGATCGCCAAGTGCGAAGACCGAGCCAGTGCGTGCAGCCCCGAATGCCCGTTGGGCTAGAAGATAGAACCGCAGGCTCAGACCGTAGCCCACCGCTCCTACGACCAGCAGGCCCGCTGCTTTCCATACCGTAGGAAGTGCCTCGCCCGCTAGCAACGCGGTAACGGCAGTCGACGATGCGCCCAGCGCGGCCTTGGCGAGCACCACCTGGCCAGGGTCCCGATCTGCAACCGCCCGCGAAAGTGTGTTGTCCATACCCCAAGCAGCGGTAGCCGCCATCACTGCCAGCAGCCCCCACAACTGCGTGGCGCCATCACGCCCCTGGTCAAGCACCAACGTGAGCCCACCAGCCAACAGCATTAGCACCGCTGCCCAGACCCGACGGTCCATGGTTTCTCCGTAGAGCCGCCATGCAAGCAGCGCTGTAAACAAGGCCTCAAGGGTCAACATAAGCGACGCGCCCATTCCACTGGTGCGCTGCAGGCCCCAAGCAAGGGCCACCGGGCCAACCACAGCCCCGAATAGGGCCATTGCAAATAACCAGCGCATATCAGCACGACGTATTCGCGCCTCGCGCTCAATTGGCTGACGCAAAAGCCAACCCACGACGGCAGCACCTGCGTACAACAAGGCCGCTGTGGTGAAGGCGCCCACACCTTCTCCAAGCTTTTGAACCAAAGGCGTGCTCGCGCCAAATAGGGCTGCGGCCATCAAGGCCAGCAAGCCGCCCTGCAGGGCGGGAAGGTTTGAAGAAGGCGGAAAACTCATACACAGTTACTGCTAGGTCTCATGGAGCCCCCGCCCCC
>JACCDG010434400.1_pt1 | contig 10228 bp, 12 predicted proteins | sample 7442471 | NCBI WGS metagenome assembly JACCDG01 (sample SAMN15323444, study PRJNA562643) | freshwater metagenome | isolation source: river surface water | place: USA:Blue River Watershed | collected 2017-08-17 | reverse complement strand
GGTCATGGCGAGCAAGGCCAAGGGCCGCAAGGACACGCTGATCACCGGCGGCCGCGGCGTCCAGGGCGACGCCGCCGTGTCGCGCCAGAGCCTGATCGGCCTGGCCACGCCCAAGGCAACCCCCGGTGGATAAGCTGGCCGACAAGATCGTCCAGATGCGCGACGGCATGAAGGCCGACCGCGGCACGCTCGACGCGCACTGCGAACAGATCCGCGAGATTTTCTACCCCGAGGCCGAGAGCTTCAACACGAAGCAGACCACGGGCGAGAAGCTGCACCAGAAGGTCTATGACAGCACCGGCGAGCAGGCCGGCGAGTTGCTGGCCGCCGGCGTCCAGGCGATGACCTGCAACAGCGCCGTCCAGTGGCTGGAGCTCTCGACCGGCGATCCCGAGCTCGACAAGGACGAGGAGGTCGCGCTGTGGCTCGAGGACACGCGCGACAAGATCCTGGCCGCCTGCAACGCCCCGTCGGGCGGGTTCATCACGAACAAGCACGAGCAGCTTATGGAGCTGGTGCATTTCGGCACCGCGCCGCTGTTCATCGGCCAGAAGATGAACAAGCCCTTTTTCCAGTCGCGCCCGCTGGCGCAGTGCCTGGTGGCCGAGAACGGCGACCGGATCATCGACACGATCCTCTGGTGCCCGACCTTCACCGCGCGCCAGGCGGCGACCCTGTTCGGCAAGAACGCCGGCAAGGACATCCTGAAGGACGCCGACGACCCGAAGAAGCATACGACCCGGTACGAGTTCGTTCACGCGGTCTACCCGCGCGAGCAGCTTTCGGCCAAGGGCACGATCTATCGTTCCAACGAGATGCCGTTCGCCTCGTGCTGGGTCAACGTGCGCGAGGCGCATGTCGCGGTCGAGAGCGGCTTCGAGGAGTTCCCCTACGCCTGCCCGCGCTGGCGCAAGCGGCCCAACGAGGCCTATGGCCGCTCGCCGGCGATGAAGGTCCTGGCCGACTGCCGGATGCTCCAGCGCGCGATGCGGGTGCAGATCCGCGGCGTCGAGAAGATCGTCGACCCGCCCTGGATGGTGGCCGACGACGGCGTCATGTCGCCGCTGCGCGCCTCGCCCAGCGCGACAAACATCGTGCGCGGCATGACCATGCGGGGCAGCGGCGACCCGATCCGCCCCTTGATCTCTGGCGGCCGGCCCGACGTCGGCGAGGAGTTCATGAACGGCATCCGCCAGCGGATCGAGCAGGGCTTCCATGTCAATTTGTTTCAGTTCGCCCGCGATCCGAAAATGACGGCGACGCAGTACCTTGGCATCACCGAGCAGACCATGCAGGCGATGACGCCGCTGCTCGGCCGCATGCAGACCGAGGACCTGGGGCCGCTGGTCGAGCGCCTGTTCGCCATCCTCTACCGCGCCAACCAGCTCCGCGACGCGCCCGACGTGCTGCAGGGCCAGCCGCTGCGCGTCAAGTACGTGTCGCCGATCGCCAAGCAGCAGCGGATTGGCGAGGCGCGGGCCGTGGCGCAGTGGGAAGAGATCATGGCGCCGAAGATCGCCCGCAACCCCGACGTCGCCGACATCATGGACGACGACGAGGCGGGCCGGCTGGTGGCCGACCTGGTGGGCGTCCGCAAGACGGTCATGCGCTCGCCCGACAAGGTCGCGGGCATCCGGCAGCAGCGCCAGCAGGCGATCGAGGAGCAGACCCAGGCCGCCGCGCTGCGCGCCACGGCCGAGACCGGGGCGAAGGTCATGGGCACCCTGCCGAACCTGAAGGAAGGCCTCGGCGCCATGGAGATGCAGGGCAATGCGTGACACGGCCGCCCGCATCGTCGAGGCCTTCGCGCGCCCGATCAAGGCGGCGATCCCGGGCCGCCAGCGCCGGCAGATGGCGCTGCGCGACGCCTACCGCCGCGTATTCGACAGCGAGGACGGCCGGATGATCCTGGCCGACCTGGTGCGGCTGACCGGGACCGGCGACTGCCTGGTGGCGGGCGACCCGTACACGACGCACTACAACCTCGGCGCCTACCGCGTGCTGCGGCATATCCAGGCGCAGGGCCACGTATCCGACCGCGCCATCCTGATGGCGATCACCGACACCGCAGAGGCCGACCGCCGAGCCAACGAGGGGGATGACCTATGAAACACCGCACGACGATTTTCCGCGACGCAGAAGGTGGGGCTGCCGGTGGCGCACAAGGCGCTGCTGCCGCGGGCGGCGGGGCGCCGGCGGCGGGTAGCGGTGCCCCCGCCGGCGATCTCGCCGGCTTCCTGGGCGGCATCAACCCCGACGTGCGCTCGCTGATCGAGACCAAGGGCTGGCACAAGGACGCCGCGAGCCCGGCCCAGGTCCTCGAGCGGGTGGCCTCGGGCTACGGCGCGCTGGAGAAGACGGTCGGCCTCGACAAGATCGCGCTGCCCCCGGTCGACAAGGACGGCAAGCGCGATTGGTCGAAGTGGGACGGCGCGAAGGCGCTGGGCCGGCCCGACGATCCCGCCGGCTATTCGGTGTTCAAGGCGGCAGACGGCGTGCAGTTCACGCCGGAACAGAAGGCCATGCATGGCGAAGTCGGCAAGCTTCTGCACCAGGCTGGCGTCGCCGACTGGCAGGCCCGGATCATCGGTGAAGGCTTGGCCAAGATGCAGGGCGGCGTCGAGGCGCAGTCGGCCGAGGCCGTGGCCGCCGAGACCGAGGCGACCGAGACGGCCCTGCGCGCGAAGTGGGGCCAGGCCTACGACAGCAAGATCCACGCGGCCGACCTGGCGCTGTCGAAGGCGCCGCCCGAGCTGGCGGCCAAGATCGTCAAGGCGGGCCTCGGCCGCGACCCGGCCTTCCTCGAAATGTTCGCGGGCTACGGCGAGAAGATGGGCGAGGACCCGACGCCGGGCAACCTGGGCGCGAACGGCGGCAGCGGCGCGAAGGCGAACACGCCGCAGCAGGCGCAGGCCGAGATCCAGCGCATCCTGGGCGACCCGGCGCAGACCGCGATCCTGGGCAACCGCGAGCATCCCGAGTACCGCGCGTACAACGACCGCATGCAGCGCCTCTACGCCGAGGCCTACCCGGAGCCGAACCAGTGACGATCCAGCCGCACATCGCCCAGGCCCGCGCGGTATGCCTGCGCGCCTCGGTCGACGTGCGGACCAGCGCCGAGACCCCGCAGCAGATCATCGCGCGGGCGCAAGTTTTTGAGGCTTACGTGCTGGGCGACAACCCCGATCCCGGGGCCGGCCAGGGCGCAGGCAAGGCGAACGGCAAGAGCCGTCAGCACGCCGGGCAACCCCAGGCCTAGGGGTCCGGCCGCACGCCCGTAAGCCGGGCCGCCAGGGAGAGCGATATCTTCAAGGCAGCGGGTCCGTGGCAGGCGATCGTCGATCGCTGAACCCGGCGGGCAACCCCTCCGATCGTTGCAACTAGCGATCAAAGGAGGGGCTCGAAATGTCCCAGCAGATTACGACAGCATTTGTCCAGCAGTACCGCGACGGCGTGATGACGCTCGTCCAGCAGAAGGGCTCGCGCCTGCGTCAGCGCGTGCGCGTCGAAACCGGCATTGTCGGCAAGACGGCCTTCTTCGACCAGGTCGGCGCGACCGGCGCGGTGGAGCGCACCACGCGGCACGCGAACACGATCCAGGTCGACACTCCGCACGCCCGGCGCCGCGTCGCGCTGCGGACGTTCGACTGGTCCGACCTGATCGACCGGCCCGACATGGTCCGCACCCTGAACGACTTTCAGAGCCCGTACCAGATGGCCGCGGCGAATGCCATGGGTCGGGCGATGGACGACGTTCTGATCGAGGCGGCGACGGGCACGGCCCACACCGGCGAGACCGGGGCGACGAGCACCAGCCTTGCGACGGCGAACACGATCGCCTGGGGCTCGTCCAGCCTCACGATCGCCAAGCTGCGCTCGGCCAAGGAGATCCTCGACGCCTTCGAGAACGACCCGGACGAGGAACGCTACATCGCGCTGACCGCGAAGCAGGTGACGAGCCTGCTGTCGACGACCGAGATCACGTCGAGCGACTACAACACGGTCAAGGCGCTGGCGGCGGGCCAGCTCAACACCTTCCTCGGGTTCAACTTCATCCGCACCGAGCGGCTGGGGCTGGACAGCGGCGGGCAGCGCATCTGCCTCGCCTGGCGCAAGTCGGCGCTGCTGTTGGCGGTCGGCAACGACGTCTACAGCCGCATCGGCGAGCGCGCCGACAAGAACTACTCGACGCAGGTCTTCTACTCCATGGACATCGGGGCGACCCGCATGGAGGAAGCCGGCGTCGTGCAGATCAAGGTGACCGCGTAAGCGGGCCGGAACCTGAAGGAGAAATTCAATGGCAGCAGTCAACACAAAGTCGACCTTCATCACGAATGCGGACAACGATCCGCGCGTGCTGACGGCAGCGCATCTCGGTTTCGGCGGCAGCCTTCGCGCGGCCGCGGCGACCGTGGAAGTGGCGGCGGCGGACGACGCCGCTTCCGTCTATCGCATGTTCCGGGTCCACAGCTCCTGGCGCGTCCATGGGCTGTATCTCTGGAACGATGCGATCACGTCGGGCACGGCCTACGACATCGGCCTCTACCAGATCGCGGCGAATGGCGGCGCCGTGGTCGACGCCGATTGCTGGGCCTCCGACGTGACGATGGTCTCGGCCCGCGCAACGTCCGGCCCGCTGGACTGCACGTTCGAGGCGCTGAACATCGACAAGATCGAGAAGACGGTCTGGGAAGTGGCGGCGGTGGCCGTGACGACCCTGCTCGCCGACCCGAACCGCTACTACGATATCTGCCTGACGGGCGACACCCCAGGCAGCGGCGCGGGGACGATCAGCATGACCTGCATCGTTTCCTGCCCGTAGCGATGACACCCGAGGCGGTCTACCGCTTCATCGGCGGCCGGGGCAACCCCCCGGCCGTCCTCGGGCGCAAGTCCGGCCCGCTGCTGATCATCGGCGGCGGGCGCTGCGTTTGGGACGACATCGCCTCGCCGGCCGCGAAGTCCTGGGGCGGCGACGTGATGGCGATCAACGACATCGGCCAGTATTACCAGGGCGTCGTTCACCATTGGGTGACGCTGCATCCCGAGTACATGGCCGGCTGGCGCTTCTTCCGCGAGCGGCACTGCTACGGCGAAGGCAAGCGCGCCGCGACGCACAGCAACAACGCCAAGCCCGAGATCGACCACGCCTGGGACTGCATGAACCTGGGCGGCTGCTCTGGCCTGTGGGCATGCCATGTGGCGCTGATGCTGGGCTATGACCGCATCCTGCTCGCCGGCGTGCCCATGGACAACACCGGGCATTTCTTCGACGCGCCGCACTACCAGAGCGCGCACGTCGACAAGGCGCAGGACCAGGTCTGGGGCCAGAGCATCAACCAGGTCTTCGCCGGCCGCGTGTCGTCGTGCTCGGGCCGCACCCGCGAATGGCTGGGCGAGAAGCGGGTGGCGGCATGAAAACCGGCACCCTCTATTACGACTACGCCTATTGCCCGCCGACGTGGAACTTCTTCGACGCGCTGCTGCTCGCCGAGATGTGGCGCCTGGACCAGCGCCTCGACCGCGTGCGCGTGCGCTGCGTCGGCGGCCCGGCCGAGGGCTTCCGCATGGACGCCCTGCCGCCCTATGGCAAGAGCGAGCGCCTGCGCTGGCACCAGAACATCGTCGAGCCGATGCCGCTGCTGCTGCCGAGCTGCGGCGAGCGCGCGGCTTGGTGCGAGCGCCGCGAGGCGGAACAGGACCCGGGGCCGAAGATCGGGCTCGGCATGCCGTCGCACGGCTTCGCCCGCAACGGCGACGCCGCGGCGCGCGGCCTGTTCCCCTTCCGGGCGATCGGCGAGCACACCCTGGCGGCCATGGCCGGTATCGCCGCGCCCTACGTCACGATCAGCCTGCGCGAGACCGACTGGCACAAGAGCCGGCAGAGCAACGTCGCCGACTGGCTGCAGATCGCCAAGCGGATCGAGCGCATGGGCTTTCGCGTCGTGGTGATCCGCGACGCCATGAAGTGCCAGGAGCCGATCGACTGGCCGCTGACCTCGCCCGAGGCGAGCGAGAATTGCCTGGCCCGCGCCGCGCTCTACGCCGGCGCCGCGATGAACCTGGGCATCGCCAACGGCCCGCTGTGGTTCGCCTGGTTCATGGGCGCGCCGGTCATGATCTTCGACCTGCTGCACGACGACGAGCCCTGCGCCAATGCCGGCTCGTTCGCCTGGGCCAAGCTGAAGCCGGGCGACCGGGGCTTCCCGAACAGCAAGCCGACGCAGCGCCTGGTCTGGGAGAAGGCCCGCCCGGATATCGTGCTGGACGCCTTCGCCGAAACCATGGAGGCCGCCCTTGCCTAGCTGGACCGCCATCGCCAACCGAGCCCTGGGCGCGCTGCACGAAAAGCGCATTACCAATTACCTGTCGACGACGGAGAAGGGCGCGATCGAGTTCCGCAACATCCGCGAGATGGTGGTCGACGAGGTCCTGGCGTCGCACCCCTGGAACTGCGCGCTACGCCGCCTGTCGCTCGACGCCGACGCCGACGCGCCGACCTGGGGCTATGCGCTGCAGTACACGATCCCCACCGACCCGGTCGTCCTTCGGGTGTGGAAGCTGTCCGAGCTGCAGCACAGCCGCGCCGAGTGGAAGGTGCTGAACGGCAAGATCCACACCGACGAGGGCGCCCCGCTCTACATCGAGGCGATCTGCCGCGTGACCGACCCGATGACCCTGCCGCCGCATGTGGCCAAGGCCATCGCCGCCACGGCCGCCGAGGCAATGGCGATGGTCATGACCGGCAGCGAGAGCATGCGCGGGGCGATGTCGGAATGGGCCAAGGAGACCCTGGCCGACGCCCGCTTCCTCGACGGCCAGGAGGGCAAGCCCGACGAGGTCGACGCCAGCGAGTTCGAGGAGGCGCGGTTTTGATCGCGCGCCGGTATAACCCGCCGCCGACCGGCATCGAGACGCCGAAGCGCGAGCCCGCGCCGGGTGCGCGCGTGCGGCGCGACGGGCCGAAGAAGTACCGGGTCCGGTCGCGCGAGTTCGTCGAGACCGTCTACCGCATGAAGGCGACCGGCCTGACGCCGCGCCAGATCGCCGCCGCGATCGACCGTTCCCTGCCGACGGTCTACGACATCCTGCGGACGGGGCACGGCTGATGCCCCGCCAGAGGCCCTTGATCCAGAAGCTCAATGTCGGCGAGCTCGCGCCCGAGCTGCGCGGCTTCATCGGCTTCGAGAAATACTCCAGCGGCTGCCGCGCGCTCGAGAACATGCTGCCCCTGGTGCAAGGCCCGGTCGTGCGCCGGCCGGGCACGCGCTTCGTCGCCGAGGTCAAGGACAGCACCAAGCGCACGGCGCTGCTCGATTTCGAGTTCAACGAGGAGCAGGCCTACATCATCGAGGTTGGCGATCAGTATTTCCGGTTCTTCAAGGACAAGGGCCAGATCCTGACCGGCGCTGGCGCGATCTATGAGATCGCCTCGCCCTACGTGCAGGCGGACCTGTTCACCGCCGACGGCCGCCGCCGGCTGCACACGACGCAGTCGGCCGACGTGCTGTACCAGGTCCATCGCCTCTATGCGCCCTACAAGCTGACGCGTACCGACCACAACGCCTGGACGCACACCAAGACGGTGTTCGTCGACGGGCCGTATCTCGACGAGAACGTGACCGCCACGACGATGTCGCTGTCCGCCTCTGGCGCCGGGTCGCGCACGGTGACGGCCAGCGCGATCACGGGCATCAACAAGGACACCGGGTTCCAGGCGAACGACGTCGGCCGACTGATCCGCATCGGTCATCGCGTGACGGCGTGGCAAGGTTCCACGGCCTACAGCGTCGGCGACATTCGCGGCGGCCAGGGCGTGTCGCGCGTCTACCAGGCCATCGCCGCGGGCACCAGCGCGGCCAGCGGCGGCCCGACCGGCACGACCGACGCGATCGCCGACGGCACGGTGACGTGGAAGTACATCGGCGAGGGCGGGATCTGGTGGACCTACGGCCTGATCACGGCCCGCAACAGCACGACCGAAGTCGTCGCGAACCTTCAGCGCGACGCGCTCACCAACGCCGGCACGACCATGTGGCAGCTCGGCGAGTGGAACGACACCGACGGCTGGCCGAACGCCATCGGCTTCCATGGCGGGCGCCTGTACTATGGCGGCAGCCCTGGCTACCCCCAGCGGTTCGACGCGAGCAAGGTCGGCGACTTCGACATGTTCAAGCCGGGCGTCCTCGACGACGATCCGCTGTCCTTCACCATGGACAGCAACACGGTCAACGCCATCCGCTGGTTTGCGTCGCAGCGCGACCTTCTTATCGGCACGTCGGGCGGCGAGGCCCGGCTGGGGCCGGCGCAGTCGACCGCCCCGGTCTCGCCGCTGAACGTCGACGTGAAGTTCCAGACCAAGCACGGCAGCGAGGACGTCCGCCCGGTCGAGGGCGCGAATGCGGTGCTGTTCATCCAGCGCGCCGGGCGGGCGCTGCGCGAGCTGGCGTTCACCATCGAGGCCGACGGCTACCGCGCGCCCGACATGACGATCCTGGCCTCGCACCTGGCGGCCGAGCAGTTCATCGAGATCCACTACCAGGCCGTGCCGTGGTCGACGGTCTGGGTGCTGCGCGCCGACGGGCTGCTCTGCTCCATGACCTACGACCGCGACCAGGGCGTGATCGCCTGGGCGCGCCACCCGCTGGGCGGCAGCGACATCGTGGAGAGCATCTCGGTCATCCCCGGCACCGACCTCGCCGGCGACCCGACCGGCTACGACCAGATGTGGCTGATCGCCAAGCGCACGGTCAACGGCGCCACCAAGCGGTTCGTCGAGGTCATGGAGGACCCGTTCACCGAGACAACGACGCAGGCCAATGCATGGTTTCTGGATTGCGCGCTGCAGTATGCCGGCACCCCGGTCGACGCGCTGGACGGCCTCGATCACCTCGTCGGCGAGACCCTTGGCGTATGGGCCGATGGCGCGGAGCATCCCGACGTGACCGTCGCGGCCGACGGGACGGTCGCGCTCGACGGCGACTACTCCAACGTCATCGTCGGCAAGAAGGTGACGTGGAAGGTAACGCCGATGCCCCCCGACATGCCGGCGAACGACGGCAGCGGGGCCGGGGCCAAGCGCCAGCTCAACGGGGCGCGCGTGCTGTTCCTGCGCTCGCTCGGCGCAGAGTTCGGCCCCGATGGCGGCGAGTTCCTGCCGATCGAGTTCCGCGACGCGACCGACGACATGGGCGAGGCGGTTCCGCTGTTCAGCGGGTGGAAGGACTGCGACTTCATCGGCGAGCACAACCGCGACGGCGAGTTCACGCTGCAGGGGAACAACGGGGCGCCGGTGACGATCGCCGCCGTCGCGCCGCTGATCACGGTGCATACATGAACGTGATTTTCGAGCCCTACACCCCGGCGCATATGGACCGCTATATGCCCGGCGTTTTCTGCGAGGCGGAAAAGGCGAGGCCTGCCGTGGCGGGCCTGTCCTTCGCCGCGATCGTCGATGGGCATGTCATCGGCATGGCGGGCCTGCTGCCGCAGTGGCCGGGCCGGGCGATCGCCTGGGTGCTGACCAGCAACGTCCCGCTGCGCGCCTGGCCGGCGATCACGCGCGAGACGCGCCGGGTGATCGAGGCCGGGCACGACGCCGGGTATCGCCGGATCGAGATGACGGTGCGCGCCGACCATCCGGCCGGGCACCGCTGGGCTGAAAAGCTGGGCTTCCGGCGCTACTGCGCGCTGCCGCTCTACGGCCCGGACGGGTCCGACCACATCGGCTATGTGAAAATCCGGGGTGACGCATGACGGGCGCGGAAATCCTCCTGGGGCTCGGCATCGGCGCGACGGTGCTGGGCACCATGGCGTCGAGCAAGGCGCAGCGGCAGGAAGCGGACATGACCGCCGGCCTGCACGAGTACAATGCCAAGGTCGCCGAGCAGAACGCCGAGATCATCGAGCAGCAGGCCGCGTTCAACGCCGGCCAGGCGAAGTCGCAGAACGACCGCAAGATCGCCATGCAGCGCGCGGCCTATGGCTCGTCGGGCGTGACGATGGAAGGCTCGCCGATCATGGTGATCGCCGACGCCGAGGCGCAGAGCGAGATCGACCAGCTTGCCGAACGCTACGAGGGCAAGGTCGAGAGCAACCGGGCGCGCAGCGAGGCGAACAACAGCCGATACCAGGCGCAGATGGCGCGCGTCATCGGCCGCAACCGCAGCAACGAGACGCTGATCACCGGCTTCGGCAAGGCGCTGTCCGGCGGCATGGGCTTCTTCGG
>JACCDG011029503.1_pt1 | contig 10229 bp, 10 predicted proteins | sample 7442471 | NCBI WGS metagenome assembly JACCDG01 (sample SAMN15323444, study PRJNA562643) | freshwater metagenome | isolation source: river surface water | place: USA:Blue River Watershed | collected 2017-08-17 | reverse complement strand
CAACAATGATTATAATATTGTTGAAAAATTTAAAAAAGCATCTTTAAAAGGATGGGAATATGCATATAATAATATAGAAAAAAGTGTAGATATTATTTTTGAAAAATATAATACTCAAAATCTTTCAAAAGAAGAGCTTATTTTTGAAGCAAATGAGCTAAAGAAGTTATCATATTTGAATGATAATAAGTTAGGAGATATGAAACAAGAAAAAGTTCAAAGAATATATGATTTGTACAATGTTATGGTATATATAAATAGTGAATTCAAAATAGACAATTTTATAGGATATGATAAAAAAAGTAGACTAGAAAAATGGTTATATTCTAAGTTTGAAGAGCATTTTAATTTAGCATTTTTATGGAAACTTATATTAATTATTTTTATTATTACAGCTATTTTTGTCTATAGACAATATTTTATAATAAAGCTAAATAAAAGATTAAAAAATCTTGTAAATATAAAAACAAATAGATTAAAAATAATGAATAAAAAGCTTGCAACAAGGATAAAAAAAGAGTTAGATAAGCATCAAGAAAAAGATAGAATTTTGGCTCAACAACAAAAAATGGTAGCAATGGGACAAATGATAGAAAATATAGCTCACCAATGGAGACAACCACTCTCTGTTATTAGTACAAGTGCTAGTGGGTTAAAATTAAAAAAACAGTTAAATATTTTAGAAGATGAAGATTTTATCAAAAGTATAGAGCAAATAGTAGATACTGCAAAATATCTATCTGATACAATAGATGATTTTAGATATTTTTTTAAACCTCAAAAAGATAAAACAAAGTTTAGTTTGGTAAAAAATATTGAAAAAAGCTTGAGTTTTTTAGAGACAGTTTTAAAAGAAAACTCTATTAAAGTTGAGTTTGAATATGAAGATATTGATATTACTGCATATGAAACAGAGCTTATGCAAGTTTTTATAAATATTATAAGTAACTCAAAAGATGCTTTTATTGAGAAAAAAATTAAAGATAGAGTTATTTTTATATCAATAAAAAACTTTCCAAATAGGATTTTAATAGAGATAAAAGATAATGCAGGTGGAGTAGAAGATGATATTTTAGATAAAGTATTTGAACCATATTTCACTACAAAACACCAATATAGTGGAACAGGAATAGGACTTTATATGTCAAATCAGATTATAAAGACTCATTTAAATGGAGATATTTTTATGAAAAATTGTAGTTTTAAATATAAAAATATTGAACAAAAAGGTGTTATTACAACAATTATTTTAACTAAAAATATACTTGAAGAGATAAAAAATTGAATTATTTAGAAATAGATAAAAACCATCTTTGGCATCCTTATAACTCTTTACCATCAAAAAGTCCAATTTTGGGTGTTAAAAAAACAAAAAATTGCAAAATTTTTTTGGAAAACGGTGAGATTTTAATTGATGGAATGAGCTCATGGTGGAGTGCAATTTTAGGTTATAACAATAAAAAGATATATAAATCTTTGAAAAAGCAAGCAAAAATTATGCCTCATATTATGTTTGGAGGTTTAACTCATTCTCCAGCTTCAATCCTAGCCAAAAAGCTTGTAGAAATAACTGGTTTAAACTCTGTATTTTTATGTGATAGTGGCTCTGTTTCAGTAGAAGTTGCATTAAAAACAGCAATTTTGTATCAAAAAGCAAAAGGCAAAGAGAAGTTTAAATTTTTAGCTTTAAAAAATGCTTATCACGGAGATACATTAGGAGCTATGAGTGTTTGTGATCCTGAAAATTCAATGCACTCTTTATATGGTGACTATTTAAGTTCTAATATTTTTGTAGAGGCTCCAGAATTGGGATTTGAAGCAGATTTTAGTAAAGCTTTGGAAGATTTAGAGAAAACTTTAAAAATAAATCATGAACAAATTGCAGGATTTATTCTTGAACCAGTTGTGCAAGGTGCAGGTGGAATGAGGATATATAATCCCAAATATTTAGAAAAAGTAAGAGAACTTTGTACAAAATATGATATTTTGATGATTTTAGATGAGATTGCAACTGGTTTTGGACATACAGGAGAGATGTTTGCTTTTTTACATACAAATATAAAACCAGATATTTTAACTATTGGAAAAGGTCTTACTGGTGGAACTTTGACAATGGCCGCAATGATTACATCTAAAGATATAAGTGATGCTATTTCAAATAGTGATATTAAAGTTTTAATGCATGGACCAACATTTATGGCAAATCCACTAGCATGTAGTGTTGCAAATGCAGCTATTGATGAGCTTTTAAATTATGATTGGAGAAAAAAAGTTTTAAAAATTGAGAAAATTTTTAAAAAAGATTTAGAAAAAGTAAAAGATAGCTTTTTAGTAAAAGATATAAGAAATATTGGAGCAATAGGAGTAATAGAGCTAAAAGATGATATTTATGCTTCACAACTTCAAGATTATTGTGTAAAAAATGGAGTTTGGCTTCGTCCTTTTGGAAAACTTTTTTACTCTATCGTTGCATATACAATATCAAAAAAAGAGCTAAAAAAAATCACAAAAACCATGATAGAAGCAATAAAATATCTAGAAGAACTCTCTTAAATAGTTAAAACGGAAAAAGTTTCATCTTTTAAAGCATTTGTTAAAAATTCACCAGTATGAGTTATTTCAATACCAAGTTTTTCCAATTCATCTCTTGCTCCGTAATCTTCTACACAAACTATACAAGCACTCATTTTTACACCTGTGCTTAAAATATATTTTAGTTTTTCTTGAATAAAAGTCTCTTTTACGAGTAAAATTGATGGTCCCCAAAGCATTAAATGTGCTGTTTTCCAATATTGTCTATCTAAAATTACACTTGAATATAGAAGTGGAAAGTTATTTGCAACTTCAATATCTCCATTGGTCCAAACAATAAGTAAATTCTCTTTCATTTAAAATCCCTTTTTTATAATCTTTAAACTTGAGCCGCTTGCAAATTCCACCATCATAAACTAGTGAATTTGTAAACCTACTAAGCTTATCAAGCAGATCTTTTAAACTTTTAATCATTTTACCACTTTATGGGTCAATTTTAGATAAAAAATTATTATTGGGTGCGTGCTTGATGGTTGAGTTTTAAAAATGGCTAATTTTTAGTGTTTTTAGCTAAAAGTTATGTTACCATTTTCAAACTCTGATGAATACAAACTGATAAAATACCAAATGCTAAAACAGAAGCTACTTTTGTAGCTCCTTTATAATAAATATTACTGCATCCAAAGTCTTCTTTGAGGTATTTATTTACACGCTCAACCATACTTCTTTGGTTATAGTGATGGGTATCTAAACTTTGAGTAAGGTTTAGAATTTCAAATTTCTTTTTTTCATCTTTTATAAGTTGAATTTTTCCTTTTAACTCTTTGGAGTTCTTCGGATTGATATCAATAAGCGGTCTATGATTTAGTTTTTTGGAAAAATCTCTGATAATATTGCTGTCGTATCCTGCATCTTGTAAGTCATAAAGATATGATACTTTTTTGCTTGTCTCGTTTATAAGAGGAAGTGCTACTGAGCTATCATGAACATTTGCCCCTGAATAAATAGCAGTAATAGGGATATCTCCATCTACTACACTGATATGGAGTTTCCCTCCTATCCATGTTTCAAAGTTGCCTTTGGAATTCTGTTTTCTTCCAACTCCACACTGCGTTGATACCAAAGATAGCATCTGCTTTGTGGTTTTCATATCTTCTTGTTGCTGCAAGATACTGGGTGTTTTAGGCTCTCTTGTTTCACCTTTTTTAGGTCGTCCTCTTCTTTTTGGTTTAAACTTTTCTTTTTCAACTTTTACAGGTTTTTCTCTCAGTGGTATTTTTGTTGCATCACTTGCATTATAAAAAAAGAGTGTATCCCTTAGATACTCCTTCACAAACTGCTCATGCGTCTTTTGTGCAATTTTAAGAGCACTTAACTCTTTAAATACTCTACTAAATTTAGACTCACTTGGAATATCGTTTTTATATCTCCACCCACACAAGATCCTCAGCGTTCTATCACTATGAAGTCTATCGATAAGGTCTCTGGTTGTTTGGATATTGTAAACACTCTTTGCAATAAATGCTCGTGCAATCTCTTCTCTATGCTTTGGAGTGTTTGTAATAGATACGACAGTGATATTTTTTTCAATCGCAGCAAAGTCTAATATCTTAATAAGCTTTTGCTCTTTATTTGACAACTCTTCTAATTGAAGCTCTCTTTTCAAAGAAGGAAAAAGTGAATTTTCAAGATTTAAAACCTTAGTCCACATTTTAGATAGACTTGAAGATATTTTTGGTAGAATAATTTCCATAAGTTGAATCGCTCTTCTGTTAAATTTTTGTAGTAAAAAATTATAACTTATCTGAAGTTTGATTCAACTTTTTAAAATTTAAATCAGCTTAAATTACGGGTTGTTTTTTATAATCTGCAAGTGGCTCACTTGTATAATACTATTTTAAAGGAAAGAAATCTATGAAATATAATAATTTAACACAAGATGAAAAGTATATAATAGAGCAAAAAGGTACAGAATATCCATTTAGTGGTATTTATAATAATTTTTATGAAGAGGGAGTATATCTATGTAAAAAATGTAATGCACCTTTGTATAAAAGTGAAGATAAGTTCAAATCATCTTGTGGATGGCCAAGTTTTGACGATGAGATAGTTGGTGCTATTAAAAAAGTTCTAGATACGGATGGAAGAAGAGTTGAGATTGTTTGTCAAAAATGTGGTGGACATTTAGGACATATTTTTGAAGGAGAGGGTTTTACTTCAAAAAATATAAGACATTGTGTAAACTCTCTATCTTTGAATTTTAAATCAAAAAAAGAAAATTTTAAAAAAGCATATTTTGCAGCTGGTTGTTTTTGGGGAGTAGAATTTTTGTTTCAAAAACAAATAGGAGTTTTAGAAGTAGTTTCAGGATATATGGGTGGAGATATAGAAAATCCTACATATGAGATAGTTTGTGGTGGTTTTAGTGGACATTTAGAAGTTGTAGAAGTTATTTTTGATGAAAGTATTGTAAGTTATGAAACTTTGGCAAAACTTTTTTTTGAAATTCATGATTTTACTCAAACAAATGGACAAGGTCCAGATATAGGAACTCAATATTTAAGTGCAATTTTTTATTGTGATGAAAATCAAAAAAATATAGCAGAAGAGTTAATTGAACAATTAAAGAAAAAAGCTTACAAAGTTGCTACAACTTTAAGACCAAAAGTTAAATTTTATAAAGCAGAGAGTTATCATCAAAACTATTATAATAAGAGTGGAAAAACTCCATATTGTCATAGTTATAGAAAAGTTTTTTAAAATAGAGTTAAATTTTTAAAAAATTATTATAAATTTCAAACTAGAAAATCTAGTTTGAAACTCCTAAAATATAATAAATTGGTTTTTTATCAAGTCTTTCAAGTTCTACATTATATTTTTCTGCCCATTTCCAAACAGCATCATGAAACTCTTCAATTATCTCTTTTGAATCATTTTCATCACATTTTATTTTAAAAAAATCTGTTTTATTTGATAAACCAACATAGGCATTCATTTTTTTTAGGTGGTCATTTAGAGTAATTATCTGTTTTGCAAATTTTTCATAACCTTTTGTTACATCTATAGCTTTTTGAGCTTGTTTTAAAGAAGCTTCGTTGTTTGAATAACCAAGTTGTGATAGTATAACTTCAGCCGTTACATCTAGTTTCATATTTATCCTTTTAATGAAATTTGTATATACTAGCAAAACAAATTTGAAAATATGATTTAAAAGGTATAAAAAATGTCAGTTTTAATGAGTTTAGCAATGTTTCCAACAGATACAAAAGGAAGTAAAAGCAAAGAAGTAGCACAAGTTTTAGAAGTTATAAAAAGTAGTGGATTAGATTATCAATTAACATCTATGAATACAATTGTTGAAGCAAAAACTCTAAAAGAGCTATTGGATTTATTAAATCTTTGTTATTTAAAACTTGAAGAGTTAGGATGCAATAGAGTATATGCAGTTGCTAATTTTGATATAAGAACAAGTGGTGAAAATAGAATAGAGAGTAAAATAAAATCAGTTGAAAAGCATATAGGAAAAGTTTCTAAATAGTTTGTGTATAATATATTGATAAATAAAAAAGGGGCAAAATGAATTTCGAAAAGTTTTATGAAAAAAGTCGTAGAGCAAATGCAAATATGAGTTTAGATGAGTTCATTGAAAAATTAAAAGAGGTGAATGGTAGTTTTGTAAGTGATTTGCACTCAAAATTTATATATAGAACAAAAGATGATATATTAAAACCTTATCAAGTAGAGCTTATAAAGCTTCAAGCACATCTTGAAAAGCATAATGAAAAGATGATTATACTTATGGAAGGAAGAGATGCTTCTGGAAAAGGTGGAGCTATTAGAAGAATCACAAGATATATGAATGAAAAGCATTATAGAGTAGTAGCTCTTGGAAAGCCTTCAGATGTTCAAAAAACACAATGGTATTTTCAAAGATATGTAGAGCAATTTCCAAAAGGTGGTGAGCTAGTAATATTTGATAGAAGTTGGTACAATCGTGCAATGGTTGAGCCTGTTTTTGGATTTTGTACACAAAAAGAGTATGATGTTTTTATGAGAAGTGTTCAAAGATTTGAAGAGGATTTAATTGATCATGGATTTCATTTTTTAAAAATTTATCTATCTGTATCAAAGGAAGAGCAAGCAAGAAGATTTGAAGAAAGAGAAGAAAATCCTCTAAAACAGTGGAAATTAAGTGAAATTGATATGCAAATGCAAAGCAGGTGGGAAGAGTTTACCCAAAAAAAATATGATATGTTAAAGTACACAAATACTCCAAAATCACCTTGGACAATTATAAGAAGTGATAGTAAATTTTTGGCTAGACTTAACTCTATAAAAGTTATTTTAAACTCAATTCCTTATGAAGGAAGAGACGAAAGGTTAGATTTCACAGTTGATAGTGATATTGTGATTACTGCTGAAAAAGAGCTTGAAATTATGGATTATAAGAAAAATTCAGGAATCACTCAAGGTTTAATCTAAAAGTAACTCAGGTCTATACTCAAAGTGCATGGTATCATAATGATACCATCGCCCTCCCCAAATAAAACCATGTTTCTCAAATATTTTTACAATTTCAAGAGGAATTTTGTTTTTATACTCAATATTTTTTCCTTTTTTATCCCAAAGCCAATAGTTTGAATACTCTTTATTTAAATCAATAGCTATTGCAAAACTATGGGTGCTAAGCCTATTTGTACCACTAATTTTTCTAAAATTATAAACTCCATCTGGATTTACTATATATTTTTTAAACTCTTTTGGTAGGTTATCTAGCTCTTTACTTATTTCTATTAATTTTTTATCTATACCATTGATTTTTGTGACCCATAAAGTTTTATTTTGACTTTTTTCTAGCCACTTTATTTTTACAAGATTTTTTTCTATTTCTTGTCTATTTTTACCATATATCTTTTTGAAAAACTCTTCATTTCTAAATCTTCCAGCATCCTCATTTTTTGCTGGGATATAGTTTTTATATTCATCTATTTTTATATATTTCATACTCATTTGATTTTCTAAAGAGCTATTTTGAATTATTTCTTCATAGCTTAAATCTTTATTATTTGTAGAAAATTGTAGTTTTGAACCATCTTTGAAATATATAAAATTATCTTCATATTTTTCTAAAAAAAGAGGATAAGCAAGAATTAACCTTTTTGCAAGATTTTCATCTGCAAAGAGGTTTAAAGATAGTAAAAGTAGAAATAAAACTCTATTTCGCATAAACTTTTTTGATATTTTCTACTTTTGATGACATATTTAATAAAAGCATATCTGCAATTACAAGAGAGATCATAGATTCAGCAACAACACTTCCTCTTATAGCAACACAAGGATCGTGTCTTCCTTTTAGTTTACACTCTACTTCATTTCCATAAATATCAACTGTCTCTTGCTCTATAAAAATAGATGGAGTTGCTTTAAAGTATACCTTTACATTTATATCATCACCATTTGAGATTCCTCCCAAAATTCCACCACTATGGTTTGTTTTAAATCCAGATTTTCTTATTTGGTCATTGTTATCAAATCCCAAAACTCTAGATGCTAAAATACCATCACCAATTTCTACAGCTTTTACAGCATTTATACTCATCATTGCATTTGCTATTTGTGCATCTAATTTATGATAAATTGGTTCACCAAGTCCAACTGGACAATTTTTTACATTAATAAGTGCAACCCCACCAACACTATTATGAGAGTTTTTGGCTTTTAAAATAGCATTTTTTTGAGCATCTTCAACATTTGAATCAAGTGCAAAAATTTCTGAATTTCTAGCATTTTCAAAGTTAAAATTATCTGCTTTTATACCATCTATCTCACAAATTCCACTTTTTATATCAATATTTAATTCATTTAATAGAAGTTTTGCAATAGCTCCAGCTGCAACTCTAGCTGCTGTTTCACGAGCTGAGCTTCTTCCTCCACCTCTATAATCTCTAATCCCATATTTATTAAAATATGTAAAATCAGCATGTCCTGGTCTGAATAGATCTTTTATATTTGAGTAGTCACTTGATTTTTGATTTTCATTAAAAATAATCATAGCAATGCTTGTTCCTGTTGAATAACCTTCAAAAACACCACTTAAAATCTCAACAACATCGCCTTCATTTCTTTTTGTAGCAAACTCATTTTGACCAGGTTTTCTTCTATTCATTTCACCTTGAATAAACTCCTCGTTAATTTTTATTCCAGATGGAACACCATCAACTATACATCCTAGTGCTTTTCCATGTGATTCACCAAATGTTGTAAATCTAAATCTATGTCCAAAACTATTCAATTCTCTTCCTCACTTAATTTAGCAATAGCAATTTTTGCAGCTGCTTGTTGAGCTAATTTTTTACTTTTTCCACTAGCTTTTCCAAAATTTTTACCATCAATCCAAATAGATACTTCAAACTCTTTTTTGTGGTCAGGTCCATATGATCCTTCAACAACATATTCAGGAATTGATGCAAATTTTGCTTGAGTTATCTCTTGCAAAGCTGTTTTATAGTCGCTAAATAATACATCTAAATTGATTTTATCATAACAATTTTCAAGTAGATTTAAAATGATAGGTTTTAGTGTTTCTAAACCACTCTCTAGATATATTGCACCCATTATTGCTTCAAATGCATCTGAAAGTATAGAAGATTTTGTTCTTCCTTTGTTTCTCTCTTCAGCGTTTGATATAAATATATAATCACCTAAATTTATCTCATTTGCTAGTTTTGTAAATCCAGTTTCATTTACTAAGCTAGCTCTTATTTTAGATAGTTCACCCTCATTTGATTTTGGAAAATTTGTATATAAATACTCTCCTACAATTAAGTTTAAAACAGCATCACCTAGAAACTCTAATCTTTCATTGTTGTATGGTTTTTTGAAACTTTTATGTGTAAGTGCTTCGATTATCAGGTTTTTATTTTTAAACTGATAATCCAAACACTTTTCAAGATTTGAATAATCGCTCAATTTTTATCCTTTATTTTAAAATTGTAAAAGTATAACACAAATATATTTTATTTTATTGCAGTGATTGATTTGAAAGCTCATAAGCTTTTGTTAGGTGATGCTTTACCTCTAAACTTAAAATAGAGTGACAATTTGGACATCTAGCATCATAAAAAGGGCTAGAGTGTTTACAAGATTTACAAATAAATTCAAATGTAAGATTTGTTTTTATATCTTTTTGATGGTTGTTAATTAAAATTAAAATATTCAAATCAAAATCACTACTATTTGAAACACTATTTATATAGTTTTTTGCACTATAAAGTTCATTTAAGAATTTATTATTTTTAATTTTATCAAAATCAATATCTTCTTTTTTTTGATACCATAAAATATCAATTAATTTTTCACAATCAAACATATCTATATTTGAGAAGAAGAATTCTCTATTTGATTGAATTAAAAATGTCGCAAAAATTCTTTGAATAATTTTATTTTCTTTAAAAATTTCAAATAAAAGCTCAGTTCTTTTTTCATAAGATAAAATTGAATCATTTAATATAATCAAAGTGTCAAAATATACTTTTTCTACACTTACATCAACATTTAGCTCTTCTAATGCTTGTGCAATCTCTTTTGCTTTTTTAAAATTTTTTAGTTTTTCATTTACTAGTAAAAGACTTTTAAGAGCATTTTTATTTCTAGGAGAGAATTTAAGAATTCTTAAAAATATATCATTTGATCTTTGT
>JACCDG010082941.1_pt1 | contig 10230 bp, 10 predicted proteins | sample 7442471 | NCBI WGS metagenome assembly JACCDG01 (sample SAMN15323444, study PRJNA562643) | freshwater metagenome | isolation source: river surface water | place: USA:Blue River Watershed | collected 2017-08-17 | reverse complement strand
AGGCTCATGAATATGACCCGCTTGAATTGCGTGTGCAAGCGTTGGAGCAAGAAGGCGTAAAAACTCTTCCACTTGACGATACTTATCGCTCTTTGATGGCTTTATGTGTCCTGATGCGTCACTGATTCCAACCTCACGTAGGAAAGGATCGGAAGATTCAAGTAGCCGCTCTTTCTTCTTATCGTGTGAAAGATCGGCCTCTCCCACACCGTGAGTACGCGAAATCAATGGTTCGTCTTTCTTGGTGATTCGAAGGGAGAAGGTCTCATCAACTCCCTCAATCAAAATGTTTGCGTATCCGTCGTGGAGATATGCCTTGATCGGAATTTCTGAGGGTAGAAAATTCTTAGTTGTAACAGCTCGACCATCGCTAGTACTGACTTGAAAATGGAGTGTGTCTTTTACCAAAACTGGACGAATATCTATGCGCTCGGTGGGGGTTTGCATATTTCGGCGACGCCCAGAGAGGACTACGCGACTTATCCGCTCTGGCTTCTCAAAATATAGAAGTGCCTGAGAAAAGCTCTCTTCTAGTGAGATACGAGACACAGGTGACATAGTGGCTAAATTACCGCAGATTCTGTGAGTGTTAGGCTCAAGGCATGAATCCAGTTGCGACAATTTCAACAACCAACTGGATTATCACCATCGTTGCCCTGCTTGTAATTATTGGCCTGGATTTCGCTTGGGCAGTTGCCCGACGCGAGAAAGATACCTCGATGCGCGAGGCCACTGCATGGAGCCTCTTCTATGTATCGCTTGCTGTGGCCTTTGGACTTTTTCTAAGTCAATGGCTTACGTCTCGAGAACAACAGGAGTTCTTTGCCGGCTGGCTCACTGAGTATTCATTGTCCTTCGATAACCTCTTTGTTTTTGTACTCATTCTTACTCGACTAAAAATCGACAAGCAGAAACAGCAACTGGCACTTCTCATTGGAATTCTGATCGCACTTGTCCTTCGAATTATTGCGATCACACTTGGAAAAGCAGCTATTGAGAAGTTTGAGTGGGTCTTCTTTATTTTTGGCGCTTTCCTTATTTACACCGCGGTCTCTCTCTTCATAGAGAGTTCACATAAGAAGAGCGAGGAGGAAGAGAAGGAGAGCAAACTCGTTCAATTGCTGCAACGTAAAGGCTTGAAACCATTTACTATCGCCCTGCTGGCACTTGGCCTCACCGATCTTCTCTTTGCTCTCGATTCGATCCCAGCAATATTTGGCTTAACAGAGAATGTGTATCTGGTAATTACTGCAAATATTTTTGCACTGATGGGGTTGCGCCAACTTTATTTCCTAATAGGTGGGCTCATGAGTCGCTTGGTTTATATCGGTAAGGGACTCTCCGCTGTTTTAGGTTTTATCGGTTTCAAATTACTATTTCACGCTTTCCACGCGGTCGATATTCATGAAATTCAGGGGTGGAAAATTCCTGAGGTTACAATTTCACAAAGCTTAATTGTGATTGTTTCGTGTCTTGGGCTAGCGACAGTTGCTAGCTTGATTAGCACTCGTGAGAAAACTTCTTAAAGAGTCACTTCAACTGCAAGCCCACCAAAACTGCTTTTTCGCAAAGTAAGTGAGCCATTATGTTCATGAACAATTGCTGCAATTATCGAGAGACCGAGACCTGAACCGCCAGTCTCGCGAGAGCGTGAGCTATCGAAACGATTTAACAATTCGATTCCGTCACGATAAGAAGTTTCGGGTAAGCCCGGTCCACCATCCTCGATGAGGAGTGATGATTTTTTGCCAGAGCGAGACAGCGAGATTCGTACTTGAGCATCTGTTGGAGTATGCCGCGAAATGTTATTGAGGATGTTCTGAATCAATCGTCGTAAATGCTCGGCTGAACCTAAACAAACCAGACCTTCTTCGACTTCGATTGAAACCATCCGTTGGGTGTGAAGAGTTTGAAAATCTCGAGCATGCCCGCTCACGAGTTCAGAGAGATCAACTTCTTCGCGGATCGGAACGGATGTCTCGCCTAGTTCGGCTAAAAGCAAGAGATCATGAATGAGATTCTCCATTCGAACAATCTCTGAGTTGACCCTATCGTGTGCCCTCTGGCGATCGCTCTCGGCAGAGATCTGACCTTTAGCCAGCATCTCCGAATAACCCTTTATAACTGTCAGTGGAGTGCGCAATTCATGTGAAGCATCAGCTAAAAAACTTTGCATTCGGGAAAGAGAATCTGCTTGGAGTTTACGATTATTTCTGAGGATGACTAGATATGAAAGAGCAATTGCAATGAGATCAGCTACAAAAGTGAAAATTATTAAGCGGATCAAATTGCCTGAGAATGTCTTATTGGCATCGCTCAGTGAATCCGCCAGAAGTAATTGATCCCCACCCGAGATTTTGATTGAGATCATTCGATAATCTTCTTCAGCGTTAACCGTGACCGCAGCGGCCTGTGATTGCAAGATTAGGGATGGATCTGGTGCAGCCAATAGGTTGAGTTGTGACTCATTGATGATCGTGATGTCACCAGTCGCTGAAACTAATGCAATCGTCACATTGAAGTCTTGTTCGGCAGCGCTATCAAGAGCTGCACTTACAGGAGCGCTTGAGTTTTTACGAACAGAGTCAGCTATCGTGTTCAGTTGCGAATCGATTACTTGGATCTGAGAGTTTTTAACAGAGAGTGTCGCAAATCCACCGATAAGAAGTGAAAGTGCAGTTGTAATAACTGCACTTGCAAGTAAGTACCGAAGGCCTTTTTGCTTCACTATTTCTTTGGCTCCTGGATAGTAAATCCGACGCCCCGAATTGTTTTGATCCCCTCAAAGCCATCTCGGTGCAATTTCTTCCTTAAATAAGATATGTAGGTATCGACAACTGTACTTTCGGATTCAAAGGTGATTCCCCACACGTCATCAAGGAGAGCAGTCTTTGTAAGGACCCGATTCTTATTCTCAATAAGCACCTGTAGTAATCGATACTCGGTTGGAGAAAGGTCGACTACGTCATCGTTAAAGGTGGCCGTATGCGTTGCATCATCAATAGATATTGGTCCGCACTTGAGCGATGTGCTGGCCATTCCTGATATTTGAGAACGACGCAAAATGGCCTTGAGTCTTAGAACGAGTTCTTCCAGACCAAAGGGCTTAACGACGTAGTCATCGGCTCCGAGTGTCAATCCCCTGGTGACATCAACTCGGTCGGCTCGCGCACTGAGCATCAGAACCGGGACATCGTTTCCATTCTTACGCAAACGTTCCACTAGTTCGAAACCATCCATTAAAGGCATGTTGATATCAATGATCATAATGTCTGGGGTGAAGCTACGAAGTGCGGTAAGTGCGCTCATTCCATCATTTGCAACATGAGTATCAAATCCTGCTAATTTGAGAGCATCCTTGAGTAACTCTCGAACACCTGCCTCATCATCGACGATCAGGATTTTTGTCTGCTGAGCATCGGAAGTGTTCATGACCCTAGCCTTACAGGTCTATGGCAACTTTTCCACCCTCACCCTTGCCGTTCCAGCGAGTCGAATGGATATTCACAGAGACTTCACAAAGTCGACTGGCATCCTTGCCGCATAGAGAAAGGAGTACATCAATGGCCACAAGGAATTTGCGAACACTCGCAATTGCGCTGACCGTTTTTACTCTTACTCTCTCTGGAACTTCCGCACACGCAGATGTAAGGCCAACGCCTTCCCCTAATTCAACTCTCTCTCCGGCCGAGCAGTATGTTGCAGCACTTGCTCAGTTCAAGTTAGACATGAAAGCGTTTCAGGATGCACGCGTATTGCGCGAACAACAACTTCGTTTAATTCTCATGGATTTCAATAGAGCATTACGCAAGGCCGCCGAAGAGGCTCGCCTTGCAGGTAAGAGTGCTAGCAGTAAAGCAACCTTGGCGGCGGCAAGAGCAGCAGCGGCTACCGAGCGAGATGCAGCTGTATCTCTCCTAGGTCCTGAGCCGGTTGCCCCAACACCACCAGCGAAGCCGATGAAAGGTGCGAAGGTTTTCTCACCTTCGCAAAAACCTGCAAAGAAAAATTAATTCATCACTGGATTAAAGAGTGAGTGCTGATAGCGTCGCGCTGTGAAAAGCGTAGAAGATCCATGGTGGAGCCAGGCAGTTATCTACCAGATTTATCCCCGTTCGTTCTTTGATAGCAATGGCGATGGTGAAGGTGATCTCGCAGGAATTGCTTCCAAAATTAATTATCTCTCTTCACTTGGAATTGATGCAGTTTGGCTTAGCCCTTTCTATAAGAGTCCAAACAAAGATGGAGGATACGATGTAAGTGATCCTCGCGCTGTTGATCCACGTTTTGGAACGATTGATGACTTTAAGAAATTAGTAGATATCTGCCACGCACATCAGATCCGTGTCATTGTTGATTTAGTTCCGAATCACTTCTCTGATCAACACGAGTGGTTTAAGGAAGCCATCACCTCTCCATCTGGCTCGCCAGCTCGGGAAAGATTTCACTTTCGCAAAGCTCCACCGACAAAAGAGTTACCAAATAATTGGATCTCACTTTTTGGTGGATCGGTCTGGACCCAATGCGCAGATGGAGAGTTTTACCTGCATCTTTTTGATCAATCTCAGCCTGACCTCAACTGGGCTAATAGCGATGTTCAGGAAGATTTTGAGCTGACTCTTAAATTTTGGCTTGATCATGGCGTAGATGGTTTTCGTATAGATGTTGCACATGGCTTAGTCAAAGAAAATCTCGATCAAGACCACCCAGCGCCGCAGGAGCTTAGTAATGCCCTGCGATTAGATCTTGAGATGGATGCACAAGAGCGATCGTCAATTCTTTCCACGGTACCGTTCTTCAATCGACCAGGTGTACATGAGATCTATCGATCATGGCGAAAAATATTTGACTCATACAATCGTGATGTTGTCTCAGTTGCTGAAATCTGGGTACACCCTCCTGCAGAGGCGGCAAAGTATGTTCGTCCCGATGAATTAAGCCAGGTTTTTAACTTCGATTTACTCACAACACCCTTCGAAGCGAAGTCATTGCATCACAGTATTGAATCTGCATTTTCAATTCTTGAACCAGTTGGCGCACTACCTACGTGGGCCTTGAGTAATCATGACTCTCCGCGTGTTGCTTCACGGCTCGGGGTTGATGAATCTCAAGCACTCTTCGTCTTCCTACTTGCACTTCCAGGCTCTCTCTATATCTATAACGGACAAGAGCTTTCACTGCCGGATGCACAAGTTCCTGATGAGTTTCGACAAGATCCTGTCTACTTCCGCACCAACGGCCAACAAAAAGGAAGAGACGGCGCGCGAGTACCATTGCCGTGGCATTCTGATCAATCCGAATTTGGCTTTACGCAAGGATCTCCATGGCTTCCGATTCCTTCTAGCTGGCAGGAATTGAGTGTCAATAAACAAGAAGAAGATACCGAGAGTTCATTACACCTGTATCGAAAGGCTTTGAGAACGCGTCGAGAAAGTTTGATGAGTGAGAAGGAGATCCACTGGTGCGATAAAGGGGGCGAAGGCCTTCTTGTATTCGAACGCGGTGAATTCCTAATCCTTCTCAATACCGCTCAACATGAGCTTTCATACTCTGCTGATGGAGAGCTTTTGCTCGCTTCCGATTCCGACGTCCGACTGACCGGTGGCCAGATTTACCTTCCACGTGCTTCAGCATGTTGGATAAAAAAGAATTAAGTAGGTTGTTTGAAGCGAAGTGAGTCGCGCTTTTTGCTCTTGCTCTTCTCATGAATTTTCCTGATCTGCAATTCAATGCTTTCGACGGCTTCGTCAAATGCAGCCAAATCGTTAAAGGAGCGTGCCTCGGCTCGCATCAATGGACCAGCACCATGAGTTGTGATAACTACATGGTGTGCATGTTTGCCCTGGCGTGGGTTGGCTTCGTGCATAACTTCAATCTCAATTCGCTCAATTAAAACGCTAAAGCGCTCAAGAGAGCGAACTTTTTCTTGAACAATCTGTGAAAAATCATCAGCAAGGACCGCGTGACGAGTATGGATAATCAATTCCATGGTACCCCTCATTTCTAAAGGAGAGTTGTGCCCTCTAACAATGGCAGGAAAGCTCTAGAAAAGTAAGAGCTACCAGATAGAAGTTGGAAGCAGGTACATCACTACGGTGCCTGCGGCGGCGTAAATCAACGCCTGCACCAGAATTGATACCGCCGTCAATCTATCGGCACGCTTTGCAGCCTTGTCGGCCACGCGCGAGAGCTGGCCAAGTTTTCCGAAATTGAATGTACCCATAAATCCATAAGCAAGACAAAACTTTTTGCGAGATTGAACCCAACCGATACTTGCAACCATCAATGGGAAGAAGAGTGCCAATCGCGCTTCGCGTGGAGCATCAATTCCAAAAAGTGAGATTGAGGACGTGATGAAAAGAAGGAAGCCGACTGCTGCAACGAATTGGCGGCGCTTGATCTCGCCTGCACCAATATTGCAGGTGCCTGGGATGTATTCGCTACTCATTTACGATTCTTTAATTCCAGATTCATCCATCTCGTCTTCATCAAGCCACGCTTCTGCTGGTTGATCATCTTGACGTTCTACCCATGAAAGAAATGAAGCGACGCCCTTAAATGCCAGAGCAATAACAGCTACCCCGGCGAGGATTCGTCGAATGATTCTCATGCCTTAAATTTACTCCTCTTTTTACGAAAATGCCTGTCAAGGAGTTAAATGGCTGAGAGAGCCCTTTGGATATCGTCCCAAAGATCGTCTACATCTTCACAGCCAACAGAGAGTCGGATGAGTGTTTCGGGAACAGTTGGACTCTCAATCGGCCAACGACGGCGTCGCTCCCACAGAGATTCAACCCCGCCGAGGCTTGTTGCGTGAGTAATGATCATCGAGCTATCGCAGACTCGATCAGTATCTTGAGCACTTCCGATAACTTCAAATGAGAGCACTGCGCCGTAGGTAGCCATAAATTTTTTCGCCCGCTCGTGCTGTGAATCGGTAGCAAGACCTGGGTATCGCACACGCGAAACTTTAGGGTGAGCACTCAAGCGTTCGGCCAGAATTTGAGCACTCTTGCATGATTGTGCAAATCGGAGCGGGAATGTTCGGATTCCTCGAAGAGCTAACCACGCCTCAAAAGGTCCAGCAATCGATCCGTTAAATTTTCGAGCGTTCTCAAGTGAGACAAAAAGTTCATCGCTAGTAGTTGAGAGCGAGCCCATCAGGACATCGCTGTGGCCTGCAAGGAATTTAGTTACCGAATTCATGACAACATCTGCTCCCATTTCAAGCGGGCGTTGTGTCAAAGCGGTTGCAAAAGTGTTATCGACCATCACCAGAATTCCTGCAGCCTTGGCTGCTGCAATCAATTGCGGCAGCTCTGCAACATCTAGACATGGATTTGTTGGCGACTCTAACCACAACATATCCGCACCTGGTAGCTGCGCAAGAACTTCATCTGTTTTCGATACATCAACGAGCGAAACTTTTAGGCGACCACTCTGACTGTAAGTATTAAGGAGAGTCATTACTCCGCTATAGCCCTCATGAGAAGCAACTATGCGAGCACCCCAGGGAAGTATTGAAAAAGCCGCAGAGATTGCCGCCATTCCGGAAGAGAAAATTAGTGAACGGCCACCTTCGAGAGAACTAATTGCAGATTCCGTTGCGCCCCACGTGTCATTGCCATAACGTCCGTAACCAATTGGACCACCAGCGGTAAAGGTGCTGTTGAGTGAGATCGGTGTATTGAGCGCACTGTCGCCTGCTCGAGGAGGACGACCTGCAGTAACGGCTCTTGTTGAGAGTTTTTCATGTGATGCATCGTGGCTCATGGTGCAAGCCTAATGCAGACTATCGGCGCGAGAGAACTGACATTGCGGCATTATGTCCGGCAATGCCGCTGACGCCTCCCCCGCGTCTAGCACCTGCACCTGCTATGAGGATGTGTGGATCATCAGTTTCGCAGCCCCATTGTGGGATATCCGAAGCTTCATGATCTTCAATGAATGGGAAATCAAGATCACGGTGAAAAATATTTCCGCGAGGTAACCCAATTGCCGCTTCCAAATCAAGAGGCGACTTTGCTTCAAGTGCAAAAGTCCCATCTGAATTTCTTGCTAGAACGCTCTCTATCGGATCTTCTAAATACTCATTGAGGCTAGCTAGCGCACTGGCAACAGCGGCATCACGTGAATGTTCAGGGTCAGCATCAAAAAGCGATGCATCCGTATGTAATCCAAAGAGAGTAAGCGTGTGATAACCCTGGTTAGCTAATTCCGGAGAGAGAATACTTGGATCAGTAAGTGTGTGGCAGTACATCTCAAGAGGAAGTCGGTCTGGCATTTTTCCGCTAGCGGCAATTTGATAAGTCTCGTTTAGGTGTGAGTAGCTTTCATTAATGTGAAAGGTGCCCGCGAAAGCAATGCGTGGATCAATCCCTGATTTCAATCGAGGCAAGCGCGTGAGTAACATATTCATCTTAATCTGCGAACCTTGCAATGAAGAAGGTGGGTTCTTTCCTCGAAGTTTTGCCAAAGTTTGTGGAGCGGCAGCAAAGAGAAGATCAGTTGCGCTAAAACTTCTTCCATCTATCGTGGAGACGGTCACTTTCTCTCCCGTGCTTTCAATCTGACCTACCCGTGAATTGAGTTGGATCTCAACACCATGTCCACGGGCGATTCGCTCGAGCTCTGAAACTAGAGCTCCCATGCCTCCACGAGGTACTTTCCATTGACCAATTCCGTTTCCAATCAGATGATAGAGAAAACAGATATTTGCCTGAATACTCATTGAATCAATAAAGGTCCCGATGAGGGCATCAGTCAGCACAACTCCGCGCACAAGATCGTTTGAGAATCGCTCTTCAATAACCTCGCCAATTGGACGCTCAATCATGTAATTCCAGACAGATTCCATGCCTAAAGATGTGCGCATCTGCGAACGAGTCATCAACGGCTCAAGCATGGAAGGTGCTGATCGAGCAGCAAACTCTGCAATTTCTGAGTAGAAACTCTGCCAAGCAAGACCTTCAGCGCTAGAGCCGGTAAGTCGTTCAAATGAATCAGCGGTCTCTTGATTCCAAAGAGTGGAAACGCTTAGTCCGTCATGAATTCCATTTCTTTCGTACGGCGTATATGACGAAACCTCTCGACTCAGAGTTTCAAAGTTTATTCCGAGCTCTTTTACGATTTGATCTGGAAGCAGCGCAACAAGATATGAATAACGTGAAAGTCGGGCATCGAATTCTGGAAAGGCCCGCACGCTGGCAGTCGCTCCACCAAGTTCATCGGCGCCTTCAAGGAGTATTACTTTCTTTCCAGCTTTGGCTAGGTAAGAAGCGGCAACAAGTCCGTTATGTCCTCCACCAACAACGATCGCATCGTAGTGATTAGCCACGGATTCCCTTTGCCATCTGAGTGATTGCTTGAGTAATAATCTCTGGACTGGTTGCAAAATTCATGCGAGCAAACTGGCCCCACTGCGCGCCATAAATGTGGCCAGGATTCAACGCAACGCTGCTCTTTTCAAGAATGACAGTAGATGGTTCGTTGCCAAGGTTGAGTGCAGAGAGATTGAGCCACGCTAGGTATGAGTGTTGCGGCGGAATATAGGTGACTTCTGGCAGATGCTCAGCGAGTAACTTTGAGATGAGATGGCGGTTGTGGTTCAGCTGTGTAATAACAGTGTCGAGCCACGGTACGCCTTTCTCAAATGCAACAGCAGTTGCAAAAGCGCCGAAAAGTGAAGCGCGATAGTGAAGTGCGGGCGGTAGTTGGTTAAGTTTTTCATGCATCACCTCGTTACCAGAGACAATAATTGCGCACTTAAGCCCTGCAATATTCCAACCTTTACTCGCTGCAGTTACAACAACGCAGTGATCTTGCGCCTCTTTGCCGAGGCTGAGTATTGGAACAAATGGGTGATCTGGATATTCAAGAGGAGAGTGAATTTCGTCGCTAATGATGATGACGTTGTATCTAGCAGCTAAAGAAATAAATTTGTTGAGTTCTTCGCGAGAGAAGACGCGTCCAATTGGATTGTGCGGTGAGCAGAGAAGATGTATTTTTATTCCGCTGCTATATGCCTCTTCAATCCCTGTCCAATCAATGCTCCAGGCATGTGAGACATCCTCTGATTGCTGGTAAATGAATGGGACATCAACACATGTGACCTTAGTTTCATTCATCCAGGTGTAGAAATTCTGATAGACAGGTGAACTAATCAGGACTCGATCTCCTGGATTTGTAAATACTCGAAGTATTTCAACGACCCCGACTCCTACATCGGTT
>JACCDG010008203.1_pt1 | contig 10231 bp, 19 predicted proteins | sample 7442471 | NCBI WGS metagenome assembly JACCDG01 (sample SAMN15323444, study PRJNA562643) | freshwater metagenome | isolation source: river surface water | place: USA:Blue River Watershed | collected 2017-08-17 | reverse complement strand
GGTGATGCCGCGTGTGATCACCAACATCCCGCTCGACAGCGAGTTCACCCGCTACTTCGAGTCCATGCGGACCAAGAAGCCGGTGGATGGACTGCTCGCGCTGAGCACGGGCAACTGGCACTTCTGGCTGCTGCAGAAGCGGTTGGCTGACCTGGGCTACAAGTTCCGGGTGATGGTCCTCTCGAACAAGGAGATGGCCAAGCTCGATCCCGAGACGCTGCGTGCGTTCCACGACCGGGCCACCTTCAGTTGGGCCAACGATGGCCACACCTTCTTCCTCAAGGTCGAGGGTGACTACAACTGGGGTCTGGATCCGCTGGGCCTCAAGGTCATCTACAAGGCCAAGACCACCAAGCGTGCTGCGGAGATCTGCCGTCTCAGCGAGATGGCGTACTACAGCGACTTCATGAACCTCGACATCATGATCGTGGATGGTGCGCCGTACGCCTACTACGATGGCATGAACTTCATCAGCTTGAAGTTCGCCCTCAAGATGACGAAGATGATCGTCGATGACAAGCGCCGTCGTAAGGTGCGTGCTGACATCATCAAGGGCATGCTGGTGCGTGTCAACATCAGGATCACGACCCCGGATGGTCTGATCAAGGGTGATGCCATCATCGTGGATGGTCTCGCCCACGATGTGATCGCCCACTCGGAGAACCTGAAGGGTGAGATCCGCACCAACGGCTGGGTCATGGCGACCATGTTCCCGCACGCTCCGCATCACGTGGCTGTGTGGGACACGCAGAGCTGGATCAACAACCGCAACATGCTCCGTCAGAGCAAGCACGAGGCTGATGTGCGGGCCATGATCAAGGACCTGGAGGACAGCTTCAACGAGGGTGTCGTGCCGGACTGGCTGATGCTCACCGAGGATGCCCACGATGACTCGGGCACCCCGGACATGGAGCGTCTCAGCCACCTGATGGACCGCCAGTACATCCGTTGGCAGGCCCATGGTCTGGACATCCGCGCTGCGCAGAACCTGGTCTACATGGCCACCAATGGTGTGATCCTGCGCATGGAGCGTGAGAAGGTTGAGGAGGAGGGCAAGCCCACGTACTACCGCAAGACGTGGACCCCCATGACCAACGCCTTCTTGGGTGCTGTCGTCACCTACGAGTCCCTCGTCAACGTGGGAGGCATCAACTTCCCGAATCAGACGGGTGAGCACAGCTTCTTCGATGGCCGGTTCGGCTGGGTCATGCCCGGTTCGCGCTTCGAGCAGACCTACAACCTCCACGGTGGGTGGGACCTCGATGACACCGTGAAGGTGATCCTGGTCAAGGTGTACTCGTCCAACCAGGACAAGGTTGCGCGACTGTACGAGACGGGTGTGATCGATCCCATGATCGCGAGCATCCCCATCACCGAGGATGAGGCCATCTATGTCGCCATGCTGGTGCGCAGCCCCAACGGTCCGGGTGAGTACTCGCTGGAGTACCTGGACCAGAGCACCATCGAGGACATGCCGTGGCACAAGGTGGATCTCGCCAATGTCAGCACGGTGGACTTGGCTGTTGCTGCTGAGGCACAGTCCACGCTCCTGGAGGATGTGACGGTGGGCCAGATCCCGACGTCCATCAACTACACGGGTGAGGACGTGACCAAGGACCAGTCGTGGGCTATGATCACCGCTCAGCGTTTCAACCCGGGCATCGGGCGCATCTGCAACAGCCTGATGAACTGGTCCATGACCTTCGGGGCTTCGTTCCCGGACGAGATGCTGGCTGTGTTGGAGGACATGGTGGATTCCACGCAGCAGAGCCACGATGTGGTGAGCTTCGAGGCCATCACCGCTGAGGTGGACCACCTGTACGAGCAGATGGTCGATCGTGTCATGGCTGAGGGTCGCCAGGTCGACAGCCTGTTGGCCGTTGCCCACCCCATCCCGAGCAAGTTCGCGAACAAGATGAAGGGCCGGATGGTCGCCGGTCGGTTCACGAAGTTCAACCGCTTCTTCGGGCACCAGGTCAAGTACCTGCGTGACATGGTGCTGCGCAACTCGTTCAACATGCGCAACAACACCGACTTGGTGAAGACCATCAAGAAGCTGCCGGTGAGCGCCGACACCATGAACTGGGCCAAGAACTTCTACGGTCGGTACACTTCCGACTTCAAGATCAACGCCCAGCTCTGGAAGACGCCCAAGGGTGAGGACATGAACCCGTTCGCCGTCATGCACTACGAGATGATGCGGACGCGTGGCAACCAGGAGATCGTTGACCGCATGGTCGCCGAACTCCGTGCCTTCGGTGGTGTGGACACCCACAAGCGCGTGCTGAGCCTCTGGCACTGGATCCTCATCGGTGACAACCGTCAGGACCGGATCATCTTCCAGCCCGGGACCACCGAGTCCGTGATGGACGTCCTCATCGAGGCGCTCATCTGGCGTGGCCTGGCCCAGGAGCTGCCCGCTTCCTGATCTCAATTAGTGTATGGGTGGGGTATGATTCGCTCTGCCCCACCTGTACACTGATGAGGTGAACAATCATGAAGAAGAAGCTCAGCAAAGAAGAAGTGCGCAAGATGATGGAGGAGAAGTTGCGCGCCAAGACCATTCCCTCCAAGAAGAAGTACAACAGGAAGCCCAAGCACAAGAAGGGAGAACCGTCATGAAGGCAGTCATGGGAACTGGTTCGCGTTCCATGCTCACAGCACCGAATGCTCGTGAGATCTATGAGAACCTCAAGGCTCACATCTTGCATCTCAAGGAGATTGAGCCCGATCACCACATCATCCTCATCAGTGGTATGGCTGAGGGTTGGGATGAGGCCATTGCGAAGATCGGTATGCGCGAAGGCATCGAGTACCATGTGTACATCCCGACCAAGGACTACGGCAACTACTACTGGGGACAACACAGCCTCCTGGGTGTCAACCGTATGGAGATGTTCAACCAGTTGGTGGATGGTGCGGCGCGCGTCACCTACCTTGAGGACATCTATGGCCAACCCCGATTCATGCGCCGTCATGAGATTGATCAGTTCACCATCGCTGGTCCCAATTACAATGTGGGTGGTTTGTGGCTCCATGCCAACATGGCTCGCAATCGAGTGATGGTAGATAACTGCCGTGGTGGTCGTGCGTTGGTGTACGATTCTGGCTCTGCTGGTACTCGTGATGCTGTTGCGCGTCTCAAGCAGGCTCGTCTGGCCTACGAGGTCTACCCGTTTAAGGCGAGTCTATTCTAAACGTGCCTCGGATAGTCCTGTTCACAACTACGGGTCAGGCTCGTTGGAGTGCTCCGTGCGAAAGTTCTCTGACGGGTCTGGCCCTGTTGTGGGGTGGTCCTCAAAAGACGGGAAAGTCTCCCACAATCAACAAGGAGGCCATCATGGCAGTCGACAGCAAGTACATGGCCAAGGTCGTGGCGATCCACACCGTGACGTTCGTGGTCAACTACACGATCTCGCGTGCTCTCGGTTCGGTCCTGCGCAAGCGGTTCGTGGACTGATCAACTCTGAGCCACCACCCAAACCCAAAGATGGGTTATCCCCGCAAGTCGTTCCACAACTTCCACCAGGAGGCAACAACATGAGCAAGTCGCTCACCATCCCCGTCCCCACCCCGTCCGACGTCAAGTCCGGCTTCACCAACCTCGGCGTGAAGTTCTCGGCTGCCCGTCGCCAGCGCAAGGTCTCCAAGGCCCTCGATCTGGTCACGGAGGTCGGCACCACGGCCATCGCTCAGGAGCAGATCCGGCGCGATCAGGAGGCCCGTGAGGAGGCTGAGGCCAAGGCTGCCAAGGCTGCTGAGAAGCTGGCCAAGGTCACCGGCGAACCGCTCCCCGCTCCCACCCCGGAGTGAGAACACCACCCCCCAAGTGAGAATATGAGGTCATAGGCACAGCGTCGTGTCTATGGCCTCTGTTCTTTCTAAAGAGGGGTTTGTTATCCGCGCCAACCATCAGGAGGTTACATCATGTGCGTGCACCCCACCAAGTCCGGAGCCAAGTGCAAGCGTGAGCCCAAGCAGACGCTCTGCAGCACCCACCTCGTCAACATCACCCTCGTGCCCTCGAAGCGATTCCCTGGCATGATGGAGGCTCCCGCCATCGGCAAGTTCTTCATCATGAACGGTGATGATGTGATCGCCGAATTCATCCCCAACCCCACCGCTGAGGACGTGGCTGAACTCAAGCGTCAAGAGGCTAAGCGTCCTGCCATCATGCCCCAGCTCCGTCGTCAAGACCGCAACCCCGCTCGTCGTGTCAAGTGCGGTTGCTGCACCAAGGCTGGTGTCACCGATCCGTACCACGCAAACATCGCTCAGGTCCGTGCGTGCTACGCCAAGCACTACCGTGTGGTCGGGATCGACCTCGACGCATCGCTCGACGACCTGATCGACGGCACGCGCGCGATGAGCACCTACCTCAACATGTGGATCGAGGTCAAGAAGCTCAACCTCGCCCAGACTCGTGAGATGATCAATCTCCTGGCTCCTGCAAAGGGTCAGGAGGTCTCGATCGGCAACGTGAAGTGCATCGACGTGGATCTCCTCGAAGCACTGCGCTACTGGAGAGATGATCTCGTCTCCTCGTAGAAAAGAGGGGATGGCCCCGACCTACACCATTCCCTTCCATGCTCCTCCTGCTGTATCTCCTAGTAGTAGCCAACTCCTCCCCCTGGGCTACTGCTAGGAGGTATGGGGGATCCATAAAAAATCTCAGCCCAGGTTCTGTACACGAGGAATAAGAGGAATCACTAGCACTAAATCGTGGGTTGCTAGCCTGCCTGGGTGTTTCAAAAAATCTGTGTTAATTAGGGCGAGCGAAGCGAGCCCGTCTAATTACAGGGAGCGAAGCGACCGTAATTCTAAACCCATCGAAAGATGGGTATAAATATTTCTCTAGCGAGCGGAGCGAGCTATGAAACCAAACTTCTTCTGGATGACCGATGACGCGGAACCCTTCGAACCTTACTGGACCGAAGAGGCTGCCCGCAACAAGGACATCCCAGTAACAGCTATGTACATGTGGCTGTCAGAAACCTATATCCTCCTCAGTCAGGACTAACCATGTACACCATCTACGTCACTCCCGCAGGATTCACATGCACCTGCGGTCACACCCAATCAGCTGTCGCTGGTGGTGAAGCCCATCGCATGGCGCAGAACCACGGTTCTCAGCATCACATCGATTCCGGCGAACTCAACCATGCCATCTTCGACTACCGTCGACTGGTGGATGAGAATGCTCGTCTCTCTCAGCAGGTGGCATCCAACACCAGTCTCATGACAGAGGCATCAGCTCTCATCAAGAGCCTCCAGGCTCAGAACGCGGAACTCATCGGCATCATCGATGCGACACGTGAGAAGGTCGAAGAACAGATCACCAAGATCCGTGCTCGGATGCATCCGGGTAAGCTTCCGAACTTCCCCTACGTTCGCTGAACACTACATGTTGTGTTTGGGGCAATTCACGTAAATCGATACTACCCTATATGGCGAAAGTTGTCTCGCAACTCGTCTACCAGGATGTTCGTAATTTCGTGGGTTGCCCCTACACACATTTAACTTATCATACAAACACTATATGTTGTGTTTGAATACCAATTATTGCATGATAGAATACATTTCATGTTAAGTAATTGAGTATAATTGATCTTTTTTTGATGGGTGCCTAGTAAGAATAGCTATTCTGAACACACATCATCCTCACTATCATGGGAGTATAACCATGAAAGATCCCTGTAACCCAATAGGTTTTGATTCTCTTCCTCCTGCGCGTATTCGTCGTGCTCCTTCCATCATGCCTGATGCTGATGCTGTTGCTGATTCTCTGTATCGTTATGAGCAATCTGGTCAGAACTTTTCTCATGAAGAAGATGTTCTGTATGGATACAGTGTAACTGGTATTCCTGCTCGTTTTGAGTATCTTGCGTGAAATTCATCTGTCTAGAAAGTTGATGAGTAATGTCGTTGTATCCTGTTCATCTTACTACTTCATTTACGAATGAAGAAAATAATACTATCTTCATGAGTGTTACTGTATATGACACTGCAATTGAGGTTGTTGCGGCGGGTCCAACTTCTGCTGTGGAACACAGGTGGACACTCCAAGAAGCCCGCGAACTTCGTGATCTCCTCAATCGTATCAAGCTCGACTGAAAGTTGATGAGTAGTTATGGACTACGTTGCTATGTTCGTCCTCTGTCTTTTCCTTACACCTATCACATACGTCTTGTGTCGTGATGTGGTTAAGGCGGGAAATACCAAATTGTGGTATTTTCCCATTCCTCTTCTCTATGTCTGGGGTTTTACCTGGACATGGATATTCTCTAACATGTGAATAGTTGATCATGTTCTATATCATCTGGCCTATCTTGTGTGCATGGATGCTGATTATCATGACCTCTTCTGATGATCTTACCTCTGCAGGTATCTATGTATCTTGCACTATCTGCTTCATCGTGTTTGTTGCGGGGATTTACATTTATACCCGCTTCTTCAACCCTGACACTAAGGAATGAGTAATGCTTCTCATATCATTTGTCCTCGCCATTCTCATTGTTGTTGGGCTCACTGAATACAATGCTAAGAATATCCCCCAGTTGTTCTTCGCTTGCCGGATTATTGCTGCTCTTTTTGCAGGATATATCCTCGGCTATTTCCTGAATCTTCCTTCAACGTAAATAATTCTGTTCTATCTGAAAAGATAGGATTTAATTCTTTCTACTGAGGAGTACCTGCTATGAGCCACAATGATCGCGTTTTCACAATGATCGAAGAGCAGTGTGTCGCGTGTACTGAAATTTCCACTCCTGAAGTGGACATCTGTGCACGCAATATCGCGTTCTTCGCTGCCATGATCGATGCAGCCACCGAGGATCCCCTCGATGATGATGCAGATCAGGGTGAGATCCTGGAATATCTCCAGGGTCGTATGCTGTTCCATGTCGAGCGTTATCAAGAGATGATGAACGTTCTGCTGTGAGTGATAACCCATCTGAAAAGATGGGTTTCACATCTTCTCGTGTCTGAAAGGAGGCATGTCATGAACCAGAACCAAGTTCCATTCATCCAGCGAGTCTGCAGCTACCACTATGAACATCGTGATGATGTGCGTTATGGCCAAGCACTGTTCAATGTGCTACCTCCTGAGGTTGGTCAAGTTGTTGCGGGCACATCCTTCGATCCATTCCACACACAGTGGAAAACCCACATGCAAGTGGTTGATTGGGTCGACAACCACCTCATCTTCAGCGATGACTTCAAAATCATCGCTGTGTTCAACAACGACCAGATTCTCTGGGAAGCAACATCATGTACGTCATCATCTCTCTGAACACCGTTGAAGGAATGATCGGTGATCTTTACAACGGTTACTCCGCCAATCTCTACCTTCAGAGCACAACTCTGATGGATATGGATCGGGGCTACTATCAGACGTTCACAGTCCATGTTGATGAAGCCATGCGCTTCGATACCGAGGCTGAAGCATGGGAACTTCTCAAGCTGATCTACAAAAACCGCCCCGATCATACTTGTGCAGTTCTCTCTATCGCCGATCACTACATGAATCGTTACGAAGGCTATGGCCATCGTGATGTTCAGAAGTGGTGTGACAAGATCGCAGCTGACCATACTGCAAAGTTCGAGCGTGCTCGTCGTCGCTGTCGGCGCATCACACGTATTCCAATCAGGAAGGGATAGTTCCATGTCCAAGCGAGTATTCGCAATGCTTGATGAGTTGTTCTGGGTGATCGCGGCAAACCGCATCTTCCAGACCATCAAACACACCATCCGTGCTACCATCAACCCCTGGCGTCGTGATGCCTACAAGGTCCACATTCCCACTGCTGTGGAGAAGGATCACGAATTCAACGCAAGCCTGCTTCTGCAAACTCGTGCTGAGAATGCAGGCGACAAGGTGTACAAGATCGCCGTACGTCGTTACGACGATTTCTACGCCAATCGCGACAACTACAGGTATGCAGTTGAGTGCACCTGTGGTCATGTCGAAAAGTTCAACTTCAACGGCTACCAGGAAAACAATTACGAGTTGTCTCGTGACGAAGCTCGTCGTGCTGCCAAGGCTGCACTCAATGTGCATCGCACACACCACCGATTCGTCGAAATCGGTAACGTCCCACTGTAATACTATTGGCTAGCTTTGGCTAGCCTTTAGTATTTTCCCGGGAAAGATGGGATCGTATCCACTGTCTGAAAGGATCATTCACATGACCGCTACCATTCCCGTCATCGACCTCTCCGTTCTAGAAGGTCTGACCAACGACGCTGAACTCAACGTCAAGGTGAAGAACAATGTTCGCTTCATGCGTACCCGTGCCTTCATCAGCAAGATGAAGCTGTTCATCACCGTCCACAAGCTCGATACTGCTGCGTTCATGACGCTGCTCGTGTTGGCCTTCTACTTTATGGGTGGTGCGGGTCTCGCCTTCATCGCATACATGCTGGCTTTTGCCTACATGTTCGGTGTGGTCTACGGCTACGCCATCAGCAAGTTCATGAACTGGTAACCATTCCAAAAGATAGGAATAACAACTACTATCGAAGGAGTGTATCATGGGCGTGACCATGATGGTTGCCATCACAGTATGGCTTGCGGGTTCTCTCGTCGAGTACAAGATCGTGTCCAAAGTCCCCGCTCTGCATCGACTGTTCAACGGTCTGCCTGGTATGGCGATCTCGATCGGTATCGGTGCTGCCGTTGGCTTTGTCCTCGGTGCACCTACTGGTGCTGGTATCATGGTTGGTCAGTTCATGGGACTGGCCACCAACAGCATCACCTACAAGATGTACTCCGGTCTGGAGCGTGCGAATGCCAAGCGTGTCCAGACTGTCAACAATGTCAAGGCCTACAAGGCTGCTCATCCGAAGCGATTCGCTGAGGCTGTCGAGACATTCCGTCTCGGTATCAAGACTATCGGTGCTACCATCATGTTCATCGTGATGATCATCGGTCTGCCTGCACGTGTATACTGTGCTGTGCGGGACTTCATCCGCAAGTTCACTCGCCGGAGCGTAGCGACGGCGTAACATCGTATTGTGCTAGTTCCCCGTAAGGCGGCTAAAAACTACGGTCTGGTAGATTAAGTCAGGCCACAATACATGATATCGTGTTGTGCTATGATATATATGTCTGATGGAAAGGACATAATCAAAACAGCTACTGGCTGGTATGGGTTCCGCCCCGAGTCAGCCCACAACATGTACCAGGCACACTATGCTATTGATAAGATATCAATAGATTAATCGCGTCTAACAGTACGACTAATACTGTAACTCCTCTGCGCCTGGCAGAGGTATCTTCTCAAAGTAGACTGGAACCATCATGACCACACATGCAGAAGCCAAGCAAGAAATCGTTGATTGGCTCACCAAGATCATCACTGAAAACGGTTTCGAACTCACAGATCAGAATTTCTACGACGCATGTTGTGGACTGTACGATGCGTGGAAGGAAGAGCCTGACGCACCCGGCAAGAGCACATTCATGATGGTACTCAGCGGTCTCAAGTTGACGTACTTCTTGCGTCTCCAGACAGCGCGACTCATTCCGTCTGTCTAGTCGAAAAAAGAGGGGAATTGTTCCCCATACAGAAAGGTTGACACCATGTCCGATACCCTGGAGATGAAGGTTCTCCACCCCAACACCCACGTGGTCACCGAGCAGACCGGTCGCGTGGTCCTCCCCGGTCGCGAGGGCGACAACGGTCTGTCCGACAAGCAGTTCGCTGTCATCCAGAAGTTCGCGATGGACAACTTCCCGGACCTCAAGACCTGGGGTGACGCTGCGCCTACCGTCCGTCGGCGTCTGCGGATGCACCCCAACCAGCACGACTTCGGGATGGTCGACCAGATCATCAAGATCGGCCGTGCTCACCTGGTCAACCAGGGCCTGAGCGAGAACCAGGCTCAGCGTCTGGGCTGGTTCCTGTCGATCTTGTTCGACACGCAGGAGCATTTCGACCCCGCCGTGCAGGCTCGTCTCGACAGCATGCGCAAGGTGAACCCGGCTCTCATCAACCGTCTGGTGATGGAGGGCATCGGTGTCACCACGCAGGGTCAGCTCACCACCTTCTTCGTGAAGGTGCGGGCTCTGCTGCAAGCACCTGTCGAGCGCGACGACCAGATCACCAACGGTGAGCCGTCGGTCGAGAACGGTGGCGAAGAGCCGTTCTGATCACAACTGAGAGTCCCCTCTGAAAAGAGGGGACTCTTTAGTTCTCATAGTTCTCTGCCCGATGTATATGATTATCAG
>JACCDG010710851.1_pt1 | contig 10232 bp, 14 predicted proteins | sample 7442471 | NCBI WGS metagenome assembly JACCDG01 (sample SAMN15323444, study PRJNA562643) | freshwater metagenome | isolation source: river surface water | place: USA:Blue River Watershed | collected 2017-08-17 | reverse complement strand
GCCTGCTCGGCCTTGTCGTCGCTGGGCTCGTCCACCTCGCGCAAGGGGCCGCCGTCCTTGGGGGCGTTCTCCTGGGCGAAGGCTTCGCCGGGCTTGATCAGCGAATCGGCCACGGCCTGGAGGATGCGCACGATCTGCGCCAGGACCTTGGGGCTGATCTTGTCCACCCCGCCGTTTGTGAGCTTGACCTGATAGAAAAGCTCCACCGCGGCCACCGGGATGCCGAACTCCTCGAGGCGCTGGAGGATCTTGGCCACCACCGCCGGCTTGTTCTTCTCGATCTTGGCCGCGAGATTGTCCCTGGCCTGCTCGATGGCGAACTCGGTGAAGTCCGGCAGCGCGTTGCGGATGACGTTACGGGTGGCCTTGGAGGCGCCGATCTGGAAGATGACGTCCTCCACCCGGCCACGGTCGCCACCCATGCCGCCCACGTTCTGGTCCTTGCGCTGGCGGAACGGACGGGTCAGGCGGAACCCCGTCTCGATGTCCAGGAACGTGGCTACCAGCTGGTAGGCGCCGGCCGTCTCGTTGATGGCCTCGCAGTTCACGTCGCAATTGCCGTAAGCCCGGGCCACAGCCGTGGTGCAGCGGATGGAGGGCCCGCGCACAAGCTCGGTCGACTCATTGCCGGTGCGCTTGTCCTTCTTCTTGAAGGGCAGGGCATACTCCCAGCCTTCCCCCACCATGGCGGCGAGCTCCAGGATGGAGCGGCGCACCCGGCCCAGGTCCCGGCGCACGTCCACGCGGATCGCACCGAGGTTGGAGTTCATGGTGCGGACGGTCAGGCCCTTGCCCTCCTGGGTGTCCTCGGGCCGCTCCTCCCAGTGGTCTTTCGGGAGGTCCACCACATCAAGCATTGCTGTCGTCTCCAGCCGGTTTGAGGAAGGATTCGGGGCACCAGCGCGTGCGGAAGGCCGGGCAGTATTTGGCCGTGCACAGGTGCGAGCTCGGGTTGCAGGGAATGATGAGCGGATCGGGGTCGGCGGCGGTTTCGAACGCCTCGACCTTGGCCGTCAGGTCGCCCAGCACCGTGCGGGCGGTCCGCTCCGCCAGCTGCGGGCTGATGGTGCGCACCAGGGGCGGGGGCTGGTCGGCCGTGCGCCTGGTGCGGCGCAGGAAGGTGACCGAGGCGGCCTTGGGCTTGAGGCCCCGCGCACGGCCCAGCCAGATGTAGGAGCCAAGCTGGGCCACCGGGGCCGGGATGGTGACGCCGGTCTTGAAATCGTCCAGCCGCAGGATGGACATGGGCACGCCATCCGGCGACAGCCCCAGGTCCTGCTCGAGGTAGGCGTCGCAGTGCCCCGTCAGGTACCAGTCGCCGCCCACGCGGCCGACCATGGCCGCCTCCACCATGATGGCCCGGGTGCTGGCGCTCATGTGGTCGCGGTAGGCCCGGACCATCTTGCGGATGGCCAGCTCGGCATCGTTGAGGTTGGGCGTGGTGGGGTCGAACAGCACCCCGTCCTCGCGCGCCCGCTCGCGCAGCTTGGTGATGCCCCGCTCGTCGGCCAGGGTCACCGGGGGAAGCTCGCCGCTTCGGGTCAGCTCCTCCCAGGTCCAGCCTACCGCGGCATGGGCACCCGAGCCCACATGGGCCCCGATGGAGGACGGCCGGCTGGCCAGCTCAAAGCCCAAATTGGCCAGCAGCCGGCGGCGCTGCTGGGCCATCCACCGCCGCGGGCAATCCTGCCACGTGATCAGCGAGGAGGCCCTGGCGGCCTTGGCACCGTCCGGAAGCCTGAACTCGTCGGCGCTCATGGCCGGACCTGGCCAAGGGCCAAGTCGATCAGCTCATTGGCCGCGACGAGCGAAACCAGAAGGATAATGAAGACGATCTTCTCGGCGGTTGTCGCCGGCCGATCAACATGACGGCAGAGCCGCTGCCACTGCATAGCGCCACACCTTGTGCAACTTTGTTGTTGCACGTCGCTATACATTGCACCCAGGAAAGCGGCAAGCCGAAATTTAACGTCGTTAAACCCGGTTCTACTTCCCTTGCGTGGGGGGCTTGATCTGGATCAACCGGACAGCCGTGCGCCGTAGCGGCCGGCCACCGCCTTGATGATCGCCAGGACCGGATAGAGCCCGACCGGCATTACATCGGCCAGCGCCACCGCGTTGGGGGCGGTGAGCGTGACGGAATCGGCCATGAGCGACGGCTCGACCAGCCGCAGCGGCTTTACGCCTGTGCGCAGCTCCACCACGGCCAGCTGGCCCAAGAGGCTTTCCACGTCCTCCTGGGGCAACGACGGGGCATAGATCAGGTCGCCGGCGGCCACGTGGGGGGTCAGCGAGCCGTCCGCCACGCGATAGGCCAGCACCTTGTCCCCGCTGAGCCCGGGCGGCACCGCGACCAGTTCCCGGGAATCGGTGGGCACGATCCGCCCGCCCTGCCGGACCTCGCCCGTCAGCTTGGCATAGGCCAGGGTCAAGCCGGGCTGGTCCTCGCCGAACGTGAGCCATGATGGGTCAACGTGCAGCGCCTCCGCCAGGCGCAGCTTCACGTCATCGGGAGGAACCACCTCGTCTTTCTCATAATGGCAGACGGCACCCTTGGTGCGGCCCACCGCGTGGGCGAGCTGGCTCTGCGTCATCCGCAGCTCCGTTCGTCGCGCGAGCAATCTCTGTCCCAGAGTTGTCATGCAGGATTTCCACAATGTGGAACGCAGCCCCACTACGTTGCGCAACATAACACGGATGACAGAACTCGGTTCCCAAAAATTCTAGCGCTCGGAGTTGCACGTTGTTAAACTCGCCCCCCTCGCCAACCCCCGTTACGAGGGACCATCATGCTCAACCAATCAGAGATCGCCTACCGCACGCTGCGGGGTGATCTCGCCCGGCTCTGCTTGGACGTCGTGAAGGAAAACGCGGACGGCCGTACCTGGGCGCGCCTCAGCGAGGCCGACCAGCGGCAGGTGATTGCCCGCATCAACGAGAAGGTGGGCGAAAGCTGCCGCACCGCCATCGACGCCATCATGTCCAAGGGCATGTCGGTGATCTCGGGCACGCTCGAGCAGGTGGTCATCAAGGGCGGGTTCAAGGCCGTCATCAAGGGCGGCAAGGACCCCTCCACGCTGCTGGCCCTGGCCGAGGCCGAGGGTGCCCAGGTCAAGCTGGTGGTCATGGATCCTGAATGGGACCACGCCCGCGAGCCGCTTCGCCCCGACCCCGACCAGCCCGACCTCCCCATCCCCAACAAGGAGAAGGGCGGTCCGGCGGAGCCCGACATGGAGGCCATCGCCGACCACCTGGACGCCGAGGACGCGGCCAATGGCGAGGAGACGGCCCCGGTCGTGGTGACGATGGGCACGCTGGCCGACACCGGCCTGGAGTTCGCGGTCAAGGCCGGCAGCACGCTGGAGATCTCGGCGCTGGCGTTCGGGGCTGCCACCCTGGCCGTGGGCCCCGCCCAGTGGGGCAAGGCCACGCTGCGGACCGATGACGGCACCGCACCGGCTCTGGTCTACGTGGCACCGGAGGATATCGCGGACCCGATCAGCGACACGTTCACCCTTGGCCTGATCGACGACCAGGGTGTGAGCCAGGCCGTGGTGGCCATCACCGTCCACATCTACGAGGACGGCTGGGATCATGTGGCCGTCGACACCCCGGAGGAGCTCGCCCGCTACGTCCCGGGCAGGGGTGAGGCCTCGGCCCCGGCCGATTCCACGGACCCCACCGACCCCATCGCCGCAGCGGTGGCCCATGCCCGGCAGAAGCTGGCCGAGGACCCCCCGGCCGAGGCCAAGAAGGGCGAGGAGCCCGAGGCCCCCAAGCGCCGGGGCCGCCGGAAGAAGGACGGCCCGGCGCCTGACGTGTTCGCCTGATCCGCGGGCGGCACCTCGGTGCTGCGCGTGCCCAACGCCGCGGCCCTGGAGGCCCTGGGCTTCACGGTCCAGGGCGACCGGGCGTTCAAGTCCGCGGCACCCGCCAAGACCCCCAGCCCCGGCCCGCTCCCGGCCGACCGGGGCTGGGTGCTCTCCCTGGACATGGCCACCAACTGCGGGTGGGCCGTAGGCAACGGCGAGCGCATCGAGTCCGGGGTGATCGACCTGGGCCAGGGCCTGGACGAGCTCGGCGGCGACGCCAAGCACGCGACCATGTTCAAGCGGTTCGCGGACTGGCTCGAGGGGTGGCTGGCGCGAGCCCCCCTCTCGCTGGTGGCCTTCGAGGACAACGGCTCGTTTCTGCGCGGCCAGGCGGCGCGCACGGCCCTGGGCTTGCGGGCCGTCGTCATGCTGGTGTGCATGCGGGCCGGGGTGCGCTCCATCGCGGTCACCGCCTCGTCCTGGAAGCGCTGGGCCAAGCCCCGCGGCTGGTCGATGAAGCTCAAGGGCGACGAGGCCGACGCCCGGTGGCTGCTGGAGATGGTGCTGGACACCGGGGGCGTGCTGCCCCCCAGCGCCATGACCCGCCGCATGCGCGAGCGCAAGGCCAAGCTGCGCGCGGCCAAGAAGGTTCAACGCGACCTGTTCGGCAAGCCGATCAAGGCTCGCCGGGGGAGTTAAGCACCATGGAACGGCACGGTTTAGGCGACCTAGCGAGCCTCGTGGACGAGGGGGCCAACCGTGGGCCACAATGCAAAGCGCCCCGGCCTGGCACAGCCGGGGCGCTCGCACATGCCCAACAAGAGGATGCAATGGTTCACGAGCTTCGCAGGACCCAGAACCACACCATCGCCGGCCTTTAGCGGAGACCCGGGATGGCACATCAGCAAACCGCAGGAACAGTCGCGATGTATCCGTTCGCTTACAACAGCGTTCAACGTAGCGCAACAATAAAGTTCACCGTTGGGGGGCATCATGGCTAAGCTCCCGGTGCTGCCCTTATGGGTGGCCGAGTATCTGGCCGACACCCTGCACCTGACCGACGCCGAGCATGGGCGTTACCTCAAGTTCATCATGCTGCTGTGGATCACACCCGGCCAGAAGGTCCCCAACGACGACGACTGGCTTGCCCGCCGGTTCCGCCGCTCGGTCGAGGAGGTCCAGCGCGACCTCCGACCGATCATCAAGGAGTTCTTCCAGTGCGACGGAAACTGGATCTGGCATAAGCGGGTTAGAGCCGAGTGGGACCGCGTAGCGGCCAGGGTCGGTGTAAGGAGGGATGCCGCTAACTCGCGGTGGCAAAAGGAAAAAGACCCATGCAAAAGCACGCAATTCAATACAATAGAATCGGAGTCTGATTCTAACACCGAGTCTAAAACTCCAAACGGTGTAGACTCATCCACACAGCGTCCCCCGACCGCTGGCGCGGTCTCGTCGGCTGGCGCCGACGCGCGTGCTGCAACCCCACCCGAGCCACCGGCACCACCCCCGCCCGAGCCACCACCCGAGCCGCCCGAGAAGCTCGATCCACCCGACAAGCCCAGCGCCCGCGAGGTGGCCCAGGTCTGGAACCGGGTGTGCGGCGACGTGCTGCCGGCGGTGGTCAGGCTGACCGAGGCCCGCCGGGTGGCGGCCCGGGCGCGACTGGCCGAATGCCGGGGCAACCTGGAAGAGGTCGAGCGCCACTTCCGCCGTATCCGCCATTCCGAGTTCTGTTGCGGCCAAGGTCCGCGAGGGTGGATTGCCACGTTCGACTGGGCAATTACGCCAAGAGCTTGGGCGCGCGTAAGTGAAGGCGTGTATGACAGGCGGCCAGAGCCAAGTAGAGCCCGCGGCAATTACGACCCCATTGACATCGGCCGCCGCGCTATGGAGTTGCTGGGGGTGGACGGTCCAGACGAGGATTTATCCGCGTCTGTAAACCCACCGGAGGATGGTGATGAATACTTCGTCCCAGGACGTCAAGCGCATGAACGCCGCGCTGGTGCGCTTACGCTCGCTTACAGCGCCCCCCCCAGGCGGGCAGCACGCTGATGCGCTCACCCACGCCGAGCTCGTGCGCGAGGTGTCGGTCTACCCGGTCGAGGCCGTGGAGCGGGCGTGCGAGGAGCTTGCCCGGTCCAGCGATTTCTTCCCCCGGCTGCACAGCTTGCTGACCGCGGTAGGCGAGCACGCCCGGCTGTTGCAGGTGCAGGCCCCGCAGCTGGAGGGTCCACCCACGGAAGAGCAACTGACCACGCTCGTCAACCGCTCCCTGGGCTGGGTCAGCAACGCCATACGGGCGGCGTTCGTGGAGGTGCTGCGGGCCCCGGGGGGCCATGAGGCGGCCAGGACCCTGGCCCTCTATTGGCGCCCGATCAACGCCCGCCTGTTCGCCAGCCACCCGTTCCAGACCCCCAACCGCGAGGAGCTTCAAGGGCTCGAGGCCACGGTCATCAGCCTGTTGCCCGAGCACGTTGCGGCCAGGCTCGAGCGCGAGCGGGCGCAGGCCATGGCCGCCCGGCCGGTCGTGGAGCAAGCCACGGGCAACCCGTTCATGGCCATCCTGAACCACATCCGCGGGACGCCGATTCCCCAGACCCGGCCGCTGCCCGTCGTGTTCAAGCCCGCCACCGACGACGAGGTGCGGGAATCGGCCCGCCGCCTGGGCATCCCGCGCCGGGCAAGTTAAACATCTTGCAACCTTTAGGTTTACCGACGCAACATGCCCCGAGGGCTGGGGCCAAGCTGGAGCAAGCCTCCATGAACGAGCAACTGGTAGCGATGATGTTCAGCGTTTCGCAATCGGTCAGTGCCGTGGTGCTGATCGGTGGTGCATGGCTGGCCGGTGCCCTGGCGGTGGGGATCGGCCTCGGCCGCGGGATCGCCCAGGCGGACCGTCGCCCCGAGCGCGATCTGGCCCGCCGCGCCCAGAGCCGCCGGCCATGAGAACCCACGAGGTCAAGCACACCTGCGCGTGCTGCGGCGACTGGCGGACCTGGGACGTGCCCACGTCCGTGCTCCCGGGCTTCTTGGAGGTGCTGGTCACCGTGGGCTGGCACCACCGCGAGGACACCCAGGACTGGACCTGCCCGGTGTGCAGCAAGGTCAAGCCGGCCCCCCAGGCCGCCAACGACGGCAAGCGCACCGGGATCAAGAACAGAGGCCGTCGCCGGCGCAACTTCGTGCGCCACGTGCGGCCCGCCAACACCGTGGGCTGCCACAGGGGCGCCCGCGCCAAAGCTGGAGCCAAGCCGTGAAACGTTCCGAAGCCATCGTCTCGGGCTGCTGCCAATGGGGCGGCGGCCGGTATGACAAGGACGTTGTCGGCAAGGTCGGCGACGAGGAGGTCTGCGGCGCCACCTGCCTGCCCGGCCAGGCGTGGTGCGGGCCGCACTATGTCCAGGCCTGGGGTGGGCGGGACCCGGCGGCGGTGGCCGCCAAGATCGAGCAAGGCCGCCCCCGGGCCTTCGTGCTCAAGGCCCGAGCATGAGCGTGGCCGAGGAGTGGCGCCCCATCCCGGGCGCCCCAGACTACGAGGCGTCCTGCCTGGGCAGGATTAGGTCGGTTGCGCGAACCCAGGTTGTGCCTTTGCCCAACGGCACGACCTACGAGCGGCGGTTGCAGCCTGTGGTGCTGGCGCCCTATCGGATGCCCAACGGCTACCATCAGGTGTCGCTGGGGAAGAAGGTCAAGGCGTACGTCCAGCGTCTCGTGGCCCTTGCATTCCACGGGGAGCCGCCGAGCGCGTTGCACGAGGTGGCTCACAGGGACGGCAACCCCGGCAATAACCAGCCGGGCAACCTAGTGTGGGCAACCCACGCCGAGAACGAGCAGCACAAGCGCGATCACGGCACCTATTACACCCGGCCGTCCCTCAAGGGCACGGCCCACCACAAGGCCAAGCTAACCGACGACGACGTGCTCGCTATCCGCCGGGCCTACACCGGCAAAAGAGGCGAGATCACCGAACTGGCAAGTAGATATGGGGTAGACCGCTCAACAATGAGTGATGTGGTTAACGGAACCGGTTGGCGCCATCTTCAGTCTGCGGTGCATCCATGAGCTTGGCCTCGGAATACAGGTTAGAAATCAAGTATCAAGACCCGCGTGATTTAGTTCCGTACATAAGGAACCCCAGGAAGATCACCGAGGGGGACGTGGACCGGGTGGCCGCGCTCATTACCGAGTTCGGCTTCCTCGGGGTGATCCTGGTCAAGGGCAAGCAGGTGGTGGACGGCCACCTGCGCCGCCTCGGGGCCATCAAGCTGGACAAGACCGAGGTCCCCACGGCCGACGTCAGCCACCTCAGCGATGCCCAGATCAAGGCGCTGCGCATCGCCATGAACAAGTCCGCCGAGTGGGTGGACTGGGACACCGACCTCCTCAAGCTCGAGTTCGAAGAGCTGCGCGTGGCCGGGGTGGACCTCGAGCTGACCGGCTGGACCCTGCCCGAGATCGATGCGCTCGCCCTGCCGTCACCACAAGGCGAAGGCGACGGCCAAGGTGGCGAGGGCGGCGGCCCGGGCAGTGGGCAGCCCGAGGACAAGGGGTCGCTGCTCAAGCTCACCGAGGTGGTGATCGGGGAGCCCAAGACCGCGGTTCAGCTGCACGAGGTGTGGCGCCTGGGCATCCACGCGCTGGCCTGCGCCTGCCCCCACGAGGATTGGCAGCTGTGGACCACCCTGCTGCGCCACCCCGACGACCTGTTCATCCCCTACCCGGGCCCCTGGGTGGCGCTGGGCGAGAAGGCCAAGACCCGCACCCTGGTGCTGGTCCAGCCGGACACCTTCATCGCCGGCCACATCATCGACCGCTGGGCCGAGATCAACGGCCGGCAAAGCGTGGAGAGGATCAACCCATGAGCCCCTCGCTCATGTGGGTGTTCGTAGTGTGGTGCCTGGGGGACAGCTGCGAGCGCGCGCTGCTCTACCCGGCCCCGGTGCTGAACTGGGAGTGCGCCACCCAGTATCCCCAGTTCGGACGCGACGCGCTGCGCGACCATCCCCCGCCCAAGGTGGTGCAGGCCGTGGTCTGCGTCCCGGTCCTGGGAGCGCCTACGTGACCCAGCAGCAGCTACAGCTCGAGGACCCCCGCCCGCCTGCGCGCCCGCCCGTGCCCACGCTGGGCCGCCAGTGCGGGTGCGGCGCCAAGGTCGCGGCTGCCTGCACCCTTGACCGAATCCTCGAGCAGGGGGCCGCCTGGGAGGCCCAGGGGTGGGGCTGGGACGCCCGCGGGTTCGTGGTCTGCCCCGACTGCGCCAAGGCCATGATCGAGGCCAGCCCCTAGTTTCACCGGGTGCAGGGCTGGCGCGAGCCGGTGCTGCGCCTCATGCGCGTAAGGAGGAACCATGCCGCGCTCGCTGTACCTCTCCCTGGCGATTGCCGCCGTCTTCGTCTTGTGCGTGCCCGGGGCCAACTGGGCCATCGCCAACATCGGAACCACCTGCATTCCGGACGGACCCTGCCTGCTCCCGGTGGGGTTCGGGTTGGACGCCCCATCGGGCTCGCTCCTGTTCATCGGGCCGTCCTTGGTGCTGCGCGACCTCGTGCACGAGCTCGAGGGCCGCAGCTGGGTGGTGGTCTGCATCCTGATCGGCGCCGCGCTCGCCTTCACCGTGGCTCCACCGGCCTTGGCCATCGCCAGCGCCAGCGCCTACCTGTTGGCCGAGGCATTCGACTTCTTCGTCTATGACCGGCTACGGCGCAGCGGACGGCCGCGGGCGGTGCTGGCCAGCGGGGCCGTGGGTGCCGTCGTGGATTCCATCGTCTTCCTGTGGCTGGCCTTCGGTAGCCTTGCGCTTTTGACCGGGATCGTGGTGGCCAAGCTGTACGCCAGCGTGATCGCCGCCGGGGTGCTGTGGGCCATCGGCCGCCGGCCGGCCCTGGCCCCGCTCTAGCGTCAACGGCCACCCCGCCGGGGCGGCCACCTCAAACGCCGGCAGGAGGGTCGACGGCCCAACCTGCCGGCGGTATCGTCAAGCGACCTTGAACAACCATGTTGCACAAAAGGTAACCGGCTCATGAACGAAAACCTGACCGCCCAGCTTGACCGAGCGCTGGACTACCAGGGGGACGACCTGCCCACTTATGGCGAGGTCCAGGTCCGCACCAAGTCCGGGGTCCTCTTCACCCTGCGCTACACCACGCGGGCCAAGGCGGAGGAGGTCCACGCCAACGCCAGGTTCCGATTGGAGGGTGGAGCCAAGGTCCTGACCATTGCGGACGACTATGGCACTGCCGTCACCGTGCCAGCGCTCGAGGTGTTGGGCGTGGAGCTGTGTGCGGACTATCGCGCGCTGATAGCCGGGTTCAGTCATCCGGCAGTCTGGGCGGCCAAGGTGGTGGCGTTCTACATGCACATCACCCAGGGCGACCCCGCCCAGCTGCGCGAGATGGCCAACCACCCAAGTGCGACGGGTGG
>JACCDG010147036.1_pt1 | contig 10233 bp, 8 predicted proteins | sample 7442471 | NCBI WGS metagenome assembly JACCDG01 (sample SAMN15323444, study PRJNA562643) | freshwater metagenome | isolation source: river surface water | place: USA:Blue River Watershed | collected 2017-08-17 | reverse complement strand
CTATTTGTCCTATAAGTGTCTAAACTTTCTGTTAAATTTGCATAAGATGTACTATATACACAACGCTCGCCATAGTCGGCATTAAATATCATAAAACAATCCTTTTGATATGCAGCTGCATTAGCATATGGGGTATTTTGTAAAGTAGAATATAGTGTTTCTTGCCCCATATAATTTGATTTATTTCGAAGTTCCAGTATTTGTTCAAAGAAATTGCGATTCGGATCATAATCCATAGCATATTCGGTACCATCCCAATCGTCTTTCCAGTAACATGGATTACAAAATACTCTAAAGGGTTTGTCCTCGTGATGTACTGATATCATTGATGCATCACATTTGTCACATTTTCTTTTATACAAACTATGCCAGTTTAAAAAACTAAGTCTTCTTTGAAAACGACACTGTGGGCACCAAGTTGGTGCTGGGATATTTAACCTATCGTAAAATGCAAAATCCTCTGTTTCAATAACGAAATCATTTTTACAAAATTGACATTGTTTTGTTTGGTTTTCCATATACTTGATTATATCATTTCTTGTTTATAACAATCTTCACAATAAATTAATTCGGGGCTATTTGGATTATATGGGGTTTGAATAACTTTACCACAAGGATTTTCTTCGTGAAAATGAGTTCCTGTATTATTATAAATTCCATCATTTTTACCCATACATTGACAGGTTCTATCAAATAATTTAAATGGTAACAATTTATTAATTCGATTTTTAATCCTTTCCATTGGGGCAATATGTGGAATTGGAATATTTATCTTATTATAAAAATCAAAATCCTCTGGCTCAATAATAAAGTCATTTTTACAGTTTTGACAATTTCTTGCTTCCATATTATTCAAATTCAGCTTTATATTCATCATTACTCCAAACAATCTCAGGAGTATTTGGTGGATACGAGCTTATAATATCTATTCCTGATTTATCACTTTTACGGTTATAGATTCTAAAAGAACTTGCGATTTTATGTCTCCTACTATGACGTTCAAAAAAAGATTCACGAGGTAATGGTATTTTATATTTTCGATAAAACAATAACTCTTGTTCAGTTATTTTGTATTTTTTAGTTGAAGATTTTGAAAGAATAATTTGTTCTAAAATATCATCTGTTACATCAAATATTGAGTCAGGTAAATTTTTAGCTTCTATTGTTTCAGTAACTGAAACATCTTTGTGGGTAAATTTACTCTTAAAACCTGCTAATTCTATTTCTTCATTATTAAGTGGATATAATTCCTGAGCTTCGGTATCTAAATACGGGAAATATGATAACTCTGTAGGAAGATAATCCCCGTAAGTATAATGATTTTTTTTAGAATCTTGATATGGTAAATCATGCATTTGTTTTTTTATTTTTTCTACCATTTCAAAATATTCTTCCTTACTGTATTGCTTGTTTAAAATACAGTATTGGGCATCTTTTAACCCACAACAACCAAAACAATTTTTACTTCTATAAGTTTGGCTAACATATGCTACATTTTGACAGTTCCAAGCTGAATAACTACCAATAATATTAGATGAAAATGCAGGAAGATCTGATTCATATGCAAGCTCTGATCCACCGCCAGCATCGGTATCATAAGAATCTCTCGCACCATCTGCATAATTATCAAATCGACAATTTTCACTTGAAAGCATTAAAAATGAATCCTTACAATTATGACAATTTGTCAAAAGATCACCAGAGCAATCTACACAACTAACCATTCTAACAGCTTTTCGTGGGTGGTTTTGCATTATTGGTTTAAATTCAGTCTTAGCTCTTTCCATTCCACTATAAGTGTGAAGAGCGTATTCTTTCATAATTTCTTCATATCTTTCTTTCCCAACTTCTTCATTTTTGAAACAATAAGATTTCCCTCTTAATCCAGTACACATAAAACAATTACTACAATTTCTACAATCAAAACAAAAAGAACAATCTGAGCATGATCGAGAATCATATACATATTTACATTGATAGCAATGTTCTGTATTTACAGTTTCATAATTTCCTTCATCTTTACCAAAACTAGTATGAACATCTACTAGATCTTTACTATTTACAACATAAAATGAATACATTACATTTTCAAGCTTCCACGCTTTTACAACAAGGTAACAATCCTTGCCCATTGCAAAATCATTAGTGTACATACAATTTGTACTTAATAGCCCGTCATCAGTATCCATTGCTGGTTTTGGGACTTTTTTTATTAAATCAACATATTGCTCAAAAAATGATTTTGAAAAGTCATAATCTCTCCCATAATCTAAAGCGTTCCATTTATCCGAATGCCATAATTTAGGAGTATATACAGTAATTCCAGAATCAGGAGGATATAAAGATATAACAGAATTCCCTGTTAGGGCACATGTTGATTTATAGTAATTAACATAATTTCTCCAACTAAATCTTCTTTGCCTTCTGCACTCTGGGCAAAATGTAGGAGCTGGAACATTCATCTTGCCATAAAATGCAAAATCATCCGGCTCGATAATAAAGTCTAATTTACAGTTTTGGCAGTTACGATTTTCTGGCTCCATATATCAAGCTTACACCTATCTCTCAGTATCTCCAATTACCCGTTTAATAGCCTCTATAAGCTCTGGAAAGGCTTCCTGTGGGTAGAAATGACCCTGATTCAGTTCGTGGTAGTCAGTACCCAATTTCTCGTGTACATAACGAGCTTCTTCAATTGGGATAAATGGGTCATTGGTTGAATTAAACTGAATTATAAATTCCTGATTGTCTTTAATTGCATTCCAATTCCAATCTTTTTCAAAGTAGCCGCTTAATACTTCGGCTTCAATACCCAGTGTTGTGTGGTATGCGCTAACAAGAACCGAGCCCCGCACTACATGCTCTTCCGCATATCTCATAGCCGCAATGGCACCGGACGAATGGCCAATTAGAATAGTGTTTTGGTCTACTCCTAATGTATCTAAAAATGGTAGCCAGTAGCTGGCTCGGGCTAATTCACCATCAGGAAAAGTTGGGGTTAATACCTGTAATCCTAAAGATTCTAATTCCTTCTTAACATAAGGAAACCAGCCATATGTTGTACTGCCGTCTCCACCATTGCCGGGTAAAAAAATTACTTTCAAATTTTGCATGGCTACACAAAATAATTAATAATCCCAATAAGTGTTATTGTTATCCAAAATATTTCTAAGAAAACGTTAGAATAATTTTTATCTTTATATACTCGCAGTCCCAGGAATACCCCAGCAAGTAAATTGGCAATTAAATAAGTTAAAGATTGTGCACTAATAATACCAAAAACATTTAGCATATATGTTGCCATTAAAAGCAGTGTTCCTAGCCAGCCAATTATTTTAATGTAGTTTATTTTCATATTATATTAATTCTTTCTGGTAACAGTCTTCGCAATAAATTGGACGGGTTTCTTTATCTGTAAAAAATGTTTCAAAGTTTTGGCCACATTTATCACATCCTTTTTTAAATAGTTTGTAGCCTCCGCACATATTCTTACGCTCGTTGCTTCTACAAAAGAAGCATTTTTCTGGGATTGGAACAAGTAGCCTTCTATATAAAAGCAGTTCATCAGCCAAGATTTTATAATTTCTATCGCATTCGGTACATGCTAAAATTTCACTTAAAATAGAATCTGTAACATCGTTTATAGAATTGGGAACATCAGTTTGGGATATTGTTTCTTTGCCTTTTGTTTGCTGAATTTCTTCTTGCCAATTATAACCTAATTTTATTGCTTCTTCTTTTGAAATTCCAAGCTCATGAAATCCATCTGTCTCATTAATTCCAAATGGTGACAATTGATGTGGTAAAAATTCACCCCATTCTCCCCTTTTCTTCATGTCAATAACTATTTTATTATAAAGCTCTGTATACTGTTCTTTGGTGTATCTTTTATTTAATACAGAATATTCGCCTTTTTTAACGCTAACACAACCCAATAAATTATGGGATGCATGGCAGTCGATACTATATGATACAGCGTTATTTTTCCACGACTCAAGCGTTACCAAGCTACCATATGAATGGTCAGGTGTAATACATTCATAAGCTAATTCTGTTTCTCCACCAACTTCACAGTCGTAACATGATTTAAAAGAAACACCATTGTATACATATTTAGAATCTTCCGAAAAAGAAGCAAATCGTGAATGAAGAGTATTTTTAGAACGTACCATGTCGCTACCTGTACAATCTGTGCAATTACGTAATTCTGCAAATTTGCGAGGTTTATTTTTTAAGAATTCCTTAAACTCTTCTTTGGCTTTTTTGTATCCATCACGGGTATCTAGTTTATAAGATTCTAAAATTTCTTTATACTGTTCCTTTGAATATTCTTGGTTTTTAAAATAGTATTTTTTATTTCTTAAACCAAAACACATAAAGCAGTCATTGCATCCCCGTAAATCATATCCAAAGTTGCAAGAAACAGAACTAGTTGAATAATATATACTTTTAGAATTTGCAACATTGTCTATTAAAACCCCATCATATGTGTATTGAGATTCTTCGACTACATATGTACAGTCAGACAAATCTTTACCAGCAGCCAGGTTTGAAGAATTAAATACATTCTCTAGTCTCCATGCTACAAACACCATTGCGCAGTTTTTAGAAAAAGCTACGTCATTAGTATAAAGACAGTTTACACTGGCAATATCGTTATCGTTAATTACACCCAGTACTGGAGTATTTTTATATAAATCAATAAATTGCTCAATAAATGATTTATCAGGGTTATAATCTACCCCGTATTCATATGGATCCCAACCATCACCATGAAAACATTTTGGGCATAAAACTTTAAAAGGTGTATTTGGAGCATAGATTGAAATAAACTTTTTAGTACATAAAAAGCAGTCACGAGAATACAATGTGGTGTCATTACGCCACGCAAGCCGTCTAATACTGCGACACTGTGGGCACCATGTCGGAGCCGAGACTTTCATCTTCTCATAGAATGAAAAATCATCAGGTTCAATCGTGAAAACTTGTCTACAATTTTTACAATTTCTCTCTTCCATATTTATACTACTTCTTGCTGGTAGCAAGATTCACAATATACGATATCATTCCCATCTGGTGAGTAAGACGTCTTAAATTCATTAGTACAACCATTATTCATACAGGTTCGGTGATAAAGTTTAGGTGGATTAATAAATTTAAAACGATCTAAGAATCTACAATTATGACATTTATGAGGAACTGGTAATAAGGCTCGTTTATAGAATTCCAGCTCCATTGCAACTATTCGGTATGCACGCTTACAATCCTTACAAGTAATAATTTCTTTTGTGATACTTTCATCTACGTCAGTTATTAAATCCGGCAAATCTACGTAGTTCATTGTAGTTTGAAATTCTCTAGCGTTTGGTTCGCGCCATAAAAGCTTTTTTTCTTTTGCGATATTAGAGTCTATTGGAACATAATCCTGTGCCAAACTCTCATTATATGCCAGTGGAGAAAATTCAAAAGGTAAAAATTCCCCATATTTATATGTCATACCTGTATTATCTATATAAGGCATCTCAGTCATATGCTGTTTTATTTTTTCTACCATTTCAAAATATTCTTCCTTACTGTATTGCTTGTTTAAAATACAGTATTGTTTCTTTGAAAGACCTACACAACCAAAACAATTAGCAGAACCTATGCAATAACTACAGTAATCTAGGTCGCGTGATTCACCCCAGCAGTTAAAACAAAATTTTACATTATATGCTCCTTCGCCACAGGTTACAGATTCATATGCATTTTCAACTCCCATAAATAATTGAACACAGTCATATGAATTTGCTGCTTTTAGAACACTTATTTGAATGTGTCTTAAATTTTCGCCTTCTTGAACTGAAAAAGAATCGAGAACATTTTTAGAATCACTAATTCTATCCCCTGTGCAATTTAGGTTTCTTATACCATGGTAATATTTAACTGGAAATTTTTGCCAAAAGTCTAATGCCATAGCACGTGCTTTTGTAATAGATTCTTGTGAGCCTAGATTTAATTCAGCAATCTTTTTTGCATATTCTTCTTTTGATAAAGGCTGATTAAAGAAATAATTAGATTTACCTTTTAGATTTACGCAGCCAAAACAGTTTGTACATCCACGAAGACCCTTACTAAACCACACATCAACACAACTTTCACAATCCAAAGAATAGAATGTTTTGTAACTTTTATAAACCATCACATCTTCGTAACACAATTCATCATCTATTACTTCATGTGAATCTAGAGATGCTTTCATATTTGTAGCTTTTACAAGATACGCAGAATCTTCTACAAAGTCTGAGTCAAAACACAGGTATGCATTCTTAAGTCTACCGGCTTCGTTGCAGTAATCTGAATTAAGCATAAACCCAGCAGAAGATTTTGCTGGCAAAGGCACCTGGGAAAGTAGTTCATAGAATTGATTTAAGAATGGCTTAGAAAAGTCATATTCCCTACCATAGTCCATTGGATCCCATTTGTCGCTATGCCAATAGTCATTTTCATAAGTATTTACATTAGCTTCCGGTGGAAAACCCGAAAAAGAATCCTGTCCAGTAAATGCATCCTTTCTACGGAATAAGTTACGCTCGTTTCTAAAGGCAAGTCTGCGAACCATTCTACATTCTGGGCAAAATGTCGGAGCTGGAACTTTCATTTTATCGTAAAATGTAAAATCATCAGGTTCAATAGTGAATGAATTTTTACAATTTTGGCAGTTTCTATTTTCCATATTATTTATATTAGATTACTTCTTGCTGATAACATTTTTCACAATACACTATTTCCGGTCTGTTTGGGTCATATGTTGTCTCAAATGTATTTGGACAAGTATTGGCATGTTCGTGATTTTCTTTATTGCATATACACTGTCTTTTCCATAATCTATATGGATTTTTTAATTTAAATTTATTCGCTAATCTACAGTAAAAACAATTTCTTGGTATAGGAACATTAACTTTTTTATAAAATTCAAATTCAGCTTTTGTGATTTTGTAGTTTCTTGAGCAAGAATCGCACTTTAGTATGTCTTCACAAATATCAATTTCAATATCATTAATATCGTCTGGTATATTTTTTAATGTTTCTTGATCGGTTGTTTTTTGAAAATTATCTCTCCAGTTTAATTTACTTTTTAATGCATCATCTTTTTGCATAGGAAAATGCACATTAGCCAGTGTTTCATTGTATCCAAAATAAGAAAGTTCTGCAGGTAAAAATTCGCCATACTTGTATGTATTTTTATTTGCATCTATATAAGGCATCTCAGTCATATGCTGTTTTATTTTTTCTACCATTTCAAAATATTCTTCCTTACTATATTGCTTGTTTAAAATGCAGTATTGTCCATTTCTAATACCAGCACACCCAAAAAGATCTTTTGAAGAATGACAATGATGTGCAAAATCAACCTCTTGATTTTTCCATGAGAATATCCCAAACAGATTTTTATATGAATGGTCAGGAGTAATTCCTTCGTAACAGAAATTTAATTCACCACCTGTAGATAAATCATAGCAATCTTTTGGAGTATCTGAATTTTCTATCCATTTACTATCTTCTGGTCTTTGTACATTAAAACAATATTTTGAATTCTTACCATTTACGAGTAAATCACCAGTACACCCGGAGCAATTAAGTAAATTAAAAGGCTTTCGGACTTGGTTTATTTTAAAGTCATCAAATTCTTCCTTGGCTTTTTCTACTCCAGAATATTTTGATAGATTATAACTATCGACTATCTTGTTGTACTCTTCTTTGCTATATTGTTCATTTTTATAACAATATCTTTTGTTTCTAAGCCCAGTACACATTAAACAATCGCTACAATTTTTGCAGTCGTATATAAAATAACAATCAGAACATTCCATAGAGTTTTGGGCATAGAAAGTTTTATAGCATTGCTCTGTAAATATATTTTCATAAACCAATTCTCCCCCGTTTAACATATCCATACAATCAACCATATATTTTCCACCAATAGCATAGTAAGTGTACATAATATCTTCTCCTTTCCAGGACACAAATGTCATATAGCAATTTTTTGCAAAGGAAAAATCGTGTGTATATTCAGAATTTACACTACCAATACCATTATCATTAACAACACCCAGAACAGGGACTTTTTTAATTAAATCAATGTATTGTTCAAAAAAAGTCTTAGTGAAATCATAATCTTGTGCGTAGTTATTCCAGTCCCAATTATCACTCCACCAGCATTTAACACAAAAGACGTTCATTCCACTTTCTGGTGAGAATAAAGAGATTATGTTTTTGTCACATAAATTGCATTTGTTATTGTATAAGATGTAGTCATTTCTCCATGAAAGTCTTCTTTGCTTTCTACAATCTGGACAAAAAGTAGGTGTTGGTACACCAATTTTCTTATAGAACCCAAAATCATCCGGTTCAATCGTGAACGAGTTCTTGCAATTCTGACAGTTTCGATTCTCCGGTTCCATATATTTATTTTCTTATATTAAATCAAAGGCTCGCTTTCAACTGGCTTTGCAGATGGAGCATTATTGCCCGGTGTTGCACTATTAGTAACAGCAGCTTTTTCCTGAGCAGATCTAACAATCATAGATTCTTCTTTTTCATAAATCTCTCTTACGCCTTCTACTGGCATAGCATACTTTCTACGTGATGCTTCAATAACTCTTTCTCTGTAAGATGGGTGTGTTGGCGGTAATACTTTTAATGTTTCTGCAGAGAATGGGTCGTAACTTTCTCCATCGATTGTCATTTTTATATAAAATTCTCCAATACCCAAGTTAATCATGTCTTTAACATCAAAAATAGGAGCATATTCCGGCTTTAATTTAACTGCATCTTCACCTCCAATACGAAATGTAATCATAGACCCCACGTTACCCATCACAGCTTGCTGGACTTTAGGTAAAAGCTGGTTTACGTACTGGTGGGCTACTGTTAAGTTTAGTCCATATTTACGAGCCTCGGAAAGAATGTTTTCAAAAGTATCTGTAACCAGGTTTTGGAACTCATCCACATATAGATAAAAGTCATGACGATCTTCCTTGGCTAATTTAGCACGCGCCATTCCCGCTTGTTTGATTTTGGTAATAAACATCGCTCCAAAGAATGATGCATTTTCTTCACCAATTTTACCTTTTGATAGATTAATAAAAACAATTTTTTTGTCGTTCATTAATTTTTCTAAATCAACTTTGTTTTCGATTTGTCCAAAGATGTTGCGAAGCATTGGGTCAGACAGGAATTGTCCAAGTTTGTTAACTAGCGGAATAATCGCATCAGTGTCAAATTTTTCTGACCAGTCGGCGAATTCAATTGCCCAGAATCTTTTAACCATATCATCTTCGATATATTCAACTACTTTTTGACGGTAGTTACGGTCAGTAAGCATAGAAATCATTCCGCGCATTGTAGCGTATGGGTAGTCTAGTAGTGCTAAAACTGTAAAACGAAAAACGTGCTCAAGACGTGGCGTCCAGTTGGATCCGAATTGTTTCTTTAAAACCTCGATTAAGCCTTGGGTTAATTGGTGTTTAAATCCACTATCAATATTAGCTAAAGGATTAAAAGATACAGGAAAAGCTTCATCTGAGGGGTCGATAATACACACGTCCTCTATACGGTCTTCTGGTACGAATTCTAATATGTCATCTATTAATTCTCCATGGGGATCAATAACACATACGCCATAACCGTACGCTATGTCTTGGCGAATCATTAATTCTTGAAGCTTAGATTTACCTACTCCAGATTTTCCTATGATATATAGATGGCGTCTACGGTCTATTCTTTTAATACCAAAAACATATCTTTTTTCTTCAAGTGCTGCTGCATAGTTTGTTCGTCCAATAAAACAAACTTCACGTGGATCAATTTCACCTAATACTGGTAATTCTGGTGGTGGTGGAGCATATTTAATTATTTGAATTTTATTTGAATTTGCCATAATTAATTATTCTAATTCGTGTGATTCACCTATTAATACAGCAATTCGTGCAATTTCCATAGCAGCGTCAACATTATTTAAATCCATTGTTGCATTATGCATTTTTAACCAAACAGACTCATGCATCAAAATATTATTTACTTGAGAAATAAAAAGATGTGGTAATGCATTTACTTCTTCAAGAACAATTCCTGCTCCTATTTCGGCATAGTTAATAGCATTTTTGTGTTGATGGTTCCCATTTGAATGAGTAATTGGAATAACAATAGCTGGAATATGCCAAGCTGCTATTTCAAACAAAGTTGAACCTG
>JACCDG010049647.1_pt1 | contig 10233 bp, 17 predicted proteins | sample 7442471 | NCBI WGS metagenome assembly JACCDG01 (sample SAMN15323444, study PRJNA562643) | freshwater metagenome | isolation source: river surface water | place: USA:Blue River Watershed | collected 2017-08-17 | reverse complement strand
TATCTAGTATATTTAGAATACAAATATAGTAAAAGTAATTAATATATACAATATGCCAAATAGACCATTGACAGAAAAAGAAAAAAAAGCTTGGAAGTTCTCAAAAGAACTCCATCAAGGGCAAGTAAGAAAATTTGTAGGACTTCCGTACTTTGACGCACATGTCCAGAAAGTCAATGCAACTGTTAAACAATATACAACCGATGAGGATTTATTATGCGCAGCTCTTCTACATGATACTATAGAAGATTGTTTTGAGGATAAAGAAGTTGGTTATCATATTATTGAAGAAAATTTTGGTAAAAAAGTTGCTGATATTGTTATGGAACTGACTTCATCAAAAGAAGAAATTGAAAATGAATTTGATAGTAAAGCCGACTATTTAATTGTAAAGATGATACATATGACAGATGATGCTCTTATTATAAAGTTAGCGGATAGATTACAGAATATATCGGATGCATTCACTGCTTCTGAAAGATTTAGAAATAAATACTTTCAAGAGACTATTCAAATTATGGATGAATTAGAAAAGAATAGAAGGTTCAATAGAATTCAAGGATTAATTGCTAATCAGATTAAAATGAAACTTAATAATATCAGTTCAATATTTAAGATAAAAAGATTTAAAGACTTCAATGAAACACTTAAAAACATATAAATTATTTGAATCACAAAACTTTGATTCGTTTAGAGATTTATTTCAAGAACTAAAAGATGAAGGTTTTCATATCAGTGTAAAAGAGTCTACTGCTCAAAAAATGGACTTTTCTGAGTTAGATTCTTTTTCCTCTCATAATCTAAGAACCAAAGATGGTACAATTAAAACAATTGATGTTAAAGTTGAAAAAAGATTTATAGATGAAGCTGGACAACTAAATGTTGGAAGGTTTAATATAGAAGAAATTAAAGAAACATTACTATTTGCAGAGTCTTATGCAAAAGATGAATTAGGTTTAGAGCTAGAATATATCTACACAATGAGAGTTCCAATATTTAACTATTATAAGTCAGTTAGCGCATTACCATATAATCAAACAATTAATTCTGTAACATTTGCTTTTAGAAAAATAGACTAATCTAAAGAGCTTAGTGCTGCTTCATACTGCTTATCACTTAGAATCTTTACCATTTTTCCTTTCCACTCAACTTTGTTCAAATACTTATTTGTCTTAAGTTGTTTCTGAAGAGAAAGAACAAATGTGTTTGTTCCTTTATAAGCTCTAATCTTTTTGTTAAGTTCAATTTTATCTTGGAGTTCCATATCAATAAATATTATAATGTTGCAAATATAATAAAAAATTTGAATAAAAAAAGAAAGTTGGTTATGAAACCAACTTTTCTTCTAAAACTATTCTTCTTGTCCATTCACTCAGTAGACTAAACCTCTCTGCCTCTAATAAATTTTTAATTGACCCAATTCTGTGATTAATAAAAACTCTTTTTTTCGGGTAATACATCTTTGCCATTATGTAACCTAATTCTGTTACATAGATTTCTTTAAGAGTGGCTTTGCCGTCAGGGGTATCCACTTCTGAATTAACAATGTTTTTCAACTCATTTAGTTATGATTTTTTATGCTTTTACGATTGTAAAAGTGATTATATATATTCTGTTTTTTTGACAAAAAACCAACTTTTTAAGCTTTTTCACTAAAAAAATTAGAATTTTTATGAAGTAGTAAATTTCAAACTTTACCACACATAATACCTATAATTAAAAAAATATCTTAAAAAATATGACAATTAAAATTTACCCAGAAGATATTGTAAGAATGTGTCTGTGGGACCATTATGTTTATTACATTGTTGGGTCTGAAAAAGAAGCTGAAAAACTTCTTAAAGAAAATAAGGAAATTGAAATCTCCGAAAGAGATGCCTTAGTAATTGGATTACTAAAAGTTATTGAAACAGATAACTTAATTCATAAATTCAATACTTATGTTATGGAGTTTCTTACAAATAAGTCTATCAAAGAAAAAGATTATCTATTAGTTAGAAAAAAGACTTTTGATGTTGCTATAGATAAGTTTGTTGATAAATTTCCTGACTACTGGGAACCAAATACCACTTGGACTAAATCACTAAAAGAATTAGTTGACTATGTAGAGTCAATGAAGATAGATGTTGAAAAGTTAGAGATTCATAAAATTGTTGATAAGAATGTAACATATGAATTCTACAATTCAAATAATGTAAGAAAAATGTTAAAATTTAATTATTAATATATGGAAGAGAATAAAGAAATCATTGAAAACGAACAAGTTGAGAACAATCAACCAGAATTAACTTTGGAAGAAAAGTTAGCTCAGTCTGAAGATAGATATGTTCGCCTTTACGCTGAGTTTGATAACTATAAAAAGAGAGTGATTAAAGATAAAGAAGAAATCAGATTCAATGCAAAAGTTTCTATGGTAACTCCTATTCTAGATTTAGATAATGATATTTCTATTGCTATCAAAAATATCAAGGATGAGACTACAAAAGAAGGAGTTCAATTAATCGCTAACAAACTTGAAAACTTCTTAAAGTCACAAGGCATTGAGTCTATTCAAACTGAAACTTATGATGAAGATTTACATGAAGTAATCAGTGTAGTTGAAACAGGTGAGTCTAAAATTTTAGATGTTATCGGTAAAGGATATATGTTAAATGGAAAAGCATTTAGACATCCAAAAATTGTATTAAGTAAGTAATGTCAAAGAGCTTAGTTGATTTATTAAAAGAAGCTTCATATAGAGAAAAGCTAATTGATGCTTTAATTTCTGGAATACCTGATGATTTACTTCCAGCATTTAATGAATTGATAAACTATGTAATTGATAACAAATTTTCTCTTTTTGATTCAGATGAATTAAAAGAACCATTTTTTGGAGATGATGATGTTCCACAAGATTTAATACTTCCTTCAGTTAGAAGAGTTTTTGCTAAAATATTTATAGATCCTCCTTCTCTCTTTAAAGGTAGTACCGAAGGCTTAAGATACCAATTATTTATTTTATATTTTAATATAGATGAATTTATTGACTATCTTAAAGATATGATTATTAGATGTAAAGATGTTCTTGTTCAGTTTGAACACATTGATAGAACAGCTGAAACTCTAACATTGATAGTTGACAATTATGTGGCTAGTCTTGTTAAAAAGGTTAGAAGTTGTGATGATGTAGAAAATGAAATTAAAAATCAAAAAACAATAATAAATAGAGAAAATTCTATAAATGAAATTTTAAATAATGACTGATTGGTATGTTGAAATATCTGAATGGGCTCCTGAAAGTTTCAGAACGGATGAAAGTCTATCAAAGATAATAGACACCGCATCTCCATACATGGATTATTTTTGTAAAAGATTAACAGAGATATCTGATTGGAAATTAGAAGATGCAAATAAAATATTTAAAGAAATTATAGAAGAGTTTCCAATTCTTGTTCCACATATTTGGAATAATGAGTTTAGTATTAGATATAATAAATGGGTTTATATAAAACTAACAGAGACTCCTATACAGATATATAGAGACTCAAAGATAAAACAACTATTGGCATAAAATTTGATATATTAAAAGGTTATGAGTAAAGATTATTATAAAATACTTGGTGTAGAAAAAAATGCTTCTGAAGATGATATTAAAAAAGCCTACAGAAAAATGGCTATGAAATATCATCCAGATAAAAATCCCGATAACCCTGAGGCAGAATCTAAATTTAAAGAAGCTGCTGAGGCTTATGATGTTCTATCAACTCCTGACAAAAAGTCCAATTATGATAGATTTGGTTCAGCTAGTGGTGGTAATCCATTTGGTGGTGGTAGTCCATTTGGTGATTTCAATATGGATGACATCTTTAGTCAATTTGGTGATATCTTTGGTGGTGGATTTAATCAAAGAAGAGGTAATGGACAAAGACCTCAAAGTAGAGGTTCTAATTTAAGGATAAAAGTCACACTTACAATTGACGAAATCCTTAAAGGAGCTACTAAGAAATTAAGATATAAAAGACAAGATAAGTGTGGAACTTGTTCCGGTAAAGGAGGAACAGATGTAAGAAGTTGTTTACCTTGTAGTGGAACAGGACAAAGAATTGTTGTTCAGAACACTCCATTTGGACAAATCAGACAAGCTACCACTTGTCCAGATTGTGCAGGATCAGGACAACAAGTACATTCAAAATGTAAAGACTGTAACGGAGAAGGAACAATATCAAAAGAACAAGTAGTAGATGTTGAAATTCCAGCTGGTGTATCAACAGGTATGCAATTAACAATGAATGGATATGGTAACTATGTAAGAAATGGTATTCCAGGAGATTTACAAATTGTAGTTGAAGAAATCATTGACCACTCATTTAATAGAGAAGGAAATAATATTGTTGTTGAAAAAACAATTTCTGTTCTCGATGCAATAATAGGTGCTAATGTAAAAGTGGATACTCCGCACGGTAGTATTCCAATCGCTATAGAACCAGGAACCGAACACGGTAAAGTTTATAGAATTTCAGGAAAAGGTATTCCAGATATAAATTATGGATTAGGTGATTTATTTGTAAAAATAAAAATTAAAATACCTAAGAATATAGAATTAGATGAAAAGTATGTCTTAGAGAAACTTAAAAACTCAAAGAACTTTCAAGCTTAAAAGTTAAAAACCTATTTATAATGAATAGGTTTTTTTATGCTTTGATTTTCTTGTATAAGACTTTGCAGATTTATGAACTTTGTGTGTTGATATCCAACCAGTAGAATTTTCAAGATCCATTTCACGACCAGCTACACGGTTAGCTTTAAGAGCATCTTCTCTTGTGAACTTACCTAATTTAATGATACCTTTTGTTTTCATATCTGTAGTGATTATCTGTTTGTTTTGTTATACAAAAATAAGGAAAATAAGCGAAAATACCAAATTAATATATAAACAAAAGAAATATTTTTTATGGCAGATGTAAATGGTTATGGAAATGAATATGTACCTTATCAAGGTGGTTACACAGTTGAGGAACTTATAGACTTAGTTCAATTAGAATTAACAATATCAGGTGCTCTACCAAGAACACTACCAGATACTAATATTAGACAAATTATTGAGACAAGAGCACTTCCTTATTTTTACAGATGGTATCAATTTGCTGTTCAAAAAATGTACTTTTTAATTAAAAGAGATGCTTTCTTTACAGAAGAATTTACAAAATATAATTATGTAAATGTACCTTGTGAGATTCAATCAGTTGTTTATTTGTATGAGGTAAGAGGTGATAGTCTTTTTCAATTAGGTATTAATACTCCAAATCTATCAGTTAACTTAGGTGTTACTAATCAACCATATTTATCATCTTATGTTACAACTATTGGTGAGTTAGGTGTTTATAAAACTGTACTAGACTCAATGTCTGATATGTTAAATCAATTAAATAAATATACTCTTAAGTATCAATTTAATCAGTTAAATCATAGATTACATATTCTAACAAATGTTAAATATGATGTTATTATGGAAGCATATGCTAATATACCAGCTGAGAATTTATTTAGAGATGATTTATTCTTTAAATATGTAGTTGGATACGCTAAACAACAATTAGGTAATTTAGTTGGTCGTTATGACTTTACTTTACCAGGTGGTGTTAAAATACAAGCAGCTGACTTAGTTACTCAAGGTAAAGAAGAAGCTAAAGAAGTTGAAGAAGAAATAAAAGGACAATCTACATCAAGTTTCTTCTTTATGGTTAAAAAATAAAAAGATTTTTATGTCAAGACAAAGATGGAATAGTTTAGAAGAATTTGGTCAAGCTGTTTATAACGCAGCACTAAGCCACAAAAGTATAAATAGTATATGTAGTGGACATTGTAGTGGTACTGCAAAAGGTAAAGTAAGAACATCAGATGCTGACGGATTTTCTTTACATCTAACAAATACAAATTTAAGTTCAGTCTCACAAGAATATTTAAATTTACATACAAAAACTCAAAGAGTTAGTGCAACTCCATATGCACCTTCTTCTGTAGACTGTAGAGGTAATATATCTGTAACAGAAACAATACTAAATGTAAACTGGAGTTATTCTAAATATGAAGTACATACACAACAAAGTACTTCTTTTGGAATTGATGGAAGTGGTGAGTATGAGGGAGCTACCTTAAGTGGTTCATATAACCAACAAAATGGTAAACAAACTGATAGCATAGATGAAAATTCAAGTTATAAAGAACAATCTATGACTATTACTATTGGTCCAAATGCGGGAGTTGTAAACTTTTATGTTAATAACTATATTTGTAGTGACTCAGTAAATCTAGATGTAGATTATGATTTTGACACAATAAATGTTAGAGCAACTTGTACTTATAAAGACAGTGTAACTGGTGTTAAATTTTTAAATGGAAAAAAAGAGAGTTATGATGTAACTTTCAAAATTGTAGATTTAGGTATAAATCCAAGTATTACTGTATCAACACCGGCCTTATTTAACGTCAATTATAAAGATGAGTGGCCAAGTTGGGAAATAGAAGAATAAATTACTTATTAAATCTATTAAATGAATTTTGAGATATTATCTCATATCTAACCTCACCAATAAACTCATTAAGATTCCTACTATTAGTATAAGACATAGCAGATTTTAGATAATCTGTAAAGTTTTCACACCAGCCATCAAGAGTATATTCAACTTTATTATATTTAGTAATACCTTCTCCTGTTTTTAGTTCAGATTTATTCCAAGACTTTTGAACTTCTTTAGTAGACATTCCTCTGTAATACTTGTAAACAGACATACCGGCAGAAAAAGCAACATTAGCTCTATCAAAATCAACTTGATAATATTGGTCTTGTGAGTCTTTCATAAAAGTTTCACCACAACTCTCAAGAGACTTGTTAAATAATCCACCTAACATAACATAATCAGCACCAAGAGCTAAAGCTTTTATTATATCTGAGAAGTTTTTGAAACCACCGTCAGCAATAATCTTTGTTGGATTCTCAAATTCAGATTTGTATTTAGAACATTCACTAATTAATGAAGCCATTGGATAATGAATTGAGACATTGGCAGAGGTCGTACAAGCCGATCCTCCACCAATACCAACTCTTATATAATCGACGCCTATCTCACAATACTTCCGGTATGTATCAGGATTGGCGATATTGCCGACCATAAGTTCCATAGATGTTCCAAACTTTTCTTTTAGAGATTTAGCAGTCTCAAAAAGTTTCATCATATGACCATTTGCAACATCTATAAGAACTTTTTTTGGAAATGATTGACCAGTTTCTATCATTTCAATAACTTCATCTAATCCATATGAATAGAAGTAGTCATTGTTTTGTAAGTTTTCAAATTTTATATGTCTTGGTAAACACACATTAATTTTATTCTTTACAAAATAATCTAAGTTAGTATCATCAATTACTTTATCCATAGGTGCTGTGAAAAGTGGTAACTTATCACCATAGAATGGATTAATCTCTTTTCTAGAGGCAATACTACTTAGTGTTTCTGGTACTATAGAAACATCATTCCAATCAAATTTCATAATTTTTTTTATTTTTAATAAAAGATATATCTATCTTCTTCTTTAATACAGTAGATAGAGATAGGATATAATCTAACCTCACCTTGAGTTTCATCAATCATGAATCTCATAGCTCCATCAATTACCTCATTGGTAACTTTAGTAGTCACACTATTTAAACCCTTAAAAATAGTGTAAGCAACATCATCTGTTTCTTCATCTACTTTAATGAAGTGGTCTTTTCTCATAATCTTACCCATATACCCTTCTTCAAAATAGGCTTTCTCAATAAGATTTTTGATTGCTTCGGTGTTTGAAAATTCAACTTTGATTTCGTGTTTAATCATTTGTTTTTGTTATTTAATAATTGTTAGACTTAATTTACTTATGTTTTATGGTTAGAGGACTAAAAAGTTTAATATATAAATTTATGAACCGGGGGCATAAGCCCACTCTTTAGGACCGGTATAGTTTTGGCTATAGAAAAACAGGAATTCGCTACTCCTGTTTTTCACTTTAAACAAGTTCATTTAATAATAGTTCTCTTAGTTCAGATTTATCACATTTATCATTATATTGAATAAGACAGTCTATGTGAGTCATTACATACCCATCTTTGAATTTAGAAGAGTATGATATTCTTTCTATAATAGCAGTAAACTTCCAAAGTTCGGATTCATCTGAGGAATATGTTCCCCAATTAACAACTTCATCTTTTTCTTTATGAACCTTAAAAGTAATAGTTGGCGATTTTTCTTGTAGTCTTATATCAGAAACTATTTCTTTGTATTCTGTTAATGGTATGCAAACTTTGATTTTAGCATGTTCCATATTTGACCAATAATCACCTTTGAGATTATTTTTCCAAGTACAAGAATATCCTTTTTCTTTATAGTAAAATTTCATCAACTTTTTATTTTAGACAACTACAAATATAGTGAAATTTTTTAATTTCCTAAGAATTAGACAAAACATAAATTAATAAATAAGATATAATAAAAACAAAATTTAAATAATATGGAACATATACTACAAGAAAACAAAGACAGATTTGTAATGTTTCCCTTAAAATATCATGATATTTGGGAAATGTATAAAACAGCACAAATGAGTAACTGGACAGCTGAAGAAATTGATTTAGCTCAAGACTTAACTGACTGGAATGAAAAATTAAATGCTGATGAAAAACATTTTATTAAAATGGTTTTAGCTTTCTTTGCGGCTTCTGATGGTATTGTTAATGAGAACTTAGCTGAAAACTTCTTAAAAGAAGTTCAGTATCCAGAAGCAAAATCATTTTATGGATTTCAAATTGCTATGGAGAATGTTCACTCTGAAACATACTCTTTGTTAATTGATACTTATATTAGCGATTCTGTAGAAAAAGATAAATTATTCCACGCTATTGATAATTATCCATCTATTATGAAAAAAGCTGAATGGGCTCTTAAGTGGATTAATTCAGAATCTTTTGCTGAAAGATTAATTGCTTTTGCAGCTGTTGAGGGTATCTTCTTCTCAGGTTCATTCTGTTCTATTTTCTGGTTAAAGAAAAGAGGATTAATGCCAGGATTATCATTCTCTAATGAGTTAATCTCAAGAGATGAAGGTTTACATTGTAGATTTGCTTGTTTACTTCACAATAGATATGTTCAAAATAAAGTATCTGCTGAAAAGATTAAAGAAATTATTTGTTCAGCAGTTGAGATTGAAAGAGAGTTTATTACCGAATCTCTACCTGTTTCACTTATTGGAATGAATTCAAAACTAATGCAACAATACATTGAATATGTAGCCGACTTTTGGTTAAATGAATTAGGATGTTCAAAAGTATATAATGTAGATAATCCATTCGACTTTATGGATATGATTTCTTTACAAGGTAAAACAAACTTCTTTGAAAAAAGAGTTGCTGAGTATCAAAAAGTTTCAGATAAAGCAATTGACTTTGAAAATTTATCAGAAGACTTCTAATAATAATACAAAATTAAAATTAAATATAACCCACTTCAAAAGAGTGGGTTTTTTTATTTAATATATAAAGTATGAAAATTATTAGAGCTAGACTAAAACCTTATGGTGGTACTACAGAGTTTATAACTGTTGCCGGTAGAATAAAAGGTCTTATTGAAAAAAACAGAAATGATGAGTTTCATTTTGTTATTGATGAGGATGGTGTTAAAACTGTTAAACCGTTTGGACCAGAAAACATTAATGATGAGTTAGTTGGTAAAAATATAGAAATCTTAAATAGTCCTTGGTTTGCCAAGTTTAATGAGGATGGAACAATAGACATAGCAGTTAGTAATCCTACAAATGAATCTTTACCAAGACAACAAACTGTAGACCAATGGAATAGACTTAGAAAAATGACTAAAGGTGTTGATATTGGTGATAGAATATCTGACTTAAATAAACAAGGAGCTAATATACAATACTATCAAAATCCAATTGACTCTGGTATAGAATCTTATGAAGATTTTGAAAAACACAATAAGAAATTTGTACCATCTTGGAATCTTAAACACTTATTAAGTCCATTTTCTGGTGAAGAAAAAAAGAAAAGTAAATAATGAAATACTTAAAAACATTTGAATCTCTTTCTGCTAATGAGTCAAGAATTTATGGTATAGAAATACTTCCTCAAGAAGCTTTAGTTGAATTAGAAATGTATGTTGATTATAAAAATCCTGAAAACAAAATAGAAGTATATCCAGATCCTAAGGT
>JACCDG011988902.1_pt1 | contig 10238 bp, 22 predicted proteins | sample 7442471 | NCBI WGS metagenome assembly JACCDG01 (sample SAMN15323444, study PRJNA562643) | freshwater metagenome | isolation source: river surface water | place: USA:Blue River Watershed | collected 2017-08-17 | reverse complement strand
ATGGTGAAGTTGGTCGTATTCGATATGGTGGAGAGTTAACCGACTGGGGTTATCTTACTGAGGTAGCGAAGCCTATGGCCGAATGTGAAGATGACGACTATTGTGATGGTGAATGTTTTGATGCTAGCTGTTACAATAGTATGCAGATACAGAATGTTGTGTGGGATCTGGACAATAACTATGGATTAAGCTATCAAGATGCTCATAAAGGAAACTTTGGCTGGATTAAACGCAAGAGCGGAAGTATTCTGGTGCCAATAGACTTGGGTGCTGAAAGCTTCAACGGTATAGACGAAGGAATATGGGGCGAAGTTGACTGGGATGAGCTTGGCATGGGAGATGGTGGCTGTAACTGCACAGACTGTAGGAGATACAACTATGCCTAAGTTTTATATAAGCCTTTAATAATTCTAACAATAGTTGTTTTGCCTACATTAAATTTTTTAGCTAGTATTCTGTAAGATTTAATTTCGGTAGCATATAAATATTTTATTTGTTCCTGTGTTTGCGGAGTCAGTTTTTGATTAGCTTTACCAATTTTTCGTTTAGTTTCATTAGATAAAACTTTACCATAACACGGATGATCTTTACCTTTTTTACCATTCATGGGTCCAACTCTATTTCTAAGAATTTCTATATGCTCTTGAGATAATTTTTTACCTCTATGAATATTTCCAATTTTTCTTTTAGTTTCTTCTGAGTGTTTAGTTCCATGAAACTCTATTTTAATATTGTATCTTATAAAATCAGGAAAAGAAGTATATATTTGTTCTTCCCAGAAAGAAAGTAGAGCAACATCACAATATAAAAATTTTATAAACTGAAAATTATTTTGACCATATTTATTCCAAGCGTTTTGTAAATGAGGATTACTGTGAATATTTTTATTTAATTTGTATTTATGTTCAGCAAATCTAGGTTCAAAATCTCTAACTGTTTGACCGATATAGACATTGTGGTTAATAATGTTTTTAATAATATAGACACCAGCCATATTGTGTTTCTCCTGTAAACTACTATACACCAAAAAAGAAAAATATGTCATGAAATATTATATCAAGTGCGGAACACTAGAACTGATTTACTCAACAGATAAGAAACCATTCGGGGCGGCGAAGGATGCTTTATGGGAAACAAATAAGTTTGACGTACTAGATGAATATTTCTATGTAGATGAAAGAGGCTTCAAGGATTATGCAACAGCGTTACCCGACACGAAAGTCTATAAAAGTGCGAAGGTGATCCAGAAAGCGGGGTGGACGCTAGAGGGCTAATCGCAAACCCTTGTCCCTAAAGCACTTAGGGCGAGGGCGGCCGGCCGACCTTGACGTAAGTCCTTATCCCACAAACACTTAGAGAAAATCCAAAAATCCTCTAAAGTTGCTGATGGACGATTGCCGATAAATAGAGTATGATGACGCGACGAGCAACACGAAAGGGTGAACGGATGATTCAGTGGGTTGGGATTCTGATTGCGATTCTGGGATTGGCATATAATGGTGTAAAAGATTATCAGAAAGGTGATATAAAAATCCCAAAACTTCCTCAAAAACAAGTCTTGACAAAGCCTGTTTATCCGGTACAATACTGTCTGATGGCTTACGATCCTAATATTGACAAGGTTTTCTATCTGCACGAAAATGGACAATGGTATGATTACGCTCCACAACAACGACGATATGAGACAACCCCGACGCAACATAGTCAAGCTCAAGGTCAAGCCTCAGTGGCAAACGCCTACGGGACACAAGGAAGATCGGAACGACACTACGTTCGATAACCGTCCCAAGCGTCGTAGAACACGAAACGATGTTGACAGGGAGTGGCGACAAGAGTATGATATGTAGATTGCCGATGTAGCACAACGGTAGTGCAATTGATTTGTAATCAATAGGTTGAAGGTTCAAATCCTTTCGTCGGCTCTCCGGGGTAGTGTAACGGTAGCACTAGAGATTTTGGTTCTCTTTGTCTGGGTTCAAATCCTAGCCCCGGAATTGATGCCTCGTGGCGGAATGGTAAACGCACTTGACTGTTAATCAAGCGTCGAAAGACATGTACGTTCGAGTCGTACCGAGGCAGCTTTAGGAAGAATGGCAGAGTGGTCTAATGCATCTGATTACTAATCAGAAGAGGCGTAACAACCTCCGTGGGTTCGAATCCTACTTCTTCCGCTAGGTGGGTTACCAAAGCGGCAACTGGGCCTGACTGTAGATCAGGTGTTTTTAACTTCGGGGGTTCGAGTCCCTCACCCACCATAAAGTTTTTTCAAGATAGGGGTTGACAACAGCCGATACATACAGTATAATACGACATACACTCCTGTGCCAGTGGTTCCTGGCAACGACTCTTATAAGGTCGTCCGAAAGGGGACTTGGTTCGATTCCAAGCAGGAGTATTATTTTTGAACTATAAAATATGAACGAGTGCTGTTGCCTTTATTCTTAGCTTTATAAGTAGGTAGCTGGCAATCACAGTTAGGGCATACAATACGAAGATTATCGAGCTTATTATTATTTGATTTACCATCAATGTGGTCAACAATCAAAGTTATAGGCTGTCCATTCCAATCGTCTCCCGACTGACCACAAATCATACAGTTGTTACCATGATGCTTTATTAGATATTTTCTGATAGTATTATTATGATAATGGCCATCACCAAAACCGTTAGCCTTAATCTCATAATCACGGTGTGCTGCTAAACATTGCTTATTGCAATATTTTTGGTTATTACTATGTAATGCTTGGAATTTTTGTTTACAAAATACACAGGTTTTCATACTCTTAATTCTTTTAGGTTGAATCCTATTGTTATATGATACGCCACATGATCTACAGCAAAATTTAGGATTATTAGTATCTTTATGACAATTAACACATTTCATAATCGAATCTCCTTTGAATTGCTTCACACAGTATAATACACCATTTCGATTCAAAAACAACTCAAGTCTTGACAACGGAAACACGATAATGTATAATGGCAAAACGGAGGCTGACGTTGAGTTACGAGAGTGGCCCTATAGTCTAACGGCTAGGACGCCACCCTTTCAAGGTGGAGATTGGAGTTCGATTCTCCATAGGGCTATTTATGATTTCTAAAGGTGATATGGTCTGGGTTAAAACCACAGAATATTCTGCTAGTAGGGCTATTGTTTTGGATTATCACGAAGATGGATATTATGTAAGATTTGTGGATAAGACTTTAGATCAAAACGAAAATCACAGATATCCAGTTCTAAAAAAACAAGTTTGCCCTCTTGACTACATAGGTTGGGAGAAGTAAAATACACAAACGGGCCTCTAGCTCAATTGGCAGAGCAAGGAGCTTTTAACTCTTAGGTTCAGGGTTCGAGTCCCTGGGGGCCCACTTGACAGTTTGGTTTGTTGGTGTATAATCGGCTTAAGGAGAGAAGTTATGATTTTTGATGAATACGAATACGAATACCACGACGTAGCAGACGATGCTGATTATATTGACCAAGACGACGATGTGTATTATTATGATGATGGAGTGGACGAGCCTTGGTTGGATAACGAAAAAATCCAATGGGATGGATACTATCATAACATCGCAGAAGAACTAGACGATTGACTTCTCTCTGAACGGACGCAACTTGGTGGGACAAGTTCTTTTCATTTCTTCATTTCTTTCTTTCTAGTGCGTTCGAATCGTACCGTCCGTTTTTATGAACATGATGAATCAAAAGATTGAAGATGTTCGCCGTACAGATGACGGTAAAATCATTCAAGGAGCTTCTCATACTTGTAGAGTTCTGAATCACAAGAACCGAAACAAGATTATTATTAAGGCTGTGTGTGATCTGCGAAAGATTGCAGATACTTTTGATAGCATAGCCTGCTGCGGAGTAAGCGGGTTGATGGTTGTGCCGCAAATCGCAGAGCTACTCAATAAGAATATCGTTATTGTTCGCAAGCCAGACGAAAAAAGATATAGTGAGTTTTGGATAGAGGGAGTTTCTCCGTTTCGCTATGTTGTGGTGGATGATTTGATTTGTTCTGGTGATACGTTCAAGTGGATTCGTCAAGCTATCCACGAAGATAACCCAAAGGCTATTTGTATGGGCCTATACTGCTATATCCCAGATGAGTGTGCGTATACAACCGAAACGGTTAAAATGTTCGAACAACGATATCGCACACCGTTCCTAAATCCAAGCCCGCCAAGGACTTAGGGCGAGGGCGGCCGGCCCGGCTCGTCGTAAGTGCTTACGCCACAACGACTTACGTTTGTCCAAAAAAATCTCAAGGCCGGGGGTTGACACTGCCGATAATAGATGGTAGAATCGAAGGACGTAACGAAGGTTCAGTAACACGAAAGGGATAGATATGCCTGCTATGGTTGAAAAGATGATGTTTGTCGGTGCCACCCCCTGGCATGGTGAGGGTACGCAGTTGGATGAGAACCCGTCGATCAGCGAGGCGATTACCGCTGCTGGTCTGGATTGGGAAGTCGGAACCAAGCCGCTGTTCACGGCGGAAGGTACGGAAGTCAACGCCAAGGCGACTTTCCGTAAGACCGACAATAGGGTGCTGGGCGTTGTTGGCCCACGCTATACTCCGCTCCAGAATCAAGATGCGTTCGATTGGTTCCAGCCGTTTCTCGATGCTGGTGAGTGCCAGTTGCATACTGCCGGTTCGCTCAGTGAGGGCGAGAAGGTTTGGGTGCTGGCTCAACTCAACCGTGACAACAGCGAGATCGTCAAGGGTGATGAGGTGAGCAAGTTTATTCTGCTCTCCAATAGCCATGACGGCACAACGTCGATTCGCGTCGGCTATACGCCGATTCGGGTTGTGTGTGTCAACACCCTCGCCGCTGCTCACAACAGCAAAGAGAGTTCTCTGATTCGTATTCGTCACACACGGTCGAGCAAGACGAATCTCGACAACGTGCGAGATATCATGGACAATATCAACGCACAGTTTGAGGCGACTGCGGAACAGTATCGGTTCCTGGCGTCGAAGGATTTCAACCAGAACGACGTTCGTAAGTACGTCAAGGTGCTGCTGGGGATCGACAAGACCCCGGACGAGGATATCAAGACTCGTACACGCAACATCATGGACGAGATTCTTACGCTCGTCGAAGGCCCCAAGCAGGCTGCGGTTGGGGTTCGTGGAACGTGGTGGGCTGCCTACAACGGATTCAACGAATACCTGAACTACAGCAAGGGTCGCACGGTGAGCAATCGCCTCGACTCCCTCTGGTTCGGTCAAAATGGGGTTGACAACCTCAAGGCACTCAATACCGCAGTGGAGTTTGCGAACGCCGTCTGATACTCTCCTTTCGTGGCGTGATAACGAGGGCCATCCTTCTAACGAGGGGTGGCCTTCGTCTTTTGATACTGATCGATTGGACGTAAAGCGTTGTGGGATAAGGACTTAGGGCGAACCGGGCGGCGAAATTTTGTCGTAAGTTTAATCCCTATAAGGACTTAGAGCAAATGCCTAATGGACAAGAGCCAGGAGTGCCGATATAATGGAAGGGCTGGTGATCGTAAGTGTATGGGAGATAAGGGTTTAAATCAAAATAGTAAATAAGTTAGTAAATCATAGTCCCAATATAAATCTGTCCCAGCTAATCCGGCCGGTTTGGCGGTCTTGGCGATAGTCAGCCGGAATATGGTGGCTATTAAAAACTGTGACTGCTGCTAAGTCCAACAAACACAACGCATTGCGTCAAATAGTAACGTGTGGTACACTAGAGATAGTAAGGCTCAATGTAACAAGAAATATTCTGTTGAGAATGATTATCAATAGATAAAAATAGACTATATTTAGTTGTATAGATAGTAGTCTGGCAAAATCCTGGGTCTCTTTAAATTGTGCAGGAAGAAATGAAAATAGTTATAGAATTTAATTATCCGGATATAATGATAGACAGTGAGAGTGCTGAGATTGCTCTTATGAATCTTTTGAGTGATCTTAAGGATAGTAATATAGAGTTTGATAGTTGGAGGTTTGAGGAGGATAATAATGAAATTGGTTAAGATTACTATGGAACTTGGTATCGATGATGATTTGGTTAGTAACAATAAGGAAGAAGTTGCTAACTATCTTACTAATATGTTGTATGGTGATCCTGATTTCTTTGGGGAATTTGGGCCAGAAAATATAGAAAGTATTAAAGAAATAAACTAATGCAAAAAAGCGCCACAGTTGCTTTGATTAGTAATAACAGTTTGTTACTATTAAAACGAGGATCAACTGCTCAATGGAATCCTGATAAATATTGTTTGCCTGGGGGAAAATTAGAAGACAATGAAGAATTGATAGATTGTGCTATAAGGGAATTGTATGAAGAAACTAATATAGTATTAAAATCTAATCAATTAACTCCACTAACTATTCAATATCCTAAATATAACAAACTTATTTTTGTTTGTAATAAGGATGTCGCATATTCTGTTAAATTGAATTGGGAACACTCCGATTATATCTGGACATCCTATAAGGATTCTTTTTGCGTTTCCATGGTGCCTGGTTTGGAGACCACTATTAAAACCCTATGCCATTGGGGTTACTTGATCTAAACCGTGTATAGTCAACAGGTTGCGGCGACCGATACTTATGGTATACTGGTGCTGTAGACCGAACGATTCGACATACTGCTGTTACAAGATTAGTAATATCTAATAATGCTACGATTGTTAAGTAGCTCCCATAAATAACTAATATCTTAAGCAGTGACGAATTATGTTGTTTTATATCAAACACATTTTTATGGGAAAAATATGCTAGTTTTGATTCTTGCCTACGTTATTGTTTTTATGGACTAATAGTTTTCTGCTGTGATGAGAAACAGAACACTATCTATCATATCTGTCGGACTGAGTTTGTCAACATGAAATTTAGCAGATGGTGGTATTAGAGTTGATTATAGATACATAGTAGTAATATAATCTCCCGGACCTGCATAACTAATAATATTAAACCAGTGGTCTGTCAATATGAAAAATTTTTATTAAACTGTTTCAGCTAATATATCAAGTTTGATGGTCGTGATGATAGTCAGCCAAAAGATGATGCACCTTGTCTCAACAATGATCGGAGGTATTATAGATAAAACCATGAAGTGATGATCGTGGTTCATGATGAGAATCACTAAGATTCTAGGATCGTTTTGTATCAAGGAAGATATTTAACCTTAATAATTAGGAGTTGATAATGAAGTATATTCTTATGATTGCTCTAGCTTGTGCCAGCAGTTATTCATTTGCTGGAGAATGTGTTAATGGATCATGCACTCTTCGAAGCAGGGCGGTCAATGTTACTCGTGAAGTTATTAGTGTTCCAGTAACAGTAACTCGTCGCACAGTTCAAGCAACACGAAACGTTGGACGCAAAACAGTTAATCGTGTTCGTGATGTTGTTCGTTGAAAATATGTGGTTCTCACATAAAGGTTGAGATTAAAACCTGACGCCGATTCCCACATAAGGAAATAAAAGCAGGACCACAATAATAAAAAAGATTCCCGGATGCCTCTTAACAATGCACACTTCCGGGTTCTTTTTTTTAATAGGACTTTATTATATATTCAAGGAGGATATTATGAGAATTATTATGACTACAGCTGTATTATTTTTTGTCACTACTTTAACCGCCCAGGCTGCCAAACCAAAGTATTATACTTATAGTCAGCCAACTATGAGGGTCCAAAGTTATACCAGTTCTTTTAATGCTGGAAACGATCAGGATCGTTGTCAAGCAGAAGCTAATTATATGGCCGCTAATAATATTACTGGTCATGTGTGGGGAACTATTGGTAGCTTTGAAGGAGTTGGTTATGGTAGTAGCCCAAATTGTAACACTTGTACTCCCGGTGGTAATATGAGACTAACAGGAGATGCGTCGGCTCAAGGACGAAATGGTATGTGGTATAGAGTAAGGAGTTGGAGGTAAAAACAAGCGGGTGTAGCTCAATTGGTAGAGCGTCAGGTTTCCAACCTGAATGTTGAGAGTTCGATTCTCTCTACCCGCTTTTCATATTATGCCTAAAAGACAAAAATAATACAGATGGAATCATTCATCCTTTGACTATTATTTTATCTAAACATGTTGGTTGTTCTAGCTAATAATATAGGGTCGGATTTTATGGATACAGTCAGCTAAAATGTTATATAGCTTTAGTCTAAATAGAGACAACATATCTTGTGACAAAGTTTGTAAAGAAGTACAGAATCTAATTCACAAGTATAAGCAACATAATGAAGATTTATCTAATGCACTAATAGTTATAGAAATTAAATCTATTACTGATAGTCCGACTAATTTCCAGACCCCTTTGATTGAATATAAGGGTTAGATCTGGACAACATTATTTGATAATCATACTATACAATGTATGGGGATCAATATACCCTGTATCACCTAATCTTACAAGATTGGTCGTGATGGTCACAGTCAGTCAAAAGGGTTTAAAATTATGGCTAAAAAAACTAAATGTAGCAAGAAATGTAATAAGCTCTCTGTTCACTCTAAAAATAGTGATTGTGATGGTGGGGTTTGTCCAATTAATAAGCCCAAGAAAACCAAGATGGTATCACAAGCTTTAGATAGTTGGAATACTGTTATGGATGTTTGTAAAGATATTGTTGATAAAAAGAACCAATAGTTCCAAAAGGGTCAAGTTTCAAAAATGTCACAAAAACCTAAAAATTATTTCAAAATCATGGTATTAATAGGAATAACCACCCTAGTACTAATGGGTTTGACAGAAACTGTTGTAGCTTTCATGATTACTAGACTATAAATATCCGCACATTTTAATCTTTCATTTCCTGCATAACTCTTATTGTAAGGGTTTTTTACCTAATGCTATGAGTTTCTTAGCATAATCAGGACATTTTTACTTATTGAATATGCCGGTGGTAAAAATAGACTAAAGGCCACTATAGGAAAAGGCCGATAACTCCTATTGACAACTCTTGTGCCTTGTGGTACTATTGGTATTACTAGTAGTGGTAGGAAGTTTAATAATTTACGGGAAAAATGAAAGTTTATGTATAAGAATGTGCTATTGACCGATAAAGAAATCGCCCTTCTCAAACGAGTTATTGGTGATCATTTGCATGAGAAGATTACTCCAGAAGCAACAAATTTGACCATTATTTATAACCGTCTAAGGGCTATTGTACCCACAAAAAAGTATAATCAGAGTATCAATTAGGGCCGTTGTTCCACAAATCAGAACTAAATCAATATGAAATCAAATAAACTGTCTTTTAATGAATTTATGTTGGCAGTTGCGGACTATATTGATGATGAATATGGGGGAAATCGGTCATCTTCACTAAGAGATTTGACCAAAGATGAAAGGTATACTATTAAGAATATGCTACATGACTATTATACTAAAAATGATAGCGTCAATAATGCGGCTAATAAAGTAATGCAATACTTGTCAGATAATAATGCTTGGAAAAGAAAAAATGAAATCTGAGTATGCTAATTTGCATGATGACCTTGTGGAGATTCTTCACAATCCTAATGTGACCAACAAGTGTTATATGATTAGGATTACCAATTATGGTGGCGAAAGATATGAGACAATGATCAACAAGGAAGATTTGTGGAAATTGGCTAACTTAATCAATAACTTTTTGGAGGAAAATAATGAGTAAATCTATATGTGGCATTGGTAGAACTATTGGATAAATAAAATGAAACGAGACTCATTCAAAGGACGAGACTTTATTAGTCATATTAATAAGGGACGCTCAACAGATCAAGACTATCCCTATCAGTTCATTATTGCTAGTGAATATGTTTATCCTAATATGAGCAAGGATGAACTATTGGATTTGGCTGATTTCATTAAAGAGTTTGTGGAGAATAATTAATGACCGATAAAACCGTTCAGCATTATCTAGATAAAGATAAACAAGTTGATATTAGGATTGATTGTTGGAGTCATGGAAGGATGCACGTTAGTATTTATAATGATCGAAATGATACTAATGTGGGATATACTTGTAATAGGGATGAGTTGAGAGGATTGGCCGATTTTATTTATGATACTATTGGGGAAAAGAAATGAAGAATATGAAGTATATCTTGTGTCTTATTTTTGTATTGGCACTACAAATTCAGTTGTTTATTCAAGGTAAAAGAATTGATCAATTAGAAGAAAAGGTAAGAATTCAAAGAGTAGAAATTGACTCACTGGTCAAGAATAAGGCTTGGCGAAAATGATGAATAAATCAACTGATATGGGT
>JACCDG010928068.1_pt1 | contig 10240 bp, 10 predicted proteins | sample 7442471 | NCBI WGS metagenome assembly JACCDG01 (sample SAMN15323444, study PRJNA562643) | freshwater metagenome | isolation source: river surface water | place: USA:Blue River Watershed | collected 2017-08-17 | reverse complement strand
TGGGGAAGTGGTCTTTTCTGGTGGAATTAACAAAAAAGTCGTAGCTGGAGAAAGATTTGATGTACCTCCTGGTATGGTTCATAAAGCTATAGTTGGCCCACTCGGCTGCACGTATATTGTCGGCCAAGAAATAGAAGGAGACGCATAGTCCGCACAGACTATTTTATAGATTGGGAACAAAGGTTTAATATATAGGTAATGTCGCACAATATATCTTTTGCGACGTATTATCTCAAAATTAGATACTACGTCGCAAAAGATTGTCGCCATTTTACGTACATTATTGATAATGTCGTAAAATGGCTCTTTGCGACATATAATCTAGAAAATAAACTAGAATTAATTATTGTCGCAAAAGATCATCTATCTAAAAACTCATGCAGTTAAAAATTAGATCCTCGGGTCGCAAAATCTTGATTCTTGTTCTGGAATTTTACTCAACCAGACCATAATTTTAAACTACATGAGCTTTTATTTTAAATTTATTTACACAGCTTGGATCTACTATATCCTTGATCCTCGGCATCTGTTTCTGATTCAAAATAAACTCTGTTTTCTGGCTTGACTCTATTGCCGCTTTTGCAGCCAGGTACATAGTACGTACTTCCATTTTTTGAGCCGAAAATCGTTTCTAGCTGGTCTGTGGATGATGTGTTGGTACTTGACGTAATCTGGTCTGAATTGAGGTTATTTTCGGCTATATTGAGTCGTTCTTGTGTATTTGGTCCATTTGGTAATCTGACAGCATCAGTAGCACCACCGAGAATATAGGCAGATAATGGCTCGTTTCGGGTAGCCTGAAGGTCCCCACTATAGACTGTGCCATCTGGGAGATAAATAGAGACTGGCTTTTCTATAGCCTTGTCCCCTACCTGACTTGACAATTTGCCAAAAATAAATGAAATGCTCATCAGAAGCAAAATACAGGCTACGATGCCCAGCCTCAAAAATGTCGGACTCTGGGTAAATTCCTTGATTTTATTTGTGATTTTTGTTATAGTATCCATATACGAAATTATTTATTAGTAGACAGTACATGTATATAATATACATTATTTAACGAGAGAAATACACTATGGCACATAGGAAGGCGGCCGGAACGGCCCGAAACCTGCGGGATTCGAATCCAAAGTATTTGGGGACAAAGCTCTACGCAGGTCAAAAAGCACAAGCAGGGTCTATCATTGTGAGACAGCGTGGGACAAAAATCATGGCAGGAACTAATGTCGGTGTCGGGAGTGATTATACACTTTTCGCACTCAAGCCAGGAACAGTTACCTTTACCAGTAAAAGAAAAACAAACTTTGATGGTACAATAACACGTCGCAAACAAGCACACGTTATCTAACATACAAAAAAAACAGGAGCTTCGAGCTCCTGTTTTTGTATATACTTTATACTAGTAGTTATTCTGCAACAATAAAGAAATCAATAGTAAAATTATTATCGATAGCTTTATCACCTAGATCTTTGATAAATGAAGTTGAGCCAAATTTGACATCAAACATACTTCGGTCAATAGTTAATTTTCCTACTACAGTATACATACCCATTTTTTCTGTTACTGTAATCGGGAATTCTATAGATTTGGTGATACCTTTGATCGTGAGGTCACCTTTTGCATTACCACCAGTTACTTCCTTGACGACAATTTTTGCAGTAGGATATTTTCCTACATCAAAAAAGTCTGCAGACTTTACATGACTCGTCAATTTTTCTTGCCCACCGCCAGAACCAGTCGTCTTTGCAGTGATTGAATTCATGTCTATCATGACTTCACCGCCAACAACTTTTCCATTATCAAAAAGAATATTTCCAGAACTTGCCTTAACGATACCTGTATCAATCCAATTTTTTAGAACGCTCTTTTGTGCTGTCCAGTTAAATGTACTTTTTTGTGTATCAAGTTCTTTCGTACCAGTAAAAGCAGTCCTTTCTCCATCATTTATAGATGGAGTATTGTTCATCATTTTTTGAAGCTCTGGCGTGACTTCACTATTCATTGATTCACGCGCAGCTTTTTTATTGTTTACGTATGTATATCCACCAAAGGCAATCACTAAAAACAAAATTACTATAAGTATTTTTCGCATAATTTTTATTATTAACTATTAATATATCCCTAGTATATCATATTTACTTAATACAACTATAAAAATCTTTTTTTATACTCCTCATCAGAAAGGATTGGTCGTGGGTCGGATTGTGGTATGGGAGATAAAACTTCTTTTCCATCTTGGGTCAGTCTTTTGCTTAACATATTTTTTCCTCTTTTTTGCAATCGCATTTCGAGTCGTATATCGGGATGAAGTCTTGGTAGTGGATAGTGTAATTTTTTATAGAGGTTTATTTCTTGTTCTGTAAAACGATAATTTTTCCCTGTTTCTGTACATGCAAAAATTTCACCCAATACTGTCTGATCAGAAAAAACATCTAATCCATTCCAGGTTTTTGTTTCTTTGCCATATACACCACGCTCTGTATCCTCCCAGGTAAAGTTTTGTGCGAGAGCTTCATCTTTTGAAAGTGGGAATTGGTCCATCGCGGATGATTCATTATATCCAAAAAATGACATTTCTTTTGGAAACCACTCTCCCCACTTCCCTATTGTTTTTAATTCTTCAATAATGTGGTTTTTGATTTTTGTATAGTCTTCTTTGCTGTACTGTTTGTTTAAAATACAGTATTCTTTCTTACGTAGACCAAAACACCCAAAGACATTGTTGGAATTAAAACAGTATCCACTATAGAATGCATAGGTACTCGACCAGCAAGCAAAAGCACATATCTGATGCGCTGTATCAAGCCCAGAATTTAATGAATTGAATATCACTTCAGCATTGAGCCCTGCAGTACTGACATCGACACATTCCTTGGCATTACGCAAGACATGCTCTGCATAGCGGCATTCTTCTGCGTCGTATCCGTGAAAAGTATATGTGCAATTTTTCATATTCTTCAGATAATTCCCAGATGAATTTATACAATTTACGATCTCGGCATATTTTTGTGGTTGTGAATTAAGGAATTCATTGAATCTTTGTTTGAAAATATTTCTCCCTTCGTATGAATCAAGTTGTAGTTTTTCTTTTTCTTTATAATACTCTTCTTTGGAGTATTTTTGATTCAAGATATAATATTCACCTTGATAGAGGTTAACACACCCAATACAGTTGGTTAATCCTCGACAATCAACGAGGAAATCACAATCACTGCAATTGTGAGCACTTTTGGAATCAGTTACACGATAGCAATTAAAGCAATTATCACAATTGACGCACAATTCACATGAGTCAGAATACGATACATCAGCAACATCTTTACATTTTTGAATCCAGTAGCAATTTGTCGCATCTTCGTTGTTGGATGATTCGAAAATCATATATGCATTTTTATTATCTGCTGCGAGGTTGAGATACTCTGAATCAACACTTCGCGTGTGGAGTAATGCTGGCTTGGGTACTTTGTCAAAAAGTTCTTTGAGTTGGTCAAAAAATGGACGATTCTCATCATAGTCCATTCCATAGTCTAGGGCGTCCCAATCATCAGAAAACCAGGCATCATATGAATAGACGATATCTTTTTTATTTGGAGAGAAAACAGATACAATAGAATGTCCTGACTTTGCACATGTAGTATTGTATAGAATCTTTTCATTCCTAAAATAGAGTCTGATTTTTGCACGACAGATTGGACATATTTTAGGAATAGAAACATCAATTTTTTGATAAAAATCCAAATCCACCTGTTCGAGGATAAAATCTTCTTTACATTCTGTACATGTTTTTGTCTGCATAATCTAAGTATACAATCAAAGAGAATTCCAAAAAACTTGACATAAATCTAATAAATATGTTATATTATATGTAACCAAAATTCTTTAAAATGCAACTAAATACACTAGAAATCATCGGTGGACTATTTTGTATACTCGGCTACTATTTGACCAGTAGACATATACAAAAATTTAAAGATGATCAAACTATCAGTTTCTCATCTTTCCTATTATGGGCAATTATTGACTTTATTACAGCTATTGCACTTGCTTTAGCCGGTGGAAAAACAACATTACCTATAATTTTTGTGCTAGGAAGTACAACTATTGCTTTTCTTCTTTTTATAGAAGGCAAACGAAAATGGCAACCATTTGATTGGATTGTTAGTTTTTCAATTTTTATTTGTTTGGTAATTTGGGGAATAAGTAGAAATAATATTATTACTGCATTATCAGCAACAATCGCAGTAATGATAGCAAGTCTACCACAAATTCGAAATTCATTTCTTTACCCCGATAAAAATACAACTATCATCTGGATCGCTTTTCTTGCAGCAAATTTTGTCTTTTTAATTGAACCACATAGCAATTGGGCTGATTGGGAAGAATTTACAAAAGACAGAATATGTCCAGCAGCTAATGGATTGATGAACTTATTAGTTCTCCTGGGAAACTTATTTTCAAAACGTAAAACACTACGCGAGTAGTGTTTTATATTTTACAGCACTTCCCTTTTGTAGCAATCTTCGCAAGCGATTTTGGTGTATCCCCACTCTGGTTTATATGAAATCTGGATATCTTTTTGACAGAAAAAACATTGCGCATCATGAAGCTCTATGGATGTTAACATAGAGAGTCTTTCCCTTGTCCGAACATCAAAATGCGTATTAGGAAGTGGTATATTCCATTTGCGGTAAAAAGCTAATTCATCTGTTGATATATTAAATCTAAATCCAGATTTTTCACATATAAAAGGTTTTGTTGTGATCGAATCATCGACCCGTGATAGCTCATCAGGGATTGATGAGCTAGGATCACCATTTGTCTGTGTTAATTCACCATCAAAATAATATCCACCGAGTTTTACAATTTCTTCTTTTGTTTTAGGAACATAGATACTTCCAGTCGTTAAGTTATATGGAGCAAGCGACATAGTGTATGGGAAAAACTGACCATATTCACCTCGACTTTTCATATCTGCAATAATCTTTTCTTTGAGTACTTCGTATTCTTCTTTGTCGTATTGTTTATTTAAAATACAATATTTCTTTTTCTTGAGCCCTACACAACCAAAACAGTATTCACAATCTTCACAGATATCTAAATATTCACTATACCGTGCTGATGACCAAGAGCAGTATTTGAGTGCATATGCTTCTACACAACCAAAACAATTCCCTAGCATCTCCCCCTTCCAGCAACCATTTGAATCTATTGTGGAATTACTTTTTAAACCTCTCACAGCATTATAGATGTCTTGACCTTCTGAATAAGAAAAACAATTATGACAATTATTCATACTAGAAAGAAAATTTCCTGTTGAGTTGGTTGTAGAAATATTAAAATTTTCTCTATGAATGGTATTTTCTCGAAGAAGCTTTTTGTACTCTTCTTTTAATTCATCTATAACTTTTCTAGAAAGGAGATTATATTCTTTCATTTTCTCAAAATAGTCTTCTTTGGTGTATTGAATGTTATTTATACAATAGCTTTTACCACGTAGATTTGAACACATAAAACAATTCGAACAGTTGCGACAATCATAGAGAAAAGATGAATCAAAACAATCTTTGCAGTTTGTAGAATATTTTAAATTGTAGGATTTAAAACAGTATGTACAATCATAACAATTTTCTAGATCATATCCAAAGACAATATCAATTGAATTTTTGCAGTTAACTATTCTATATCCATAGATCATGTCTTCTGCATCATCTAGTGATCGACTAAGATAGCAATTTTTACAATTCCATGCATCATCAGACCAATCACAATTATAATTACCTCGGCCCATTGCATGAGGACGAGGGACTTTTTCTTGTAATTCTTTTATCTGTTCAAAAAATGACTTGGATTCGTCATATTCTATACCGTACTCGAGTGGATTCCAGACATCATTGTACCATTCTTTACTAGAATATATAGGAAAGCGAGCATTTTCTGGATAGACAGTGATAATCTGGTCACCGCTATAATCTGATTTTCCTATCCGAAATTTACCAAATATCCAAAACGAAAACTGCTGTGCAACTCGACAACGAAAACATAAGTCGGGTATAACAATGCCCACTTTTTGATACATAGCAATTTCCTGCTCTGCAATACTGAATTCTTTATTGCAATGTGTACATGTTTTATTCATAGAGTATCAAAAAACTTACTGCCCTTTGATGACAAGCGTGAGGAGGGATTCTTTTTTGAGGGTTTTGTAGTCGCCAATGTGGACGAAAAATTCGCCGGTTTTATGGATGGGTGATTCTATATGGATATACTGTTCGGGGATGGAAACATGGAATTCATTACAGATGGCTTCTTTGATCTGCTTTTCGTGGATTTTCTCAAAAAGTGTACCCGATGAATTGACCTTTTTGATCATAGTGATAATACCTGTATCAACCTTGGCAATGTCTTTGATCAACAAATCTTTCTGGATTTCTGCTTCACCGATTTTGTAATTTTTATCATTTTCTATTTTCTTTATTTTTTCTGGAGTTGCAATCTCTGCTAGCTTTTTAGGTAATAAGAAATTCTGCACATAGCCATCAGGGAATGTTTTGACTTCGCCTTTACGGCCGACATTTTTTATATCTTGGAGGAGTATGACTTTCATATTTTATTTTCCTGTACGAAGGAATTCTAATGCTCGAGTAATGGTCGTATCTACTACAGCTGTGGTTTCGGTGGATTGGTCCTGGGGGACGGTGATGGTTGGGCTAATTCCCTTGCCGGAAATGGTCGAGCCATTAGGTGTCATCCAGTTGGCGATAGTTATCTTGATCGAAGTGTCTTTGGATACTGGGAGGAGTTCCTGCACAGAGCCTTTACCAAATGATGTCTCGCCGATAATTGTCGCGCGATTGTGGTCCTTGAGCGCGCCGGCGACTATTTCTGATGCAGAGGCAGATCCTTTGTCGAGGAGTACGACTAATTTGACTGTGTTTGGGATTGTGCTGTATCCTTTACTGCGATGTATGAGAGGTTCTCTATTGCCACCGTAATCTTCGGACACGATCACAGCCCCCTCGGGGAGGAATTCACTCGCTATCGATACTGCAGCTTCGAGGTATCCACCTGGGTTTCCACGAAGGTCGAGGATGATATTTTTTTTATTATTTTCTTTGGCATGGACAAAAGCTTTATGAGCAAGGTCTGTTGAATTCGCATTAAAATTGTAGAGACTAATGAGGTAGGTATCACCGAGGTCTGTTTCATCAATGGTCGGTATATTGATAATTCCTCGAGTAACCATGAGATCAATTGGTTTTGATTCATCTTTTCTCATAATAGTGAGTTTTACAGTAGTACCTTCTTTACCTCTGATGTGATCAATACTTTCATCGAGCGTCATATCAGCTACCGAGAGATCATCTATTTTGAAAAAGTAGTCCCCTGCCCGGATACCCGCACGTTCTGCAGGAGAATCTTTGAGTGGAGCAATAACAGTCAGTAATCCATTTTTCACACCGATCTCTACACCAATACCAGAGAAAGACCCAGCAACTTCTTCTTCAAATTTTTTGGATTCAACTGGTGGGAAATACATCGTATAGGGGTCTTTGGTTGATGCGACGAGGCCTTGGATCGCACCATAGATACGATCCTGAGCCGAGATGTTTTTTGCTTGGGGATATTTCTCATCGATCATAGTCCAGACTTTCCAAAATTCTGCAAAATCAGCCGTATTAACTACATCACCCTGGTCTTTATGTGCAACATTAGTTACTTTATTAACTGAAGGTTGGTATGCATACCCAACATAGGTACCAGCGAGAAATAACATGACCACTCCTAAAAACTTGAGTGTGTTTTTTTTGACCGTACTTTTTTTAGTAGGAGAAAATGGATTAGTGTGCTGCATAGTCATGTGTAGGATTATTTGAATATAATGGATTGTGTTCTTTGTTTTGGAGTTGGATAAGTTCTTTTTTGTGTCTAATTGTCTGTGTCCTAATCCAAGCAAAAAAAGCCAATATGATCGCTATGAGTATGGTAATAATATCTTTGAATGATTGAGGAAATCCTAAGAAAGGTATTATAAATAGTATAAATGCGATAGTCCAAAAGAATCGTATATATTTCATACATACAGTATACACCAGAGTGGTATTTTGAACAAATGCTATTTTCTATATTTTCTTGTTTTCCATTTCGCGCCGATCGATGCACGGGTGAGACTACGAGCGAGCTCTGTCTCGAAGTGCTCAAAGTTGACGATTTCATTATTTTCAAACTGTTTTTGCAGTTCTGCTGCGCGAGCTTGAGCTTTTTCTATTTCACTCTCACTAATTGCACTCACATGCTCGGCAAAGTCAGCCAAGATTGCGACCTCAGTCCCCTCTGGGGTTTCATCGATTTTTGCAAAACCGCCAACAGCGACAAGTGGTACATCTTCTCCGTTTATCTTTGCAACGATATCACCTTTAGAAAGTACGGTGACGAGTGGAATGTGTCCTGGAAGTATAGTAATCTCCCCTGCCTCAGTTGGCATGGTGACTTGTTCTACTGTTTCCTCAAAGACGAGCTTTTCTGGAGTTATAATTTTTAGTTTGATTTGTTTACTCATTTTTATCTATTTTGTTTCTCGTACTTGTTCAATAGAACCTTTCAAGTAAAAATCTCCTTCTGGTACATCATCATGCTTACCTTCGAGGATTTCTTTGAAAGAGCGAACTGTGTCAGCTAGTGTAACATATTGCCCAGGACGGCCGGTAAATTGTTCGGCAACGAAGAAAGGTTGTGAAAGGAATTTTTGGACTTTACGAGCACGCGCAACAAGAGCCTTGTCTTCTTCTGAGAGTTCTTCCATACCAAGGATCGCAATGATATCCTGCAAATCCTTATACCGTTGCAAGACACGCTGCACTTCACGAGCTGTTTCGTAGTGATCTTTCCCAACGATATGTGGGTCAAGGATTGTAGAACTTGAGTCGAGTGGATCAACCGCTGGATAAATACCAAGTTCAGAAAGTGATCGGTTCAACACCACAGTCGAGTCCAAGTGGGCAAACGTCGTCGCTGGAGCTGGGTCAGTAAGGTCGTCAGCTGGCACATACACCGCCTGGACAGAAGTAACAGATCCGTTTTTGGTTGACGTAATTCTTTCCTGCAAATTTCCCATTTCTGTTGAAAGCGTTGGCTGGTATCCCACCGCTGATGGAATACGTCCGAGGAGCGCAGACACTTCAGATCCTGCTTGAGTAAAGCGGAAAATATTGTCGACAAAGAAAAGCACATCTTTGTGTTCTACATCACGGAAGTATTCCGCCATAGTAAGTCCAGAGAGGGCTACACGTTGACGTGCACCTGGAGGCTCGTTCATTTGACCGAATACCATGGCAACTTTATCCAACACGCCTGAGTCTTTCATTTCATGCCAGAGGTCATTTCCTTCACGAGTACGCTCCCCAACACCGGCAAACACAGAGTATCCCCCGTGGTTACTAGCGATGTTGTGGATCAATTCCTGGATAACAACAGTCTTCCCGACTCCTGCTCCTCCGAAAAGTCCAACCTTTCCTCCTTTCACCACAGGACAGATAAGGTCAATAACTTTGATACCTGTTTCGAGGATTTCGATTTTGGTTGATTGGTCGGTAAAGTCAGGTGAAGAACGGTGGATTGGGAATGTCGTACCAGAAGTTACTGCTTTTCCATCATCAATCGCTTCACCCAATACATTAAAAATACGTCCGAGGGTTTCTTTACCGACAGGCACGCTAATTGGTGCACCAGTGTCAACGACTTCCATTCCGCGAGCGAGGCCGTCTGTGACACCCATAGAGACGGTACGGACTTGTGAGTCACCGATCTGGTACTGAGTTTCCAAAACGATAACTGTATCACCGTTTGTAACAGTGAGCGCATTGTGAACTTGTGGAACGTGATTGTCGAATTCTACGTCGATAACCGGTCCGATAATTTGTGTTATTTTTCCTTTCATATGTGTTTCTTATAATTTTTAATAATTAATCTACTAACTGACTGATGCCATTCCGGCGCTAATCTCTGATATTTCCTGCGTAATCGACGCTTGGCGGGCTTTGTTGAATGCGAGGGTCAGGTCATCTATCATTTCTCCTGCAGCTTCACTTGCATTCTTCATTGCGACCATGCGGGATGACTGTTCTGAGGCAAAGGATTCGAGTATCATGTGATATATCTGCATACGGATGACTTTCTTTATCACGGCGACACTTACCCTCTCGTAACTTGGTTCAAAACGGATTTCTTTCGTGATATCTCCTG
>JACCDG010134829.1_pt1 | contig 10240 bp, 19 predicted proteins | sample 7442471 | NCBI WGS metagenome assembly JACCDG01 (sample SAMN15323444, study PRJNA562643) | freshwater metagenome | isolation source: river surface water | place: USA:Blue River Watershed | collected 2017-08-17 | reverse complement strand
GCTGTTTCACCAGCATACAATCCCTACTGTCCAGTTAGCGGACCGTTTGGCACCGGCAAAATTGAAATCTTTGGTGCCAGTGGAACATTTACTGTTCCTTCAGGAATTACAACAGTTCGTGCAAGAGTATGGGGCGGCGGTGGCGGTGGAGCCAATCAGAATAGTGGTAGTGGAACTTCAGGGGGAAGTTCGTCTTTTGGCGCCTTTTGTTCTGCAACAGGCGGTGGTGCCGGCAGTACAAATAGCGGCGCTAGCGGAGGAAGCGGTTCATCCGGAGACTTAAACTACACCGGTGGCAATACTTCAGGAAGTGGTTTTTCAAACGGCGGTGGAGGCGGCGGTGTTGCAAATCTTTTTGGAAGTGGTGGAAACGGTGCAACAGGACAGAGACGTAATGGCCAATCAGCTTCTAGTGGAGGCGGTGGAGGACATAACTCTAATTCTAATTCAGGTATTGGTGGAAATGGTGGAAGTGGTTTTACCGGATCAGGAGGACTTGCAACTGGATACTTTGCTACATTCACATCTTCTGGCACACCTCCAACTCTAAATCCAACAACATTATCTATTGATTTCATTGGCACAGGAGCTGGTGGAGCTGGAGGAGCGCGTTCAGGTGACGCCTGCGCTGTTCCAAGTTCCGGGGTTAACGGAGGTGGGGGCGGTAGTGGAGGAGAGCAAGGAGCAAGTGGAGGCTATCCTGGTGGCGGAGGAGGAGCAGCTAACAACGGTTCCAACGGCTGGCCAGGTGCTGGAGGTGGTTTTAGTATTAAAACTATTACTGGTTTGACGCCAGGATCAACAGTAGCTGTCACAGTTGGCGCCGGTGGTGATGGGGCAAGTAACAACCAAGGCGGTAGTGGTGGACGCGGCCTTGTTATTGTGGAGTACTGATTACTATGAAGTACGCACGTCTTTCTTCTGATAACATTGTGATTGAAGTGTTTACACCGCCTCCTGCCTTTGCAATTGAAGATTGTTTTACTCCAGAAATTGTGGCACAGTTTGAACCGTGCCCACAAGAAGTAGATCAAAACTGGATCAAGAGCCTTGACGGCAATTACATTGCTCCCATACGTGTACAGAGCCAGGCTCTTTAGTGGCGATCACTAAGAGCGTGGAACGTCATCTCGCTACAGCGGGTGCAGTGATTGCGGTGCTCACGGCCATCGTGGGCACCACCATCGCCATTGAGAACCGCTACGCCAAGGCTGCTGACGTGAAGGAACAGCTCAATGAGCTGTATGCCAAGCAGCTGAAGCTCAAGGTGCTGGAGCTGGACCTCAAGGCCGATCCGACACCAGCAGATCGCGCCATGCGCCAATACTTGCTTCAAGAACTACAGAAAAGCAAGTAGTCAGCCGCTCTAGCTGGCTGTGCTATCAATGAGGTGGGACAGCGCCGCGCCAACGGCCTGCCCCGTGACCAGATCCAGTTGCATTGGACCCGATGGCCAGAGCCTATCGCTCGCAGATCGCTGCGCCCGTCTGCCCTCACACAGTTTCTGAAGTGTGGGCGATGTTCCTGAAAGAGCGCAGCATTGCGCTGTGCCCCACCAGCCTGACCTCGGACTACCAGCAGGTGACCAAGTGGTTGGCACGCTGTCCTGTTCAGGATCTTGCCGAAGGAAGGCAAGTGCTGATTTGGCTGCTCACCCAGAAGCCAACACTGGCTGCACGGCGGGTGTGCATGTATGTGCGCAGCATGTACCGCTGGGCCTGCGCTGAAGACGTTGGCTTGATCAGCGGTAACCCAGTCGCCAACTTCAGGATGCCGAAGGCGCCGCAGAAAAGCTGCGAGATTACTGTGATTCCGCGCCATGAGATTGCACTGGTCCTTGCTGGACTAAGCGCCAAGATCCACCACAAGACTGTGGATTGGTCTCTGTTTGCAGAGTTCATGCTGCAGACCGCCATGCGCACCGGCGAGGTGCGTGCTGCCAAATGGAGCGACATCAAAGACGGACGCCTACTGGTCCACAGCAATTACACGCTGACCCATGGCCTCAAAGACAGCACCAAGACCAACAAGCAGCGCTGGGTGCCCCTTAACCAGCGAGCTCTTGAGATCTTGGAGCACCTGCCACGCGATAGCGACTACATCTTCCCGTGGAACCGTTTGGCCTTTCAATCATTCTTTGGCCAGCGCATGACCCAGATGCACGAAGCCGGCTTAATCCAAAAGCGCTATCGGCCCTATGACCTGCGCCATGTTGCGATCAGCCGCTGGCTGGAGGCTGGCATCCCGGTAACCCAAGCAGCTCAGTGGGCAGGCAACACCAGTGAGGTCATCTGGAAGCATTACGCCGGCAGCACCACGGACTATGAAATGCCTGTGCTGTAAAGGGCTCGGGCAACTTAGGGACATCAGCCCTGCCAGCTATGACCCCGGAAGAACTTGCAGGCTTGGCCATTGCTCTACTAGCGGGCAGTGAACTGCTCAGCTACATCCCTGGGGTCAAGGCCAATGGCTGGGTGCAGCTGATCCTTGCTGCACTACGCGGCATTGCAGCTGCAGCTCAGGCCGAGCAAAACAACAAAAAGCGTCGCCGCTGATCGTGGTTGAAGTCCTGGCTGCCGTCATCGGTGCTGCTGTTGGCATTGGTGCCAGCGGTGTTGGCAACTTCATGCGCAAAGACGACGAAGCCTCAAAGGCCGTCATCCGGCTGACTTTGGCCGTAGAGCACATTGCCGGTGAGGTGTCGCTGCTGCGCGCTGAGATCAAGGAAGACCGGCAAGAGCTATATCCGCGCCTCAATGCCATCGAGCAACGCATCGCTGTTCTGGAGACCAAGGTTTGAGCGCTATTCAGCTCCGTCAAGCCGCCAAGCACTTCAAGGAACTGCCGCACCAGCTTGCTGCTTGGGATTGGTTGCAAGGGCACCTCAGCGATCAAGTAATCAGTGAGTTTGCAGAGCTGTATCGCGCAGACCCTCTTGTCAAAAAGCCGCTTCCCCAGCCTTGGGTAGCGCCTGCACTCAAGCTGATCCGTGAATTTGAAGGCTGTCACCTAGAGGCCTACAAGTGCCCGGCTGGCGTGTGGACCATTGGCTGGGGCACGACGCGGTTGATTGATGCGCCCGTGCGCAGCGGCGACAAGATCAGTCAGGCCATGGCCGATGAGCTGCTGCAAAACGAGGTTGAAAACCTCTTCGGCCCTGGTGTGCTGCATCTGTTGCCACTGGCCAAGGGCTGGAAGCCTGAGCAGGTCGGTGCGCTCGTCAGCTTTGCCTACAACCTCGGCCTCGGCGCTCTAGAGGAAAGCACTCTGCGCAAGCGCTTGCTGGCAGGTGAGGAACCCTGCAAGGTGGTGCGGGAAGAGCTGCCCAAGTGGGTGCATGCCGGTGAGGCAGTGCTTGCTGGTCTAGAGCGCCGGCGTGCTGCTGAGGTTGCAGTCTTCTGCGGTGACAAGCGCCTGCAAAGCCCGCCGCAGCAAAAGCCTGGTGATCCGCTGAAGGTGCCCTACTTCAGCCAGCGCGATTCCACGGTGGCCGGCCAAGCCAATCGCATGTGCTTCAGCTCCAGCTGCGCCATGTTGCTGGCTTACTTGCGGCCTGGTGTGATCAGCGGTGCTGCTGCCGATGACCAGTACCTCAAAACCGTGCTGCGCTTTGGCGACACCACCGATGTCAATGCCCAGCTCAAGGCTTTGGCCCACTACGGAATCAAGGCGAGCTTCAAGCAAGACGGCGGATGGGATGACCTACAGCGTCAGATCGCCCGCAATGTGCCTGTGCCCTGCGGGTTCTTGCATCACGGCAGCAGCAGCAAACCATCCGGTGGTGGTCATTGGCTCACGGTCATCGGCATCACCTCCGGTCACGTCATCGTCAACGACCCGTTCGGTGAGATGGACGTGGTACGTGGCACCTATCTCAACAGCAAAGGCGGCGGCATCGCCTACAGCAAAGCCAACTGGGGACCGCGCTGGCTAGTGGAAGGAACCCGCAGTGGGTGGTGCATCATCGCTGAGCCATGAGAGAGCCCAACGTCAGCCGTCGCATCCAGCCAGGTCTCTGGATCGTTGAACGCCCCAAGACCGGCGTGAAGGTCTGGATGGCGATGGCCAATGGCATCACCTACATGAGCTACGACGAGGCCAACACCAGGCTCTGGCTTAGCCGTGAACTAGACGACCCCGAACCACCAGGAGCGGCTTAGCGACTCGGCTTATCGGGGCAACCCTTGGCAATCATTAAACATTCGTGCAGGATTTCTGCTTGCCAGAGTTGCTGATGTTCGGTGCAGTATCCCAAGCCACATACCTGCCATTTCATACCATCTTTCGTTTGTACATACTTGATAGTTGGCTCTTCCAACGGAATACTTAACCCAACCATCTAGGTTCCCGGTATGGCTTGGGGTGAGTGGATGGTGCCCCAGCCAGGGCCGGAACACCTTCTTACTTTGGAGCGCCAGAAGCGGGCAGTGGAGGCCTACGACCTAGCCCAGGCACAGCAGATGCTGATCAAGCTGTGTCAGCTTTCCATGCACCAAGATCTAATCATCCGAGGCGCTACGCGGCGGATTGCAGAGCTTGAATGTAATCTTGCCCTCTTAGATCACCAAGCTTGAGCCGCAGGCTATTAAGGGCTTCATCATGGAGATGACGGGCAGTCTCTCGTGATGTGCCAATCTCTTGCCCCAATACCTTGTAAGTAGTGGGCCGCTTTTCACCGTTCAGGTAGCGCTGGCGAACGATCCGCTGCAATTGAGCTGGCAGGTTGCTCACTTCACGCAAGACGACATCAGCTAGGACCTCGCTGTCGTTGACTTGCGGGCCGTTGTCGCTCTGATCAGCCACCACGTCCATCCATGTGCTGGGCTCACTGCTGTTGGGCATCAGTGAATCCAGGCTGATCAAGCTGGCATTGTGATTGAGATAGGCCAGCAGCGTTCTGGGGCCAATCTCACAGACATCTGCAACCTCAGCCACAGGCGGCAACTTGCCATGTTCGCGGCTGTAGTCGCGCATGTAGTCCATGGCCTTGCGGATCGAGTCATTTGCTGCTGTTGGCAGATGAATGACTCGGCTGTATTTGTTAATCGAGCGGATGATTCCTTGGCGGATCCACCAGTAGCTGTAGGTAGAAAACTTGTAGCCAAGGGTCGGATCAAACTTGTTGATCGCTGAATCCAAGCCCAGCAGCCCCTCTTGGATCAGGTCTTCTAGGGTCAAAGTACCGGCGCAACTTGCGTATTTGCCGGCGCAGGTCACCGCGAGGCGAATGTTGCAGAGGTAGAAGCGTTCACGAGCACGCATCCCCTTGCGGATAATCGCTTTTTGCCGTTTCGTTGGTCTTTTGATCTCACCCAGTGCAAGCCAAGCTTGTACATGGCGGGCAAGCGTAATCTCATCTTCTGCTGTCAGAAGCGGGTACCGGTGGGACTGCTTAAGGATCCAGTCAAGGGAACTGGCAGGGTGCGCCATCTACAGCAATAGGGAGAAGTTGCTAAACTTTTGGCTCGACCTCTAACAAGGCTCGAAGCGTCCGTAGCGGCAGGCTGCGGTGAGGCCGGCACCTCGGGAGGACCGGCCACCTGCCACCCTCTTCAATTAGACCGTGGCCAGCGTGACGCCGTGCTCTTGGTCTTGGTATTTGCCTGAGCGTTTCTCATAGGTGACCTCACAGGGTTCACCTTCAAAGAACAGCAGTTGGCAGATCCCTTCGTTGGCATAAATGCGGCAGTCAGCACCTGAGGAGTTCGAGAACTCCAGGGTGAGGTGACCGCGCCAGCCCGCTTCTGCTGGGGTCATGTTGGCAATCACACCCATGCGCGCATAGGTCGACTTGCCGAGACAGATCACGGTGACATTTTCAGGCACGCAGATCTTTTCCAATGCCACGCCAAGGCCATAGCTATGGGCGGGCAGCACGAAGAAACGACCGCGCTCGTCTCCTTGCAAGTCGACATTGCGCAGGTTGTCAGGGTTGAAGGCCTTGGGGTCCATGATTGTTCCAGGCACATGCTGAAACACGCGGAAATCCGCTGGTGAGAGACGGATGTCGTAGCCGTAGGAGCTACAGCCGTAGCTGAGCACTTTGCGGCTGGCGATCTGGCGGATCAGGGTTGGCTCAAAAGGTTGGATCATGCCCGCAGCAGCGAGGTCACGAATCCAGTGGTCGGCCTTGATCACGCAGCCACCTCTTGCGCATGAAAAGCGTTGAGCCATGCCACAAACGCAACGGCCAAGGATCGGGTTTGCGTGTTGATGGTGTCGTTAGGGCGTGTGCTGGTCAGCCAAGCCGCGAGTTGATCTTCGAGCGTTCCGGCGATCTTGGTGGGCTGGGCAACAGCTGCAAACGCAACGATCAGTGCAGCGGTTTGATTGTTGATGGCTGATGCATGCGGGTAGCTATCGCGCCACCACTCGGCAAGACGATCCTCAAGCGTTGGTCTCATTGCTGTCATCGGTCTTGGTGAGGAGTCCTGTGTAGGTGGATTTATGCGGGTGACCGTCAGGCAGCTGATCGCGGCCGCTGGCTTGGTAGGCAGCCTCTAGGCGGTCTTGGACGGCCTGCTGCTCAATCGGGTTGCAGTCGTTATTCATCAGAAAGGCATTTCTTCGGTGGTTGGCTGGACTGTTGCCAATTGCTTGGCTTGGGAGTTAACCACATTGATCTCACGTGCTTTCACCAAAAGATCTGTGCGCTCTTCGCCGTTTTTTGTAGTCCACTTTTTGGTCGCAACACGTCCAGTGGCAACAATTAAACTGCCTTTGGTGCAGCGATCAGCCAAGCTTTCCGCCAATCCTTCCCAGGCTTCAACGGTGAACCAATGCGGCTCACTGTCTTTGCCTGTGTTGACTGCGATGCGGACCTTGGCGACTGCCTTGCCGCCATCTAAGTAGCGAACCTCTGGATCGTGCCCCGCACGGCCGGCAATGGTGAACTCTGCCGATTCAAGAATGGCGCTGATTGTGCTGGTAGCTGAAATGTTCATCAGTCGATGATGGGAAGGTTGAAGTAACGGCGCAGCGCGTCGTGCACAGCGCCGCTTGGGGTGAGCTGGTGCTCATCCGCGTGTTGGCGAATGAGTTGCATCACGTCTGGCCAGAGATGGGCGCAGACAGCAACGCTTTTGGTGCTGCGGCCGTAACGCCGACGCGGTTCATGCTTGCCTTTGCTAGCGCTAGTCATCTGTGGTGCACCAAAGATGGGGTGTGCTGCGGTGGGCATAGAAATCAACGGGAGAAATTGCTAATCGCTCATCCTCCAATACCGCGCACTCTCTTAGCTGAAGCCAGTACGACTTCACTCGCTGATGTGTGCAAAAACGGTATTCAGCAGGAACAAGGTTTGCGGATTTCTCCCATTGCAGCAAAGTGCCGTGAATTGCTGCAAGGTAATAACCTTGGTTATTCGTCAGCAGCCAATAAACCCGGTGCAGATACGGATCGCTGTAGCAGCGTGAGATCTGAGCGGATTCGCTGGAGCAGGATGCGCTTGGCGCAGTGGTTGCCGAAGTTTGTAAGACGCGCATTGTATGCAGCTTCTGCATAAGCGTCTGCTGCTGTTGATTCAATGCCTCGGATGGCATCGCATACATGCGCGTGAGCCAGTCGGATGTGGTCATCAGGCGACTGCTGCATGAAGCTGCTCCATCAGGAAGTCGCGGTGGGCGGCGGTCTTGATGTAGTCGGCAGCCTTCTTATCGGCCGGCAAGCTGAAGCGCTCCTGGAACGCCAGCACGATCTGCTTGCGGCGATCATCCGACACCTTGAGCACAGCCTCCACCAGCTCTTGGATCTCAGCAGCGCTGAGGCGATCTGGGTTGGGAGAGCTAGGCGCCTTCTTTGCAGGCGTCACCTTGGCTGCCGGTAGCTTGCTAGCGCTAGCCGGTACAGGCAGCGCTTCATCGTCCCGCATCGGGTTTTCAACCTCAACGCGAGCCCAGAGTTCGTAGCCCAAGCCAAAGGTGAACGCCGCGGCGGTGCACAGACAACGGCGGTGCGTGTCCGTCAGTGTCCGCGCTGTGATCCGCTCGAACGGGATCGGGTTGTTGCGGTTGTCCATGCACGCCTGCGGAAAGTCAGGCGTCACTTCGTCGCCGTTGACGAAGTAGCCAACGACATAGCCAGTCCCATCAGGGGCTTTCCAGACGTGGCCGCCATCGGGTGCGCTGCTCAGTTGAAACTGCCAACCCGGTGCATGAAGGTGCAGCAAGTGGGCGATCTTCGCCCAGTTCACATAGTCAGCGGCATACGAGCCGCTGCCCTTGGTGGAGATGTCATCAGGCGTGATGACCCCACCAAGCTGCGGGAAATCAGTCATGGATGCGGTGGTATCGGGTGCTGCGTCGCTGCAGCACACCTTCACACTAGGCTAGCCTTCGCTAGCGGTCAAGGGGTTTTATCCATTGCCGCTAGCGCGTCGGCGACCGGGTCGGAGCCGTTTGCGCAGATCGCCTCCCATTCGCTCGGGGTCCACTCGTGCCAACCGCTCAAGACGTTCCGCAGCAGGTCGCGCTGGCTGGCGCTTAGGCCTTGGCAGTGTTGCTCCAACTCTTTCCAGGCAGCAACGGGAGACAACTGACGATCCAAGGTGATCGTCATAAATCGGTCGCGGTGCAGCTTGCTGAGCGCTAGTGCCTCGCGTTCGGTGAGCGGCTTGGGCTGCTGCAGCCAGTCCGGTGCATCCAGTTCACCGATGAAGTGGGAAAAGAACTCAGTGGCCCGCCAAGGGGTCCCGTCATCACCGCAGATCGCTTGCGAATCTTTCAGGCGATCCTTCAGTCGCCGGTCGGTGACCCCGCTGTAGTCGCCATCAGCAACCCGGGCGTTGGCAATCGCCAGCTGAATAAACGTGAGCGGTTGCGGTTGCTCGGTTTTTGCGTTTTGTAATTTGTTAAAGGAGCTGTCGCGCACCGCAGGAAATCCTGCCTGCTCGCCCCACTCGTGCAGCGTGCTGTGAATCCAACCGTTGCGGTTGCACCAGGCCGTCAAGGTCCGGCCAAACCGCTGACGCGTGGCTAGCGGTGGGTGCTGGTACCGGTCGTGTTCCACTGAAGAGGCTTCGCTAGCGGCTAGCCTAACCCTAGGGAGGAGGAGTTTCGCCCGCCCGCAGCCGCACCTGTTCCACCGCTCCATCACCCACCAACACCCGCTCAACCCACTGCGACACCAGTCGCCGCGTTTGTTCTGGTGTCTTCGTCATTTCGGCCCAAATCATTGGTTGATTCAGCGCCTCCAGCGCATCGCTCAACGTAAAGCGACTGCCGCCATCGCCCACGCAGTTCTGCAACAGCGTGTTCAGGCGTGACTCCTTCTTTGCGATTACTTCCACCAGATCCGGGTCATCCAGCAGCCGCAGGTCACTGATCTGACCTTGCAGCTCCTTGATCTCAGGGCTGAGCTGTTGCTTGATCCGCAGTTCATCGATCACGCTGCCGTAGGCCAGCAGCTCACGCTTTTCCCAGAGCCGCTCCAGCACCGCATCAAGCACCCGTTCTTCCCCGATTACCTTGTGCGGCCGCACCGGGCACACCTCGTGGGTGCAACGCAAGTAGGTCGGGCCTGGCTTCCGTGGTTGGTGGTAGTGCATCAGCCCACCGCAATGGCTACAAAACACCAAACCGGTAAGCACCCGGCTGCGCCGCTTGCGAATGGGCGATGCAGACTTGATCCTCAGCGATTGCATCACTTGGTGAATCTGCACCTGCTCGTCGTTTGAGACCAGCGCCGGATGGGCGTGCGGATGGATCTCCTCAACATCGCCGGGCTTGTTCAGCAGCCGGCTTTTGTTGCCGTCAGCATCGAGCTTCCACTTAAACGTCCCATAGACCCGGTGGCCCGCAATTGCTGGGTTCATCAGCCAGCGACGCAAACCTTCGCGGCTGCGAAACGCCCGATTGCACTGCTGGTACTGATAGTCGAAGGTGTCCCTGAGGCTGGCGCTTTCTAAAAAGTGTTCAACGATCCGCCGTGCCTTTGGTGCCGTGTCTGGATCCAGCTCATAGTTCAACTTTTGCTCGGTGTACCGGTAGCCATACGGCGGCTTGCCGGATTGCGGCTTGAGCTGCTTGCGGGCATACATTTGGCCGTGATGGACGCGCTCACCGATCAGCTCCGATTCCATCTGCGCCATGCCCATCAGCAAGTTGGCGTAGAAGCGCCCCATCGCTGACGACAAATCAATCGACTGATCTAGGCAGATCAGGTTGGGCCAGCTGTCTTGGTTGAACAGGCGCAGCAGCTTGCCCCCATGCACCGTGGAGCGGCTCATGCGATCCATGCGCGT
>JACCDG010056248.1_pt1 | contig 10240 bp, 13 predicted proteins | sample 7442471 | NCBI WGS metagenome assembly JACCDG01 (sample SAMN15323444, study PRJNA562643) | freshwater metagenome | isolation source: river surface water | place: USA:Blue River Watershed | collected 2017-08-17 | reverse complement strand
GTTCGATATCAGGCGCTCTGCCGCCTTTTTGTGTTATGCTTGCGGCAAGCACTTCGAGTCTTTCCGCAAATGCATCGCGCCGTGCGTTAAATGAGCGATCGCTCGAGTCAACATTGATTCCTGGTCGCCATACAACGGCGGCAAGACCATCATTATACCATGAACGCAACCTCTCAAACGCACGATAAGCTCCTGTCAGTCTTTCAGGATTTTTTTCTGCTTTCGCAGCGAGAATATATGCTTCAATCGCATCCGATGGAGTCACATGCCATGCAGGAGGAAACCTCCACTCGTGCCACGGTTTTCCTTCATTTTGCGCAGCGACTGCGTCGTCCTTTTCGAGCCATGTTTCCCACTGTGCAATAGTGCGCATATAGTCTGCTTTCGCCATGGAATCGAGGTCGCAAGTGCTCATTTAATTCTTTGCATGCAGGCGGCGATGCTCGTCTCCATCGCACCCATCATCTTTAAAAAAGAAGGAATGTTCACGAGGTTATGGCAGACAACAACCGCATCAGCTTGCCGTCGAGTGGTGCAGGCATAACGACGTATACAGATGAGTACAAAAGTCGTTTCATGCTCTCACCAACGGGTGTTATGATCTTTATTGGCGTTGTCGTCCTCTTCGTAGTGCTCTTGCACATCTTTGGCGCATGATCCCTGGTGTAAATCCTCGGCAAATGCAGGCAATGATGAAGCAGATGGGCATGCAGCAAGTCGATGTGCCTGCAGAAGAGGTCATTATCCGCACCAAGGACAAAGATCTCATTATCTCAAACCCTCAAGTTGCAAAGGTAACTATGATGGGTCAGCAAACGTGGCAGATTACTGGTCAGCTACGCGAGCAATCAAGGAAAGTTGCCTATGTGCCTGCTGAAGAAGATATTGAAACAGTAGCGACGCAAGCAGGCGTTGAGAAAGCCAAAGCACGCGCTGCACTTGAAGAAGCAAACGGCGACATCGCAGAAGCAATTCTGAGCCTCCAGTGAAGTCCGTCTTTGTAGACCTTCATGAAATGACGCCAAGTGGCATTTCCATTGGTCGTTCTGACTTCATTGAAGCAATTGTGGCTGATGATGGTAAGACATTCGTGCGAGTCTCCATTGAAGATGCAGTTCCGAAAAATTGTATTGGCTATCGAGTGAAGCTTCGTTCCGAAGGGGATTGGTTTGAATTCTTGTGCACTTAGTAACCATCGTTGCCAATTGTGTGTAACGCGCTGAATAGTTCTGCAGGCGAATGCACGAGCACGTCGGGTTGTGAACGTTCAAGCATCTCAGCTGTGTTAAAGCCCCATGAAACTGCGATGACGCGATAACCTGCGCGTTTGCCTTCGTACACGTCGCCAACAGTGTCTGTCACGAACACAGCGGGGTCCATACGCAGCATTTCGAGTTTGCGTATTTTACTCGGTTCAAAATCTAGTCCATAAATGGGCAATTGCACTCCTTGTTCGGCGAGAATTTGCGCAATCAGGACGCTATGGTTGCTTGATACAATTGCGGGCGAAAATGCAAGGAGCACGTCTTTCATACCAGGTACAAATGTGACTGCGCCGCGTGGTTGTGTGTGTAGATCAGCAAAAAATTCTTCGCATCGGTTTCCAAGCAGCATTTGCCAGTATTGCGAGAAATTGACTGTGAGCATTCCACGATATGAATCTGTAGTGAGTGGTTCAAAGGAATAACGCTCGCTCAAATTGTTTATTGCATCGATGTTGCTCTGCATAGAATCAACAAGCACGCCATCAAAATCAAATGCAAGTCGCATAGAGTCTTTTTGCATAGAAGGGTTTTTAATCCTTTTTAAATAAATACTATATAGACGATAAATAAGACAACCATTATAAAGTTCCACAGGGTAGCTGAGCATCCCTTTGACACCGCAACAATTTCTTGATTCCAGCAAAACACGCTTGCAGGTAACCGAGCAATTCATAGCGCAAACATATCCAGCAGTGCAAGAACCGCGATTGCTTGTATCTGCGCTGCAAGGGCTCCTCCAAGCAATGGATGATCTGCTCAGTGCGCTGTTGGGCGCTGCAAGAGCTGCAGGTGCAATTCCTCAGTACCACGAGAGCTTTGCAGGAAAACTTGCCGCGATGCAAAGTGAAGCGATGCGCCGCCGCTACGCGTTGAGCAGCCTTGATGCACATATGCTAAGCGAAATGCATGAAATAGTCGAAGAACATAAAAAAGCCGCCACAATTTTTCCTAGAAATGGAACGCTTGTCGTTGCAGATGATAACTTTCAACTACGCACACTCAGCGTAGAAAAATTAAAAACCTACTTAGAGAGGTCTAAAAGCCTCTACACAAAACTATATGACGCACTCACACGAAACCCAGAACTTTTTGCATGATGCAAACGAAGAACTCAAACGAGTAGAACACCAAGTCTATGTATCCTTGAAGTATACTCGGACAGTGGACGTTCTGATGAATATCATCAGCCGCATGATTGAAGGATACGATCGCATGTTTGATTCACTCTTACATCACGCACTCGATCAGCGTCGCATTGGAGAAATTCCCAGCGCGCCGCTCATTGTGGGAAACACCGTCAAAGAATTATTTCCTGAAGAAATTGTGCAGCAGAATGTTGATTTGTACTTTTTGCTTCGAAAACTCCAACGAAGCACGCCTTCTCGCGAACAGGAGTTTCGTCGTCATGTGACGATGCGCACAGTTATTGAAGGACGCGAAGAACTTGTCAACATTGACATTGCCACTGAGTATTATCACATGCAGCGTGAGTTCTTGAACTACTTGTACAAGTACTTAAACATTCAGCGACAAGAAATACGCGAGTAATGTGCAAACGCAAAGCCTTTAGCACGCGCAGCGAGAGTCGCACGGAAAGTAGAGTTGTTCTGTATCGGTCTTGAAGCGTTCTTCCTAAGCGCCTTTTTCGTGATATGCAAGCAAATCTCTGACTTGGTGCACTTCTATCAAGTTAGTGCTGCCTGCAACTTTCGTGTTCACGCCTGCAGTTGTGATGATGATGTCTTGTTCACGCAACAAACCCCGATGAAGTGCAGTGTATACTGCAGCAAGAATTGTTCTGTGACCACGAGACTCTTCATGGGTGAATGAACAAGATGTTACGCCCCAGGTGAGCGCGAGTTGACGCTTGACATGATCCTCATGCGCGACTGCAATTATTGGCACTCGCGGACGGAACCGCGCTACCATGCGTGCAGTGAAACCCGATGCAGTAGCACACACAATCGCATCGACGGCGATGTCTTCAGCAAGATCGTACACCGCATTCGAAATTGCTTCGGCAACGTCGAGTTTGCCCCGGTGCTTTGCAATTGTTGAGTGGACTTCCTTATCTGCGCGCTGGGCAATTTGCGCCATGGTGCGTACCGTTTCAACAGGGTACTTTCCTCGAGCAGTTTCGCCTGAAAGCATAACGCAATCAGCACCATCCAGGATTGCGTTTGCGACGTCGGATACCTCGGCACGAGTTGGTGTGTTTGCATTTGTCATGCTTTCGAGCATCTGTGTTGCAACAATAGCTGGCTTTCCTGCTTCATTGCACTTGCGGATTATGTGCTTTTGAACAAGCGGTACTTCTTCAAGTGGAATTTCTGCACCGAGATCGCCGCGAGCGACCATAACGCCATCAGCCGCGCTGACTATCTCTTCGATGTGATCTACTGCAGTGCGATTCTCTATTTTTGCGATGATGAGCACATCACGGCCGACAATTTCGCGGCATTCTTCGATGTCTTTCGCGCTTTGCGTAAATGACAATGCAATGGCATCGATTTTCAGCTCTCGACAAAAGGTAAGATCTTGCTTGTCTTTCTCGCTGAGTACGGGAAGTTCTTGGTGGCTTCCAGGAATGGTTATTTTTCTTCTATCTGTTAAGATTTCATCTGCGAGTGTTTTAATCGTCACAAGGTCATCGGTGATGTTTACGATAGTTGCAGGAATTGCTCCATCATCGAGGAGTATGAGTTGCCCTGCGAGTGCGCGGACGGGGTGGCTTGCGTAGGGCATGTCGTTTCGTGGCAATTGACTGAAGGTGAAGGGTGAATTCGGGCTTAGTCTGATCTCGCCTTGCACGTTGAGCATGCGGTGTTCCGGTCCGCGCGTATCCATGACGATGGGAACGTCTACAGAAATCGCACGTACTTTACTGACAAATTCTTTCCACTGTTCTTTTGAGCCGTGGCTCATGTTCACGCGAACCGCGTTGACGCCACTCTCGATAAGCTGCTTAATGATTTCAGGACTCGATGTCGAAGGACCGAGTGTTGCAAGTATCTTGGTACATTTCACATGGTGTTTTCCATGGTTGCTCTTTAAATGCCTTTAGCGTCTGAATTCAATTTCGGGGTTGGTTTTGCGTGTGTTCTTGTTGTTGGGATTTCATTTCGGAAGTGCCGTTTTAAATTGCATCTATATAGAAAATAAAATCCATAAACCTTAAATATCCCGTGCCGTTGCCTTATATATCGCGGGGACTAGGTCCTTCCACGAGCTCGTGCTTCGGCACGACTGCTATGAGTGCGGAGCCACAACCAAGCGATACAGCCCGACACGAGAGTACCCAGCGGAGCTCACGGCGAACGCCAAGCAAGGAACCTGGGAGTTAGTGTTTCGGGCATCATGTTCACGACATACCTCAAATCATTCACACATCACGGTCACAAACTGCCGACCGCCAGCCAGCCCTTTGAAGGCCATCCGAGCTGAGGACGGTGACTCACGAACCGGCGTGGGAGCGCATCCCTGCACCGAGCAGGACGTTCTACAAGAATGATTGAGGTGGGGTATCCACCATGGGAAAAATCAGTCAACTATCAAGCAAATACATTGTTCACAGTACCATCAGCATCGACGGCGTCGTCGATAAGCCTGACGTTGTCGGCGCAATCTTCGGTCAAATCGAAGGATTGCTCGGCGCAGAGCTCGAACTTCGAGAACTCCAACGATCGGGTCGCATCGGACGCATCGAAGTTAACCTTGATGCAAAGGGTGGCAAGACGAGTGGTACCATAGACATACCATCGAGCCTTGACAAAGCAGAAACTGCAATCATTGCGGCATCGCTCGAAATAATTCAACGCATTGGTCCGTGCAATGCAAACCTCAAAGTTCTCAAAATAGAAGATGTACGCACGTCGAAGCGACACTTCATCGTCAACCGTGCAAAGGAACTTCTGAAGAGTCTCACTGACGAAGGCATGCCTGACAGTCAGGAACTCGCTGAGGAAGTGTCGCGCTCGGTTCGCGTTGAAGAAATCACCACCTGGGGACCAGATCGTTGCCCAGCAGGTCCTGCAATTGATGAAAGTGAAGAAGTTATTTTTGTCGAAGGACGTGCAGACGTATTGAACTTGCTACGGCACGGTATCAAGAACGCAATTGCAATGAACGGAACGCAGATTCCACCATCAATTGCTGACTTGTCGAGAACGAAAACAGTTACGGTGTTCGTTGATGGAGACCGCGGTGGAGACTTGATCATTCAAGAGCTTCTTGCAACTGGAGAAATCGACTTCATAACAAAGGCACCTGATGGGAAGGAAGTTGAGGAGCTCACGAAGAAAGAGATTCACAAAGCCATCCGAGCTCGCGTTGCAGCTGAGCAAGTAAAGAGCGAGATTCCTATGACGGATCGCAACCGTGAGCGTGCAGCGCAGCGTGATGATCGCCGAAATGATCGCCGTGAAGAGCGTGCTCCACGTGATGATCGCCGTGGTCCACGCGAAGATCGCGCACCGCGCGAAGAGCGTGCACCCCGTGAAGAGCGTGCTCCTCGAGAAGAAAGAGCGCCTCGTGATGATCGCCGTGGCCCACGCGAAGATCGTGCTCCTCGAGAAGTGCGCGAGAAGCAACTCGTTAGTCAGAAAGAGAAAGACATGTTCCGCCAGCTTCTTGAAGACCTTATTGGTACGCGCGGAGCATTCGTGCTCGATGAGAAACTCACCATCCTTGGAAAAGTTCCACTCTCAGAGCTTGTACCAACAATTAAGAGTCTTACAAACGTGTATGCGGTTGTGCTTGATGGAAACGTTGAGCGAGACCTCGTGCAAACATGCGAGCGAAGCGGAACGCGTTTCCTCGTTGGGATGGGTGTAAAAGCAGAGAGTCAGTTTATCACAACACTCTCTGTTGAGCAGCTCGAATAAATTTTCAAAAATTATTTTTTCTTCTCGCTTATTTTCCGAATGCATAGCCGAGAGCTATGAGTACTTGATCGTCTAGTTTGAGCAATTTTCGAATTGCGTTCTCATGCAGGCCGCCAAGTGCGTATCCTTTCAGTTTCTCCTGTGCCGCCCGAAGAGAAACGAGTTGCAATGCTTCACCAACTTCAATAAATGCAAAGCGTAATCCGCGCGCTCCGTATTTTTCTTCGATGCGTTCTGGAACGATAGTAAAAATAATGATTGCTGCGGGCGGTGTTCCCATGAAACTAAACAATCCACTGATTTGAGGCCACGGTGCAAGAGGTCCAATATTAGCTGCACTGTGGGTTATTGGATCGTAGTGAAGAATAGAGTTTTGGAGTGCGCCTTTTCCATTTAGGACAATGCAGAATATTTCTAGAGGATACGTACCGCCTGCGCTGGCGTAATATCGCTTTCCATCTTTTCGAGAGCTGAGTGCACTGAGAACAAATCCTAACTCTCTTTCGCTGAGTGGTTTATCGCCAAATGTCCGCTCGCTTATTCGATGCAGGAAAGTAAACTGTAAAGGGTCTATTGGCTGTCTACCAAAGTCAAAGTCCTTGGTTGAGTACGTGAACCGAATACGTGGGGTGTGTTCTTCTCGACCATACTCATTGAGTTTCGCTGCAAAACCTTGAGCGGTTCTCTCATTGAGTGAACTATTCTCCCAAAATAACGCAAATGAGTCGTCCATTATCCGAGTGGGTGCGGCAGAGGATTTGGAAATTTGCCCTGCGCTGCTCCAGGATACCTCCATGCATAGTTTGGTGCTGTGCCACCGAGAAATGGCGCTCGTTCATCAAAATGAATAGGAATGAGTTGCGGAGAAATTGCTCGGATGCAAGAAAGCCCGATTTGTGCTACATCTCTACTCGTTAAATCTCTGTAGAAAATTTCGATTCCTGCTTCCTTCAGTGCTGTATTGAGAATAGAAAGTTCATCACTGATCGTATGCTTTGGGCGCGAAGTTGGCTTTGGTTGCGTAGGACCAGTTCCAAGAGCAACGTGTTTCCATTCATCTGGTCGCGCAGTGTAGTATGCAGCGTGATCATCAAAAGTTCGCACGAGTGCTCGTTCCTTTACTGGGGTGTTGTGTTCACAGTACAGTCCCGCAAACGTTACGCCTTGCGTCCATTCAAGATACGCTTTCTCGACCGCTTCTTCCCATGTTTCCCTGCATGCAGCACCTAAACTATACCTTCGCTTTCCATTTTGCGGGATGAAACCTGCGACAATGGCGACTTTGAAGGGGTTCCAAACTTGCGTTGCATCTACTACAAAAACTTCTCCGTGAAGCGCAGTCACCTCTTTTTGGTATTTTTCATCGAGTACAATTCTTGTTCCGCACAAACTATGCAGCCACGTTGCCATGAGTGCATCACGTTCCAATAACTCTTCTACTGCGCGAAGCAAAGCAAGTTGCGGTGTTGATGCCACCGCAAGTCCTGAGCTTGTAGTGAGAGGATTAGCTGCTTGGTTAAGTGTGATGAGAATTTCTGGTGCGACAATGGGCGTATTGTCATGCAGGCGATATGCTTCGACGTACTGTTCATGAGTAAGAATTTCTTTGTAGGGGAATGTCTTTGAAGCAACTTGCTCTGGAGAGAACAAGGTGAACTCTGATAGTGTGATTTTATCTGTGCCATTCGCTCTTGGCGGAAATGACAATTGTGCAGAGTATCGTTCAAGCGCTTCTCCAATCGCGCATAGCGTTGCGCTTTCTTCATCACGCGCGACACCTCCGCTAGCGCTTCGCCAGTCACCACCAGAATCGTGCGGAATAGCAACACTGTACACTGGTGGGTCGCAGTACGTTTTCGGTGCAGTCTGAGGTGGAAGCACAATTCCGACGCGAAAATCTGCGCTTGCATGCATCCGTGCACTGAGTAAACTCTGCGTCATGCCAGCATGCCCATAACCCACAGGAACACTTCAGCTGCGAGAGCAAAAGGAGCAATAATTGTCATAATGGTTGCGTACAGAATTGGGTTTGACACATAATGACGAAGGGTAAAGTACTGTATCGCCCAATACGCTGCTAACGCAACAAATATGGTTGCGTAAACGCTAATTATGTGCACAAGCCCTGTCAGCTGCGCAACGAGCACAAGAACGACGAGTGCAATTGGAATGGAAAAATATGCGCCTACCCGATGTAAAGTGGAAATTTCGGTCTTGGTTTTAAGCGCGCCTTGGGACATTGCTCTATTCGTTACTAGACCGGACACAATTGTTGTTGCTATGCAGCAACAACAGCACGAGCAGCAACACGATGGTGTAGCTGCGCTTGTGTGGGTTGTGCTTTTATCGAACTGGTTTACGAGGCGAATCATGTTTATAGTTGAAACACTCCAAGCAACCAAGCATACATCTCAGCAATTACAACAAAGGGCGCAGCAATCGTCATTAGTATTGCCCATTTAACAGGGTTTTCAAGTACGCCCTCAAAAATAGTGTATTGCAAGTAACCGTAGGTAGCGAGTGCAATTAGCGGAAATAGGATGCCAGCACCAATTCTTGAGAGAACAAGCGATAAGACTCCTGCAACGAGTGCGCTGGCAACTACCGTCGAATAACCCATGTACTTGCGTTTTTCGACAGTACTAGCATTCTCATTTGTTTGTGCTGCATTGAGGGCTCGTTGCGTAACGATGCCTGAGACAATCGTGGTTGCTATGCAACAGCAACAGCAGCAACAACTGGGAGTTGCTGCGCTTGTGTGAGTTGTGCTTTTATCGAACTGGTTTACGAGGCGAATCATCAATCCAGGGCAACGCGACCTTTCCATCGCGTGGTTTATCTGAGCACCATTTGCACCAAGGAAGTTTATAAATTGTGCTTTTTACCGTTCGTCGCTGCTGCCAGTCATACGCAACAGTGGTGTTGATCAAAGAGTAGTCTTGATTCGCAATTGCTTTTAGTTCGCGCTCGATAAGCCCTGCGATGAGCTTATCTTCCTCTAAGACGAGCGGCTTTGACGCAGGTGCAACATCTCCCCAGTGCTTATTTACCCTCCCTAAAAAGCAGAATAGGCAAGAGGTTTCATTTGGAAAGACGAGAGGGCCTACGGCAACAGTGTGATGCATGCTTGCATCAACATAGAGGTGTGGGTTGTCCAGCAACTTTCTTGAAGAATCAAGAATTTCTTGCATCGGTTTCGTGGTACGAATAACAAGAGTAAAATTAGCGTGCTTGCTGTCTTCGTCAATACATTGAGTGATTTGCGGATATTTTTCGCCAAGCCAGAGGATGTGAACGCGCAATGGTTCGATTTCTGGTTTTTTTTCATAGAGTATATTGCTTCTTTGTAACTCTGCAACGAGATCCATAACTTCACGACTTGCATGCTCAAGATCTATATTGTTCTGTTCAGCGCGTCGCATGAATTCTCTTGCAACGGATTCGTTTGCTGCAGTAACGGCGTACGTTTCATCGGCACCGCCGCTCACGATGATCATATTGTCTTGTTGACGTAGCGACCAATTAGGGTTACGCACTAGCGGTTTTGTCATACTTTCTCGTGTGTCCTCTGCAGTAAAAACATGGGCCTCAGCGTTCGTACGTGTACAATGGGCATGTTCTTGCGTGATCGTGGCGATACATATAGTTTTCCCGAGGGTTTATAAACGCCTTCTACTTTCTTCCATCTATGGTAAATCACTCGCGAGAAGCATGGAAGACGTACAAGAACGTCTTTGATGCCTCAACCGAAGCTCACCTCATTAAATTGCAAGCGCAAGGACACTTTGATGAGCTACTCAGTCCCTTGACCTTAGGCAAAGAGGCAAATGTGTTCACCGCAAAGAAAGGCGATGAGATCGTTATTATCAAGATTTATCGAACCATGAATTGTAATTTTAACAAAATGCATGAGTACCTTATTGGCGATGAGCGGTACATGAACATCAAGAGCCAAAAGCGTAAAGTAATATTTTCCTGGGTGCAACGAGAATTTGCAAATCTTTTCTTAGCGCGAGAATTCGTTCGAGTGCCAACACCACATACATTTCGAGAAAATCTCATTGTGATGGATTTCATTGGATCGCCAGATGG
>JACCDG012011367.1_pt1 | contig 10244 bp, 8 predicted proteins | sample 7442471 | NCBI WGS metagenome assembly JACCDG01 (sample SAMN15323444, study PRJNA562643) | freshwater metagenome | isolation source: river surface water | place: USA:Blue River Watershed | collected 2017-08-17 | reverse complement strand
CGATTCGGCGGCGTAGTCTGCGTCTTCGATACCCGACAACGCTTCCGCTGTACGCTGTGCCACGTTCTGCTGGGTTGAGATCGTGTGGTTCAAACGATTGATGAAGGCACCAGCATTGGCACGAGCCCCGGCCAGAGTATCCAACGCTGTGTCGATCGTGGCTACGGCAGCGCTCGCGCCTGCAATGATAGATAGACCGTTGATTCCGAGGTCAGCAGCTTCGACGCCGCCCAAAGTAATGCTGACGTCATCCGCAGTACCGGATTGTGCACCGACACGGAAAGTTAACGCCGCAGTGCCGTCAGCGATAACACTTCGATTAAACTTGGTGTTATCAGCAATTCTCTCGACTTCATCGATGAGCGCTGTAACTTCTTTTTGAGCATTTGTTTTATCGGCTGTGGTGTAGGTCCCATTCACTGCCTGCACCGCCAACTCTCGCATCCGGACGAGAATCGTCTCGATCTCTGCCGTAGCGCCGTCGTAGGTATTTACCAGCGAGATAGCATCATTCGCGTTGCGTACTGCTTGATTCAGACCGCGAAGGTCCGCTCGAAGCTTGGCGGCTACCGCCATACCCGCCGCGTCGTCCGCTGCAGAGTTGATACGCTTGCCAGACGACAAACGCTCCATTGCCTTCTCGAGACCATTACGGTTACCAGACAAAATTCGTGACGCCGAAATAGACGGCACATTCGTGTTAGCAACTACTCCGACTGCCATGATTCAATCCTCTCAGTTGGTGCATGTTATTGAGGGCCTATTTGATCCCCCTGCATGTATTCAGTCGGAGGCTGGAGAGGATTCTTTAATAGCGCATTGCAAATCGAATACGCTTCGCTAGCGAAAGTACTTAGTTAAAGCTTGTCATCAACCAGAGTGCCGATTCCGTTTGACGCTGCCGTAGTATCGACCTTAAGTAGTGGTCGCGGAATCGTCGTGATGACCTGGCCAGTCTCACGGTCGACGAGGGCGACCGTCAACGTCTTAGTCGCGGAATCAACATGGAACTGCAGTTCCGCACTCAACTGCGCACTTCGCGTCGCTGATAGCTGAAATGCTTCGACTATCTCCTGCGACAAAGCCCCGAAAGACTCAAGTGGCTGAGCGTCCGTGGTTAGCTCAGGTTTTGCGATGGAAATCTTACCTGCACCCACCTGTGTTGGTTCATAAGGCAGCAATGCGATACCACTATCTAACTTGAGCATTTTTCAAGCCTCATATCTCGACGAGCCCGTTGGTGCGACGGGCATCGAGAAACTCGACATTACTACCCTTGCAGAAGAGCAAGAATATATTCGGGCGATTGATTTGCCTGCGCGAGGACTGCCGCACCAGCTTGAGCCAACACCATCCCACGAGCTAGGTTGGCGGACTCCGCAGCGTAGTCAGCATCCTGCACACCCGACAGAGCCTCGGCCATTCGCTGACTCACATTGGACTGCACAGCGACAGTGGTCGCCATACGATTTAGAAAAGCACCCGCATCCGCGCGTCTGCCGGCTAGCGTGTCAAGCGCAGAGTCTACGGTTGTGACCGCGGTAGTCGCACCTGCTGCCGTGGCGATCGTCGCGCCGGTCAGAGATAAATCAGCGACCTCGAGACCACCCAGAGTCAGTGTCACATCATCTGCGGTACCGCTCTGAGCACCGACGCGGAAGGTGAGAGAAGCGCTCTCCAGCGTCGTTCGATTGAACTTCGTGTTATCCGCAATTCGCTCAATCTCCGCTAGTAACGCTGTGACTTCCTTCTGCGCATTCGTTCTATCGGTATCGGTATAAGTCCCATTCGCAGACTGGACGGCGAGTTCACGCATCCGTACTAACATCGACTCAATCTCGACGGTCGCGCCGTCGTAGGTATTAACCATCGACATGGCGTCATTCGCATTACGAACAGCCTGATTTAGACTGCGAACATCCGCTTTCAACTTGGCGGCAACTGCCATGCCAGCTGCGTCATCGGCAGCCGAATTTATTCTCTTGCCCGACGACAACTTTTCCATCGACCGCTCAAGATTATTGCGATTGCTCGACAATATTCGAGAAGCGGAAATAGACGAGACGTTTGTATTGACCACAATTCCCATATACGACCTCCGAAACCCTAGAAGGAGCTTTTGAGGACGGCTAGGTGTGGTACGAACCTATACCTTCTCGTTAGATACAGTCGTCGAGAGCGGAATCAACTTTAGTGGCTAGGAGAAATTTTTTTATTTTTATTTAATATTAATTAAATCAAAGCTTTACAGCATTTTTCGACTTAAAAGTTAGTCATTACTATCGAAGTTCAGGGATCTTTCCAGCTGACTTTGCGTATTTTTAAACGAGGCTAGGATCGAGTTTAGAGCGGTGAACTGCTTCTCATATTGCGCTGTAATTCTCTCGACGTATCTATCCAAGTCGTCCTGCTTCTGGGCGACACGCTGGACTTTAGCTTCGTACCCTGAGTTCATCGTTTCGATCAGCCCGGTCGCCTTGGTCATACCATAAGCGACAACGGCGATATCACCGGCCAGACCGCTCTTTTGAGATGAGAAAATATAGGGCGATGATGCGTTATTGGATAATGCCTTTACCGCATCCTCTGCATTCTCTGAGAATTTTGTCGCGAATTTAGCCTCATCGAACTGCAACACCCCGTTTCGATCGAATTCCACCCCGAGCGCGGTCCAATGAGTAATTGTTCCACTTGGACTACTCGACTCCGCAGTCATTTTTTCACGCAACTTTGCTTTGATACTTCGAGCTGCCGAATCGGTTCGCAAAGTCCCAGCGATTTCGTCTCCCTCTTTCGCAGGCCCTGTCGCCGTCGTGACGATTTCGGAGACCAAATTGTATGCCTCCACAAATCGCTTAACATTATCTACGAGCGCACTTGTATCCGACTTAACTGAAACCTGGGTCTTGGAGGTACTAGCTGAATTCAGTTGGAATGATACTCCGGCAACGACGTCGGAAATCGTATTCGTCGAGCGACGAATATCGATCGAGTTGATCGTCAACTCAGCGTCTTGCGCTTCACTTAGCGTATTAGTTTCGATATCGGAGAACCCGAGGACCTGCCCCACCTCGGTGACCGAAAACTGGTTATTTTCTCCCGTTTGGCTCTCTAACACTATTCGGTACGGAATGTCTGCACCGGTGTTGATAAGACTTGCCTTAAGCCCGCTCGTCTTTGCCAGAGGATCCGAATTTATAGCCGACGCAATTTGCGATGGTGTCAAGCCAGCAGCGATGGTAATCGTACCGATGGTGCCGCCGCCCCGACCGAATGTCAAAGTCGTCCCACTGGAAATAAAGTTTTCGGCTAACGCGTTCGTTGCAGTACGTTGAGCTTGCGCGAGTTTGCTAACGACGATCTCGTGAGTTCCCGGCGACGCAATACCTGACGCGCTCGCCGTCGCGGTGACGGCCGACACATTTGTTGAGGAAATAGAAAGTTTGTTTAACTTGGATGCGCTTCCCAACTCAGTCGCTGCCGACTGCAGTGTCGATAATGCGCTCTTGATCAGGGCAGTCGAGCTGATTGCAACTTCCGCTTTCTTCTTTTCGCTATCGATTAACTTTTGCCGAGGGTCCTTGGTGGCATTCACCAGATTTGTAACAAGTTCGGCGGTATCGATGTCTGAAGCACCGAGCGACTTGATGATGTTAGTGGTGGTCATGCAAACGTCTCAGTCGAATCAGCGAATCGAATCCAAAAGCGATAACTGGCTCAATCGACCCAGCATTGACTGCGAGGCTTGCATCAGCAACTCTTGTTTCTGAAGCTGCGCCAAAGCGGCGGCAAAGTCCAACTCCTTCAAATCCGCCAGCGACTTTTGCGCTCGAATTGCCGTCTCTTGGGCTTGAACCTCGCTGATTTCGAGACGTTGCTGAGCGGCACCTGTCTTAGCGATTGCGAGACCCACGTTGTTAGATAGGGCCTCTACATCCCGCAGTCCCTGTTGTCGTCCAGCGAGATCACCGGTACGTAGTGCATCTTCATATGTCGTCAACACCGAAAACATATCGACTGTTTCACCGTCCTTCTGAATACCCCTCCAAACGCTCACTCCTGGTACGGAGGCGTCTTCGTAGCTTGCATCGTTCACCCGAACACGCAAGGGACTAGTGGAACCAACATAAGTCACACTTCCGTCCGCATTGAGGGTGTACGGTATCTCTCCCGATCGCGCACCGCCAAATACATATCGGTCATCCGCGTCTCGCATATTCGCCAAATCGACCAATGATCGCTTTATCCCTGCCACCTCTTCGGCGAGGGTATCCAGCACCGCTTTTGGCTGCGGATCATTTGCTCCACGAAAGGCAATTTCCTTGAGGCGGTCCATGACACCGGCAGCGATTTCTAAGGCACGCGCCTGCGAGTCAACACCAACCTTCACACGCCCTACCGCCTTTGTATCGGCCTCAAGCGTTTTCAATCGACTTTCTATCGCCTGGACTCGACCCACGATATCGGCTGCATCCGACGGAGTAGCGTAATTATTTCCAGTCGCGATTTGACTCTGCAGTTGAGCCATATCGGCTGCGTTCGTTGCCAACTTATCAGTCAGCTGTTGAAAAATCATCGAAGTGGAGACGCGCATGAAATAGATCCTTATAAGCGCTGTAACAACGAATCAAAAAGGCGATTTGCAACCTGAACGACTTGCGCATTTGCCTGGTAGGCTTGCTGAAATCTCAGTAGATCCGCTAATTCCTCATCAAGATTGACGCCGGAAACTCGATCACGACTTTCACGCGCATGATCAAATACGACCTGCTGCGCATCCTTTGCAATTTCCGCTTGAACCGTAATTGCGCCGATGCGATTCACCAAATTCTCGTATTCCTGTTGGACGGTTTGCTTGGAGTCAAGCATTGTCCGGCTGCCCTGCAAGTTTGCTAACGCCGCAGCGATCCGGTTATCACCCATCGGCTCATCGGTCGGCAGAATCGTAAATTCGTCTTGATCAGCTGGTATGCCGCTGAGAGTAACTCGCCAGCTTCCATACTCGACCGAACGCGTGGTCGTGTTGAAAATGCCTGCAGAAACCTCGGTGCCGGTTAATTCATCTAGGAGCTTGTAACTTTGCCCTTCAAATCGCAATGTGTACTGTCGGGAGTCTGGTGCGAGCGTCGAAGATGGCGCACCCACTTGGTAGCTACCGGACAAATACACCGGCGCGGCGAATCCTTGACTATTGACACCAAAAACCAATAGATCCTCTGCTAACGGCGCGTTCATAACAAATCCGGCGCGCAGGCCGAGCTTAGCCAAGATGCTCGGCGACTCCGTTGGAGGAACGCTAATGCTCAATGCTGCCGGATTGAAGTACGGCCTTTCATCCAACCCAACGTTGTTGTCGCCAATGACAATAGGCTCTCCCGTATTACCCGCGGCATTCGTGATAACTAATTCGTCATTCGAAGCTGACGCGCTTAGCCCCGACTTTGTTTCATTGATAAGCTTGCTTAAATATTCTGCAGGAGATTGACCTTCTTCGAATTCAGCAGCATCTACGACGAATTTATACCCGCCGATTGTCAGATAGGAGGCGTCATTGAGGCTCGACGCCGCGACAGCAATTTGCTGGTCGCTCTTAAAGATTAACCTTCCATCGGCGCTAGTCTCAACTACAACACCAGTTGTTGACTTATGCTCATTAATCGCAAACGCGAGCGCATCGAGCTTTGTTTGAATTTCGAGCTCGTCTAACTCCGCTTCGCCGGGAACCTCAACTGTGACGGTCTTACCGTTGATACTCAAGTTGAAAGTATTACCTAATTCGACATCGTCGCCGACAATTGACTCACTAACAATAGTAGCGGGAGTTAAAACCTCGCGAGTAGCCAGTTGGGTCGTTGGAACGCCGCTAATAACAACTTCTTCAAGATAGCTCTCAATCTGTGATCCCGACTCTTGATGTGCTCCAAAAATGAAATTTTGACTCAGATATCCCAAGCTTCCCGACTTATTTCGATAGGCGTCCGAGTAGGTTGCTCCCTGATAAAACCCGTTAGCTGCTTTTACTATTTCCGCGCCCACCGCTGGCCCAGAGAGTTGTCGACCATCCCTAGTAAAAATGGCAAGTTCGCCGCCAGCCTTCGATGTACTTAAATCGACCTTTGCATAACCTGCAGGAATGACGGCAATCGGTGCTGCGCTGGCTGCAATCAGAGTATCAGTATGCTCCTGTAAATTACTGACAAAACTTTGTTCCGCTATCCGGACCGACTTAGGAAGTACTTCTTCCAGCGATCGAAACGCCTCGGCGACTCGAGGCTCAGTCAGTCCAATGTCGGCCGCAGCCGTTCCATAGTTACTTAAGGATGCCTTAGTGGTGAGTTTCGCTGCACTAGCAACTTCGGCGCCCTCCTTGATTAACGTGCGGAATGTTTGGGCGGGACGACTTTCCGGTGAGATTCGATACGTATCACCATCACGAGGCGCACCTTGAACGGAGAACTTCAGCCCACCGAGAAGTAGTTCGTTCTGGCCATATACGGTCGTGCCGGTCTTGAGATCGCGCAACGCCCAGAGCTGTCGAGTTGCGTCAAACCGCATCTCGTAACTACGGGCATCAACCAAGTCCGACTCAACGACTTCAACACCGAGTCGCGACGAACCGCTGTTGGCACGGCCATCAACGGAAAAGTCTGGACCGACATAGAAAATATCTTGGCCGGGTCTTCCGAGTGAATCGAGGCCTTGTCTATGCAGCTTGTTAACCTCGCGGCCGAATGCCAGCGCGAGCTCGTCGAGCTTATCCGCAGTAGGACCGAGAGCTTGCGCACGAAAATTGACTAGCCCGCCTAACGTTCCAGCTCGAATACCCGCCAGCACGACTGGTTGACTAGCCGCATCTAAAACAAACTCAGCTTTACCGAAGTCATACGGATCAAAACTGACTGACAAACTGCGAGCACGATTATTTTCGACGAGCGCAGCGCCCGATGCGCTTTCGCCAGCAAAAACGGTAGCCGCACCGCTCTGTCCGAGTTCGACGGTTATTCCGAGCCGCTCAGAAAGCGACTTCAGCGCAGCATCCCGACGGTCTAAGAGTTGCATCGGCTGTTCCGAGTCGGATGCACGTTTGACCAATTGAATATTAAGCGCTGCAACCTCGCCTAGCAGCGTATTGATTTCACCCACAGCCTGGTCAACTTGAGTGCGGGTCGTACCGTCCAAAGTGTCGACGGCGCCACCTAAACCGCGAACCCTCGCCGATAGCCCCTCTGCCGCCGCTAAGAATCCGGCGCGACTACCGGGTGACGCCGGCGCCGCCTCAAGGTCACGTGCGGCATCAAAAAATGCCTGGAAAGCACCATGTAAACCCGCTTCTGAGCTGCCGATGGAGTCCTGTAAGCTTTGAAGCTCTTTCAGCAACGCCTCTTCTCCCTTCAAAGAGGAACTCGCGCGTTGTAAATTTTCCTCAGCAAAGCGATCGTAGAGTCGTTGAACTTCGGTAAAACGCACACCGTTTCCGAGACTCACGCGCGATAAATTGTCTTGACCAGCAGACTCGAGTACTGCCCTTTGGCGGACATAACCTTCAGTCTGCAAATTTGCGATATTGTTACTGGTGGTCGCTAGTGCACGCTGATATGCGCCGAGACCCGAGACACCAATGCTAACTAGATCAACCATCTCAGCGCTCCTTAAGCTCGAAGCTGCGCTGCTTCAGGATGGTTGCCGTCGGAGTCGGGTTGGCGACATCTACCGTCTGGCCGTTCTGTCTAGCCAGTTGCGCCTCGATGAACGGAGCGATACCAATCCCACCGGCTTTAGCCATACCGACCGCAATCTGCTGATCGAACATCTGCTCATAGGTTTCCATCGCCTCGGAACCTAGGAGTTCGCTACGCGCAACCGTCTTGCGCATCTCCTTGAGCATCAAATTGATGAACAACGACTCAAACTGCTGCGACACCGACGACTGAGCTTCCGTCGGACGCTGCTCGGCCTGTGCACGAAGGCCCGCAAGCGAGCCGAAGTCGTACCAGTTCGATGTCGATTTGACGTCCATGATCGTGACTCTTTGATCGTTAGATAACGATCAACTCCGCCTGTAACGCACCCGCGCGCTGTAGCGCTTCTAAGATCGAAATCAGCGCTGTTGGTGAGGCGCCGATTTCATTCACCGCATTGACGATCTGTCGTAACTCAGCGCCCGGCTTGAAGAGAACCATGTTTTTATTTTCCTCGGTCACCGTGATCTGCGCGTTCTGCACAGGGGTTGTCTCAGCACCCGGCGGCGCGAACGGCCCCGGCTGACTGACTTCATTAGTCGCATCGACGGTGACCGAAATATCACCCTGGCTCACCGCAGCAGCCTTAACGATGACGTTACGACTAATCACGACGGTTCCAGTTCGTGAATTCACCACTACGCGAGCAGGTGGCTCGGCTGCATCGACATCGAGTTCTTCCAAGAGACCGACAAAAGCCACTCGCGCATCAGGCGCCATCGGTGCACGAACCTTGATCGACACGGCATCGACGGCCGCGGCCGTTCCATCACCAAATTCATTGTTGATGGCCTGCATCACGCGCGCACTCGTTGCGAAATCCGGTGCAGTTAGGTTCAGCGTCACGAATTCGCCCATGTTGAGCGGGCCCTCGACCTCTCGCTCGACCAGCGCACCACCAGGGATCCGAGCTGACGTGGCAACGCCAACAGCAACGGAGCTACCCGCGGCATCTGCCGTAAATCCCGAGGCGGCGAGAGGTCCTTGCGCGACGGCATAAGTTTGACCATCGGGCCCACGCAGCCGCGTCATCAACAAAACACCACCGCGCAAGCTTTTTGCTTTGGCGATCGCGGCGACATTCACGTCGATCTTTTGGCCGGGTTTCGAAAAGGCCGGCAGCTCAGCGGTGACCATCACTGCCGCAACGTTCTCGACCTTGAAATCCTTCACTGAGGTGGGGTCGAGATCGTAACTCGATAAAGGACCGTCAACCGAAGCACCCATTCGAGCGAGCGTCTCGCGCAAGGTTTGGATCGTGAACGAAATGTCCTTGCCGTCACCGGTACCTTGCAAACCGACCACAAGACCATAGCCCAACAACTGGTTCGGACGAGCTGCCGACAGTGCTGCGATATCTTTAATTCGAGCAGCATGCACCGGCGTTGAAATCAATGCCAGCATTGCGATCGACATCGCGATCAACGTCAAGACAGGTCGCATGGAAGTTTTCATCGATTGCACCTTTTTATTGGCCAGCTTAGAACGGCCAAACACGCAGCAATGCGCGATTCATCCAGCCAGCACGGCTGACATCCGCCAACTCACCTTTGGCAGCAAAGCTGATATCAGCATCTGCCAAGCGACGGGACCGAACCGTGTTATCCGGCTGAATATCCGACGGACGAACTAACCCTGTGAGTCGAATGATCTGGGCTCCACGCGTGAGTTCCATCCGCTTGTAGCCGCGAATCGCGAGCAATCCGTTGGGCAGCACTTCGGTCACGACGGCGGTTACTTCACCGGCGATTCGTCCCTGCTGGGCCGCACCACCCTCGCCGGAGGAGTCGATGGCACTTTCGCCAGGATTGATATCGACCGGCCACGGGAGACCCGCATTACCGAAGCGGCGATTTATCTCGCCGAGCGCACTCTGCGTCAGCGCAGTCGTTGCGGAATTGCGGGAGGCATTACTCGATGCCGAAGTCGAAGCAGAGACTTGCTCATCGATCAAGATCGTCACGAGATCGCCAGGGCGACGCGCGCGATCCTGACCTAAGAGACTATCTTGACCCGCACGCGAAAAAATCGACCCGTCAGCCGACTCCTGGATCGGAGCACCCGATGGCACATAGACGCGCTCAGGCGGTAAATCACGAACGCCGACTTCAGCACAACCAGCGAGTGTGACTACAAGCGCAACGACGATTCCACTAAGACGGATCATGGGGCATCACTCTTAGAGGTTGTTATTCGCGTACTGCAGCATACTATTGACCGAGTCGATGGCCTTCGAGTTGACCTCATAGGCTCGCTGCGTCTCGATCATGTTGACCATTTCCTCGACGACGTTCACGTTGGAACTCTCGAGAGCACCTTGAATGAGTTGCCCGTTGCCCTGCTGAGTCGGGATACCGACCTGCGGCGGACCACTCGAGCTCGTCTCACGGAAAAGATTTTCACCGATGGCCTGCAAGCCCGACGGATTCAGGAAGCGAGCGACTTGAATCTGACCGATCGTCTGCGCAGCAGCTTCACCGAAAGTCTGAATCGAGACAGTGCCAT
>JACCDG011572133.1_pt1 | contig 10244 bp, 9 predicted proteins | sample 7442471 | NCBI WGS metagenome assembly JACCDG01 (sample SAMN15323444, study PRJNA562643) | freshwater metagenome | isolation source: river surface water | place: USA:Blue River Watershed | collected 2017-08-17 | reverse complement strand
GTCTTCGCCCTTGCGTGTGTGCTTGACGATGGGTGAATTGACATTGGTCTCTAACCAGTCCGACAGCTTATGAATGGCTGAGCCCATGCTAGAGGTGTCTGCCTTGCCAGCAAACGCATAAATGCGCCATCGTGCATCGGCCTGCGCCACATGGCCCAGCTGCATTTGCTTGGCGTCTGACACGCGCACCACGGGGGCTGAGTGGAACCGACGGCCAATCTCTTCGCCTGTGGCCAGTGCTTGGTGTGCACTGGCGACAAACAAATATGAAGTGTCGTACTTCACCGCTGTGCCACCTGTGAACTCTAAGTTGTCTTTGAACTGGCGAATGATGCGTGGCTCTTGGGTGCCATCGCGCTCGGCCTGTGTGGTGGGGGCCGACATGACGCGTGACCATTTGTGGTCGGTCTCCACCAGACGCTTGGCTTCGGTCAATCGCTCTTGGGTGTAGCTGCGCAGCAGGCTGGGGTTGGCACGGCCTTGCAGCACATGCACCATTTTCCAACCTAGGTTGAACGTGTCTTGCATCGACACATTCATGCCTTGCCCCGCTTTAGGTGAATGGGTGTGGCACGCGTCGCCTGCGATGAACACGCGTGGGTCGCGGTCTTCGCCCTCGGGCACATCGTCAAAGCGATCGGTGATGCTGTGGCCAATGTCATAAATCGACCACCACACCACTTCTTTCACATCAATCGCGTAAGGCTTGATGATGCGGTTGGCCGCAGCAATCATGTCGTCTTGGGTGAACTTGCGGTGCGCCGCTTTTTCGTCTGGGCGAAGTTTGTCCAGCTCCACATACATGCGGAACACGTAGCCGCCTTCACGCGGCAAGATCAGCACGTTGCCTTCGTTGGCCGAAGAGATCAAACACTTCTGACGCACATCGGGAAAGTCGGTGTTAGCCAAGATGTCCATCACGCCCCACGCTTGGTGTGCAGCATCGCCATGCAACTCACCGCCAATGGCCTTACGCACGGCCGAGTGCGCGCCGTCGCAACCCACCACGTAGTTGGCGCGCACGGTGCGCGTGGCGCCCCAGTTCAAGCCACTGGCATCGCGCAACGTGACGGTCACGGGGTAATCATCGGTGGTCTCGTCAATGGTCAGACCCACCACTTCCCAGCTGTAGTCGGGCTCTAGGCGCGAGGGTGAGTTTTTCATCACCTCTAAAAACAACTCATGCAGTCGCGCTTGGTTGATCAAGATGTGCGGCATTTCAGAACTGTCGTCGGCCACGTCTTGCACACGGCCCACGCGTTTGATGTGCTCAGGGTTTTTCGGATCGGGCATCCAAAACGCAGTTTGGTTGACCCAGTACGTTTCGCGCTTGACCTTGTCGGCAAACCCAAACGCTTGGAACATTTCCATCGTGCGCGTGTTGATGCCGTCGGCCTTGCCCTTGATGATGTTGCTGGGCATACGTTCGGTGATCATCACCTCAATCTCTGGAAACTGCGCCAACTGCGCAGCCAAACAAAGACCAGCAGGACCGGTCCCTGAAATCAACACATCGACTTTTTCGGGCAAGGGCTCATTGATGCCACGGTTGCGGCGGTTGGGCGCAGCTGGTTTGATGTCTGGGCTGCCGCCGCGGAATCCGTCTTTGTAAAACTGCATGTCTTGTCTCCGTTATTGATACCTGTCCGAAACCTCGGCATGCGCAAATGATAACTATGCTTACTAATAGTCGTCAAGATGGTATGTATGATTACCATATCGGTACTTTCACGGAGATACAGGCATGGTGATGCATGACATGGCAGGGCACTTGATACGTCGCCTGCAACAGCAATCCACCCAAATCTTTGCGCAGCGCACCCAAGCCGCGGGCTATGACCTGACCTCAGTGCAATACGCCGCGCTGGACGCCATTGCCAACAACCCGCATGTCGACCAAGCCACCGTAGCCGAAATCATTGGCTACGACCGCGCCACCATTGGCGGCGTGATTGAACGCCTAGACACCAAAGGCTGGGTGCGCCGTGTGGTCAGCGCGCAAGACCGCCGATCGCGCGAGCTGTCGCTCACCGCCAAGGGCAACAAAATATATTTGGCACTATTGCCCATCGTGCATGAGCTGCAAGCAGACATTCTTCAGCCCTTGAGTGCGGCCGAGCAAGAGCGGTTTATCAAGCTGGCTCGGCAAGTGGTGTGGCATGACAAATCGACGGACGTAGCCTAGACCACATAGCAGTCACCCAAGCCAACCAGCATGTCTAGGTTGCACATGAGACGCAACTTATGAAAGCCTGACTTCACCTCAAAACAGTTAAGGCAGCCAAAAATCAACACGAATTTCTAAATTTAAATTTGTAACTTATAATTCACAAAACGTGTTCGACATCCAAACCTATCGCACCGATGATGATGTGGAGCCCTACGTCGCTTGGCTGATGCATTGCCTGATCGTCAAGCCAAGGCTCGGATTGTGGTTCGCGTCAACCGAATGGCTGGCGGCAATCTGGGCGATGTCAAACCTGTGGGTGACGGTGTATGGGAGGCCCGCATTGACTATGGCCCGGGCTATCGCCTGTACTACGCGCAAGCAGGTCGTCGCTTGATCTTGTTGCTGATTGGTGGCGATAAACGCACGCAGCAATCAGACATTACAAAAGCGCACGGCTACTGGAACAACTGGCAAATGCAGAGGAAATCCAAATGACAGCAAAAAATGGACGCTCACATGATGAAGTTGTGGTTGAGATGCTGAGAGCCGACCCTGAATTTGCAGATGCCTACTTGGCCGCTGCGCTAGAAGAAACTGAGCAACCAGGTGGCCATCAAGCCATGCTGACCGCTTTGCGCCACATTGCCGAAGCACAAGGCATGGCTAATGTGGCCGAGAAAGCGGGTATGCCTAGAGAGTCGCTGTACCGTGCGCTTGGGCCCCGTGGCAACCCGACCATCAAAACCTTGCTCGCTGTTTTAAGCGCATCGGGACTTCATTTGTCTGTGGCTAGACAACATTAGTGGGTTGCTATGAAGAACTCTCAGGAAAAACGCCTTGGCGACGCTGCAGCCAAGTTGCTGCAATTAAAGGATTGAGGCGATTCCAGTTTAAAGACATGGCGAATAAGTCAAGCCAATATTTAGCATGATCATGCTAATATCTAGCTATGTCTATCGCCACATCCCTGTTCAGCGATAGCCAAACTCGGCTGCTGCCTTGGCTGTTTGGCCAGCCTGAGCGCAGCTATCACCTGAGTGAGCTACGCCGCCTCACGGCGCTGGGCAGCGCGTCGCTTCAGCGCGAGCTCAACCGCTTGGAAGAGTCGCAACTGGTGCAGTCCACACGCGTGGGCAACTTGCGCTGTTTTCAGGCTAACCCGCAAAGCCCTATCTACGCAGAGCTGGTTGCCCTCACCCGCAAAACTATGGGCGCTGCACCGCTGCTGTTACAAGCCTTGCAGCCCATGGCCGCAAACATCAGCACCGCTTTCATCTTTGGCTCTGTGGCCAAAGGCACCGACACCGCCAACAGCGATGTAGATGTGCTGCTGGTGGGCGATGGCTTGGTGCTAAGTAACATTCTCCAACTGCTACTTCCAATCGAAACCTTGTTGGGTCGCAAAATAAATCTGACCTGCTACACGCCTAGCGAATATGCCAAGCGTTTGGTAGAGCCCGATTCGTTTATGAATCGAATCTTGGCGCAGCCCACGCTGCCTTTGATTGGAGATGTGCTTGTCACCCAATGCTCTGGAGAACTTGGCTCGGATAGGCCAACTCAAAGCTTAACCACGCAACGATGCCGCCCTAGCCGCACTGCGATGGCACGGCTACCGAAGTGAAAACCGCTACACCGTGTTTCAGTGCCTCACCCACACACTGAACTGGCCCGCACACCAATGGCGCGTATTGGACATGGCCCACCAAAAACGCAACTTGGCTGAATACGAAGGCTATTTGGAAATTGAGGAATCGCATATTGCGCAGCTGTGCGCGTTGGTGGCGAAATTGATTAAGGATGCTGAGAACGTAGTCAGTGCATCTCGTTAAGAGCAGACGTCAAAAGATAAAGGGCCGCATGTAGCGGCCCTTTCATTTGGTGCATCTTTCTGCTTGTTAGCGTCCAGAGCGCATATCCCAATCGTTAATACGAAGCTAAATGTAGCACAATTAGATTAAATCAATATAGTTATATTCTTATGAGCAAAATGCACTACCGATTGGGACTAGACCTAGGCTCCACGTCACTTGGCTGGGCTATGGTGAGACTCAATGCAAAAAACGAACCCTGCGCCATCATCAAAGCCGGTGTTCGAATTTTTAGCGACGGCCGCAACCCAAAAGACGGTTCGTCACTTGCCGTGACTCGACGCGAAGCTAGGGCCATGCGCCGCCGCCGCGATAGGTTGCTCAAGCGCAAAGCGCGCATGATGAAAACACTCATCGCACACGGTTTTTTTCCGCAAGACGAAGAAGATCGAAAACTATTAGAACGGTCTGACCCATTCGCGCTCCGCTCCAAGGGACTTGACCAAGCACTGAGACCCGATGAGTTTGCACGTGCGCTGTTTCACATCAACCAACGGCGCGGCTTCAAAAGCAACCGTAAAACAGACAAAAAAGAAAATGACAGCGGCGCATTGAAATCAGCCATCAGCCAATTGCGTCAAGCAATGCTAGCTACACAGTGCCGCACAGTGGGCGAATGGCTCAACATGCGCCATCAGTCAGGCCTATCGGTGCGCGCACGCTATCGCCAACACATGGTGCTGCGCGAAGATGGCAAAACCAAAACTGAAATGCGCTACGACCTCTACATTGACCGCGCAATGATCGAAAGTGAGTTTGATGCACTTTGGCAAAAGCAATCCGAACTCAACCCAAAGTTGTTTACCGAAATAGCGCGGGAAGAACTCAAAGACTGCTTACTGCATCAACGCCCACTCAAACCTGTCAAGCCTGGCCGATGCACGCTCATGCCTGAAGAAGAGCGCGCGCCATTGGCACTGCCTAGCCAACAACGCTTTCGCATTTACCAAGAGGTCAACAACCTTCGCTTGCTGAAAGAAGACCTGAATGAGCAAGCCCTCACGCTAGAGGAACGCAACCAAATCGTTCAAGCGCTTGAAGGCAACACCAAGCGAACCTTCACTCAAATTAAAAAGCTCATTGGCTTTTCGGGCGAATTCAACCTTGAAGACGAAAAACGCACAGAACTCAAAGGCAACAGCACCAGTGCCATGCTCAGCAAGAAAGATTTGTTTGGCTCCGCATGGTTTGAGTTCAGTGAAGAAAAACAAGACAGCATCGTGATGCAGCTAGTTAATGAAGAAAACGAGGCCACACTGGTACGTTGGCTGCAAAACAACACGGGCATCGACGAAGCCATAGCAGAACGGGTGGCCAACACCAAGTTAGCCGAAGGCTACGGCAGCCTTTGCGCCAAGGCACTGCAAAAAATATTGCCTGCACTCAAAGCCAGGGTCATCACCTATGACAAAGCTGTGTTGGCTGCAGGTTTTGACCACCATAGCATCATCAGCCATGCCAGCACAGGCGAAATACTGCCTAGCCTGCCCTACTACGGCGAATACTTGCAACGCCATGTTGGCTTTGGCACAGGCAAGCCCGAAGACACACCTGAGAAGCGTTACGGCAAGATTGCCAATCCCACCGTACACATTGGATTGAACCAAATTCGCACGGTGGTGAACGCACTCATCAAACGCTATGGTCACCCCAGTGAAGTCATCATTGAGCTGGCCCGTGATTTAAAACAAAGCCAAGAGCAACGCAAAGAAGAACAACAGCGCCAAGCAACTAACCAAAAGCGCAACCAACGTATGCGCGAAGACATTGCAGCGCTGCTACACATCAGCACTGAACGTGTCAAAACTGCTGACCTTCAAAAAATGATTTTGTGGGAAGAGTTGAGTTTCAACGTGGCCGACCGACGCTGCCCTTACAGCGGTTTACAAATTAGCGCTCAGATGCTGTTTAGCGATCAAGTAGAGATTGAGCACATCTTGCCTTTCTCAGAAACCTTGGATGACAGCCTAAACAACAAGACAGTAGCCATGCGCCAAGCCAACCGCATAAAAGGCAACCGCAATCCTTGGCAAGCCAAAGACGACTTTGCCAGACAAGGCTGGGCTACAGAAGAAATGCTGGCACGCGCAGAACTGATGCCAAGAAACAAGCGCTATCGCTTTAGCGAAACCGGCTACGCACAGTGGCTGCGTGATGACAAAGGCTTTTTAGCGCGCGCGCTGAACGATACGCGCCACCTTAGCCGCGTAGCCAAGGAATACATGAGCCTTATCTGCCCTCAAGACACGCGTGCTGTGCCAGGCCAGTTGACCGCCATGCTGCGTGGCAAGTTTGGGCTCAACAACATTCTTGGCTTAGATGGTGAGAAAAACCGCAACGACCACCGACACCACGCGGTAGATGCTTGCGTCATTGCCGTGACCGACCAAGGCATGCTGCAACGCTTTGCACAAGCCAGCGCCAGCGCACGCCAGCAACAGCTGGGTAAATTGGTGGACAACATGCCCATGCCTTGGCCCACCTACCGCGAGCATGTGCAACGTGGCATCGAGAACATTTGGGTCAGTCATAAGCCTGATCATGGCTATGAGAGAGCCATGCATAACGACACAGCCTATGGTTTGGGCGCAAACGGCAAAGTACGCGTACACAAAATGGTGGAAGGCGTTCGCACGCTGGAAGAAAGCTCACTCAAAGTCATTGCATTCAGCGAACCCAAAGCATCAGCACGACACGGCGTGTTACCCACTGGGGAAGCCAAGCCCTACAAAGGCTACAAAGGCGACAGCAATTACTGCATTGAAATTGTGCGCAATGAAAAAGGCAAATGGGAAGGAGAAGTTGTCTCTACCTTCGAGGCATATCAAATAGTTCGACAGTACGGCTTATCGAAACTACGTCATCCAACTCTAAGTATCAGAAATAAACCACTCGTCATGCGTTTATTGATTGATGACGTCGTGAGATTAAACACATCTGACAAAAGCAACTATGTTGGACGCATCGCAACGATTAGCGGAAATGGGCAAATATTTATGGCCCCACACAATGAGGCTAATGTAGATGCCCGAAATCGAAATAAAGAAGATTCGTTTTCCTATGTTTCAAAAATGGCCGGATCACTACAAAAAGCAACCGGACGCCGCGTCAGCATCTCACCCATCGGCGAACTCAAAGACCCAGGCTTTCAAGGCTGAGCATGCAAGGCCGCATCGTTGAAGTTGCCGATGACCGCAGGCACCTGTCGGTCTATCGCGGCTTCATGCTGGTGCACAGCACAGGTGATGAACGCCAAGAGTTAGGCCGCGTAGCACTGGACGACATGGCAGCACTAATAGCCAGCGCGCACGGCATCAGCTACACCAACAACTTACTGGTAGCACTGGCAGAACGTGGTGTGCCTTTTGTGCTGTGCGCGGCCAATCACAAACCTGTTGGTATGTTGTGGCCTTTAGATGGCCACCACCTTCAAGCACATCGATTTGATGCACAAATTGCCTGCACATTGCCTACTAAAAAACGTTTGTGGGCCAGTCTTGTCAAAGCCAAACTGTTGCAACAAGCAGCCGTACTAAAAGCCACAGGCGTAGCTGCCGCACCTTTAAAAACATTGGCCAAGAACGTACGCAGTGGTGACCCTGAAAATCTTGAAGCCCAAGGCGCACGCAAATATTGGGGCCTGCTGTTTGGCTCTTTGTTTAGGCGCGATCAAGAAGCTGACGGGCTCAATGCCCTGCTCAACTATGGCTACACCGTGCTGCGTGCCGCCACGGCCCGTGCAGTAGTAGCCGCTGGTTTGCACCCAAGCATTGGGCTGCACCATAGCCATGACAACAACGCCATGCGATTGGTAGATGACTTGATGGAGCCATTCAGGCCTGTGGTCGATTGGACTGTTTGGCAACTGCAACATAACCAGCCATGCCACGTTAACCCCGACACCAAACGCGCCTTGGTCAAAAGCCTATACCTTGACCTTGCCACACCAGCTGGCAACACACCTGTATTGGTGGCCATACAAAAACTGGCTACGTCTTTGGCTCAAGTGCTGACCAACGAGCGTACGGTGCTTGACCTGCCGCACCCATGCGTGCCAGCAGCACATGTGCAGGACATGCGCGACTGATTCATAACATGCTAAGCGGATACAGACTCATGTGGATGCTGGTGATGTTTGATTTACCCGTGGTGACCAAGCCCGAACGCAAGGCAGCCAATGAGTTTCGACTCAATTTATTAGACATGGGTTTTTTGCGCAGCCAACTGAGTGTGTACATGCGCTTTTGCACGAGCCACACGCAAGTGCAAACCTATTGCCAACGCGTAGAACAGGCGCTGCCGCTAGGGGGACAAGTGAACATTCTGCAAATGACCGATAAGCAGTACGAACGCATCATTAGCTTTCAAGGCCGCAAAGCCATGCCTGCGAAAAAAACGCCAGATCAGTTTGATTTGTTTTGAATCAGCTGGTTTTTGAACGCCAAAAAGCAAATAACCCCTTGTAAAACAAGAGGTTACGTGCTGCCGAGTCTAGACGATTGGGATATGCGCTCTAGCCGGAACTCGCCAATGCAACCAATGCAACCAATGCAAAGTCTAGACGATTGGGATATGCGCTCTAGCCGGAACTCGGCCCCTAGCGTGATGTAAGGGTTTCCAAGTCTAGACGATTGGGATATGCGCTCTAGCCGGAACTTGGCAAGGCCGCACCCTTGGTCCCGCACAAGTCTAGACGATTGGGATATGCGCTCTAGCCGGAACTGAGCTTGGCCACTGACGCCACGCTTCAACAGTCTAGACGATTGGGATATGCGCTCTAGCCGGAACACAATTCGAGTGTTCGACCTGGGGTGATGTAGTCTAGACGATTGGGATATGCGCTCTAGCCGGAACCCACCGCGCCAATTAGCATCATCAAATATGAGTCTAGACGATTGGGATATGCGCTCTAGCCGGAACTAGAGGGGGTATTGATACCAAGAGGGGTTCAGTCTAGACGATTGGGATATGCGCTCTAGCCGGAACTCAAGGTCGCAAAGGTAGAGGTCGAGGGCGAGTCTAGACGATTGGGATATGCGCTCTAGCCGGAACCTAGGCGCGTGGCGTTCACCTTTCCCATGTAGTCTAGACGATTGGGATATGCGCTCTAGCCGGAACGGCGACTATGGAGACTCTTGGACAAGTTCAAGTCTAGACGATTGGGATATGCGCTCTAGCCGGAACTAAAGAGTGGCGCACACGCGCAGTAGAGGCAGTCTAGACGATTGGGATATGCGCTCTAGCCGGAACGCAAGCCCCGTCAAGTGGATTATTATGAAGAGTCTAGACGATTGGGATATGCGCTCTAGCCGGAACTTCCTCTTATTTTGGGGAATACCACCTACAAGTCTAGACGATTGGGATATGCGCTCTAGCCGGAACGTGATGGCCTTCATGCTGTTCAGTAAAAAGAGTCTAGACGATTGGGATATGCGCTCTAGCCGGAACAGGATTCTGTTTCAGGCATCGCCGAAGCCTAGTCTAGACGATTGGGATATGCGCTCTAGCCGGAACCTGGCCGCCCGTTGACGCGCGTGGCTTCGGAGTCTAGACGATTGGGATATGCGCTCTAGCCGGAACTGTCTACCTTGATTTGCAAAGTGAGTTGAGAGTCTAGACGATTGGGATATGCGCTCTAGCCGGAGCGTAATGAAAAAACACGGCCCTCAATAGAGGGCCGTGAATGCAAGGCAGCTAAATGTCAATCAATGCGCCTCATCCCAATTCAACCCCACCCCCACCTCAGCCAACAACGGCACTTTCAGCTGCGCCACTTCAGCCATCAGGCGTGGCACTTCGGTGCGGACCCATGCCACTTCTGACTCGGGCACTTCAAACACCAGTTCATCGTGCACTTGCATGATGACTTTGGTTTGACGGTGTTGATCGTCAATGGCTTTTTGCACGGCCACCATGCTCATCTTGATGAGGTCGGCGGCTGTGCCTTGCATGGGCGCGTTAATCGCAGCGCGCTCTGCGCCTGCGCGGCGTGGACCGTTGGGGCTGTTGATTTCTGGCAAGTACAAGCGGCGGCCAAACACGGTTTCGACATAGCCTTGTGCTTTAGCTTGTTCGCGTGTGTCGTCCATGTAGCGCTTCACGCCCGCGAAGCGTTCAAAGTAACGGGTGATGTAGTTCTTGGCCGCACCGTTGTCGATGCCCAGCGCTTTGGCCAAACCAAACGCGCTCATGCCGTAGATGAG
>JACCDG012069322.1_pt1 | contig 10247 bp, 19 predicted proteins | sample 7442471 | NCBI WGS metagenome assembly JACCDG01 (sample SAMN15323444, study PRJNA562643) | freshwater metagenome | isolation source: river surface water | place: USA:Blue River Watershed | collected 2017-08-17 | reverse complement strand
TCTGCGTCTTCATCGTGTGGCGGCTGTCGTGGGTCCATGAGCGTCCTCCGGGGCTGCGGGCGTGGGGGTGGGGGCTGGTTTCGCAAACGGGTTTCTGCCGGCGAGGTGCGCCTTGAGCGCTTCGCCTTCGAGCACGGGCTTCTGTGCGGGTGCGGCTTTGGGTTTCTTCGCCGTGCGGTCTTGCTTCGACGCCCAGGCGCGGGCGGTAGCGATCGACTTCTGAAGCCCGGCACCGTCACGCACGCCGTCGGCGGTCGGCTTCCCGAGTGCTCCTTGCAGGCTCTTCGGGGGCGCGAAGTCGTCGAACTTCTGCCCCGAGGCGACCCAAGCGCCCAGGACTTCGAAGTCCGCTCGAAGGTCAGCGCCTTGCTCGTGACGGTGCGTGACGAAGGCGTGCAGGGACTTCTCTCCCTCGCCCGTCACGAAGACGTCGAAGCTCGAGCCCGCATGCTTTCTCAGGATTTCTTGAAGCTCCCACCGGTCGGGCGGGGTCGCTTGCGTGACGGCGCGTGACGCTCCCGTGACGCTCGAACCGTCACCGCGTGACGCCGACGCGTGCGCGGCCTCGCGCGCATTTCTCGTCGTCTTCGTCTCCTCTGAATCTTCTTCTGACTCTGATTTCTCAGAGGGAAGAGTCTGAGAAGGGAGAGCGTCACTCGTGACGGGGGGCGTGACGCTCGAACCGTCACCACCTGCGTCACCCTTAGCGTCACGCGGTGACGCTGGCACCGTCACGCTACCGTCACGCTTTGCCTTCTGCGCCTGTCGCCACTTCTTCGAGCGCTCGCGGTGCTGCCGTGCCTTGCGCTCGTCGGAGCTCTCCTGCTCCTCCTGGGCGTTGTCGTTCGCGCCTTCCTTATTCTGGAGCTGCCTGCCTTCGAAGCCGCACATCCAGAACTCGCCGTCCTCGACGAGCACGAGCTTTCGGGCCTGCAGAAGTTTCAGGTCTGCCTCGATGCGCTTGGGAGTGAAGTGCACGAGCGCGGCGATGTGCGCGACGACAGAAAGCCCCGAGACCTCAGGCAGCGTGCCGTCGTCGCGGAGCTCTGGGATCAAGCGGACAAAGAGGAGCTGAGCGCTCTCGGGCAGCGTCGTGAAGCGGGGATCGCTATTCAAGTCGCGCCACAAGCAGCGCCAGGGACGGACGCTCACAGCGCACCGTCCTTCGGGCGTTCGAGCTTGCCGGCTGCGCGCCACTCGGCCTTGACCTCAGCGATGATGGGCTCGAGTTCCTTGGGACCGGCACCGCGCATCCCGCGCTTCCACGCGCGCTCAGAGGCTTCGAAGGCGATGTCGCCCCAGAGCTTGCGCAGCCACTTCGAGTCCTCGTCGAAGACGTCGCTCATGCAGCCCTCTTCATGGGGACCTGAAGCGAGGGGGAGGCGCGAAGCTCTCGAATGACCGCTGCCGACGCGCCCTTGCCCGCGAGAATCCTGATGAGCGTGGACCTGCTGATGCGGAGCGCAGTCGCGGCTTTGGTGAGCGGACGCGTCTCGCAAAGAGCCCTGATCGCGGCGATGATTTCTTGCGGCACCGGCTCGCGTACGCCCTTGCCGAACCGGCTCGGGGGTCGACGAGCCGAGAGCTTCGTTGCGCGAAACACCGCGTGTCCCTCTTCCGCGCTCGCTGCGATAAACGAGAGCGCCTTGAGCTTCGCGAGCGCTCCGGTCTCGATCTGGCGAACACGGTCGCGCACGAGGTTGATGACCGCGCCGACCTCTTCGAGCGTCGCGCCGCCACGCTCAGCGACATCGAGGGCGCAGGTCTCGCGCAGCTCCCACACGTCGAGCTGCGGGAAATTCAGCTTGATCGAGCCGCTTACCTGATCGACGTCGAGGTAGAGATGGTGCTTGCACGAGACGAAGGGGCAGGGGCGCATCACGTTCGCGCCCTGCTTGCACTCCTCGCGGCGCTGCGGCCGCGGCACCTTCGCGTCGATGTACTCCGCGCGCGCTCGCTCGAGCTCGCGCTTTGAAATTCGCTTGGCCGAGATCGTCTTCGCGCGAATGCGGCGCGGAGCGAGCGTCTGCGTTTCCGTGCTCACGCTACCCTCCGCCCGAACTTCCGTGCGAAGTCCCGCGACGCCTGCGCCATCTCGCGCGTGAGCTTCCGCGAGCGAAGTAGCTCGCCATTGCTCTCACGGTGCACCGTCAGGGACTTCACGCCCTGCTTCTCCAGTGCCTTCTCTCGCTCGATCGCGACCTCGGCGAAGTCGGGGAGGAACTCCTCGTGCTGCACGCCGCGCGCGTCGGTCCAGCGGAGCACGCACGGGCATCTGCGAATCTCGGTGCTCATCGGTCCTCCACGAGCGCCACGCGCGTCTGCTGCTGCCCTGCATCCTCGACGTACGCCTCGCGGTGCGGGCTCGTGCTGACCTCGCCGAGCAGCGCAGAGCGCCCGTCCTCCCGGTGCAGTGTCAGCGCTCGGTGCTCAGCCGAGGTCGCGTGTGCTGCAGCCCACACCAACGCTCCGCGCTCGCGGGCGGTGAGATCGAGCTCGTTGCGAAGGATGAGCAGTCTCACGCCGCCCTCCGTCTCTCAGAGCGCAGGTATTCGCGCGCTGCGTCCTGCGCCGCCGCCACCGCTTTCGCTGGCGCGGGAGCAGGATCCGCGTTGTCGTTCGCGCACCGCTGGGCGACGAGGTGCTGCGCAAGGACACTCGAAGACTCCAGCAGCCGCGCGAGCGTCGAGAGCTCGTCACGCACGAGGCCCGTGTGCGGTGTCGTCCAGCGCTCTTGCAGCCGCGAGCGAAAGCTCTCGGGCAGGCGGACGTCGGAGACGAGGACCGCAGGCACGAGGTACTCGCCTTGCCGCCAGCGCTGCACGTCCCTCGACGAAGTGCCGAGCAATTCCCCGAGGCGAGCGCTCGTGAGCCCCGACTCGTCCATCACCTCGGCGAGTGCGGCACCGAGCTCCACGTTTCGCGCGCGAGTCCGCTGGTGGGCTGCTTTCCTGCGCAGACGTTCAGTATCCGACTTCATGGCTGTTTTCCTTTGGCGCGGTGATTTCCAGCGCGAAGTTCAGGTCATGGGATTCGACGAGCTCCAGCAGTTCAGCCCCGAGCGGTGCTCGCAGGCGTCGAAGCAGGCGCAGAGCCTCGCGGGCAAGCTCACGATGGTGCTGCGATTGCTGCGACAACATCAGCGCACGGGGCGCGGTCACGTCCGAGAGCACGCCTGCCTCGCGGTGGTAGATCGCAGCGATCGAGTAGTGCAGCCGCGCCTTCGAGCGCAGGATTTCCACGTCAACATCCATCGAGAGCCTCCGCTACGAAGCGAGAGCCATAGGGGCCGGGGTCGTCACGCGGTCACGCTCACGCACGAGCGCCGCGTAGAGCACGCGCTGGACATCGCGCCGGCCGCCTTGCAGGGGCCGCACGAGGTCGATGGCGTCGAGGAGTTCAATGCAGCGCCGAGCGATCTCGGGACGCGTTCGAGGCACGAACAGCGCGACTGCTACCGTCACGACGCCCCAGCGCACACGCAGCGTGGAGCACGCCGCGCGGGCGTACATCTGCTGCTTCTTCGTCTGCGGCATCGCCAGCGGGACGAGCGCGAACAGCTCGGTCGCGAGACACGCGAGGTGGGCGTCGGTGGTGCTCACGCCGCGGCCTCTGTGTGGGCCGCTCGCGCAGCTTCAACCGCCGCTCGAACGGTCTCTTCCGCGGGGGGCTCCCCATCGCCATCGAGGAGCCAGCCAAAGCGCACGCCGAGCACGCGGGCGTATGCCTCAAGCGTACCGACCTCGATGTCAGTCGCTTGGCGCTCTTCGAGTCGCGTGAGGATCGTCGAGAAATGGTTGTCCCGACGACCGGCAAAGCGATCGAGCGTCCGCATTTTCGTGCCCGATACGTCGCGCAGCCACGTCAGCCGCTCACGCAACGACTCTTGAAGTTCTGGGGAAAGAGCCATGCCCACCAAGGTAGTATCTTCTACCCCTGTAGTCAAGAAAGAGCACGACGACTGTGGTAGTCAGAGCGGGTATGCTCCGGCGGTGTCGGTGCTGTTGAGAGCAGAAAAGTAACCGAGCCTGTTGACTACCGAGGTAGAAACTACTACCTTGGTGGGCATGAAGAGAACGGTTGCTCACTTCACCAGCTTCATCCACGGCAAGGCTCGCATCGGGGGGCACATCGACGAGTCGGGCTCCTGGGTGATCGACCTCGCCAAGGACCGCGACGGCGTCGAGTTCACGGTGCCCGACTTCGAGCGAGCCGACGCCATCGAAGAGCTCTCGCTCCAGGCCACGCAGGACGTGATCGACGCAGAGCGTGAGTCCGCGTGGCTCCGCGACTGCGGAGAAGACCTCTACGCGATGACCGACGAGGATCTCGACTCGTTCGAACTCGACGCCCAGGGCTACCTCGCGGCAGCGAGCGCGCGATGAGCACCAACTCTGAAGTCAAAGCAAAGGTGCTCGCGGAATACAGCGTTCCCGTCATGCACAGCGTTGCCAAGTGCTCTCGCGAGTTGTGGCCGGTTAGCAGCCCGCCGGGCGGGGAACAACTCATGATTGTTGTTGAGTTCCGAGAGGAGACGCTCCTGCTCGACGTGGAAGAAGCGCTCGCTCTGGCGAAAGCAATTCGCGCCTGTGCGAAAGGCTGACACGGGCTCTCTGTTCTGCGCGTGGGCGGGTTTGCCTCCCCGCTTGCGCGTAGAGCTGAGCGCCTGTGACGGCACGTTTCCGGGGATTCACGGCTCTTTGCTTCGGATGGTCCGAGGCAAAGCGACCGCTGCGCGGGTGCTCACTTTTTAGAGGCAGGCCATGGAGTACGAGTCATTCCTCCAAACGAAAGCTCAGCTCGAAGGGGAGCACGGGTTCGCCCCTCCATCGCTTCCCGCTGCCCTCTTCGACTTCCAACGCGCCATCGTCGAGTGGTCGCTTCGCAAGGGTCGCGCTGCGGTGTTTGCCGACTGCGGCATGGGCAAGACCGCGATGGAACTGTCATGGGCGGACGCGGTTGTGAGGCACACAAACCGACCCGTCCTTGTCCTGACCCCGCTCGCGGTCGCTGGCCAGACGTGCGCAGAGGGCGAGAAGTTCGGCATCGAAGTGCACCGCACTGCGCCGAAAGCGGCAGCCGTTTACGTCGCGAATTACGAACGACTCCATCACTACGACCCCGCGCAGTTCGCTGGCGTCGTCTGCGACGAGAGTTCGATTCTCAAGGGCTTTGACGGCACCACGAAAGCGGCGGTCACCGAGTTTATGCGTCGCCTGCCGTACCGATTGCTTGCGACAGCGACCGCAGCGCCGAACGACTACATCGAGCTTGGCACTTCGTCAGAAGCACTCGGGTACATCGGGCATATGGACATGCTCAATCGGTTCTTCAAGAACGATCAGAACACCAGCGACACCGCGCGCAAGTGGAGCAATCACGGCGGCGGGAAACCTGGCTGGAGATTCAAGGGCCACGCAGAGCGAGACTTCTGGCGCTGGGTCTGCTCGTGGGCTCGCGCTCTGCGAAAGCCGAGCGACCTTGGATACTCCGACGAGCGCTTTGTGCTCCCGCCGCTGATCGAGCGCGAGCATGTTGTTGGATCTCGCAAGCCGCGAAGTGGGTGGCTCTTTTCCACCGACGCGCACGGGCTCTCCGAGCAGCGCGAAGAGCGCCGCCGCACGCTCGCCGAGCGCTGCGAGAAAGCCGCGGAACTCGTCGCGCACACCGGCAAGAGCGCGGTGTGCTGGGCTTCGCTCAACGACGAAGCAGACTTGCTCGAGCGCCTCGTGCCGGGCGCGGTGCAGGTAAGCGGTACGGACTCCGACGAAGAGAAGGAAGAGAAGTTCAACGCCTTCTCTTCTGGTCAATCGCGAGTGCTCGTGATCAAGCCGGTGATCGGTGCGTGGGGCCTGAACTGGCAGCACTGCGCGCACATGACGGTGTTTGCTGGATACAGCTACGAGCAATACTACCAGGGCGTTCGCCGCTGCTGGCGCTTTGGACAGACGCAGCCCGTCGTTGTCGACAACGTTGTGAGCGACGGCGAGGGCGAGGTTCTCGCGTCGAGAAAGCGAAAAGCCGAGCAGGCATCGAGGATGTTCGACTCGTTGGTGACACACATGCGCGAAGGCATGGCGATCGAGCGCGGTCGCTATGGATCGAAGAAAGAGGAGGTTCCGTCGTGGCTGTGATCGATCAAGTTCTTACTGACAAATACGCTCTCTACAACGGTGACTCATGCGAGGTGCTTCCCTCGCTGCCCGAGGGATCGATTCACTTGTCGGTGTATTCGCCGCCGTTCGCAGGGCTCTACCACTACAGCAGCAGCGAGCGCGATCTCTCGAACGCTCGAAGCTACGGCGAGTTCTTCGAGCACTACGACTTCATTGTTCGCGAGTTGCATCGACTGACAATGCCAGGACGCATGACGGCGGTTCACTGCATGGATGTTCCTACGGGTAACACCGGATGCGACGCGCTCGTCGATTTCCAGGGCGACATAATCCGACAGCACCAGCGACTCGGATGGGACTTCACCGCGCGCTACGCGATCTGGAAAGAGCCGCTCGCAGTGCGCAACCGCACGCTCATGAAGTCGCTCGCACACAAGACAATCGTGGACGACAGCACGCACTGCACGAATGCAGGAGGCGATTACCTGCTGCTCTTCCGCAAGCGCGGGAAGAACCCGGTGCCGGTTGCGCACCCGCACGGACTCACGGAATACGCAGGGGAGCGAGAGATCCCGAAGGAACTCCACCCGTACCGCGGGTGGACCGGGAAGCAGACAGAGAACCGCTTTTCCCACTGGATCTGGCGACAGTATGCGTCGTGCTTCTGGGATGACATTCGCGTCGATCGTGTCCTGCCCTACCGCGAGGCGCGCGACAGCGAAGACGAGAAGCACGTTCACCCGCTGCAGCTCGACGTGATCGAGCGCGCGTGCGTTCTCTGGACGAATCCTGGCGAGAACGTGCTCACGCCGTTCATGGGTGTCGGCAGCGAGGTCTACGGAGCGGTGAGAAACGGGCGACGCGGCATCGGGATTGAGCTGAAGCCAAGCTACTACCGGCAGGCCACCAAGAACGTCGCATCGGCGGTCGAGGAGTCGAAGCAAGAGAAGAAACAACGCGACTTGTTCGCAGCGGCGGGAGGCTGACCATGGCTCGAGACGACAAAGACCCCCGTGGGGGCGGTAGCGCGGGCGCTCGAAGCGTCGCTCGCGCATGGGCCACCGAGGCCCGCGGCGGACGGTTCGGCACGCTGCAAGAGCTTGCCTGGAGCTTCGAAGGCGAGCGCGGGGAGTTCGGTGCAGACTACGAAGACGCCGAGGGCGCGCTCTACGAAGTCGCAGCGAGCTGGGGCTTTGGCGCTGGTGATGTGAGCTCCGCTCTCGCGGCAGCCCAGCAAGCCCGCGCGGGCGTGTGCAGCAAGCTCCGCCGCGCGAGGCTTGTTCGCGTGGTGCCGCAGCTTCGCAAGGCCGTGGCTGCGAACGATGTGGTTCGAACATGGGCAGAGGCGGCGTGATGAGCGTCGCTCACATCAGCCTGGGTTTCTTGCGCACCGAGATCGACGGGCGCGTGCTCTACCCAGAGGCGACCCTGATCGTTTCTGGTGACGTGCCGCTGCAAGAGCCGGTGCAGTACCCGCCGCCCAAGCGTCCGAACAAGCCGCGGCCTGCTCCGAACCGCAGCGACGCAGTCGCAGCGTTCAACAGAACAATCGGGTACGGGCGATGACTCCGCAGGTGCTTGTTCGATGCTCTCGCTGCGGGTGCAGCTTGCCGCAGTGCAGATGCGTGCTCGAAGCCTCGGCCGCGGCGACGACGAGGGAGAGCACGCGGAGCGCTGCTGCGCTCGGATGCCTCGATTGCGAGGGCGCATGCGAGTGCGTGCTCAGTGACAAGGCGGGGCTCCCGCTCTTCTACGGCTCTCCCGAAGCGCCCTCGCAGTCTTGATCGCTACCACCGCGCACGCGTGACGCAGGCGATCAGATCGCTCGCGGTGGTGTTTATGATCGGATCGCTTTTCTCTGGAATCGGTGGGCTTGAACTGGGCCTTGAGTGGGCCGGGCTCGGTCCCGTTGCCTGGCAGGTGGAGCAAGATGCGTACTGCAGAAAAGTCCTCGCGAAACACTGGCCCGACGCTCTTCGATACGACGACGTTCGAGCGGTCGGATCCCACAACCTCGCGCCCGTCGAAGTCCTCTGCGGAGGATTTCCCTGTCAGGACATCTCGGTTGCTGGCCTCGGGGCTGGCCTCGCTGGTGCTCGCAGCGGTCTCTGGAGAGAGTACGCGCGAATCATTAGCGAGCTACGACCCCGCGTCGTCGTCGTGGAGAACGTCGCAGCGCTGCGTTTTCGGGGGCTCGACGTTGTTCTCGGGGACCTTGCCGCGCTCGGGTACGATGCGCTCTGGCTGCCTATCCGCGCTGCGGATCTTGATGCCCCGCATCTGCGAGAGAGGCTCTTCGTGGTGGCCCACGCCCACGAGGTGCGGCAATCACAACCGCAAGGGGGCATCGAAGAGCGCGGGCGACGGTCTCTCGACGGCAGTGAAACGCTGGTCGACACCCACGGTGAACGGTGCCTCGACGAACAGCAGCGCCCCGCCCTCGCAGAAGCGCAGGCGCTGCCAAGGGGTCGCAGTCGAAGCGGGCGCAAGCAAAGAGCTTCCGCTCAATCCAGCGTGGGTGGAGCAGTTGATGGGCTTTCCACTGGGCTGGACGGACCTTGGCCGGCTTGGCAAGGAGAGGCCCAAGGCGAGCACGAAGCGCCCAGGATCGCGCCAACGCGAGCAGGAAGAATCAAGAGGCTCGCAGCGCTCGGGAACGCAGTCGTCCCGCAAGTCGCCTACGCGGTCGGGCTGATTGCGAAGGCGATGATGGAGCGAGCGAACACAGCAGCAGTGGCACCGCCCATGATGCGCGCGGTGCTGGAGGAGGTGGCGTGATGGACTTCGACACATACGAATCAGAGGTGGTCGCTCGCACCGGCAAGATGGAAGAGGGCATCGAGGCCGCGAAAGCGCTCGGTGCGCTCGGGCTGTGCGGAGAGGCGGCCGAGGTATTCCAGCTCGAAGACTGGATGTCGACCACTGATGCCGAATGGACCAAAGAACTCGGCGACGTGCTCTGGTACGTCGGCTATCTGTGCCGAGCGTATGGGCTCGCGCTATCGGAGATCGCGCGCGAGTCGCTTTGCGTGGAGGTCGCGCGTCCTGGCCCAGAGCTGATGATCGCGACCGGGAATCTGGCAGACGTCATCAAGAAAGAACTGTTCCACGCGAAGCCAGAGAACAAGGCGACCGTGCGGCTGCTTCTTGCTCGCGCGCTGAAGTGCGTTCGCAGACTCGCAGAGCGACACGGCGTCACCATGGAGCGCGTGATGCTCGCGAATCAGGCGAAGCTGCTCGCGCGCTTTCCGAACGGCTGGGACACCGCCGCTGCGCAGGCGAAAGCAGACGAGGCGCAGCGATGACCCCCGCGCTCACACTGCGTCGCCCCACGAAGCGACCCTCGGGCGCGCGTGACCTGCGCGGCTCTGACCTGCAAGAGCTGCGACGCGCACGCCCCGAGCACACGTCGCAGACCGCGGCCGCTGCGCTGCTGGGCATCACGCCGCGAGAGTACACGTTTCTGGAGAGCGGGCGGCTGACGCTGAGTGCTGAGGACTGGATGAGGGCGATGGAGGTGATCCGTGGGTGATACGACAGGGATTTCGTGGTGCCACGCGACGTTTAATCCGTGGCTTGGTTGCCTCAAGGTCTCGCCGGGTTGCGAGCACTGCTACGCCGAGACACTCGTTTCGACGCGCTTCGGACTGCCCGTGTGGGGACCATCGAGCACTACGCCGCGGCAGCGCACGAGCGCATCGAATTGGAAGAAGCCGTTGGCGTGGAATCGAGCGGCGGCGAAGGCAGGGAAGCGCACGCGGGTGTTCTGCGCCTCGCTCGCTGATGTCCTCGAGGATCACCCGATGGTCGCTCCGTGGCGCACGGAGTTGTTCTCGCTGATCGAGCAGACGCCGCACCTCGACTGGCAGTTGCTGACGAAGCGCCCGGAGAATCTGCTGCGCATGCTCCCGCAAGCGTGGCTCGACAAACCGCGCTCGAACGTCTGGCTGGGGACGACGGTAGAGGACCAGCGCCGAGCGAACGAGCGGATTCTGCCGCTGATCGAAACGCCCGCTGTTGTGCGGTTTCTATCCTGCGAACCACTGCTCGAGGCCGTGAGTTTTCGTCGCGCGGAGGTAGCGATCTCGGATGCACTCGACTCCGAGTGGAGAGATGGGCGACGAGGAACGC
>JACCDG010029505.1_pt1 | contig 10247 bp, 9 predicted proteins | sample 7442471 | NCBI WGS metagenome assembly JACCDG01 (sample SAMN15323444, study PRJNA562643) | freshwater metagenome | isolation source: river surface water | place: USA:Blue River Watershed | collected 2017-08-17 | reverse complement strand
CGGCGTACCCGCTCCGTATGCTGAAGTGCCGGGTCGTGTAGAAGCCGTTGCCGACCGGCTTCGCACCGATAATATTGAGCTCGAGACTCCAAGCCAGTTTGGCCTCGAGCCGATTCAAACTGTTCACCAACAGCAATATATTGATTTTGTCCGCACTCGCTCCGAACAACTAGCGGCAGATGACATTCTCTTTCGTTCGTATTTTATGAACGATACCTATGCGCCACTTACGCGGGGTACGTACTCGGCCGCGCTAGGCGCCGTCGACACTGCACTGTCTGGCGCGCAAGCAATTGTTGGCGGTAAACGAGTTGCATACAGCTTGTGTCGTCCACCCGGACACCACGCTGGTTACAATCGAATGGGTGGATACTGCTACTTTAATAACGCCGCAATTGCTGCAGAATATTTAGCAGCCAGAGGTCGTGTAGCTATTTTGGATATTGATTATCATCACGGTAATGGAACGCAGGAAATGTTTTATGATCGAGACGACGTGTTATATGTTTCGCTGCATGCTGACCCTGGTGTTGCCTACCCATATGCTAGTGGTTTTGCCGCAGAGGTTGGAAGGGGTAAAGGCCAAGGATTTACTCGTAACTTTCCATTGCCAAAAGCCACCACGGGCGACGAATATATTGAAACCTTGCAAGCTGCACTGGGCGTCATTGCCAAGTTTCAGCCAGATTTTCTGCTTGTATCGGTTGGTTTTGACACACACCAAGCTGATCCAATTGCCGGACTGGCACTGCGTCAAGAAGACTACCACGACATTGCCGAACATATTGTAGCCGCGGAGCTACCAACACTACTCATACAAGAAGGCGGCTACAATGTAGAACTTTTACCAGAGCTAGCCAGCACTTTTTTGCAGCCCTTCAGGAAACTTTAAAGTAGCCTCGCTACTATGGTGTTGTTGTCAGGAAAAACTGCAACGCGTCGTAGCCGACAGACACACCTCATACAGAACGCCAGGCGTTCGGTGTACGGAAAGCGACAAACAACAACTTAACAAGGAGACATCATTTGCATAAACGACTAAAACAGTCGTTGCTGGTTGGTGGCGCTGTTGCCACCGTTGGGCTTGCAGGGCTGGGTAGCGTAGGGCTTGCCAGTGCAGCCACCGCCAGCAAAGACCCGCAAGCTGGCCTCATCGACACTTTGGTCAGTAAATTTAATCTAAATCGTGACGAAGTTCAGAAAGTTTTCGACGCCGAACACCAAGCACGCCAGGCTGAACGTGAAGCAGAACAAGCTGAGCGCCTAAAAACCTTAGTAACCGATGGCAAGCTGACGCAGACACAAGCAGACAAAATCACCGCTAAGGCTAAGGAGCTACAAACCGAACGTGAAGCTAATCGTGACACCATGAAAGATAAAACGAACGAAGAGCGTAAAGCTGCAATGGAAGCTGCCCGTGACGAGATCGAACAATGGTTAAGCGACAACGATATTCCAGAAGAGTACGGTCGCCTCGTATTCGGCGGTGGGCATGGTCGAGGTCCGGGAGGACCTGGCGGTCCACCCCCTAAAAAATCAAGCGAAGAATAGAAGGAGGATACATGAGTAAACTACCGCCGGGGAAACCCGGCGGTTTCTTTTTAGCAGCAAAGCACTCCTATTCGAAGTTATCTAGTCTATATGACCAAGGTCAACTAGCGTGTACTAGACATGCAAACATAAGTGAGGGTAATTATGAGTTTAATCGATACAATCAAAGGTTTATTTAGCCATGGCGCATCAATTGCCGATGCTAACGGCGACGGTAATGTTAACCTAGCAGATGCCGGTGACGCAGCACAAAACATCAAGGATGCTGTCGCCGGTGCTGCCGACGTCAATGGTGATGGTAGCATCAACCCTGCTGATGCAACCGAAGCTGCGCAAAACGTGCAAGACACCGCTACTGGTGCAGTCGACAAACTCAAAGACCAGCTTCCCCAGTAGATCTTAGCTGCCCGTAACTGTTATACTATGACCTGAAAGAGAGGTTGATGTTGAGAAAGTTATTTAAAAGTGTCCGTCATTTCTTTGCTGAGTATAAGCAGTTCGGTTTTACGCTACTTTCAGTTATAGGTGCATTGGTGTTGCAGCTGGTGGGTCAAGCCAGTGCTGCCAACGTGCTATTAATTGTCTGTGCTGCCATTAACCTTGTACCTTTACTTTGGGGCATGATCCAGGATCTGCGAGTCGGAACATATGGAGTTGATGTTTTAGCAGCTACTGCCATTATTAGCGCCGTACTTTTCAAGGAGTACTGGACCGCCATTATCATCGTCTTCATGCTAACCGGTGGTGAAGCCCTTGAAGATTATGCTGAAAAACGCGCCAAGACAGAGCTCAGTGCACTTTTAGAACGCGCACCACAACAAGCCCATGTCTACAAAGGCCGTAAGACGATTGATGTTGCCGTCGCAAAAGTACAAGTTGGCGATAAGATCCTAATCAAGCCAGGTGAAGTTGTGCCTGTTGATGCGGTCATTATTGAAGGTACTTCTGACTTCGATGAATCAAGCCTGACAGGTGAGAGCCTGCCACAGAGCAAATCTACCAACCAAGATATTATGAGTGGTTCAGTGTGTGTTGATGGCTCAATCACCGCTCGAGTCGTGCGCTCTGCTGCTGACAGTCAGTACAGCCAAATTATTAAACTTGTTAAGTCTGCCCAAAACAGTCGTGCACCATTTGTGCGCATGGCCGACTTATATGCTGTTCCCTTTACCCTGCTGGCATTCACAATAGCATTAGGTGCATGGGCACTCAGCGGTGACAGTATGCGCTTTCTGCAAGTTCTCGTAGTCGCCACCCCCTGCCCGTTAATCTTAGGTGCACCTATCGCACTTGTTTCAGGTATGAGCCGAGCTGCCAAGCACGGTATTATCGTAAAGAACGGATCTGCCCTAGAGCAATTGGCCAAAATTAAAACCCTAGCTTTTGACAAAACTGGCACGCTGACACAAGGCGTCCCAAAGGTAAAGACCGTACAAACATTTGGCTCGTACAAGCAAAATGATGTCATCCGCCTAGCGGCTACACTCGAGCTGAAATCAAACCACGTCTTAGCCCAGACCATTGTGGCTTACAGTGAGCAGAAAAAGATTAAGCTCGCCAAAACCAAGAACGTCCAAGAGATTGCTGGTCGAGGCTTGCGAGCTGTCGTCGGCGGAAAAGAAATATTGGTTGGCAAGCTAAATCTAATGCAAGAAGAAAAAATAGCCTTACCGACTGGTTTCAAGCTCAGCAACATCAAAGACACTGCTGCTTTTGTAGCTGTGGGTGGACAGCTTGCCGGTGTTATTAGTTTTGAAGACACCATCCGTCCCGAGGCAAAAGAAACTTTGGCGCTCATCAATAAACTGGGGATCAAGCATACTTTGATGGTCACGGGCGATAATCAGGTCACTGCGCAGCGTGTTGCCAAGCAACTTGGCATTAGTGATGTCACTGCCGATGCACTGCCAGGCGATAAGCTGGTAGCCCTAGAGTCTACGACTCCCCGACCGGTTGGCTTTGTCGGTGACGGCGTAAACGATGCGCCCGTGTTAACTGTTTCTGACGTTGGTATCGCCCTGGGTGCACGCGGCTCTACGGCTGCCAGCGAGTCAGCTGATATTGTCATACTGACCGACAATTTGGGTCAGGTTGCGACCGGGCTGGCAATTGCAAAGCGTACTATTCGTATCGCTAAGCAAGCTATTCTGACTGGTATATTCTTGAGCATTATTTTGATGTTCATCTTTGCAACTGGCAAATTCCCACCCATTTATGGAGCAGCTATCCAAGAACTTGTTGACGTAGTAGTGATCGTCTACGCGCTCCGCGCACATAGCGATGTTGCAAAGAAGTTTCGTTCTAAAAGCGTAAGCACGCAATAATAAACGCTGGCACTAGCACATTGTCAGTGCCACGCATGCCGATGTTTTCTAAGCCAGCTGATGCAAAGGGAGCAACTAGGCAGAGCAATAATGGAATGTCACCTGGCCGCACCAATGCAAAGATACCAAGCATCACGGCAGAAGCAAGCACGAACGAGCCGGTGCCAGCGACACTCTTGTTGTAGCCAAATACTTTGTAGCGAGATTTGCTTCCAAGCTGGCTGCCAACAAGTCCAGCCATGCCGTCGGCAACGCTCATGTGCAGAACAGCTAAGGCAAAGATCCATGGCTGTGTAGCAAATGTGGCGGCAATAAAAACACCCAAAGCATAAAAAATATCACCCCATGTATGACGCTTAACATCATTAATGGCGTGAAAGATGCGAAACTTATGCGAAAGTAGTACGCCCACAAGCATCGCGAGACTTAGTAATTGTATAGTGTTAAGTGATAAAAAGTATGGCCACGAAGCAACGTAGCTTCCGATAATAATATGCAAACTCTTGCGTGCAGGTTCACCGCGCAGTAGGCGCTTTCGCCATAACAGCTCAGATACTACAAGCAGCAAGAAGAGTGGGCCGATTGCCACGAGTATTTCAAGCATACTTGCTTATTGTACACCCGTTTGCAACCGACCCGCACTAGCATTGTTAGCTGTTTCTAACGTGATTGACCAACAGCTGATGTGTTGAAATTAACACCCTGCGTGTACACTGCCCAGGCTGCTTCGTCTGCTGCGCTCAGCTTTTGGGCTTTCTCGACATTTTGTTTTATAACTGATTCTTGTATTTCAACCGATTGTTTTTCATTTAATTCCGGTGAATGTGCTGCTTGCGTAAGCCATGTTTCAGCCGCGATTGTCTTTGCTAGACTAAGTTTGATTTTATTCTTAATGCCGTATGTCTGAACTGCTTTTCGCGCTAGCAAGCTATAGCTATCGCCTGGCTGTGCTACATACTTATACGCTGGACCTTTGGCAGCTTCAGTTTTTTTGTCATCAGCTTCTGCTGCTGCAACTTCGTTACTATGATCTTCGCCGTCGTGTGCAACCACACGTACTGGGATCATTGCGGCTGTGCCCGCAAAAATCGACAAGCTATAAAGCGCTGTCGTAATAATACTTGCTAACTTTTTCATATAGCCTCTTACCCACCACCTTATGTGATAATGCTTTTATTCTACATCATGATTTGGTTTACGCTAACGTTTTGTGTCGTAATAATTACTCTAGGGAGATTTATTGTTATTTTCGTAATAATAGGCAATTATGTACTTGAAGTTACCAAACCGTAGAAGATCGTTGCCATTATGTGTCAGTTTTAGCTAGTGTCTCTTTGCTTCTTAACCCATTCTGCTAAATCTTTGTTGTTAATAGGTGGAGTCTTTGACATCTTTTTAACAGCACCCTCCATATTCTCATCAATCCTGACAAGCATCTTCTTGTCCTGTTTGGGGTGTGGTGGAGCTAGGATGTAGGCTTTGTGTTCTCGCCACATCTTACGTCTCATGACAGAAGCGTTGTATGTTCCGTCGCCGACAGCAATGACCGTAGCGTCATTGACCAGGTAGGGTATCTGCTGGCCGTCATGCTCATTGGCGGAAGTAAAGTAGACGGCAGCCAGCTGGCCCCTGGCATTACAGGCGGCATGTAACTTGAAACCGTAGTGCCAACCCTGCCAGTTTATGCCAAAGCCAGCTGCTGCCTTGGCTACTTTGTGCCGGTTGGCCCGTACCAGCTTACAAACATGTAGCATGGTACTGTCCATAAAACGGACGGCTGCATCTTTGACCAACAGTTGGTCAAGCAGGCTTAGGAGGTGCGGTAATGCCTGGTGGCATTTCCGCACAAAGGATTTGTAGCTAGGAAGGCGGAACCTACGGTAGTAGTAGGTTTGAGCCCAAGTGTAGACACCTTTCATGGTGCGTTGTGGGGCTACAAAGCTAGAGAACAGCAGAAGTCCAATGACCTCATTGTTGTGTAGTATGACCGGCCTGCCACCCCAGGGGTTGGCGGCCGCCCTGGGAAGAAAGCTATCTACCACGGCTATTAGATTTGTAATATGATGTGAGCGTAGTACACGCATTTGTTTTATCCATTTTTTTGTTTGATACCAAACAACAGGATACCAAATGCGTGTTTACGTTTTTAGTTGTTAGAGGGGGTTTTGAGACTCAGGTTATACATACTTACTATGTCTTTATCGTCCTCGATGAGGACTACTTTTATATTGCTCATGCTAGTATGGTATAGTGCGCGGCAGCTATAATCAATGTCGAATAGGGGAAATAGTAATGAAGAAAAATCATAAACTACAGCCAAAGCTCATTGCCGGCCTGATTGTACTCGCCCTTCTGATTGGCGGAGGCTTTGCCTTATACCAAGCCGGGGTTAGCAAAGGCCGCAAGCTCGAAAAAACAGATGCTGCCAAGCGTCGGTCGAGCGTCAACCTACCAGGGCGCTCAAGCCTATTCAACAGAAATGTAGTGGGCAAGATTATAGAGACCAACGACCAAGAACTGACCATAGAACTTAGCGGCAAACAAGAACGAGTCGTCAAGTTCGATTCTAAAACTATTGTCCGCGGTAGCTCGCCTTCTGCAAGCACCAAGGATCTACAGCCGGGCAAACGAGTCATCATCACTATCAGCGACAAAGACGAAGATCTAGCCGCTAGAATCATCTTGCAGCAATAGTCAATCTAGGCGCATTTAGCTGGGCTACCCCGAAAGCAAAGCGTATATTTACAGTGGTTATTGCTTAGCCCACACGTATACGGTACTACGAGTACTGCCCGACATGGTTAAATAACCATTATCTACCAGTGTTTTGAGCCTACGTTGCAAAGTTCGGCGCGGAACATTTGGCAGTACGCTTTCGGCCTCGGCGAGCGATATGGAACCAAATTGTTTGGCATAGCTAAGCAGGTCAGCATCTTCCATGTTGATACGTTTCACTGGCTTATCCCCCACTATAACATTGGATAATATCATGACTTCGACCGACAGTACTTTGGCGGATGACAAAAACCCTTCTGCGAAGTAGCTAATCCAGGGGTCGAGTAAGGCAGCAGTGGCAGTTTGGTAGTCTTCACCCTGGGCCCGGAGTGCGCTGTAGTATTCTCGTTTGTCTGTATAGTAGTACGAATCAAGTACCAGTGCGCCGCGAAAATCATAATCATGCAGCCCAAGATAGAGCTGCGTAAGCACACGGGTGGTTCGGCCGTTGCCATCTGAAAACGGGTGGATAGACACGAATTGAAGGTGCAGGATAGCCGCTGCGATAACTGGATGCACGTTATGATTATCTTTTAGCCACTCAAGTAGCGCAGTAATTTCTTCTTTTAGGATTATCTTGCTCGGTCCTTGATAAAGCACTCTGTCATCTTGATCGATAATATCAACGCCAACCGTACGCAAAGCTCCGGCTTTCTCGGAGGGCAGCAACCCTTCCATGACAAGCTCGTGGATAGTTAGTATGTCCGCAAGCTCGATTGGTTTGCCTGAAGCTTTACGCTTATCGATATAGCCCAGCGCTTTTTTATAGTTGCGCACCTCAATTTCGGCGTATTGGTGACGCGTCAGCACCGTGCCATCAGCCAACACTTGCTCAACTTGCTTGAGGTTTAGTGGATTACCTTCAATGGCGGTTGAGCTATGGGTGGCCTCAACCGTTGCCCGATGGCGCAGTTCTATCTCGCGTTCCGGTAAGATTGGGCTGTGGGCAACTTGTGAACGGAGCGATTCAATCCTAGTTATAGTGGCGAGCAAGGCATCTGATATTTGGTATTTTGGATGGTATGCCATACTGTTAGTCTAACATACATTTTATCTTTTGCGCCAAATTCGCGCCAATATTCGCGCCAAGGTAACAAAAGACTCAAAAGTCAGAACACCCCCATATACTGAACGCATTGTCTAGTCTAGCCTGTCCTGGCCCACAGTCACTTTTAACCAAGCATGGCCACCCGCCTACCCTACCGCCTTGCCCATCGGCGAGATATGTACAGTATGGTGATGGCAGCTAGGCTAGTAAGGGTTAGTGTAGCCAAAGGGTTATTGAGTAATAGCTGGAAACCGGTATTGGGTACACCAGGGATAAGACCAGCTAGGTTACCAGAACTAGGCGTGTTCCCGTTAGCGTTAGGTGAGTTAGTAGTAGCACCATAGACAAAGCCAACGGCTGTCTGGCCTTGAGTTAGCGTTACGGTCTGAGCAGGTGGTGTTGGATAGCCACTGATAACCGGAGGGGTGAAGGTTTGAGTGGAGCCAAGACGGTAGTACAGATTAAAGTCATTGGTTGGGTTCTCTATAGCTAGGTAGCTATAGAGACCATCACCGACGACGGTGTCGTCTGGCTGTAGTTCATTGCCATTACCGTCACTATAGCTAATCAGCCCAGCAGCCGGATTGATAAGCTGAGCCGAGATAACGTCGGTGGTATCACCGTCTTGGTTGATATCTCCACCCTCATCCACTTCTCGCCGGACACTGTCGGCCAGACCTAATGTACTTGCCTGAGAAGGGTCTATGTATATCCGTGTATAAATAATATTATCTACTAAGTCCGGGGCTACTTGGCTATCTTGATGATAAGACTCTATGCTTCTGACAAAATCATGGTAAGCTACGCCCTCTGTAGTAGTTTGAATAAAAAATGTAGTAGGATCTAGCGTAGTTACCGAATTTGGAATGGTTACTTCGGCAAGCCTGTTACCAGCCAAAGCAAACGCACCAATTGTGGTCACTGAATTTGGGATTACTATTGACTGTATGCCACAACCGAAGAAAGCATTATCGCTTATAGCAGTAATGCCGTTTGCGATAGTAACTGACGTTAGAGCTCGTAGGGCCATTGCGTATGGTCCAATAGCCGCCACCGAGGTGCCACCTATGATGCTGGGTATGTTAGCCACCATGCCGATACAGGCGTTGTTGTAAGTCTGCAGTACGGCAATATCTATGTGGTTAAACCCCTCGATTGTCCCGGTCCCACTGTTAAATATATAGCACTGGTCGATAATTGGATCGCTTGATGTGTAGTTGTTGCCGTTGTAGGTAACCAGGCTCACAGGGTTCATGCCAAACACAGAATATCCGGCGCTAAATGTCGTGCCCTGTATGTTTATACTGGTTATAGCATTACTCACGAAAGCAGTATCCCCAATACTGTTGACCGATGCAGGAAGCGTTAGTGACGTAATATTGTTAGATCGAAAAGCGTCTCCTCCAATTTGAACCAATGAGCTGTTGAGGCTTACTGTTGTTAGTAGATTTTGACTGAAAGCACTACTGCCAACGCTGGTAACGGATGGCGGCAAAACAACACTAGTAAGATTATTTTTTGCAAATGCCCCACCACAAGCTGTACGATCTGCTATAACCTGTAAACTGCTAGGCAAAACAACACTGGTCAGGTTTTTCTCGCAAAAAGCACCGCCGCCTATATGCGTTACACTTTCGCCACCTAGAGTAGTTGGTATTTCGGGGTCTCTGGTACAGGCTGGTTGGAGGTTGTCGTTGTTCTGGTGGTCATAGTAATTGGTAATAGTTACCTGGCCAGGGTTTGGGGTGCTAGCGTTAATGGCAAAGCAAGAGTCTGGAGTGGGTGCAGCATAGACCTTTGAGTTGGTAGATAGGTTAAGTGCTGTGGTATATATACTAGCAAGTAAGACTACCGCAAGTAGTAGGCTGGTGGCTCGTTTGGTGAGCCTGCTTGTAGCCAAGCAAATAGTTATAAGAGATATTGGGGTTGGTTTGTGGCTCATGGTTAGGCCGTTTTACTTTGTTTATTTTGTTTGATATTAGTTATCTGATATTGGTTATTTTATATGAGTTATGTTTATTTTGGATAACTGTTACAGGCAGTTTAGCATGAGGGGGATGGGAGTCAAGGCCGCCGTATATAGCTGATTACTGAATAATTATCTTGCTGGCCGTGAGGCCTGACGATCGGCGTGGTCTATGCGCCTGCCGGGCTAAGCAACAACTAGCTCTACTGCTAGACTTAAGGCCGCTGGGCAATAATCCAGGCGTACAGGTAGCTGCGAGAATTGGCGCTGTCGATAGTGTCGGGCCGTAGCTTTTGGGCCAGCTCCAACTGCCCTGCGCTGCGGCTTTGGCTACTTGGACTACCTTGGCTGTCGTACATTAGGGCATAATCGCCAAACGGTGCGTCGTATGAGTTTAGGGCACCCAGCTCAGTAATGTGGCCAGCTCGAGCCTGGGGGATATCCGAAAATATACTTACCATCGAGGGGCTCATAGGTATGAGTTGAATACCAAGCTTGGCCAGTGGCTCGGCACTAAAGAACGTGGCATAGTCGCGTTTGCCTCCCCAATTGAGGGAGATTAAGTTATGGGCATAACCCTCTG
>JACCDG011871179.1_pt1 | contig 10248 bp, 9 predicted proteins | sample 7442471 | NCBI WGS metagenome assembly JACCDG01 (sample SAMN15323444, study PRJNA562643) | freshwater metagenome | isolation source: river surface water | place: USA:Blue River Watershed | collected 2017-08-17 | reverse complement strand
ATTTCCCTTGATTTCAGTCTTTCCAAATGAAGAAATATCGGTAAAGAACAATTCCTTTAAACCGATTAAAAAAAGAAAAGAAATGCCTAAAGTTTTTAAAATTGACGAAGTGTTCTCACTAAAAGAAAAAAGCGAAAGACCAGATAGTATTACCCAAAAATAAAGGAAATCCATTAGGGCCGCACCAAGGGAAATGGAAATTGCGGGGCGAAATCCCTTTTTTAATTTCGTTTTAAGTATCCAGATATTAATGGGACCAACGGGTATATTTATAAGATATCCCAAAATAATTCCTAGGCAGATAATAAGGACCATAAGACCTTATTTTAACAGTAAAAATTCTATTAATGACAATTGAATTATCGCTTAATGTCAGTTTTTTGTTTTGCGCCAAAAAATTAATTAAAGGGAAGTTTTATTTTTTCACTCGCTTGGGATATTAAAGTAAAAAAAGCTAAACTTTCTGGAGAATATTATGGCCACCTATCTGTCTGATCTTGATGATATTTATTTTAACCTTTTTAGTGTTTTAAAAATTCAAAATAAAAATCCAGACTTTGGCGTTGATGATGCTAAGTCAATAATCACTGAATTTGATAAATTTGTTGCCAATGAAATTTTTCCTACCCGTGAGGAGGGCGACCAAATTGGGGTAAAAATGGAAGCAGGAAAAGTGGTCGCTCCAAAATCCTATATAAAGGCCAAGGATAATTATCATAGCAATGGCTGGTTTGGACTTGGGCAGGAAGAAGGCGTAGGGGGAATGCCAGTACCTCAAGCTGTTTATATGGCATGTCAGTCATTACTAGTTGGGGCCAATGTTTCTTGGTCTATGTATCCTGGGTTAACAAAGGGTGCATTTAATGCCATCAAAGTTTTAGGAACCCAAGAACAAAAAGACCTTATACTCCCAAAAATAATGGAAGGAGTTTGGGGTGGAACCATGTGTTTGACCGAGCCAGGGGCGGGAAGCGATGTAGGGGCCACAAAAACTACAGCAAAACCTTTGGGTAATGGAATTTATGAAATAAAGGGTGTGAAAATTTTTATCTCCTCCGGAGAAAGCGATCTCTACGAAAATAATATTCACTTAGTTCTGGCCCGAACTCCAAATGCCCCAGCGGGAGTTAAGGGACTATCTCTTTTTATCGTTCCTCGTTTTAAAGTTAACCCCGATGGATCTCTGGCGGGATCCAACAATGTGATTTGCACAAAATTAGAACACAAAATGGGTATTCATGGGTCCGCTACCTGTGAACTAACTTTTGGCAATAACGGGAGCTGTGAGGGGGTTCTTTTAGGAAAGGAATATGATGGAATGGCGAATATGTTTATTATGATGAACGAGGCCAGGCTGCTTTGTGGGATACAAGGTGAATCCCAAGCGACTCTGGCAACGTTAAACGCCATAAAGTATGCTAAGGAAAGAGAACAATTTGAGACTCCAATTATTAATCATCCCGATGTGAAAAGAATGTTGCTTAAAATGCGGGCCTTATCTAGGGCGATGAAAGGATTAATCCTGTATACGGCGAACCTTTTTGACAATGAGCATGAAAATGCAGAAGAAATAGCCTTTCTAACTCCAGTTTGTAAATCCTATTGCACTGATAATGGTTTTAATATTTCCGTTGAGGCGGTTCAGGTTCACGGTGGTTATGGTTATTGTGCTGAATATGGAATGGAGCAGTTTGTCAGGGACACTAAGATAGCCACAATTTATGAAGGAACAAACGGAATTCAGGCCATAGATTTTGTAATGAGAAAAATTTTAAAAGATCAGGGGAAAACTTTTGGAAAAGTGATGGAAAAAATAGTGAAGTCCATTAACGAGGAGGTTCCAGCAGATATTTCTTTAGAAGTTGAGTTAATGAAGGAATCCGTTAAAAACAGTCAAGAAATTATGGGGTACTTTAAAGACCTCGTTGTTACTGGAAAACAAAACAAAATTTTGGAACATTGTTGTGACTTTTTGAATTTTTTCGGAAATCTTTTTTCATCTTGGATTTTATTGGAGCATGCTAAGGAGGCAAATAAGCTTTTAAAAGATGACCCTAAAGGATTTTTTCACTCGAAAATATCCGATTTTAAAGTTTTTTGTACTCAATATTTGGGTAATAATAAGGCCCTGGCTTTCTCAATTTTAAATTCTAAAGGGGAGCTTTCAAAAATAGAAATTTAAAACAAAGAATGTTAAGATTTCATGGAACAAGGAATCATAAAATCATGGAATTAAACGAACTATTTAGGGAAATCAAAAAATTTTCCAACGAAAATCAAGGTAGTTCGAATTACTTCAAGGAAGAATATTTTGTAGAGGGGGAAAAAGAAAACGAATTCGCTCCCTTTTCCTACCTTCAAAAAAATTTAAATGGTTTGGAATCACCTAATCAACTTCTAAAACAGGGATTTCTTCTCCACTCCTACTCTTTTTTTGGTTCTCCCCAATTTTTAAACTGGTACGAGTCAAAATTTGCAAGAAAACTCAGCGAGGCCGGCAGCCCCAAAATAACCTTATTAAGGCAGATGGATAATAAAGTTATTTTTTCGGCGGTTGAAAAAGTTAATGAAGCGTACAATGTTTTAAGAGATCAACAAATCCTCCTAAATGGAAAAAATCTGCCGGTTCAACTTGGGGAATGGTATGCAAGGGTTATTTTTGGGCTCTACCAAAAAAAATCAGCATCTCAAAAAGGTTTCGATTTCAAATTAAATGACAAAACGGTCGAGGTAAAAGTTCATTGGGCCGATTCTTCCTCCCCCAAAGGAGTAAAACTTAAGCGTAGCATGGTCAGTTTGAGTGAATATTGTATTTTGATTTATATCGCTAAAAATCTTATGATAAGGGAAATTTGCTTACTTGATTCTCAGTTTATCCTTAGAAAATATGGTGCAAGGGCACAGACCATATTTTTAAAAGATTCAGATATCTCGGATTATTTTTTCAGCAAATCAAATAAGCATGACGATAAAATAGTAAATAAATTGGCCCTTTTAAAATTTTCTAATCCGACATTTGCCGTTAAAGTGGCCGATCGTTTTCAATAGAGATCATATTTGACCAACTGACATTCAATATTTCCATTTTTTAAAGGAATGCGTTGGGTGGAAGAGAGTGAGATTTTTTTTCTCATTTGGGCAACTGTTAAGATATAGGCCCTAAATCCTTTGAAGTTTTGTTTTAAATTCTCTCCATATTCATACATTAAATTTTCCACTTCAGCTTCTTCGCCCATCCTTTCACCGTAAGGAGGATTACACATTATAATCCCAGGAGGACTACCGGGCGGGGTAATTTTTGTGGCATCACCCTTTTCAATTTTTATAACCTTGGAGAGTCGGCAGTTTTCAAGATTTTTTTGAGTAATTGCAAGAGTGCGGTTGTCATTATCAAATCCAAACAATTGATTGTAGGGGAGATCTCTAAGTCCATTTTCCGATATTTCCCACATTTCATTTAGTTTTTCAGTATAAAAATTAATCAAGTTACTTTTTTTATACCAGTTGTGCGAAAGAAAAGAGAAGGGATTTTTATTTAAAGTTCTGAAGTAACAAGGGGAAATATTTCCCTTGATAAGTGCTGCCTCGATTAAAATGGTTCCAGAACCGCACATGGAGTCGATAAAAATATCTGACTGAGGATTAAAATCAGAAAATTTAATCAGAGCGCATGCGAGATTCTCTCTAAGGGGGGCACTATGGCCTCCGCTTCGATAGTGGCGGTTAGAAAGTGATTCACCACATAGGTCCAAAAGTATATCCACTTGGAAGAAATCCCTACTTCTTCCTCGTGAAATTCTCATTAAGAAATTTAAATCAGGATTTTTTACATCGACGTTTGGGCGAATTCCCCTTTCATCCCTGATTGAATCAACCAATGAATCTTTTAGAAGACGGGAAAGAAAAAGACTATTTCTAAAAAAACTGTTGGCATCTCGATCTAAAAGGGTTGTGATTTTAAAGGTCTGTTGGGGACTTAAAATGGCATTCCAATTAATTTCTCTGGCGCATTTGTAGATTTCTTTTTCATCCCTGATAGTAAATCCCCAAAGATATTTATAAACTCTGCTAGCAATTCTGGAATTTAAGATCAAACTAATGGCCAACTCATCGGCACATTTAAATTCCATACCTCCTCTTTCTTCAAATACTTCCACAATCCCTACGGCTTTAAGCTCATCGGCCAAAAGAGGTTCTAGAAATTGTGGGCAGGAAGCAAAAAATTTTGGGAGTTTAGCTTTCATTTTTAAAATCTTTGGCCCTTAAAAGAAGTTCCTGGTAACTGTTTTCCCTAGATGGGTCCAAAGTACCCTCTTTGAATCTCTTGATTCGCCAAAGGGAAATTGAAAACAGCCCGATTAAAACGGCCTCATTTAAAAATGTTTTCTCCTCCTTGGCAAGCTTTCTATTAGATTCATAACCATAGATGAATGATTTCATTAGTTTTTTACTTATTTTTCCATTGCTAAGGCAGGAGCCAGAAATGCTTATACCTAAATCTAATATAAACGGACCTATTCCTGCCTGTTCAAAATCTAAGACTGCCTTTAGGTGATTATCCAAAAAAAGGGTATTGTCATAATATAGATCCCCGTGAATAAAACCTTCTTCAAATTGGACTTTTAAAAACTTTTCAAGATTATCAGGAAAAATTTCGCGAAAGCTCATTATAAAATCTTTTGGACAAAATTTTTGCTCTAAATATTGTATTATTTTTCTTGGTCCATACCCAACGCTTTCATATGATCTTAGTCCCAAACGGGGTTTTAGGTTGTGAAGTTTACTAAGGGCCTCTCCTATTTTTTTGCAATTTTCCTCGTTGGGAAGTGGAATATATCCTTCGATAAAATTAAAAATCAATCCAACCTTATTTTGGTAATGATAAATAACTTCTCCATTGGGACGCTCAAGAGGATAAATGGAGTAGGGAAAGTTTTGTGATTTTAAAAATTCTAAGAGATTAATTTCGGCCAAAAGATCTGCTTCTCCTTTATCATCGGAAATTTTCAAAAGGATTTTTTTATCGGATAACTCCACCTTAAAATTAGAATTGGAAATTCCATGGCCTAGAGCTTCGAAGGATTTAAATGGTCCTAACCCATAAAGGGAAAGTATTTGGTTTAGATCTTTTATGGTGGGTTTGGTGAAGGCCCCCATTTTTGTCTCCTTGTTGCACGCTGCGATATATATCATTGTATTGTCCCGTGGCGCAAGTAGCAATTCCTTGTTGATAAAGCTTTAAAATGTTATATCTTTACCCCAAATAATTATTTTTCTGGGGGAGTGATGAACAAAGATTATAAAGTTAAGGATATTTCCTTGGCCGATTGGGGACGAAAAGAGATTGTTATTGCTGAAAATGAAATGCCAGGTCTTATGGCGTTAAGGGAAGAATTCAAAAAACAGCAACCTCTTAAGGGAGCCAGAATATCCGGCTGTATTCATATGACCATTCAAACAGCCGTTTTGGTTGAAACCTTAATAGATTTAGGTGCCGAAGTTAGATGGTCCTCCTGTAATATCTTTTCCACCCAGGATCATGCCGCAGCAGCATTAGCCGCCAAAAACATTCCAGTATTTGCTTGGAAAGGGGAGACTGAAGAGGAATATGTTTGGTGCGTTGAACAAACGATTAAATGGCCAGATGGGAAAGGCCCAAACATGATACTCGATGATGGGGGCGATTTAACTATTATGATGCACGATCAATATCCCCAATTACTTAAAAATGTAAAAGGAATTTCTGAAGAAACCACCACGGGAGTACACCGCCTAAAAGAGATGCAGAAAAAGGGCACTCTTGCAGTTCCGGCCATAAACGTAAACGATTCAGTAACTAAATCTAAATTTGATAACCTATATGGTTGTAGAGAATCTCTAGTAGATGGGATTAAAAGAGCAACCGATGTAATGATAGCCGGGAAAGTTTGTGTAGTGGCCGGTTATGGAGATGTAGGAAAAGGTTCAGCTCAATCTTTTAAAGGATTAGGGGGCAGAGTTATCATAACTGAAATAGATCCTATCTGTGCACTTCAAGCTGCAATGGAAGGTTATCAGGTTATGAAAATGGAAAACGCCGCCAAAATTGGAGATATTTTTGTTACTGCGACTGGAAATTATCACGTGATAAATAGTAAACATCTTGATTCCATGAAAGACGGTGCCATTGTTTGTAATATTGGTCATTTTGATTCTGAAATTGAAGTGTCCCATTTAAAAAGAGATAATGTCTCTAAATCAACTATCAAGCCTCAGGTTGATGAATTTACTTTGCCTAGTGGAAAGAAGATCGTTCTTTTAGCAGAAGGAAGATTAGTAAATCTTGGCTGTGGAACAGGACACCCTTCTTTTGTTATGAGTAACTCTTTTACAAATCAGGTAATGGCGCAAATTGAGCTTTGGAACCACTCTGATAAATACGAAAATAAGGTCTATACTCTGCCTAAAAATTTGGATGAAAAAGTCGCCGCTCTTCATTTGAAGAAAGTTGGTGTAGAAATTGACACTTTAACCAATGAGCAGGCTAAATATATAGGGGTTGATACGAGAGGACCTTTCAAACCAGACGGGTATAGGTATTAAAATGAAAATTTGCATTGGATGCGATCATGCCGCTTTTGAAGAGAAGGAGGCCATAAAGGCTTACCTTTCAAAAAATTACCAAGTTGAGGATGTCGGGACATATACGGCAGAACGATGCAACTACCCTGATTTTGGTTTTGCCGTTGTAAAAAAAGTTATAAAGGAAGATTACTTGGGTATTTTGATTTGTGGATCAGGAATAGGAGTTTCTATGGTCGCAAATAGGTTTAAAGGAATTCGAGCGGCCCTTTGTCGGACGCCCAAAGAAGCCGAGCTTTCTAAACAGCATAATAATGCGAATATTTTGTGTTTAGGAGCTAGAATTACCCCCCTGGAGGAATTAAAGAAAACCGTGGATTCGTTTTTAATTAGTAAATTTGAAGGTGGTCGACATAGTGAAAGATTGGCGCTTTTTGAGGATCTAGGTGAAAGAATTTAGTTTAAATCTAGTTGAAAAACTTTTTTATACCGCTATTTTTACTTTTGCATCTTTGGGTGTATTTAACTTTCTTCCGTCTTATTTCAGCCTAAAATATTACCCCCCAATTGCTAATTGGCTAACTTTTTTGGCCCTTTTTTTGGGATTCTTTTTCAATTTTTTTCGAGCTTTTATTTTAAAGCCTTTTAGAAACAATATGTTTTTCTATTTTCTTCTTTTTTTAAGTTTAATATTTTTTATTTTGGCTGGACAAAAAATATCTTGGGGAAGTGAAATAATGGGTGATTATGTAGAGCATATTTTACCCAAATCAATAATTATTGGATTAATTCTTTTATATTTTATTGTTATGCCAATTCTTTATAGAGTCTTGAAGAAGGGAAAATATTGGCTGGATTTTTGGGGTGTGCCGATTCCTAAATTGTTTCATTTAGCGCTCTTTATTTTAATGGGTGCTTTGGCCTCTAGGGCCGATTCACCACTAAGTGAAATTATTTTGGAATTTGGTTTTTCATGGATAGTCCTTCTTATGATTTGGCGGCCATATAACCGGAATATCTACAAAAGGACATCCTTAAAGCGTTAAAGAACTCCGAATACTTTTCTGAGTCTTAAAAAAAAGACCGCAAAAAGCGCTTCAAAAACAATACTCTTATCCATTTTCGATTGCCCATTTCTTCTTTCATAAAAAATAATCGGCACTTCTTTTATTTTTAGACCCTTAGACCAAATTTTGTAATTAACTTCAAGCTGAAAGGAATATCCATTGGAAATTATTTTATTAAAATTCAACGACTCTAAAGCCGTTTTTTTGAAACATTTAAATCCACCGGTGGTGTCCTTGATAGGAATACCGGTTAAAAATCTAGTATAAATTGAGGCACAATAGGAAAGTAATAGTCGTTTCATCGGCCAGTTTACGATGGAGATTCCATCGATATAGCGAGACCCGATAACTAGATCTGCGGTTTGAGCCGCTTCTAATAGCCTTGGAATATCCTCTGGACTATGGGAAAAATCACAATCCATTTCAAAAATATACTCAAATCCATTTTTTAGGGCCCAGTTAAATCCTGTTATATAGGCAGTACCTATTCCTAGTTTTTTTCCCCTTTCAATCAAATGTAGGGTTGGATAAATATGCTGCATTTTTTTAACAATATTGGCGGTTCCATCGGGAGAGCCGTCATCGATTATTAAGAGGGATAAATCTTTATATTGGCCAAGAAGAGCGGAAGCCATCTTCTCAATATTATCTGCCTCATTGTAGGTTGGAATAATTATGACGGATTTGTTGTAGGGTAGCATGGCATCCTCAAAGTAAAATTAATGCCTAGCTATTACAATTTTTACAATCCTTTATCAAATGATCTCGATAGGACTTGGCAATATCATTGAAATATTTTATTGCTTTTTGGCCCATTTCGCTTTCAATCAGCCAGGAAAACTTCTCTGCTAATGGAAATCTTTTGATGATCTGTGTCACAGCGTCATTTCCCTTGAAAACATTAAGATCTGAATCAATAAAATGAATTTCCTTTAAGCATTCGGTTTTGTTTAATTGGGGGAAAGAGTTAAAAATATTTTCATCGTAGACTGAAACCATCTGGATTGCTTCGGTTCCAGGAATTCTTTCTAAGGCTTCCTTAAATCTTTTGCAGAGAGCACAGTTTTCATCATATAAAAGAATTTCATTATTTTGCATTAGGATTTTCCCCTTCAATTTTTAAATATCTAGGGCCAGTAATCTGATATCTTTTGGAGATAAGTTGAAAAATGTTTCCTTCTGCTCTTTGCTCAATTTGTGCTCTAGCTTCAGCTTTTCGGGCAAATTCTAAAACATCCCCTGATTCGGAAGCTTTTCCCCTTTGGAGTTTTACTTCATCCGCTTGAGGCTGGACTGGTTTTCTTTGAGGTATGCCACCCTGTTGCTGTCCAAATGATAGGACTTTATTTTGATCGGATGTTTCTTCTGCAACTCTCATGCTACCTCCGATATCAGAGCCAACAACTTTTTTACCTGCTGCTTTATCGGCAGCTGTTGGTGGAGTGGCGGTTAAATGGGCCGCCAATTCTTTGGGAATTCCAAAGGTATCTTCTGCCATTTTGGCCAATGAAAGGGCATTTGGATTTATATCGCCGGTGGCAGGGTACTTTAAGGCAAATTGTTTTAGGAGGGAGTTCGTACGAACGGCATTTCGGCCAAAGCCTCCCGAACCAACCCTCCCACCTCTAAGTTCACCTCTAGTCATTGCACTAAAATCCTCTAAACCAGAGCTCGCAAACATTTCAGGAGTTATGTCAGTAGAAAATTTTATAAACTGTTGGTCGAAACAGGCGTTTTGCCCCTTACATTTACAGAACGGATCAAGTTGCATTTGTTGATCTACACAGGAAACTCTAAAAGAGTCTTCAGCAACCGAGTTTTCGTGAAGTTTTGGTTTACAATATTTGTCCGCACCAGCCTCATCAACAATAACAACTTTTTCCTTATATTCCTGCTTTTTACCGCTGAGGCCTAAAAAACTTCCTATTTGTCCCAAGGTCCCTTTTGGTTTATTTTCCTCTCTAACTTCTTTTAACCGTTTTTCGTTTTCCTCTGCTACTTTTTCTTGATCCTTTTTTAATGTCTTATAAGCATCACAGTAACAAATTTTTTCAGTGATAGGATTGCAATATCCTTTACCAGGCATTTTATCCGCAATCTTTTTTATGCGATCGTACATTTTCTTTTGTCTTATGGCATTGGTCGTGTGGAATGCTGTGAGGATTCCTGCCGCAGGAATTTTGACAAGTACGGAGGTTATCGCCACTCCACCAGCTGCCACCATTCCCGTATAACATGCAACCGTCGCACCATAACCAATCGCTTGAATAGTGGAGGTTTCGGACCTTACCTTATGGCTTTGGGCCGCTTTTAATAGTTCTTGTTTTTGAACAGTATCTCCTACGGCAGGGAGATTTTTCAAATTTTCCTGCTCCGATGTTTGTTTAAATTTAGCGACTAGATCAGATGCCATGGGAATTTTTGAACAGTAATCAGGTTTGTAATCACGGGCCATGGGGTCTGTTGCTCTTGCTGATGCCAAAGCCTTGTCTGACAGTTTTAATTCAGTCCCTCCAACTCCGGAAATCATAGTGTAGGCCTGGCCTACTAATTCAACCATTTTGTTTGGAATTCCCAAAAATTTTTCGTCTCCCTCTTCTCCCTTACATTCTGCTTCAAT
>JACCDG011002709.1_pt1 | contig 10248 bp, 8 predicted proteins | sample 7442471 | NCBI WGS metagenome assembly JACCDG01 (sample SAMN15323444, study PRJNA562643) | freshwater metagenome | isolation source: river surface water | place: USA:Blue River Watershed | collected 2017-08-17 | reverse complement strand
GCGTATTTGGAAACGGCGGTTGCAACCTGGGAATTCATCAGCTCGACAACCATATCGACCTTGGTTCTGTCTTTTTCAAACCAACGCTTGGCAATTGCCAAGCTGGTGTCGACGTCGTTTTTATGATCATCAAAGATCACTTCAACGCGTTTGCCGTTTACCTTGCCGCCAAAATCCTTGACTGCCATCTGCGCAGCATAAACTGCACCGCGCCCGCCTACGTCGGCATAAACGCCAGACATGTCTGTCAACACGCCGATCTTGACCACATCGTCCGACACCCCTGCTGCCTGCCCGAATGGCGCGATTGCCAACGCAATCAAAGAAGCCAGAAGTTTGACGGAATTATTCTTCATCTGTTGTCCCTCACATTGAGTGATTGCCCGGCACCGGGTAGTTTAGCTTGTTCTTATATTAGCAGCTGATAGCGCAACAAGCCAAATCGACAAAATACTCTATTCGCCTTCAAAAAAAAGGGAAGACCAACGTCTTCCCTTCTTTATACAACAAACTGCTTAAATTACAGCGCCTGAATGATGCCGGCTGCGCCCATGCCGGTACCGATACACATGGTAATCATACCGTATTTGCCAGCCATGCCTTTACGACGCATACCGTGCAGCAGGGTTGCGGTACGGATCGCGCCTGTTGCGCCCAGCGGGTGACCCAGTGCAATCGCGCCACCCAGCGGATTGATCAGGCTGGTATCCAGATCCAGATCACGGATTACTGCCAGCGCTTGCGCTGCAAACGCTTCGTTCAGTTCCATCCAGGCGATATCACTCTTCGACAGGCCGGCAATCTTCAGTGCAGCCGGAATGGCTTCTTTCGGGCCGATACCCATGATCGCCGGCGGAACACCCTTAACAGCGAAGGAAATGAACTTGCCCAGCGGAGTCAGGTTGAACTGTTTCAGGATTTTTTCCGAAACCAGAATCACTGCACCCGCGCCATCCGACATCTGCGAGCTGTTACCAGCAGTTACGCTGCCTTTGGCGTCGAATACGGTCTTCAGCTTGGCCAAGCCTTCCAGAGTGGTGTCTGGACGCGGGCCTTCGTCATTGGTCAGGGTTTTCTTTACGTATTCAACTTCGCCAGTAGCCAGATTAGGGATACGGTAGGTCACGTCCAGCGGAGTAATTTCATCCTTGAATTCGCCTGCAGCGATGGCTGCAGCAGCGCGACGATGCGATTCAACTGCAAACGCATCCTGATCTGCGCGGGACACATTCCACTGCTGAGCAACTTTCTCTGCAGTCAGACCCATGCCGTAGGCGATAGCGAAGTTTTCGTCTTTGGCAAACACTTCCGGATTGATGGAAACCTTGTTACCCATCATCGGCACCATCGACATCGATTCTGCACCAGCAGCGATAACAACATCGGCCTCACCGGTACGGATACGGTCTGCAGCCATTTGTACCGCATTGATACCCGACGAACAGTAACGATTGATGGTTACGCCACCCACGGTGTTAGGCAGGCCGGCCAGCAGCACGCCGATACGCGCCATGTTCAGGCCCTGCTCCGCTTCCGGGAAAGCACAACCGACAACACAGTCTTCGATCAGGTTAACGTCCAGTGCCGGCACCTGGGCCAGGGCCCCCTTGATAACGTGGGCCAGCATGTCATCCGGACGCACGTTGCGCATCATCCCGCGCGGCGCTTTACCGACCGGAGTACGGGTCGTCGCTACGATGTAAGCTTCTTGAACTTGCTTGGTCATTTAAACAATCTCCAAATTCAGTGTCTGTACAACAAACCTTGGTTTATTCCTCCGCCGCACAGCAGCGGAGGTTCACGTGAGCATCCGTTATTAGTTGCGGAGCGGTTTGTTGTTTTGCAGCATGTAGAAGATCCGTTCTTGCGATTTCGGGTTCTTCAGCAGGCTGATAAAGGCTTTGCGCTCCAGATCCAGCAACCACTGTTCATCAACCAGTGTGCCAGGCTCAACGTCACCACCAGTCATCACGTCAGCGATGGTTGCTGCGATGTGGTAATCGTGAGCAGAAATGAAGTTGCCTTCTTTCATGTTGGTCAGCTGACCGCGAATCGATGCTGCGCCTGCACGGCCGGCAACCGGAATCGCTTTCAGCTTCAACGGCGGACGGTAGCCCGCTTCAGCCATCGCGATAACCTGCGACTTGGCAACGTGCAGCAACTCGAACTCGTTGAATACGACCAGATCGGTATTGCGCAGGAAACCGATTTCCTGACCTTCCTGAGCCGAAGTCCCCACCTTGGCAGTTGCGATTGCCAGGAAATAGTCCTTCAGTGCAGCGAATACGTCGCCTTTGGACTCTTGAGCCGCACGAACTGCGAATTCTTTACAGCCACCGCCACCTGGCAGCAGGCCCACGCCCACTTCAACCAGACCGATATAGGTCTCCAGATGTGCGACGATCTTGTCGCAGTGCATCGCGAATTCGCAGCCACCGCCGAATACGTAGTTCTTGGTTGCGGCAACAGTCGGGATGTTGCTGTAACGCAGACGCATCGACGTCGCCTGGAATGCCTTGACCGACTCATCGATCACATCCCACTGGCCAGCCATGAACGACGGGCCCATTGCCATCAGATCAGCGCCAACCGAGAACGGATCTTCGGTTTGCCAGATGACCAGACCTTTGTAGCCTGCCTCAGCAATGTCGATTGCCTTGTTGACGGCTTCAATCACAGTCGGGCCAATTGCATGCATCTTCGACTTGAAGGAGATGATCAGAACACCATCACCTTGAGTCCAGACACGTGCGCCATCGTTCTCGTAAACGGTTTCGCCGTATACCGGAGCAGCTTCGCCGATCAGGCGAGCCGGGAACAGCTGACGCTGGTAAACCGGCAGAGTCGAGCGCGGCACCATGGCATTTTTAGCCGGGCTGAACGAACCTTCAGCGCTGTGCAGCGCATCACGCTCGAAGACCCAGGCCGGCAGTGCGGCGTTGGCGATGGTTTTACCTGCTTCGATGTCAGCCTTAACCCACTCGGCAACGGTCTTCAGACCCGCAGCCTGCCAGGTTTCAAACGGACCTTCGCTCCAGCCGAAACCCCAGCGAATGGCCAGGTCAACGTCACGCGCATTGTCAGCGATGTCAGCCAGATGAACGGCGATGTAGTGGAACACGTCACAGAAAGTTGCCCACAGGAATTGAGCCTGCGGATGGCTCGACTCACGCAGTGCTTTCAGCTTGGCGGCAACATCCTTGTTCTTGAGGATTTCCTTGACGCTGTCGTCACCTTTTACGCCGGTTTCAACGTAAGTGCCGGCCTTCGGATCCAGAACCAGTTTTGTCTTGCCATCACGCTTGTAGATACCAGCCTTGGTTTTCTGACCCAGCGCACCCGCTTCGATCAGTTTAGTCAACCATTCCGGGGATTTGAACAGTGGATGCCACGGGTCATTCGGCAGGGTGTCCTGCATGGTTTTAACCACGTGAGCAAAAGTATCCAGGCCCACCACGTCAGCAGTGCGGAAGGTGGCCGATTTCGGGCGACCCAGCCGCGGACCAGTCAGATCGTCAACCACGTCAAAGCGGATGCCGAATTTGTCTGCGTTGTGGATGCAAGCCAGCATCGAGAATACGCCGATGCGGTTAGCAACGAAGTTCGGGGTATCTTTGGCGCGTACCACACCTTTACCCAACGTGGTCACCAGGAATTCTTCCAGATGATCCAGCATGACCGCTTCGGAAGTCGCACACGGGATGATTTCAACCAAGTGCATGTAACGCGGAGGGTTGAAGAAATGGATACCGCAGAAACGGCTGCGCATCGACTCCGGACAACCTTCAGCCAGCGTGTTGATCGACAGGCCGGAGGTGTTGGTTGCGAAAATTGCATTAGTACCCAGGAACGGGGCAACTTTCTTGAACAGATCCAGTTTCCAGTCCATGCGTTCCGCGATCGCTTCAATCACGATATCGCATTCGCGCAACAGTTCCAGGTTCTGATCGTAGTTAGCCGCTGTAATGAAATCGGCTTTCTCTTTGCGACCAACCGGGGACGGCTTCAGTTTTTTCAGGTTGTCGATCGCTTTGAGGACGATACCATTCGGGTTGCCTTCTTTCGCCGGCAGATCGAACAATACTACCTCAACATTGGCGTTGGCCAAATGTGCGGCAATCTGTGCACCCATCACACCGGCACCCAGAACGGCCACCTTGCGAACCACAAATTTCGGAGTCTGAGACATAGCTTCCTCAAGGGGTTAATTAAAACAACGTGAAGCGTGCCCGAAGCACAACCTCATGTACCAGCGGACGTGCGTCCTAACTTTTTCAAATTAAACAAATTCATTGCCTTGAAGCACAAGGCACTAGCAGCTGAATTCAATGGTGCAGCATATCACAGCAGCAGATCGCGGCGTTGTATGGCAAAAGCCGTTAACAACCACAATCCAGAGGCATTTCGCGAGCCTTGCCATCCTTGCCGACAGCGACATAAGTCAACATCGCTTCGGTGACTTTGACACACTGCAACAGATCAGGGTGTCGCTGTGCGAATACTTCGACCTTCACCGTGACAGAGGTCTTGCCAACACGCAAACGCTCGGCGTAATAACTGACCAGATCACCCACATAAACCGGTTGATGAAACTGGAAGGCATTCACCGCCACGGTATTGACCGCCCCCTGGGCACAACGTTGCGCCTCGATACTACCGGCCAGGTCACATTGCATCATCATCCAGCCACCATAAATTGCACCATCTGCATTGGTATCCGCAGGCATCGGCATGATACGCATAATGGGCTGGCGATCATCCGGCAGCGAATTAATATCCAGTTCAGTCATCTCGGAACTCTTGCAGCCAAACAGCTGCGCTTGCCTAAACCAGAGCATTCTAGCCTGCTTTGCACACAGGCAAAACAGGGAGAAGCCCTATCACTCATGCGACTCATCACCGGCATCAAGCAGGACGGTTTGGGGCGGTCAATCCCGCAACCACAAACGGAACCAAATGCTTGACGATCTCCTGGGGATCGCGGGCGCCCGGAACATTGTTCTGTGACAGCAAACGGGCGACATCATTACCGGCAAAAGCATAAAAAATTGTGCCCATCGCGAACTGCAAGCGCCACGAAACCTCATGCGACCCGAGATGCGGCAAGGCTTTGACCAGAGCAGCACGGTAGGCTTCCAGCACATCTGAATACAAACGCGGCAACATGTCGCGCAAAGAGTCGTGTGGCTCGGCAAACACCCTGGACATCAGGCGGATAAAAATAATCCCGCCACGGGCAGGATCTTTGGCCAAGCGGATCGCGGGGCGCAAGTACGCCGCGACGATGCTGTCTACCGAGAGGCCATGCGGTGCGTCAATCAAAGCCTGACGCAACTCTTCAATGCACTCCTGATTATAAGGTGCCAGCCGACGGGAAATGACCCCCTGAAACAGCACCTCTTTCGAGCCAAAGTGATAATTTACGGCAGCAAGGTTAACCGCAGCCCGCTGCGTAATCATGCGCAGCGAAGTCGCCTCGAAACCGTGCTCGACGAACAGAACCTCTGCAGCATCCAGAATGCGCGTTGCAGTGTCCTTGCCATTATCTGTAAACGACATGTTTTCTGAGTTGGCCCACAAATCAAACGATTGTTTGAAACATACGTTTGGCGCCAATAATTGTCAACAGCTTTTCATGATGCGACGCAACATCAGGCAAAAGCCATTAAAGTCATTCAAGTACCGCGCTCAACTGAAAACACGCCTTATAATCGATGCTCGGCTTGAAAAAGGATGGGCGCATGCGGGTGGCAGTACTTGGGGCGGGGGTCGTTGGCGTAACCAGCGCCTGGTTTTTATCGCGTGCCGGATATCAAGTCAGCGTTATCGAGCGGCAACCCGCCAGCGCCATGGAAACCAGTTTTGCCAACGGAGGGCAAATTTCTGTCAGCCAGGCAGAACCATGGGCCAACCCGGACGCACTGCACAAGATCATCAAATGGCTTGGACGGGAAGATGCGCCACTGCTGTTCCGCCTTCAGAGAGACCCACAACAGTGGTTATGGGGCTTACGTTTTTTGCGCGAATGCACTCATGCTCGCCATACACGCAATCTGCGTCACCTGGTAAACCTCGGGCTGTTCAGCCGCGCCATGTTGCAAGACTTGCGACAACAACTGGATTTGCAATATCAACAGCAGCAGCAAGGTATTCTGCAACTACACAGTGATCCGCGCGAGTACCAAAACGCCTGCAAGGCAGCAGCAATCATGGCAGAGCAAGGATGCCAGCGGATTGAGTTAAGTCTGCAACAGGCGACCCAAATTGAGCCCGCACTGGCACACAGCGTACTGCCTTTGTGTGGCGCTATCTACAGCCCGGATGATGAATCCGGTGACGCACACCAATTTACGCAAGCGCTGACCGGATATGCACAGCGGGCCGGAGTCTCATTTCTGTTCGGTCAGCACATCAAGCGCATTAACTACAGTCACAACGCAATCAGTCATATTGAGATCGAAGACGAACAGGGGCAAATGCAGATAATCAAAGCGGACGCCTATGTCATGGCTGCCGGCAGCTACAGCCCATTACTGCTGAGAACAATCGGCATTCACTTGCCAATATATCCGGCAAAAGGATATTCCTTGACCATCCCATTAAGGGATGAAGATATTGCGCCACTCATCAGCATCACCGATGAAAGCCACAAACTGGTTTTCTCGCGACTGGGAGATCGATTGCGCGTGGCCGGCACCGCCGAGCTTGCCGGCTATAACACCGAGATCAACACGCAACGCTGCGCAGCAATTCATGCACGCTGTCGCAGCCTGTTTCCGCGACTTATCGGCCAGGCAGCTCCACAAGCATGGGCGGGCCTGAGACCGGCAACACCGAACAACATGCCCTTTATCGGCCGTAGCCGTTATCGCAACCTTTACCTGAATACAGGGCACGGAACACTTGGCTGGACCCAAAGCTGCGGCTCGGCGGCAGCATTGGCACAGATAATGACGGGTAAAACACCAGAAATCGATTTTCCATTTCTTTGTGCGGCTGACTGACACTTCGCTGCGGGATTGTCACAAATGATCCAGCCTGTCGATCACATTACAGTTAACAAACAAGGAGGCATCCTCAAACTGCACAACGCTCCGTCGCAACAGTTGCTGCCAGGCACGCAGAGAACGCTGCCCGTCTCCCCAGGTGCGGCATAAAGCCTGCAAGGCAGTCTGGGTGCGGCATACGGCGATACTGTGGTGAATGCGCTCGGCATCGGCAGCAATGCACACATCCACATCCGACTGCAACAGACACTGGAGCAAACGCGGCAATACAACGCCCCCCAAGCGAGGCACATCACAGGGAACGAGCACAACATACTCGTCTGTCACATATGGCATGGTTGCCATCAGGCCGGCCAGCGGCCCATCAAAACCAGCCCGTCCGTCAGCAACAACCTTATGCCCATACCGCTGGTAGATTTCCAGGTTGCGATTGGCACTGATCAGGATATTCGCGCAAACACCACCGAGCGCATCCAGCATCAACTCAACCATTGGCCGTCCGGCAAACAGCTGCAGCCCCTTGTCGAGCCCCCCCATGCGCCGCCCCTCTCCACCGGCCAACAGAATACCCGTTACGGACTCAGTCACAACGGAATGACCTGCTGTACATCTTTTATGTAGAGACGAAAGCGCTCACGACGGTCACCTGGCCGCCCCCCACTCCAGATTTTGCGCCAATTACCGTCAGGTGCAATTTCATCTCCCCCTCCTTGAACCAGCAGATAGGAGCACTGGGCATCTGCATTTTTGTGCAAGCGCAGCGGTGCATGATAAGCAAACAAGGCCAGTTGCTGAATTGCCACCCCGGATGAGGCAACACAGTCATACTGCTCGGGCAGGGCAGCCTGCAACTGCAGCGCGGTGCTTCGATACGCGCGAACCCAGTCAATACCGGGCAACCACAACAACATCAGCAATGCCCAACCCAGCGTAACACCCGCGGCCCAACTGGTCACCGCCTGACGACCACGCTGGCGCCTGCGGCTCACAGCCCAGATCCATGCCATGGTAAGCAACATTGCCAGCAGCACTGCCACAGACTGCAATTCAGCCTCAAACCCGGGAGCAACTTTGTCACCCCGGGCTGCCAATCGCGCCGGAATACCAAACACTGCGGCACTCCAGGCTATCCAAATGTATATTGCCAACGAACCGAACGCCATAATGCCAAACCAGTTCAGCGCAGCAGCTGCGCCACGCCGCAAACGATCCACTCCGGCGCCCGCAAGAAACGCGAAAGGAATCAGCAAAGGCAGTGCATACCCTTCACGAGGCAGCGGCGAAAACATCATGGCCGGCAGCATCAAACCCAGCACCAGCAGGGGAAACTGAATGTGTGGCTTGGCATACCCCAGCAAACGCGCGTCCCACAAAGTCCATGCAGCCAAAGGCAATGCTGGCCAGGCAAACCAAGGCAGAATACTCAGGTAATACCAGATTTCGCGCAGCAGCCCAAATTCCCCATAGCCCTGAAAGCGCACTGTTGCGCCCTGCAGCCACCACTGAACAAACAACTCCGGAGACGATTTCCATAACCAGAGCGGCCACAGCACCAGCCATGGCAGGGCAAGCAGGCCACCAAGCACGAGCGTCATCAGGTATTCCCGGGTACGCCAGTAACGAAAAAACACAGGCAACAATATGGCAACCAATGCCAGCATCGTCGGCTCGAACAATGAGGCGCTCGAGCCTGCCAAGCCAATACCAACGCCCAATGCAAGGCCCGCGATGCCAGGCAGGCGCAACGCCAGCACCATACCGTAAAAAGCCAAGGCAAAGCCGCACAGGGTAGCAACTTCGCTGCTCAGTGCATGGCCACGAACAACCAGTCCGAAACAACCGATCAGCACAATCACAACGACACGACCCAAACGCCGCCCCAGCAACTCGCGCGCGGCACCACCACAAAACGTAAGAGTCAGCGCAACAAACATGCCGGTAGCCAAGCGAGCGGCGTCATGCACGGCAAGCCAATGTGGCGCCAGCACCTTGGCAAACAATGCAGCAACCTGGTAATAGAAAGGCGAACGATCCAGCATCGGCTCACCCAGCAAGGTTGGCATCAGCCAATTGCCGCTCTTCAACATCGCGTCAATTATGGCGATGGCTGAGGGTTCATCCGGCTTCCAGGGATTGTGGCCAATCAAACCCGGCAACACCCAGATCACGCACAACAAAAACAACAACCATGGGCGCTCGGTGGATTTAACCGGCTGAATCTCGGAGGGCGGCGTATAGGTGAGCATGCAAGCGGGTTCGCAAAAGAAAGGTCTACAGAATTATAAAGCGCAGCAAAAACAAAAGGCAGCCGAAGCTGCCTTTTGTCACCAAATGCGTCAGCTTATTTGCTGAGCATCGAATATTTCTGGCGGAATTTATCAATACGGCCAGCGGTGTCGAGAATCTTTTGTTTGCCGGTGTAGAACGGATGGCAAGCAGCGCAAACCTCAACATGCAGATTCTTGTTCATGGTCGAACCAGTCTGGAACGTGTTACCGCAGGAGCAGGTAACAGTGATTTCCTGGTAATCCGGGTGAATACCTTGTTTCATAATTTCCTCAACTATCGGGCCTAGGGGTTTTGCCTAGACTGCGTTTAAAACGTGCGATTATCACCAACTATGCAGGCTTTGGCAAGCCTTGGCTCAGATTGCGACAGCACATTCAATTGATCAACCGCGACGCATCGAATCAAAGAAGGCAGCGTTATTCTTGGTACCCTTGATCTTGTCGAGCAGGAATTCCATCGCCTCCAGATCATCCATCGGATACAGCAGCTTGCGCAAAATCCAGATTTTCTGCAGAAGCTCGGGCTGAATCAGCAACTCTTCGCGGCGCGTACCGGAACGATTAACGTTAATTGCCGGATACAGGCGCTTCTCTGCCATACGGCGATCCAGATGGATCTCCATATTGCCGGTACCCTTGAACTCTTCGTAAATCACATCATCCATACGCGAACCGGTGTCGATCAACGCTGTGGCGATAATGGTCAGCGAACCGCCCTCTTCGATGTTGCGGGCAGCACCGAAGAAACGCTTCGGCCGCTGCAGCGCATTAGCGTCCACACCACCGGTCAGCACCTTGCCCGAAGCCGGTACCACGGTATTGTAGGCGCGAGCGAGACGAGTAATTGAGTCGAGCAAAATCACCACATCCTTTTTGTGCTCAACCAGACGCTTCGCCTTCTCGATTACCATTTCGGCAACCTGAACATGGCGCGCAGCCGGCTCGTCGAAAGT
>JACCDG011907542.1_pt1 | contig 10249 bp, 9 predicted proteins | sample 7442471 | NCBI WGS metagenome assembly JACCDG01 (sample SAMN15323444, study PRJNA562643) | freshwater metagenome | isolation source: river surface water | place: USA:Blue River Watershed | collected 2017-08-17 | reverse complement strand
GTCTGTGTGCGTCGCTGGGCATGACCCATTGACCGTCGATGTAGTTGTGCGCGATGCGGGTGTCTGGGGACGTTTTCATGGTGATGGCCGGTCTTGAACAGAACAAAGCAGGCCCAAGTCTGGGACGCCCATGCCAATTGCTTAGCATATTAAGTAAATCAGACTTGCATGTTAGCCACTGTGACGCAATCGACCATTGGGTCAAACCCTGCGTACTTATCATTAACAAGCCCACAAGTGGCGCGGCCACATCTCCTAGACGTCCCACCTGAACTGCGCCTGTTCAGGGGCGGTGAGCGGCCTAAAAAACAGCGACCCGCGAGGTCAGAAACCACAGACTTTCATGAAAAAAGGCCCCTCTCAGGGCATGGTGCACCGAAACTCAGGCCGCCAGCAAATAGCCCTCTGAAGCCGATGCGTCCAAAGTGCGGCCCTGAATCAAACCAGGTGCTGCTTGCTTGAATGCAGCCACCACCCGACCTTCTCCCAAGGAAAAGATGTCGTCTTGCAGGAGCCTGGAAAAGAACAGATCGGCAGACAACTGCGGGGCGTGTAAATGGCAATAGTCGGCCACCAGGGTCCGATAAAAACCCACAAATTCACGCATCAAGGCACTGGTTTTCTCCGCATCGACCAGTTGCAACTGCTCGGGCACAGACAACAGTTTCAGCGGGTTTTCGTTGTACAAACCAAACCGGGTCCAGCCAAATTTGGGGTAAGCGGTTTGCGCACGCCAGTCGGCGTAGTGCGGCTTGAAATAAGTCTGCATACATTGGTCTGTGGCCACCAAAGCAAACAAACACAAGACAAACATGGGGCGCAACTCGACGTCGATGTTGTCGAGGTCATCTGGGGCGCGTGACCAATTTTTGCCACCGAACTGGACCAGGTCTTTGTCGTTCAGGATGTCTTTGAGAACTTGCGGCACGTCCACAAAATTCAGCTTGCCAATGTCGCGTTGAAAACCGTGATTGAAATACTTGACGATGCTCATTTTTTGCCTTTCGATACAAAAAAATGAATTCAGCAATTGACCACTTGAAAAAGCCAAAGGAGTGACAAGAATTCAATCGGGTCCCTCAAAAATCCGAATGATTAACTTTCAACGTGTTTGGCATTTTCATTTTTATGATATCTTAATAATTAATTTATAAATAAAAAAGATCATCGAAAAGTTATTACATCTTGTTTCAAATTACCAGGCCTGTTGATCCCACCACGCCACAGACTTGGCGTTGCAGCCTGTTCACCCGCACCCGCACTCACCGTGCGGACGGTCGAAATCAGGTCCCCGATGTGGCTCAGGAGCCCGGACGCTCCATCTGACAGGTGCTGGGCAAACGGGCCTGTTCGGCCGTGATCTGTCGCACCACCTTGAAGCCGTAGCCAGAGCCTTCCACGTCGAACGGCACGCCTGGCGTGCCCTGGCGGGCCATCACGCCCACCACCAAGGGCTGCTGAAACTGATGGTCTTGTGCCCGCATGCTGCCGGTTTGTCCGGCCAAGTTGACCCGGGCTTTTTCAAGTTGCAAGGCCACCGCCACCGGATCGGTGCCCCCGGCTTTGGCCACCGCCTGCGCCAGAGCCTCGATCATGAGTTGCATGCGCACATGCACATAATCTTCGGATGGCTTGGGAAAGCGCTGGCGAAATGACTTGTAAAACTCTGCACTGGCCTGCCCCGGCACATTGGGCAGCCAGTCGGCCACCGCGATCACGCGGCCCACACCGGCCTCGCCAATGGCCGCTGGCGCACCCAAGGCATTGCCATAAAAAGTGTAGAACTTGCCTTCGTAACCGGCCTCGCGAGCGGCCTTGACCAAAAGCGTCAGATCATTGCCCCAGTTGCCCGTGATCACCGCCTGCGCACCACTGGCCTTGATCTTGGCCGCATAGGGCAAAAAATCTTTCACGCGGCCCATGGGGTGCAGCTCATCGCCCACGATCTGAACATCCGGGCGCAACACCCCCAATTGACGCCTGGCCTCGCGCAACACGGCCTGGCCAAAGCTGTAGTCCTGGCCAATCAAATAGGCCGATTTCACGCTGGGGTCTTCGCGCAAGACCTGCATGAGCGCTGCCATGCGCATGTCGGCATGGGCATCAAAACGGAAATGCCAGAAACTGCATTTTTCGTTGGTCAAGGCCGGGTCGACCGCCGAGTAATTGAGAAACAGCACCCGGCGGTTGGGTTCGCGCTCGTTGTGCTTGTTGATGGCGTCGATCAGCGCTGCCGCATTGGCCGAAGAATTGCCTTGCAACACGACCTGGGCGCCATCGTCAATGGCCGATTTGAGCGCCGACAAAGCCTCTTCGCTTTGGCCTTTGCTGTCATGGCGAGTCAACACCATGGCTCGCAGGCCTTGAGCAGTTGGGACGCCACCGCGGGCATTGACGCGCTCGACCGCCCAGGCGATGTTGCGTACCACGGCTTCACCCGTGTTGGCAAAGGGGCCACTCAGGCCTTCGATCAAGGCCAGGCGAATGGGTGCGGGGGATTGGGCATGGGCCACAACAGAACACAGGGCGGCGGCACAGGCCAGCAGCGTGCGACGCGAGAAGATGGGCAGTGATGGCATGGCAAAAAACGCAGGACCGTGAACCGGCCCACACAAGCAAAGGGGCGGAGTTTAACCAGTCAAGGCACACACCCTCGGGTTAACCCGCATTGGAGCGGGGCTTGTGCAGGTCGTGTTCCGAAGCGTCAAGCCCCGGCCAGCTCGTGCAACGGCCAGCGCGGTTTGACGTCGAAGCTGTAACGCGCCTCGGCGGTTTGTGCCCCGGATTGCAAACGCATGGCCGCCGCCATGGCGATCATGGCGCCGTTGTCGGTGCACAAGTGCAGCTCGGGGTAATGCACCCGCACACTTTGGCGCTTGCAAGCCGCATTGAGCTGCTCGCGCAAATGCCGGTTAGCGCCAACACCGCCCGCCACCACCAAGCGCTTCAGGCCGGTTTCGCGCAAGGCCGTGAGCGATTTTTTCAACAAAACTTCGACAATGGCGGCCTCGGTAGACGCCGCCAAATCGGCTTTTCGGACTTCCAAGTCACCACCCAGCTTTTTGGCCTGGGTCATCACCGCGGTTTTCAGGCCTGCGAACGAAAAATCTAGATTGCCGCTGTGCAGCAAGGGGCGCGGCAGCTTGAAAGCCGCAGGGTCACCCTGCTCGGCCAATTTCGAGAGCGCCGGGCCACCGGGATAGCCCAAGCCCATCAGCTTGGCTGACTTGTCAAAAGCCTCACCTGCGGCGTCGTCAATGGTTTCGCCTAGCAATTCGTAGCGGCCAACGCCGTCCACGCGCATGAGCTGCGTATGGCCACCAGACACCAACAAGGCCACGAATGGAAACTCGGGCGGGTCTTCACTCAAAAACGGTGACAGCAAATGGCCCTCTAAGTGATGCACACCCAAGACGGGCTTGTTCAAGGCGGCACCTAAAGCGCAGGCCACGCCCGCCCCCACCAGCAACGCACCCGCCAAGCCAGGGCCACGGGTGTAAGCCACCACATCCACATCTTGCAACGTACGTTGGGCCTCGGCCATGACCTCGCGTGCCAGCGGAATCACGCGGCGAATGTGGTCTCGGCTGGCTAGTTCAGGTACCACGCCGCCATAGGCCACATGCATGGCCACTTGGCTGTAAAGGGCGTGCGACAACAGTGTGGGCAAAGCCTGCCCGTCGGAACGGACCAGCGCCACACCTGTTTCGTCGCAAGAGGATTCGATACCGAGGATCAACATAGGCCGTGAGTTTATGCGGTCAGCGCTGCACCGTGCCCCGCATCACCTCACCGAGCCATCGCCTGCGCCTCTCCCTGTGCAGAAGACAACTCAGACTCCAGCACGTGGCGACGCTCGTTTGCCCCAGGCACCAAGGTGGGCATCATGATCAAAGGCCCCGTAGCCGAACGCCCCAGCGCTGTTCGCATGTCAATCGGTGCGGCAAAGGCAACGGCAAAAGCAGCCACGGCCAGCTGAACATAAGCAAAGCCTCGCCCGCGGTACAAACCCAAGCCCGCCTGCCCGAATCGATGCTCTTTCGTGGCGGCGCTTCTGCGATTGGTACGCGCAGCCGACGGGTCTTTTTGCGGCAAAGGTGGCGCGGCTTTGGCTACCGAACCTGCAGGGACCACAGCAGCGTCTTGAGACGCTAACGCCGGCGCTCCCGCAGCCTCGGACTCGGGCACAGACAGGACTGCAGATGATGTGTCCACCAACGCCCCCCCAAGCCCCATCCTGGCGAACGACTCATCCACCAATTGGCGATTGAGATCTGACGCATCATGTTCGATTGGCACAAATGCATCCGTGAACTTCTGAGTCCGCCCGATCTGTAAAAACTGGGAATGGGCCACTTCAAAGCGGTCAAGCCTGTGATTGACCTCCTCCGCCACCACTTGAATGTTTTGCGCACGAACTTCAGGCGAAATGGCTTCTCGGTGCGTGCCATCCGCATCAACATCTATCGCTTGCAGATTGACGCCAGTGCCATCACTGCCAATCAACTGGTGGTTTGCGATGGAGACTGCACCGTCGATGGTTTGTCGATTGGCTTCAGATGCGGACGCCTCTACTTTTTGTAAATTGTCAGCGGGGTCACTCTCCCCCGCGCGTTGACGGTTCGCTGCACTGTCCCCGTCACCGATTTTTTGCAGATTCAAACCGTCCGTCGCGTTCTGCCCGACTTTGACCACATTGCCTTGGTTTTCAAAATCATCGGCGACGCTTTGGATGTTGTCATCCATGGTGCGCGCGATGAACTGGCTCATCTCTGTATTGGCTGCCGAGCCAACCCACACACCCTGGTTGGCCGCCTCTGCCAATTCATTTTTGAATAAGACGCCATCCGCATCATCCACACCAGTGACGCGTTCATGGGTGACACGATTCTTGAATGCGCTGGTGTCAAAGGGTTTGAAATTCTTAGTTTCCAGAACTTGCAAATAGCGTGCAAACGTTTTTTCTGTATAACCAAATGCGGTCAGCATATTCAAGAAGAGCTTGTCTTCCAAATTCGCGACCTCACCATCCGAAAGCATCGAGTCGCAAACGTTGGTCAGAATATAAATTTTTTGCTCAGGCTTCAACATAGCCGCAGCTTCGTCCAAGAACTCCTTCAACTTCACGGAACGCACGTATTTGAGGGCCACGTTTTGCAAGTCATCGAACTCACCAATGGCCGCCTCTAATTGCCCTACCTCTTGAGCCCCAATCGAGCCATCGGAGGTCAGCATATAAAGCAGCGCAATCGCCAAAGCGAAGTGAGGTGTCATTGGCTGCCGATCGTCCTTCACCCCAGCGTATCGACCTAAAACCGATTTGTCGTTTTTGAGTTCTAGTATTTTGAAATACGACTCAAACTGCGACTCGTGTACACCAAAGGCCTTGGTCATCTGCGCAAAGAGCGCCAGCTCAGCGCGGTCCGCGTGTCCATCAGCCAGCAATGCGTCGCAGACGTTGGTCAGGATGCACCACTTGTCTTTGACGCTCAACATTTCAGAGGCGGTGGCAAAAAACTGCTCGACAGGAACGGACTGCACATAGCGCAAGGCATAGCTGAGTACCGCCTTGTCTCCGCCAAGCACCGCCTGAAGCTGGCTGCTCTCTTGCGCCTCCAGCTCCCCATCAGAAGCCATCATGTAGAGCAAGCCGCATGCGAGTGCCAGGTAAGGCGTCAAAAAAATCTGCTCGCCACCGTCAAGCGCAGCCACCTCAGCATCACTTTTGAGCGTTTCTAAAAGATCGGGTTTGAGGTTTGCGACGGCCATACGTCACAGTAATCACCCTGGTAAATTTCTGGGTGACAACTCCGTCATAGGCCCGCCAGATGACGCCTTGGTCATCAAACTAGCGCCGGCGTGATGCGCTATAAAGGAGCAGACAAAGTCGCTACGACCGTTTGCTTATCAGTTGCCGTCAAGGACAAGGTGGCTTTGTGCAGCTTGGCAATTTCTAAGCAAATACTCAAACCCAAGCCCAAGCCATCAATTTGACGCGTATGAGACGCATCACCTCGGTAGAAGCGATCAAACGCCCGATCACTGAGATCATCGGGAATCCCTGCAGCGGGGTTCTCAACCATCAGCTGAAAACGCCCTTGTGACTGCGTCAGGCTGAAATGAACCCATCCAGGCACTCGGTTGTAGTTCACGGCATTGGCGTACAAGTTTTGCACCAACTGGCGTATCAAGGTTTTGTCGCAACGCCAAATCACACCCGGCGTAATAGCACCTGTGATTTTCAAACTTGATTGAAACGAATGCGCATCCTTGATCAACTGTTCGAGCAACTCACTCAAATTCACATCGGTCAAGTCTTGCTTCAAGCTGTTGGCATCTGCACGCGAAAGCAGCAAGAGTTTTTCGGTAATTTCAATCAAGCGCTCGACTTCATCGCTCATGCTTCGCATGCGAATTTGGGCATCTGAACCCATGGGCAAATCGTGAATCAAACGCTCCACATTGCCTCTCAAAATGGTGAGGGGCGTGCGCAACTCGTGCGAGGCATCAGCCGCAAACCGACGCGCTTTGGTGAAGCTGTCATTCAAACGAATTCGTAAGTCATCAAACACTTGCACCAATTTTTCAAACTCTTTGAAAGGTGCCTGCAAAGCGATTGACTGGTCAAGGGTGCTCGCCGTCAGCTTTGACATGTTGTTTTGAATCAAGGTGATCGGACGCATCATCACACGGGTCAAGTAAAGCGTGAGCAACAAGAGCATGCCCAGCATCGCGGGCAAAACGTAGATGGTATTGCGATCGCGCAGCGCCCACACGCGCTGCATCAGCGCATCAATTTGATTCCCCTCCAACCAAACCTCAGGTCCTTGCACCCGATTCTTAAATCGAACGGCATACCAATCCTGCCCCCCCACCCAACCATGGGACAGCACCAAATCGCCATGACTCGACACGGCCGTACTTTGCCAAAAATCATCATTTGCCAACAGCGATTGACACGCAGGCATGACACCTGACTTGGCGGCACTTTTAGCTCTGTCACACAAGACATAAAAGTCTGAAGCATTGCTAAACAAGCTACCCTTTTCAATCGCCTTGAAACAGTTCACAAACGCACCATGGTTTTCAAAATGGTCTGCGCAAGTGGTCAATGCAACGCCCATTTCTTGATGGATGCGCGTCTGCAACTGGTCGGTTAAAAAATACTGCGCAATGACACGGTTTGCCCAGATCACCACGACGGTGATCAAAACTACGTGCAGGAACAAACGCGCCTTGAATGATCTTTTCATGCCTTATGCCTCGACCCGCAATCGGTAACCCACGCCACGCACAGACTCAATCGGAGACGTATGCCCACCGCTGCCTCGCTCAAGCTTTCGCTTGATGCGGCGCACGCACACATCGACCACATTGGTTTCTGGGTCAAAGTTGATTTCCCAGACATGTTTGAGAATTTGTTGTCGCGAAAAAATATGCCCCGGTGAGCGCATCAAAAACGCCAGCAAACTGAACTCACGCTGGCTCAGCACTGCGGTCACGCCAAACCATTGCACCTTGTGGCTGACCACATCCAGCGTCAAATGGCTGACTGAAATTTGCTGCACTTGCTCGGGCATCTTGCGCTGCATCACTGCCTTGATACGCGCCACCAGCTCCTCAACGAAGAACGGCTTGGGCAAGTAATCATCGGCGCCCATCTCAAACCCCATCAAACGGTCCGGCAAATCGACCTTGGCGCTCAAAATAATCACAGGCGTTGCGTGCCCCGCTTCTCTCACTTGATGAAGCACATCAAAACCGTTGAGCTTGGGCAACATCACATCCAAGATCACTAAATCATGTGCGCCGGCAAGCACAGCCGCCAAGCCTCGCTCACCATCATCCATGTGCGTCACCTCATAGCCAGCAGCTGACAAACCTTTGATAACGAACTCGGCAATCTTCGCCTCGTCTTCAATCAGCAAAACTTTCAAATCAACCATCCTTTGTTTTTGTATTGATTTCATTTTGAATGGATAAGTTCAATTTCAAAGAAAGCCCCAAATGACATCTCCGTCATCAATTGGGGGATGACCGGCATGTCACTAATCTAACGCGTCCGTGGGCCGATAGTTCAGGTGTAAACGCTGAAAAAGAACCGCCTATGTCACACCTGTCACTGCTCCCAACCGCACTGGCGCATCTGGATGACGCCGTGATCAACGGCCCACCATCGCTTCCAAGCGCGGCCCCAACTGTGCAGCCGCCCGCCACTGCCGTTCGCTCGCCCAGCACGGTCGCGCTGTCGTTTGCCTTTGACAGCGTACATAAAACACTCAATGTCGTCGTGACCGACGAACGCTCTGGCGAAGTTTTGCGAAAAATCGAATACAACCAAATTCCGCATGATGTGCACCGCCCAGACAAACTCAGCGGGCTCTTGCTCAACCAGTTCGCTTGACCCGCGCGAGGTCGCCCCACATGAATTGACCATATAGCCATAAGTTATCAAGCCTGCGAGACAATCGCAGCATGAGTATCAGTCACTACATCAAAGACATCGGACGCGGCAGAGATGGTGCTCGCGCGCTTGACCGAGCACAAGCCACAGATTTGATGGGCCAAATCCTCGACGGCAACGTGAGCGATTTAGAGCTGGGCGCCTTCTGCATCGCCATGCGCATCAAAGGTGAAACAGCTGAAGAAATGGCTGGTTTTTTAGATGCCACACATGCCCGCTTGCAGCACATCAGCGCATCCAGCCCTGTCGTGGTGCTGCCCAGCTACAACGGCGCACGCAAGCTGCCAGTGCTGACGGCCTTGCTGGCACACCTGTTGGCACGTGAGGGCTTGGCCGTCGTCATGCACGGCACAGCCACAGAATCCAGCCGCATCACCAGCCAAGAGGTGTTGAGTGCCATGGGCGTGACCGCCTTAGACCAAGCGTGCGCGGTGCAAGCTGGCGAAGTGGTGTTCGCCCCCACCGAGGTACTTTGCCCGGGGTTGAAGCGCTTGCTGGATGTACGCCGCGTGGTGGGCCTGCGCAACCCAGCACACAGCTTAGTAAAGCTGATGAACCCCACCACAGAAGCGAACGCCTTGCTGGTCAGCAGCTACACCCACCCTGAATACGCCATCTCCATGGCCGCCACGTTTGAACTCACCGGCGCACGCGCCCTGCTGCTGCGCGGCACCGAGGGCGAAGTGGTGGCCGATGCACGCCGCACCCCGCAAATGGCCGCGTTTGTGCGCGGCACGCGCACACCTTTGGTCGAGGCACAAGCAGGTTCGCTCATCAAACTGCCAGAGCTGCCCACCGACATCGACGCCGCCAGCACCGCGCGCTACACACAGGCTGTGCTCAAAGGCGAATTGCCCGTGCCCGCGCCATTGGCTGCGCAAGTTCAAGCGGTGCTGAAAGCCTTGAGCCTTTGACCATGACACACACACATCAACCCCAGGTGACTTTGGTCGGTGCAGGACCGGGCGACCCTGAGCTGCTGACGCTCAAAGCCGTCAAGGCCATTGCCTCGGCCACCGTGTTGTTGGTAGACGATTTGGTCAGCGACGCCATCACCGCACATGCCTCGACAACCGCACGCATCATTTATGTAGGCAAGCGCGGGGGTTGCAAATCCACCCCACAAGCCTTCATTGAAAAGCTCATGGCGCAAGAAGCGCTGGCTGGCGAAACCGTGGTGCGCCTCAAGGGTGGCGACCCCTTCATCTTTGGCCGTGGTGGCGAAGAGGTGGAACACCTACAAGCACAAGGCATTGCCGTGACCGTCATCAATGGCATCACCTCTGGCTTGGCGGGCGTGACCTCGTTGGGCATCCCCCTCACCCACCGCGAACACGCGCATGGCGTGCTGTTCATCACTGGCCACGCCAAACAAGGCGCAGCCGATAGCGTGGACTGGGTCGCATTGGGCCAAACCGCGCAACAAGCCAAACTCACTTTGGTGATTTACATGGGCGTGAGCGGCGCAGCGCAGTTGCAAGCGGCTCTGCTACAAAGCATGCGTGCTGACACACCCGTGGCCGTGATTCACCAAGTGAGCTTGCCTACACAGCGCCATGTGGTGTGTGAGTTGCAGCTGTTACATGACACCATCGTCCGTGAAGAATTGGCCAGCCCATCTGTGATCGTGATTGGTGATGTGTTCAAGGGGTTGTTGGCGATGGAAGGCGGGGCTGAACTGCAAGCCTCTGCGGGCTAAGTCCCCCACTAAACTCCCTGCATGAAATCGTTTGACGTTGTGATTGTGGGCGCCGGTGCTGCCGGTTTGTTCTGTGCAGGGGTTGC
>JACCDG010664054.1_pt1 | contig 10250 bp, 9 predicted proteins | sample 7442471 | NCBI WGS metagenome assembly JACCDG01 (sample SAMN15323444, study PRJNA562643) | freshwater metagenome | isolation source: river surface water | place: USA:Blue River Watershed | collected 2017-08-17 | reverse complement strand
ATGCGCACCAACGTGCCGCACATCTTTGCCATTGGCGACATCGTGGGCCAGCCCATGTTGGCGCACAAAGCGGTGCACGAAGCACACGTGGCGGCCGAAGTCATTGCGGGCGAACTGCAAGGCAACAAAGAGCTGGCAGCCGCTGAGTTCAACGCACGCGTCATCCCCAGCGTGGCCTACACCGACCCCGAAGTGGCATGGGTGGGCTTGACCGAAGACCAAGCCAAAGCCCAAGGCATCAAGGTGAAAAAGGGCTTGTTCCCTTGGTCGGCCTCAGGCCGCGCCATTGCCAACGGCCGCGACGAAGGCGTGACCAAACTGCTGTTTGACGACAGCCCCGAAGCGCACGGCCACGGCAAGATTCTCGGCGGCGGCATGGTTGGCACGCACGCGGGCGACATGATTGGCGAGATCGCTTTGGCGATTGAGATGGGCGCAGACGCTGTGGACATCGGCAAAACCATCCACCCACACCCCACGCTGGGCGAAAGCATCGGCATGGCGGCAGAAGTGGCGCACGGTAGCTGCACGGACTTGCCGCCTAGCAAGAAGTAAACGCTTCGCGCTGCAAACAAAGAAGCCGCCAACCTGAAAGGGTTGCAGTTTTTTTGTTTGCTAGGTACATATTTAGATTTCAAGATATTTCATAAATTAGCGTTAATTTTTAACTAAGAGAATTTTTTGGGTCAATCTCATAATATGATCAATTAAACTTTAGTGATCATTATTTTGGCTTCGTTGATTCCTTCTATCGGTACATCTTCATTTGACTCTACCGGGGAGCGCCGTCTTGCAGAGCGGTTGGAGCAAAAGCTGGATGCTGATTACTTGCTTTGGCACAACGTGCCAATTGGCCCCAAGCAAACCTATCCCGATTTTGTTGTGCTGCACCCGCGGCGTGGGTTGTTGGTCCTCGAAACCAAAGATTGGCATTTGGACACCATTCAGCAAGTTACCAAGCAAACGTGGGAGATCTTGGTCAATGGCATCCCCAAATCAGTGGCCAACCCGCTGGCCCAGGCCCGTCACTGTGCGATTCAAGTGGTGAATGCACTGGAGCGTGACGCGCAGCTGGTGCAAGCCGAAGGCCCTTATCAAGGCAAGCTGGCATTTCCTTGGGGTCATGGTGTGGTGTTCACGCGAATAACTCGAAAGCAGTTTCAAGACGCGGGCTTGGGTGAATCAATTCCTGATCATCATGTCATCTGCAAAGATGAAATGGAAGAGTCTGCCGAACCTGAGACCTTTCAGCAGCTTCTTTGGAACATGTTTGTTCATCAGTTCGGTGGGGCAATCACACTGCCGCAGCTGGACCGCGTGCGCTGGATCATGTTCCCTCAAGTGCGTGTACAAACCCAAGGTGCTTTGTTTGACGATAGCAACGCCGAGGCAGAGATGCCCGACATCATGCGGGTGATGGACATCCAGCAAGAGCAGCTAGCCCGTAGCTTAGGTGATGGGCATCGTGTTATTCATGGTGTTGCTGGTTCGGGCAAGACGATGATTCTGGGCTATCGCGCCGAATACCTTGCCAAGGCTTGCACCCCAGTCAGCAAGCCCATCCTCATCCTCTGCTTTAACGAACCGCTGGGTGTGAAGCTGGCCAGCATGATGGACGCCAAAGGCCTGAGCGACCGTGTGCATGTACGTCACTTTCACAGCTGGTGCCACCGCCAGCTCACTACCTACGGGCAAGCGCTACCGCCACAAGGCAGCGGCTTTTATGATGGCCTGGTGGACAACGTCATTCGCTCCGTGGAGCGCAGCCAGATACCCGGCGGGCAATATCAGGCGGTGTTGATCGACGAAGGGCACGATTTCGCGCCCGAATGGCTCAAGCTTGTCACCCAAATGGTGGACCCCACAACCAACAGCCTGCTGGTGCTGTACGACGATGCGCAAAGCATTTACGAGCGCGCACGCAGCAAACAGTTCAGCTTCAAGAGCGTGGGCATTCAGGCACAGGGGCGCACCACCATCCTGAAGATCAATTACCGCAACACCCGCCAGATATTGCACACCGCCAGCCTGGTGGCTGCCGATCTGCTGACCGCGGACGACAAAGACGACGACGGCATCCCCCTGCTCAAACCTGTGAGCTGCGGGCGCGAGGGGCAAGCGCCCGTCATCATCAAGTTGCCCACGCTGCGCGACGAAGCCTTTGCCATCGCCGACCACCTGGCCAGCGCCCACAAAGAAGGCTTTGCCTGGGGCGACATGGCGGTGCTGTGCGCGGACTGGAAAACCATGGACTTGTGCGCCGAGGTCCTGGCCCAACGCAAGCTGCCACACCGCGTGCGCAAGAAGAGCGGCGAATACCAACCCGGCGCAAATGCCATTCAGGTCATGACCATGAAGGTCAGCAAAGGCTTGGAATTTCCCTTGGTGGCGTTACCCGGCGTGGGAAACATGCCTGCACCGGGGGAGGATGATAGGGAAGCGGCGCGGGTGTTTTATGTGGCGGCTACGAGGGCGACGCAGAGGCTAGTTGTTACTGCTAGTCGTGATGAAGGATTCGCAAAGAGGTTAGGCTAGCCTCTCTATGCATGTGTGGTTTTGAATTTTCAATAGCAAGGAAAGCATATGGAATATCTGTCCGAAATTATTTCGTTTTTGGTTGGCGTGGTCGCGGGAGGAGTCACTGTAAAACTGCACATCAACCGATCAGTACGGAATGTGCAAAGTGGTAATAAGGTTGGCGGCGATCTTGCTGGCCGAGATATTAATAAAAAATAGATAGCGTATTAGCAGCATTATGTTTACCGGACAAAACAACAACAATGTCACTGGTTCAATGGCCGGGCGGGATAACAACTTCAACACGACCAATTACTTTGCAGGAGAAAAGAAGACTCAAATCGGCTATCTGTATGAGCGACTGAAACAGGAGGCCTCCCAAAAAGATGGCATGCAAGAGTTCGTTGATGAGCTGCAGCACTACATGGGTCGTGCAGCTGCAACTATTGACCGCAGTTTGTCCCAAAAGTTGATCGATACGCAGCGGATTGATTTGATCTCAGTAGCAGAAGAGTTGAAAGAGAAAGCAGCCAAAAAAATTATGCGCTTTCAATCTTCTCCTGCATCGCAAGACATCTTTGCCTATGTGCTTGGCGAGCTACACACCAAGTACCTGTCGCATGTACGCCCTCTCATTGCCGCTGGCAAAGACAGGGCTGAAGTGGATGCCGCAATGGAGGCTTTTGTAGTAAATCCAATTGCAGAGTCAATGGAGCCAAGCCCATTGGGATTGACGCCAAGTTTAATAAACGCCCTCATGTTTTATCTGGCCGGGAACTGCCACATTCAATGGGACTGATATGTTGGTATATCACCCTGCATTTGACTCATACCACTGTCTTTTTCGCAGCATTTCCATCTTAGAAGTCTGTGGGAAATGTGAGGTTGAACGCCTACAAATATTGGATTTTTGCTTGGCGTTCCCGGCAACAGTTGCCAAATTTCGACTCCCTCCTGGCCGTTCAGCGGTAAAAAAATCAGCTCTAAGTGAATCGAACCCTTATCGCGACCCAATCAGTGCGCGAGCAATGTTTGCAAATCTGACCACCATTCAAACGGCTGCATTTTCTTGCCTAACGGCAACTGGCCTTGCAAGCTTGGAAGCTGGCGTATTAACTCGAACACAAACAGCTCTTCCTGAGGCAATACGAGAGCGAAGCTTAAGCATGCAAGCGCAGGAGCTCACCTTCTTCAAAACTTTGCTTTTACAACTGAATGCACTCCCTCTTTTCGGACCTGATGGATTGAAGGCCCGAAGTGAATTAATGGAATTTCGTTATGACCCTACTTGAACCTAGTCTTCAACTCGTTTGGCTAAAAGTTTTACGCGACAAAAGTGCCGCGTATGTTGGGCACTTTCACGAAGGCGTGAACATCGTCAGTGGGCAGAATGCCTCCGGCAAGTCGACCATCATGGATTTTATTTTCTACGTTCTTGGCGGGGAAAACGTACCGTGGAAAAATGAAGCTTTACTTTGCGATGAAGTACTTGCTGAAATCCTACTTAACGGCACACCTGTAACGCTGCGTCGAAGCGTCAATGAAAACTCCAAAAATCCAATTTCTATCTACTGGGGAAAACTTTCGCATGCGGAAAATGCCTCTTTTTCCGATTGGGAAACATACCCCTATCAAAGATCAGCTGCCAAAGAGAGCTTCTCACAAGTCCTATTCCGACTTTTGAAGCTACCCGAACTCAGAGGGGAAGGTGCTGCGAATATCACTATGCATCAGCTTCTTCGCCTGCTATATGTGGATCAGCGTACTCCACATGATCAAATATTTCGCGCCGAGCCATTTGACACGATTTTGACTAGAGAGACAGTTGGAAACTACCTGTTTGGTGTGTATAGCTCCGATCTCTACGATGCTCAAATTGAATTAAGGAACGTTGAATCTCAATTAAGCAAATCTGTTTCAGATTTGCGGAGTTTATTTTTGATCCTTGGTAAATCAGGGCAAACTGGAAACACGAGCGATTTCTTGAGAGCAGAGGCCGCATCTATCCAAAATGAGATCGCTACCGCAGAAACTCAGCTAGTTAACCTCCGACAAACTAGAACTGCTACCGACAACACTGGCAGTGAAGCAAGTGTTCAATCCGTTCGGACACGACTCTCGACAGCTCAAAATGAGTTGGCGTCTACTCAGCAAAAAATTGCCGAATTGCAGCTGGAAATCGAGGACTCAAAAATGTTTCTTGCTGAGGTAACGCGAAGAGTTAGTGCGTTAGGCGATTCGGAATCAGCTAGAACATACCTTGGATCAATACGATTTCAGTTCTGCCCATGCTGCCTGACATCCATGACAGACGGGTTGGAAAATGACTCTAACTGTCAACTTTGCAAACGCCCATTAGATACAACTAACTCTGATTCCCAACTGCTACGCATGAAGAATGAGTTGGCACTTCAAGAACGCGAGTCCTCGGGGCTGCTGAAGAAAAAGCAGACCTTACTTATAGAACTCTCTCGAACAGTTCCAGTACTACAGAATAATCTTCGAAAACTGGAGCAAGAGTACTCGCGGCTCACGAGCTCTTGGAGCTCTCCCGTAGAGCGTCAAATTGAGGTCATATCTAGAACAATAGGACAACTGAATCAAAAACTAGAAGAGATTTCGCGCTATTTCCAATTGGCGTCTGTGATAGAAGATCTTCAAAGTAAAAGAGATGACTTAGAAGCACAAAAAGCTAGACTACATGATGCCATTCTCGTTGCCGAAAAACGCGATGAAAGCTTGAAGAAAAAAGCCCGTCTAGCACTGGCTGAAAATCTAATACACCTATTGAAAATTGATCTTGAAAGGCAGGAAGAGTTCATCAGTGCTGCGGCTGTGGATTGGAGCTTTTCTCATGATCGAGTTGCAGTCAATGGTCACACGCAGTTTTCAGAGAGCTCAATGGTGATACTGAAACAAAGCTTCCATTTAGCTATGCTTATGGCCAGCGCTGCGAACAGCTATTTCCGTGTCCCAAGATTTATCTTGCTAGATGGAATTGAAGACGGAGGGCAAGAGATTGCGCGATCGCACAAGCTGCAGGAGAACATCGCGGCTCTTAGCGGAGCCTTGAATGTTTCGCACCAGATAATATTCGCGACCTCACAAATTGCCCCGGCCTTGGCGCATGAGAAATTCGTTGTTGGATCTTCCTCTACGGTTGTAAATAAAACATTAGCCATTCATTGACGTATGGCAGGTGCCATAACATTGGCAGAAAAAAATACTACAGCGATCTGTGCGGACGGGAACAAGCGCCAGAGGGTTATTTCGCCATTAACTCATACTCCGCGCTCTAGCAGCTCGTTGATGTCACGCAGCGCTGTGTCTTGCAAGCATTTGGCAATCGCTGCCCACTTGCTGGTGGTCTGAGCAATGTTTTTGAATTGTATTTTTGAAAATACGCCTCATAATTTGAGGTGTATCTGCCAAAATACGCCTCATGCCCATCCAAAACCCGTCCACACCTCCACGTTACATCTGGCAGCACCGCGCTTGGCCGCAGCTCACATTTGACGCGACTGCACTTGCCCCTGCGCTGGACCTTGCCCGCTTAGAGCAAGGGCGGTTGTTGGGGCTGCTGGGTGCCATTGGGCTGGAGCAAGCCAATGAAGTGCAGCGCGAGTTGTGGGTGCAAGAGGCGCTGGCAACAGCCGCGATTGAGGGGCAGCAGCTCAACTTAGAGTCTTTGCGATCGTCGGTGGCGCACCGGCTTGCGTTGGCCGATGCGCCGGGCGCAGACCGATCTGTTGAAGGTTTGGTGCAGGTGATGCAAGACGCCTTGGCCAACCACAGTGCAGCGCTGGATGTGGACAGGCTGTGTCGTTGGCAGTCGGCGTTGTTTCCCGGCGGCACGTCGGGCATTGTCCGAATTGCTGTGGGCCGCTTGCGTGACCATGCCGATGCCATGCAAATTGTCAGCGGGCCTTTGGGGCGTGAGGTGGTGCATTACGAGGCGCCACCCTCTGCAAGAGTGGGTGCAGAGATGGATCGTTTTTTAGCTTGGTTCATCAATCAGGACGCCACGCTGAACGGTATTGCACGAGCGGCCTTGGTGCATTTGTGGTTTGAGTCCATCCACCCTTTTGAAGACGGTAATGGTCGCATAGGGCGTGCTTTAGCAGACATGGCTTTAGCGCAAGACATGCACGCGCAAGACCCAGAGGCTAATCCCACGCTGGTGCGGGTGTTCGGCTTGGCGCATCAAATGCATAAAACCCGCTCTGCTTATTACGATGCGCTTAACAACGCGCAGCGCTTGCGAGGTGTTTCGCTGGATACCCACGAGATTGATGTCACATCATGGGTGCAATGGTTTGTGCAGGCTTTCACCCGTGCATGTGTGACCAGTCAGGCAGTGGTGCGCGATGCGACAGATAAAGCGCATTTTCGATTGCGCGCAGCGCAGTGCCACATCAACCCGCGCCAAAGCAAGGTGCTGGAGCGTTTGCTCGAAGCTGGGCATGTCGGCTCGGGCGGTGGATTTTTGGGCGGCATGAGCACCGACAAGTACGCCAGGATCACTGGCATTTCGAAGGCCACAGCCGCACGCGATTTGGCCGATTTGGCAGAGCACGGCTTGTTGCGCATCGAGGGCTTGGGTAAGGCCACGCGCTATGTCGTGAATGTGCCGGGTTGGGAGCAGCCAGCGATTAAGCAAGGCTAAAAGCCAGCTTCACGACCAAACGAAACAACTTTATTAAAAAGTCGCGACTAAATTAAAAAGTAGTGTGGTTTAGTCGATTTTTCGCTCGCGCTCAATGCGCTCCGAGATAACACCCCTCAGCCCGCTCCCCGTCCACTTCATCACCTTCCTCGCTGCATAGCGCAGCAATCAAGGCAAGGTCGGCCACTTGGCCGGGTAGCAGCAGCTCTTCATGGGTCCAGCGCTTGACCAAGTGGCCATTGGCCACGCCGCCGGTGTGTGGGGCTTGGTAGGCGCGGCGGTGTTGCATGGTGATACCGTTGTTGGCGTTGGCAATGAAGCGGCTTTCGCCCAAGGCCCAAGGTTCAAAGTAGGCGTTGGCCTTTGCATCCACTTGGCGAAAGTAGCTGCGTGCGCCTTCGGCGTTGAGCTTTTTGCGCACGGTGCGCGTGATGAGGCCTTGCAAGTGGTCGAGCGCGGCATAGTCCATTTGGCTGATGGTGGCGAGGCTCATGTCTTGCCCAGCTAGCGCAGGCGCGGCGGCCAGCTCAGCGGGCAGCACTTGCACCATGGCTTTGACCACATCGTGGTGCGGTGCCACAGCGGTGGCCACCCCGCGTGTTTGCGGCTGGATGGGGCAGCGAATTTCTACAAAGCGCGGTTTGACGGGGCCAGTGCAGCCGTCGTGGTGGTAGTACTCGCCTTGGCTCAGCCGCCCTTTGCTAGAGCGCCCGCGCACATCGCGGTAGGTGGGGTGTTGGGTGTGCACGTTCAGGCACACCACCAAGCCCGTGGCATCGACCAGCCGGTAAAAGGCTTCGCGCCATTCGGGCAACAGAAGTTTGTCGTGCAGGTAGTCGTTGGGCTCTGTGCCTTCGTGGCCCACTTCGCCTTCAATCACCAACACAAATGGACGTGGTCTGCGCACGCGCCACTGTGCGTTGGCGAAGTGCAGCACCGAGGTGGTTTCAGAATGTAAGTTGGCACTTTGGGCCGAGGCTTCGGACATGGGGCGTATTGGGTAGAAGGGTAGGCTCGAATACCGAGCTGAAGACTGCACCAATTTTAGGGCTTTGCAGTGTTGGCCCGTGTGCGTGCGTGAGGCTAGATAAGATGCCCATCATGAAGTACACATGGCTAGGCCTTTGGCTTTTCATCAGCGCCACGCACGCCCAAGTGGGTGACAAAGTGGTGCTGCCCAATTTTGCGATTGACCGAACCGAAGTGACCATCGGGCAGTTTGAACGCTATGTGCGTGCCACAAGCACAGTCACACGGGCCGAGAAAGAGGGCGGTGGTTTTGAATACGGCGCAGGGTGGGAGCGTCGCCCAGGCTGGTCATGGCGCAAGCCCGACGGACAAGCCACGCATGCCGACATGCCAGCCGTGCATTTGGATTTTGCAGAAGCGCAAGCCTATTGCCGTTGGGCAGGTGGGCGTTTGCCCACAGGGGCCGAGTGGCAGCTGGCAGGCTTTACCGAGCTGCGCGATGCACCGCCTGCGCCGTGGACCAAAGGCAAAACCTACGCGTGGTCAACAGGTGACAGCCCGCAAGGGGCCAACACGAGTGACGCCGATCCATGGCCACGCGCAGCACCCGCAGGTGCAACCAAGCAAGGCGTGAATGGCTTGTACGACATGGGCGCAAATGTGTGGGAGTGGACCACCGACACCACCGACGGCAAAGGCCATGAGCGACGCACCGTGGGTGGTTCGTGGTGGTACGGCGCGTTCAACATGAAAGCCGATGTGCAGGCATTCAAGCCTGCAGATTTTTATGCGGTGTACATCGGGTTTCGGTGTGTGTATGACCGCTGAAGCCTGTTTGATTTAAAACTCAAACCCGCCTTGCTTGCGTACAGCAGCCGAAGCTGAACCGGTGAGCAAGTCTGCCAAAAGTTCGGCATGCGCAAGGTTTTGTGCGTGGGTGCAAATGCCCAGGGTGTAGTCAGTGCTCAGCTCAAACTCAACAGGCAACACATCGACCAAGTCCACGCCTTCGGTGTAGTTGATTTCGGTCACTTGTGTGCAGCCAATCAAACCGCTCTCTTGGCTCTTGGCCATTTCGCCCATGGCGGTTGCGCCGTTGGGAAACACGCGAAATTTGCTGCGCATGGTTTCATCTAGGCCCAAGGCTTTGAGCACGTTCATGAAGTGAATGCCGGCCGTGGCTTTGTCGGGGTCTGGAAAGTAAATGCCTTGTGCTGCGCTCATGGCTGCGTGTAGTTCAGCACGCGTTTTGACGCTGGAGTGTGCTGTGCCTGTGCGCACGGCCACGCCTGTTTTGACACAACCCAATGAGCGTGCGCTGCCCGCCACTACATGGCCTGAGGCGATGAGCTGTGCAATGAGCGGCTTGGTGAGGATGATCACATCGCAAGCTGCGCCGCCCACCAGTTGGTCACGCATTTGGCCCACAGCACTGAACGTGCCGTGGATGGATGTGCCGGTTGATTTTTCAAATTCAGCTTGCACCGCTTTGACCACGGCTGCGGCTGCGCCGCCACTCAATACTTGCATCTTGTTTTCTCGGTGTTGAGAGTTTTAAAAAGTCGAATTAGTCGGCTTTAGCGCCCGACACTTTGACGATGTTGGCCCACTTGGCAATGTCGGCATTGAGGTATTGGTCAAACTCAGCCACGGTCATCGACATGGGCACAGCGCCTTGCTTGGCCCAAGTGGCTTTGACGTCTGGGTTGTTCACAATCTTGCGCATCTCGGCGTTGAGCTTGTTCACGATGTCAGCCGGTGTGCCTTTGGGTGCCATGAGCCCCAGCCAAATGGTGGCTTCGTATTTGGGTACTGTTTCAGACACGGTGGGTAAATCAGGCAAGTTGGTGGAGCGTGCCAAGCCTGTGGCGCCCAACATGCGCACTTGGCCGTTGCGCGCGAATTCAGCCATGGTGGTTTCGGCATCAAACATCACATCGACTTGGCCACCCACGATGTCGGTGCGTGCGCCAGAACTGCCTTTGTAGGGGATGTGCGTCATGCTGATGCCAGCCATGTGTTTGAACAGTTCACCAGCCATGTGGTACGGCGTGCCGTTGCCAGACGAGGCGTAGTTGAGCTTGCCGGGTTTGGACTT
>JACCDG011356892.1_pt1 | contig 10251 bp, 10 predicted proteins | sample 7442471 | NCBI WGS metagenome assembly JACCDG01 (sample SAMN15323444, study PRJNA562643) | freshwater metagenome | isolation source: river surface water | place: USA:Blue River Watershed | collected 2017-08-17 | reverse complement strand
GCCCGAAATGAGGCATCTCCGGAAATGGTGGCTATTTGACATTTGGCCCATCCGGTCGGCGAATAGTCGTTTTGGTCTGACGTGATCTGAGTGGCCGTAATAGCGTTTTGGCCCCAACGTAATCCGGTCGAGGTGCTTGCATCGGCAAACACCTGCATACCATCGGTACCGACAGCCAGTCGGGCCGCCGCATCTGCACCCGTGCCGACCGCTAAATCTCCTTTTGCGTCCCAAATTGCGTCGGTCGCAACGCTGCCACCGCCACCACCTCCTGTATTGTCTGTGCCTGGAGCCCATGCAGCGCCGTTCCATTTAATTACCTGGCCTGTGGTTGCCCCCGATTGGGCAATTTTGGCCATTGTAACGCCTCCATCCGCTAATTGTGTCGCTCCAATTGAGCCATCAACAACCTCAGCCGACACCTCTGGTACCGCGTCTTTGTACAACAAATTAACGGTCGCTGTATTTGTACAGATAGAGCCAACGGCATCTTGAGCGGCTTCATTGAAGTCACTCACTTTTGCCGACGTGATGCTCGGCACATTGGCAACAGGTATGGTATCTGTCGCCGTCATTTGTTCGGCCCCTGTCGCCCCCGCCTTTAACGCTTTTACTTCTGCCATAATTACGCGATAAGAATAGTGTCGCCTGGGTCAAATGCCAACACGGTTGTGCTTTCCGCTCTACCTACATACTGCTGTATGTGATTGGTTGAATAGGTAAGCGAAGCGTGTAGCGCCACAGCGCCAGCGGTTGAATTTGAAAGAAAATACCTGCTGCCAGCAGTAAGCCCCGTAAGCCCCGTAACTTTGCCGCTACCACGGTAGAAGGTGCCAGAAGCTCCGTTTGAGATATTCGCAGTAACAAAGCCTTGCGCTAACTTTCCCTCGCTGCTTGCGTCGGCTTTCATGATGGTTCCAGACGACGTAATGTAAACGAGGTTGCCCGCCGTCAGTGCTTCGCCAGCCGTGTATGTCTCGCCCGTTGTGCCGCCATTTGAAGCCGCTGTAATACGGCCCTGTTGGTCAACCGTAATATTTGCCGTTGTATAGGAGCCTGGCGATACACTTGTATCTGCCAACTGTGTAGGGCCAATAGAGCCATTTATTACAGCGGCCGACACGCTTGGCGTTGCATCGTTGTACGTGAAATCAATGGTTGATGTGTCTGTAAGGATGGTTCCGACCGCGTCTTGTGCGGCCTCATTGAAATCACTCACCTTTGCCGACGTAATACTCGGCACATTGGCAACAGGTATCGTGTCTGTTGCCGTCATTTGTTCCAGGCCGCTTGCGCCCGCCTTTAACGCTTTTACTTCTGCCATTTTATACTGATTTTTGTGTTAATTTATTTGAGTATTGAGACGCTAAAATCAATTAGCATTTTATCGTTTTCAAGGCTTATTCCAGCCTTTTGAAGTACCAACCAGGCCGGACTTTGAGAATCAGTTATTACACCGTTAGCGCTTACCCAAAGCGTTAAATCTGGCGCAAATGTTAGCGCTGCATCTTCAATTATCCCAATCGGCCTAATCTCAAGGTTTTGGCCAATCGTGGCGCTTGTCCTTGAAATTCCAGCCATTCGGCCCACATGGGCCACATTTGACGGCTGGAAATAAAAAGCGTCGCCGCCATCAATAACCACAGCCCTGCCAGAGGAGATGTTTTCGCCCGCAGGAATAAAATAAGACAGTGTGGCCGCGCTTGGGTCTGTCCATACAATATCATAATCCGCCGCGCTTGCTTTTGTCGCAACCTGGCCAGACGTGCCGCCTGTTGGCACTCTATTTACACACCCATCAAAAGAAATTTCTATTGGGTTGGATTCTGCGATTTCAAGCGTTATATCTGGCATTGCTAATTATTTGTAGTGTCAAACATCACCGTTATTAAACCATGGGTGTAAGTGCGGATGCGCGAAGACGTGTCTGTGATTTGAAGGTCGTACAAATACTGTCCAACTAATTGTGCTGTTTGTGCTGCGGTCATAGTGATATTGATAACCCCCAAAGAGGTCATAGTAATACCACTACCTGTTTGCAGTGTTAAAACAACATCGTTTGAAACACTGTGCCGTATTTCCATTTTAGCGGTGTAACCTGTTAGGTTTATAGGGACGCCATTTTCTCTTGCCGTAATGGTTCCAGGCTCCCAGGTGTCACCCTGCCAAAGCTCATAATTTATTTCGGCCGGAAGTATCGATGATAGAGTAATCATTTTTAGGAGACGGTAAAGGTTATAGACGAATTTTCGGTTATAGCGTCCAGATAGTCGGCAATAACCTGATCGACTTGGTTTTGCAGTTTATCAGAGGGGTTTGTGCCTGTTCCGGTTTTTGCGTCAACGGCTGCTTTTGTCACAACACGACTATGCTCGCCATGTATAATTGTTGACGTAGAAGGCACGGCAGGCAAAATATTACAAACAAAAGCGTTGTTGATTACCGAAAAGGCGTAATCCACCATTATTGATGTTACTGAATATTGCTGCTTTGAGCCTTCAAATAATACAAAATCTGCGCTTGCTGTTATCATGGTTAAGTATCATATCCGCCAATTACGAACGTTAGTGCCAGCTGTGTGCTTGCAGGTGCCGTACCATTGGCTTTTAATTGGAAAGTTGTACTTCCTGCCGCCTCACAGTAGAAAGTGGTTAAATTGGTTGCCGCGTTCGCGTTACGCGCTGAAAAAACAGGGTATGTGACCGAGGCCGGAAAAGAAGTCGGGTATGTTGCCGTAAAAATTACGGCGTTAGCGGTCGGGGCTGTTCCTATTGTAAAATTTATCTGAAACCAGTTAGCAGAGCCGGAAATACTGTTTATGGCGGGGCCGGTACCAGCTCCAGTACCAAATGTGATGTTAGGGTCTGACCATACATTTCCGGTGCCAATAAATTGAACCGCCCGAACACGGCCCGCAGCGTCAAGCGGATGTTTAGGAATGTCTTTGTTTATTCCGACAAGGGTTGCCGCGTCTGTGGTTACGCAAATACCTTTGTTTGCAATGCTTCCTGGCAATGTGCCACCAGGCGTTATTTTTAGTTTGTCAAAGTCTGAATTATCTATGCCGATTACGTGATCTGTTCCACCCGGCACTGAAAAAATAATAAAAGGGTCGCCCGCCGCCGTGCCGCCAACCTCAATTTCCACTTTCATGTTTCCCGTGTTGCCAACGTTTCGAGCATTCACAAAAAACGCGGCCAAGGTATCTGAAAGGTTGCCTGAAATTCTAAGCGCCTCAGCGGATCCAGTTAAAGCGCCACTATTCAGGTTTAGCCACCCCGTATTTGCGCCAGTGCCTGTAACCGACCCTGTGATTGTCATTCGGTCGTTAACAGGGTCAACAGTAAATGCGGCATCTGTTGCGAGGGTGTTGGTGTCGGAAAAATACGGCACCCTATTAGCCACACCAACACCATCAATAAAGGCCAAAAGGGTTTGAACTTGCGCAGGTGTCAGCTCTGTAATAATTCCGCCCGCGCCGCCGATATTACCCAAAAGAATATTGTTTGCAGCCGCGTTTTGCATTTTTGCGTATGTAACCGCGTCGTTTGCAATTGTGGTAGCGTTTGAGCCCGCAGGGGCTGTAACGTCACCAGTAAGCGCCGCCCGCCTTAAATTTAGTGCTCCATCAAATTCAAGTGTTGGGTTTATCGCAATTTCTTCTATGTTGCCCGTTCCAGCCGTGTCGCGGCCCAACAATCTGTCTGTAACAATGTTTTGCATTTTTGCAAAGGTCACTACATCATTGTCGATGGTCATTATAGTACCACCGCCACTCACCGTTACATCACCATAGTCGCTGTCAGAAAGGCTGCCGCCAGAACCATTTGAAGCGGCTGTAATACGGCCCTGTTGGTCAACAGTAATGTTTGCCGTGGTGTATGAGCCTGGTGACACGGTGGTGTCTGCCAATTGCGTCGGGCCAATAGAATCAGGTTTGACAATAGCCGACATTCCAGGTGTCGCATCATCATAAGTAAAATCAATGGTTGCCGTATCGGTAAAAATACTCAATACATCATCCTGTGCGTTTTCCGGCGTATAACTAAACGCAAAAGCCTTTTGCTTTACAACCAGGTAGGAATCTTCTGGAAACTCATACAAAGCCGCTGTTGATACAACAGACAATGAGGTCGCTCCAAGTGAGGGCGCAGTTGCTATTTCAAAAGTTTGAAATGTACCGTCTATTGGGTGAACAATTGTAACACCGTCCCCCGCCAAAAACTCGTTTCCAAGGCTTGCTGTCTTAATTGGGATGCTTGTCACTGTTGCCCCTTCGCTAATAACACCATCAAGGGCGTTATAAGACACTGGAGCTAATACGGTTGGCGGCGAATTTGAATAGAAACCCGCGCTACCACTTGACAGGCCGCTTGATGTGCCGTTTGGCTCCGGCGTATGCGGTACGCTTGTGGTGGAGAGTATTTTTATTTTTACGGGTGTGGAGTTAGTGCCTGCGCTTCCATAGCTTAATTCAAACCATGTGCCGGAAACAGTGCCCCTGTGCAAGTCCCAGGAGGCATTTGCCATCATCCACTTTTTCCCGTCAGGCGTTGACAAGAGCCTCCACGGCACATAATCCACATAAATTGTCCCATTCATTCGCCTACGTGGCGTACTACGGGCCTCTACTATGTTTTTGGCCAACAGGTCACCAATTGCCTTGTCTCTGGTTGCAACGCCTTGCCCCCAAAGCCCGCCGTTTACCCATGCGCTGCCCGTCCACTTAAATAGGCGGCCTGCGCTGTTTGCGAGGTCTGCGCTTCCGAGCCTTACCTCCGTTTCGTAAGTTTCATAGGAACTATTTGGATTTACATACTCATACTGTACAATATCATCACTTACGATTGGGGTGCCATCGTCGTATATCTCTAAATATCTATCTGTGATTGATAGATTTATCGTGAAATCGCTTTCATCAACTGCGGATCCATCCCATTTTTTCATTTCAGTTTGGGCCGCAATTAAACCAAAATGATTTGTAATATCTGAATCGAGCGGGATGGGTGGCGTTACAATTTCCACGACAACCGAACCAGATTTCATGTTTGGGCTTGGGGGCGCAACTCCAACATTAATTGGCACAGTAATGCAGTCGGTGCCTACATACGTCCAGACAACATTGCCAATATTGGCCGAAAAATTAGATATAGTATAATTTCTCTTCACATAGGCTGTGCCTATTTTCAGCCTGACATAAGGTATCAAGAAAAAACGATCTGTAGGCGCTCCACTATATGCCAAATCAGTAATAGCCCAGTTCAGTGTAAACCGGAGCCGCATTATTGCCGTATTGTTGTTTGAATCAATCCGGTCGTAGAAAAACAGGTTTGTATCTGTGGTGCCTGCGATAAAGTTTCGCCTCAACTTTACGTCATAATTCACCCAGGCCTTTTTCAACGCTGGCAAAAAGTCGTTTTGGATGGTAGCGATTTTCGCCCCATCAGGCGTTTGATCTAAAACATTATAGCCCGAATTTGCATTGAATGTCAGATACCCACCACTTTTATCATAACGCCTGGTTAAAAAAGAAGCATTGGAGCGATAACTAACCTGTTCAATCCACCACGAACCGCTTTGTTGAGAAATGCGGCATTCAAATGTTTTAAGGATGTGAGAAATTACATCATAGCAACTAATAACATCCTTATCAATATTCCCCTGAGTCTTGTAGTCATAGAATGCGGCATGGTCAATGCCTGCCTGGTAAAAAGCATCGGTAGTGCTTGTGGTCATTGATGCTTCCCACCAATCACATGCGGTTTTCAAAAAAACATCAGACGCGCCCCAAAATGTAGCCGTATGCGGGAGTTTGGTCAGCGCCGTTGCAAGGTGCTTTGTGGCCCGCTCAATGCCCGTATAAATGGCTGTTCCGCTGTGGTAAGGCGTTTTCTTTAGCAAAGCAAGCCCGCAAACTGCTGTAATAGAAAAGATATAATTTGGAGAGGTATCTTCTTCGCCGCTAAAATCTGGCGTTAAAACTCCACACCACTTGCGGCCTGTAGCCACTGAAATGTCCAAGAAAAAACGATCTTCCGCACCGATAGCAAAATCCTCAACGAACGCATTTAGTATTGCATCTGTCACAGGGACAACCATGCCGACACTTGCCCTGCTTGCAATAATAGGCTGTACTATATCGTCATTATCTGTTGAATCATAGGTGATTTTGCACGAACTAACATCAAATGCGGTCGCTGTACCTACGAAGGCGGTGTCATGTATATCCACAGTGATCTCTCCACCGTGCAAACTCCTAAATACCCCTGTGAATCTTATTGCCATTACCTAAACCGCTCGTTTTTCCTTTGTGTTTTCTCCAATATTAATACCAAGTCTGTGCCCCTAACTGTAAATTCGCCAGACAGGGCCGCCTGGCCAAGTTTGCCCATTAGGCCGCGTGTTTGGTTGGCATTATACACGTGCGACGCTTTTGGCAGGTTTACAAGTTCGGGGCCACGTTCGCCAACCAGGGCCATGCCTCCAGGGGCGTTTTTTGTTCCTTTTTCAAATTTTGGAACACCAATCAGGTTTAAGGCTTTTGTAAATGCGCCCGCCGCCAATGCGCCCGCCGCCGCGCCCGCCGCGATATTAAACGGGAACGGAATACTTCCGAGTGCCTTTGCGACCGCCGCCGCCACACCTTGCTGAATCCATGCACGGACAACCTTAGCAGCAGCGCCAACCGCAGCGGAGGCAAGTGCGCCAAAAGAGGCTGTCCCTGAGCTTGCTACCTGTGCCATGGCTTCGCCCATTCCAAGAAACACCTGCTCCATTATGGTACCATTTTGTGCTACCATTGCTGACACCTGTGAAAAGGTTTCGCCATAACTTGCCGTACCCTCTTGCATTGCAAGCATTGCGGCGGTCATAGCCTCCATGTGTTCAGCCTGCGGTGTAAGTGCCGAAAAGCTGGACACATCAGCGCCAGGGCTTTGCAACTGCATTTCCCCGCCGCTCGGGCCCATAGACGTATCAACCGCCCCAATACTTACAGCCCTTGCCGCATCCTCTGCAATAGCCTCATCAAGCCAAGCCTGCTCGATTTCCCGAACCATCTTGGCGTACTTCTCCATTTGTTCCGTTTCCTCCCTGTCAGCTTCAATCTTGGCATTTATCGCATCTTTTTGCGCTTTCTTGGAAGTCGTGGCGACGTTTGTGGTTGTCGTGTACGCGGCTTTTGACTTTACATTTTCTTCAATAGCCTCCCTTTCTGCATAATAAGCGTCTCTAAGGCCATACTGTGCTTTTAGTGTCGGCGAAATGGCATTATTCATCGCGCCAAACGCCTTGTCAAATTGAGAAGAAACAACACCAACCTGGTTTCCAAGCTCGTTTGCCCGCTGCTGTAATTTCAGTATCACAGCCTCGGCTCGGCTGCCCGCCTCTATCCAATCGCCCGTATCAATTAAGGTAGCCTCTGACGCGGTTATTTTCGCTCCGTCACGTATCTGTTGAATACGAAGTAGGGTTTCGGCCTGCTTTTCATAGATAGAGTTGACCGCCGTTGCTTTCTGCCTTTCTGCAACGCCTTGTAAAATGGATGCATTAAGGTTTTTTTGTATCTCCGTGAGCCTTGATACCGAAGCCGTTTCAAGGTCTATTCCTTTCAGGTATTGTGGGTATTGCCGCAAAAGCTCGTCAACAACTTTCCCTTTTTCAAACCTGCTTTTGGTTTCGTCTTTTAGAACGCCGAAACTCTTATTTAAAAGCCCTATTTCATTGGCCGTCTGGTCAATGATTTGCTTTTGTGAATCAGCGAAAGCATCGGCGGCAAATTCAGCGGCATCAAAATTGTCTGAAAGCGCATAAACAGCAGCGCCAAGGCCGACAACAACACCAACAATACCAAGGGCTAATTTTACACGGGTTAATGCGCCCTCAACGCCAACAAGCGAGCCAACCAATGTTTTTGCGGCCCCAACTATTCCGCTCCATGCGCTTAACACTTGTGCCGCGCCAAGCTGGAAAGCCGCAAACACTTTAATAAGCGGCCCCGCGGCGACAACAGCAATGCCAAACTGGACAATCGTCCTTTTTGTACTGTCATCAAGCGAGGCGAAGGCGGCCGACGCACTTTTGAGCGATGTAGATAACTGCTCTGAAAGCTCCGTTAAATTAAACGCTTTGTTTATTTCGGCGCCGATACTTCCAAGGAACTGCGTAACCGCGTCACCAGCGTTTTCAATCGAGTTTTTTATGCCACCCGTTGCCCTTGGTAGCTTTTGCATCTCCTTCACAATCCCTTCCGTGAATTGAGACGCGGTAATGCCGAGTTTTTGGATTTCTTCGGTAGAAGCCGTGCCAAAAGCGGCTTTCATTAGCGTTCTAATCTGCGGCAGCCTTTCCGCTATTTGGTTTATTTCCTCGGCAGAAACAACGCCCTTTGCGGCGATTTGAGTTAAGGCCAGCGTCACCCCATCCAATTCGGCCTTTCCTTTTCCGGCCAATGCAAGCGCGTTTCCAAATTCTGAAATGGTTTGCCTGGCAAAGTTGGCGCTGAAACCAACAGCCTGGAGGCTTACAGAGCCTTTCACGGCCTGTTCAAACCCCAAACCAGGCTTCAACGCCTCCTGCCTTAATAATTCAAGTTCTTTTTTGGCGGCCTCGGCGCTGCCAAGCTGGCTTTTTAACGCATTTTCAAGGCTTTCAAGGTTTCCAGCGGCCTTGATAGAGGCAACACCAAGCGCACCAAGCGGGGCGCTAATCGCCAAAGATAAATCAGTGCCAACCCGTGACATTTTTTCACCTGATCGGCGCAAAGTGCGCTCGATTCGGTCTAAAGACTTTTGGTCGAAAACAAAACCAAGCCTTACATTTAGGTTAGCTATTTGATTTGGCATTTTTCGCGTTTATATAGGCTTCGTATGCGGCTGGATTTGTTTTCTTTAAAAATTCATCGGCTTCATTGTCAAAGCGGTTCAACGCTTCAATATCGGCCTGTGTCAGCTTTTTAGGCTTGGCTCGCTCCCACGGGAATTTGCCCAAATCAGAGGGTTTTTTAATCCGGTTTTTCCCGTCCGCCGCCTTTATAGCATGAAACGAGATGTACCGCGTTTGCTCCCATGCCGTCTGTTGCCCCTGCTCGTATGCGAACACTTTTGCGGCCATGTATCGCGGCGTTGAATCCCAAAATTCACTCTCTGACATTCCGCAAAGCGCCGCAAGCTTCATTATTTCATCCCAGGCAGGGGCTTCGTCTTTTTTCCGTCATCGTCAATGTCCTGATCTGATTTTGCGCCCGTTTTAGGGAAAGAATCTGTAAAAATCTTGACAACAACAGGGATTGCCTCGGGGTCTGTAAAGGCCCATTCTGCAACGTCGTAATGATTAAAGTCAATAGCGTCAATACGCCCACCTGCAATTTTGTGGCCCACAATGAGGCCACAATAAAGCAGATCGGTTACAATGGTTACACTAACTCCGTTTGACTGGATATTGGCAAAATCGGCAATGGCGTTGCGCCCCGTCTGCCTTTCATATTCGTACAGTGCCGCGTATGAAAAGTGTATTGGGCGCTCTTTTCCGCCAATGGTTATAGTTGAATACTTCATTAAGGCAGGTTTGCTTGTTTTTACGAAATAGTAGCTTTGGTCAGCGCTCCGGTGCCTTGCAGTTCATAGTCGAACGTAACGGCTTCATCATTTCCGCTTGAGCTGATATTCAGGCTGCTGATATAGGCCGAGCCGGATAATTTTTCGTCACCCGTTACGCCTGTTTGAAAAACAACAGCCAGGGCCGTTTGTGACTCCCATGCTTCTTGCAGTTCACTCAGTCCATAAGTAGCATCAAAGGCAAGGTTGGCAGACCCTCCAGCCGTCCAGCTTTTTGAGCCAGGGAAAAATGACGCGTTTGCGCCACTGTCTTTACAAGTGGTTTCAAACATGTTTGTACTCATTGAAAGCGTCGCGTCGGTTTGGCAGGTAATCGCCGTCGCCCCGACATACAGCTTCATGTTTTTGGCTAATACTGTTCCGGTAGTAGGCATGTGTTATTTGTTTTTTGTTTTTGTGTCTGCCTTTTGGGCGATTTGTGTCGTTTCTTGTTCAGGGGTTATGCAACTGTTGATAATTATAGTCTGCTTTCTTGCGCGTGTATCGTCAGGGGCTTTTTTACAAACCCCTTCATCAATACGGCGCTGCGCTTCATGGTCTGCGTGTTCGGCTGTCCAACCGCATTTGTAAATCATTCCAAAATCGTCGGTATAGTCGGTTGTGTATTGAACTTTCATTTTGCGTAGGTTTCAATTCT
>JACCDG011804323.1_pt1 | contig 10253 bp, 12 predicted proteins | sample 7442471 | NCBI WGS metagenome assembly JACCDG01 (sample SAMN15323444, study PRJNA562643) | freshwater metagenome | isolation source: river surface water | place: USA:Blue River Watershed | collected 2017-08-17 | reverse complement strand
CCGCCCGCTCATCGACGACCTCGGCCAGTCCGAGGTCGCTCGCCGATCCGGTGTCGCTCAGCCATGGCTCTCCGCCTGGCTGGGCGGCCGGCGGGACATGCCCATCGAGCGCCAGGTGCAGATCGCCGAGGCGCTGGGCTTCGAGGTCCGCGTCCGTCTGGTACGTTCCCGGTCTAGGGTGTCAGCCAATGGGACGACGAGGACCCCCCAAGAAGCCGACGGCGCTGGTGAAGCTCGCGGGTAATCCCGGCCACCGACCGCTCCCCAAGAACGAGCCCGAGCCCCCGCCGGCGGCGTCCCTCGAGCCGCCGGCCTGGGTCGACGGGAAGGCCCGGGAGATCTGGAACGAGGCGATCGTCCCCCTGGTCGCATCCAAGCTGGCCCGGTCGGTCGACGTGCTCGTGCTCGCTCGATACTGCGTGCTCTTCGCCGAATGGCTCCGGGCCCGGGACGCGATCAAGGTCTCGGCGGTCTACCCGATCAAAGACGCGGAGGGGAACGTGGTGCGCATCGCCGAGCGCCCCGAATCAGCGAATCTCCGGAAGCTGAACCGGGAACTGCTGATCATCGAGCGTGAGTTCGGCCAGACCCCGGCGGCCCGGACCCGCATCCAGGTGGCCAACGACCAGACCTCGAAGACCGACCCGCTCGCGGTCCGCGATCGCCTGAGCGCCGGCACCGTGCCGGCCGCGGCCCCGCGGTATGGTCTGGCGCTGGTGAGGTCTGGATGAAGCCCGCAAAGCGGAAGCCCGCGGCGCCCGTGGACCCGGGCATGCAGGGCTCGGAGGTTCAACTCCGCCGGGACCGGGAACTCCTCAGGAAGGGTTACACGTTCGACGTGGCCGCGGCCGACTGGGCGTCCGGGTTCTTTTCGAAGTACCTCCGGCACTACCAGGGCCGCTCGGCGGGGAAGCCCTTCGACCTGGCCGAGTGGCAGCTGGGCCCGATCCGCCGGGCCTACGGGTGGAAGCGTCCGGACGGGTTCCGCCGGTACCGGAAGCAGTACTGGAAGGTCCCCCGGAAGAACGGAAAGACCGCGATCGCGGCCGGCCAGGCGGCGCTCCTGACCTTCGGCGACGGGGAGGGCGGGGCCCAGGTCTACTCCGCGGCCAACGGAAAAGAGCAGGCCAAGCTGGCGTACAAAGACTGCGCGCAGATGGTCCGCTCGGCGCCCGAGCTTCTGGAACTCTGCGATGTCATGACCAACGCGATCGTCATCCCCCGGACGATGTCGGTCTATTCGGCGCTGAGTTCCGAGTCGTCGAACAAAGACGGGCTCAACGTGCACGGGCTGCTGATCGACGAACTGCACGAATGGGAGGACCGGGAACTCTGGGAGAAGTTGACCACCGCCCAGGGCGCCCGCATGCAGCCCATGACGGTGATCACCACCACCGCGGGGTGGGACCCGAACTCGCTCTGGGCCGAGGAGGACGACTACGCGCACCGGGTCGCGGACGGGTCCGCGATCGCGGACGACTACCTCCCCGTCATCTACGAGGCCGGCCCGAAGGACGACTGGCACTCCCTCGAGGTCTGGAAGCTGGCCAACCCCGGCTACGGGATCTCGCTCGACCCGGCGTTCATCGAGGCCCAACACCGCGAGGCGGTCGAGAAGCCGGCGTTTGAGAACGCATTCAAGCGCTACCACCTCAACATCCGGACCGAGCAGGCGGTCCGGTGGATGCCGATGGACAAGTGGGACAAGTGCAAGGGCTCGATCGACCTCGAGTCCCTCAAGGGTCAGAAGTGCTGGATCGGGCTCGACCTCTCCAAGCGCTACGACATCACCGCCAAGGTGAAGGTGTTCAAGGTCGACCAGAAGCTGGTGGTGGTCCCGACGTTCTTCATCCCGGAGGAGGGTCTGGCGGAGCGGGCCAAGCGCGACAAGGTTCCCTTCGAGCGATGGGTGAAGGACGGGTTGATCGTCGCGACCCCCGGGGACGTCGTCGACTACGAGTTCATCCAGGCGAGCGTGCTCGATGATGCCCGCGACTTCGAGGTTGTCGACGTGGCCTATGACCCGTACTCCGCGACCCAGCTGGCGATTCAACTGACCGACCATGGCGTCAACGCGATCGAGTTCCCCCAGAACATCAGCCACATGAGCGAGCCGACCAAGGCGCTGCTCATCGCGGTGCTGCAGCGCCGGCTCGTGCACGGGGGAAACCCGGTGCTCCGGTGGATGGCGGCGAACGCCAAGGCGATCGTCGACGCCAACGACAACGTGAAGCTGGTGAAGAACAAAAGCATCGGCCGCATCGACGGTGTGGTCGCATCGATCATGGGAATTGCTCGGGCTACGCTGGCTGAAGACCAGACCTCGATGTACGAGCAGCCCGGAGCGACCTTGTGAACTGGCGGACCGACCTCTTCTTCTTCATCGGCGTGGCTTTGGCCGCAACTGGTCTGTGGTGGGCGTATCCGCCGGCGGCGATGATCTTTTCGGGGCTGGTGATGCTGGCTCTCGGGGTGCTCACCGTGCGGATTCCCCGGGCCGCGGCCCCCTCGGCGCCGGCCGAGCCCCACCCACCCGGCGGCGAGGATTAGGCCATGGCCAGTGTGCTCGAGCGGATCCTGGGCGTCGAGCGTCGGTCCGGCGAAACATCCGGCCTGACCAACCCCGCGGAGTGGCTCTCGGTGCTGCTCGGCGCCGGCCCCACCCGGACCAAGATCTCCATCAACCCGCAGACCGCGGTCACCATCGCGACGGTTTTCGCCTGCGTGCGCGTGCTGTCGGAGGACCTGGCCAAGATCCCGCTCGAGGTGCTCGAGGACCTGGGCCCCGACGAGTCCCGGCCGGCGCCGGATCAGCCGGCATACCGGCTGCTCAACATCGAGCCCAACCCGGAAATGGACGCGATGATCCTCCGGGAAACCGCGACCGCCCAGATGCTTCTCTGGGGGAACGGATACCTCGAGGTCGTCCGCAACGGCGCCGGCATCCCGGTCGAGGTCTGGCCGCTCCTCAGCGCCAACTGCGTACCCATGCGGGTCTATGACCGCGGGGCCTGGGGCCGGGTGGTGTATTCGTACCAGGACCCCGAGGGCCGGCGGAAGCCGGCGCGGATCCCCGCCGAGGACGTGGTCCACCTGAAGTGCCTTGGCGGCGACGGGACCATGGGCTGGTCGGTTGTGCGGATGGCCCGGGAAAGCTTCGGCCTCAGCGCGGCCGCGGACGGGTTCGGCGCGGCGTTCTTCGGGAACGGGGCCAGGCCCGGGGGCGTGCTCGAGCACCCGAACAAGCTGAGCGCCGCGGCCCAGGACACCATCCGGTCCGCGTGGAACCGGCTGTATTCGGGCGTTGACAACGCGGGGAGCGTGGCCATCCTCGCGGAGGGGATGAAGTTCTCCCCGTACTCGATGCCCAACAACGAAGCGCAGTTCCTCGAGACCCGGCGCTTCCAGGTCGAGGAGATCTGTCGGTGGTTCCGGGTTCCGCCCCAGAAGGTGGCCGACCACTCCCGCTCAACCTTCGGGAACGTCGAGGAGATCAACGCGCAGTATGCCGACGACTCGCTCGGCGGGTGGATGCGGCGCTGGGAGGGCGAGGGCCGGCGGAAGCTGTTCACCCAAGACCAGATGATGCGGTACCGCCTGGAGCACAACGAGGCCGAGCTTCGTCGCGGCCGGCTGAAGGACCGCTACGACTCTTACGCGATCGGCCGGCAGTGGGGCTGGCTCTCGCCGAACGACATCCTCCGCATGGAGGGCCGGAACCCGCTTCCCCCGGGGATCGGCGACGTCTACTTGGTCCCGTCGAACATGACGACCCCGGACCGGATGGCGATGGCCGCGGCGGCTGGCGATCCGAAGCAGCCCCCCGCGACCCCGGCCGAGGCCGGCGCCCGCTCGGCCCTGGTCGCGACCGCGGTCGTCGAGGGGTTCCGCCCCGTGCTCGAGGCGGCCTACCGCTCGGTGGTCCGCATCGAGGTCGATCGGGCCAGGCGTGGCGCCAAGGGCGGCGGGGCGAAGGCCTGGGCGGAGGGGTTCTACCCCGACCACAGGGATCACGTTCGCGGGGTGGTGTTCCCGATCGTCGAGTCGATGGCCGCGGCCGTGAAGGCTTCCGCGGGCCTGACGCTCGATGTGGCGGGTCTGGTGGGCGAGCTCGCGGACGCCCACTGCAAGCGCTCGCGGGATGAACTGGCCACCGTGGATCCGGCGGCCCTCGAGGCTACGTTGTCGGGGTGGGAAGGAGCCAGGCCGGCCATCGATTCGGCGGCCGATCTCCGGACGGTGCAGTCCAAGGTCCAGGCGGCGGTTGGAGTGAACGCATGAGCAAGCAGAACGCCCTTGATAAAAACCGGGAGATCCGGCTCGACTTCGCGGCCGGCCTGCCGATGGGCATCCGCGCCGGCGAAGCCGGAAAGCCCGCGACCCTGTTCGGCTATGCGGCGGTGTTCAACGTTCGATCCAAGCCCATCTGGGGCTCGTTCATCGAGATCATTCGGCCGGGGGCGTTCCGGGCTTCCCTGGAGCGGGGCGACGACGTCGTCTGTGTCGTCGAGCACTCCGGCGGCTTGCAGCTGCTGGGCCGGCGGTCGGCCAAGACCCTGGACGTCTACGAGGACGAGAAGGGCTTGCGCTACGAGTGCCAGGTCCCCGACACCAGCGCCGGGAAGGACATTTCGGTCCTGGTCGGCCGCGGGGACATCCGCTCGAGCTCGTTTGCGTTCCGGGCCCGAAAGGACGAGTGGATCTGGGCGAGCACCAAGGGCGAACTCGACGTTCGGACCGTCATCGAGGCGGACCTGTTCGACGTCTCCCCGGTGGTCAACCCCGCGTACACCGAGGCGACGGTGGGGGTCCGCTCCCTGGACGCCTACGCGGAGGCCAAGGCGACCCGCGATCAGGCGATCGCCCGCGAGGCCGACACCCGGTTCCGTCTCCGCATCGCTGAAATCACCATGAGCCCCGCCGAGCGGCAACTGGCCGCGGCGGGTTCGACGTCATAACCCTTTTTGATGCTGGCCCCTCCGGCGCTGCAGCGACGGTGGGGCATTACGGGCAATCCCCGGTGTTGAGAGAGGCCCCGCCCCGGTCACAAGCCGGGGCGGGGCATTCCAGGCAGGCCACCTGGTTCCAGGTTCGCGCGTGGTAAGTCCCGCGCGTGAGCCATTGACCCCGCGGCCCATCGTGGGTTTGATGGGGCATTCCATCCAGAAGACCGCGGGCGAGCCGGCGTGATGCCAGGGCTCGCCAGGCGGGGCAGCAGCCGACGTTCCGTGACGGATCAACAGGCCGCTCAGGACCTCACCAGGTCCCGGCGGTGCTGTAGTTCTGGGCAGTGGCTTCCGGGCAACTGGAAGCACGAACATGACCCTGAAGGAACTCCGTGAGAAGAAGCTGAAGCTGATCGCCGACGCCCGCGCGATCCGCGACAAGGCCGACAAGGAAAAGCGGTCGATGACCGCCGAGGAAACCGGCCAGGCCGACAAGATCCTCGACGACGTCACCGCGCTCGACAAGGAAATCGAGGCGCTCGAGGGCGAGGAGCGGACCCGTTCCCGCATCAAGGAACTCGAGGTCGCGGCCGGCCGCGGCGGCGAGCGGCGCTCGGCCCCCGGGCAGCCGGGTGGGTCCGGCGATGCCGGGCTGGATCGGTCCAGGTCCTCCCAGGAGATCATGGACGAGTACCGCGCGGCCTACGACTCCTACCTGCGCTACGGCTTGGGCGAGTGCACCGATGAGGAGCGGTCCATCCTTCGTTCGCGGGCGGTCCAGCTTCCCGACGAGGTCCGGGCGTTGCTCCCGGGCGGGGCCGGTCGACCCGGTCGCGAGCATCGTGACCAGGCTGTGGGCACCGGCGCGGCCGGCGGCTTCACCGTGGCCCCCCTCTTCCAGGCCGAGATCTCGAAGGCGATGCTCGCCTACCAGGGCATTCGCCAGGCGGGCGCTCAGCACTTCACCGGCGATTCCGGCGCCGATCTGCCCTTCGGCTCCAACGACGACACCGCGGTCGAGGCGACCATCGTCGGCGAAGCGGCGGCGGCGGGCGCGGCGACCGATCTGACCTTCGCCCAGAAGGTGATCAAGACGTACATGTACACCACCGGCATGCTGAAGGTGTCCATGCAGCTGCTGCAGGACAATGCCGTCAACATCGAGGCCTACATCCGCGATGCGTTCGCCGAGCGGCTCGGCCGCGGTACAAACACCCACTGGACCACTGGCAACGGCACCACTCAGCCCGAGGGAATCATCACCGCGCTCAACGCGGGCTCGGGCATCGGCGTGACGACTGCTTCGGCGACCCTCATCACCGGTGATGAACTCCTGAGCCTGCAGCACTCGGTGGATCCCGCCTACCGGGACGATCCGACCGCCGGCTATGCGTTCAGCGATGGCATCCTGAAGGTCATTCGCCTGCTGAAGGACACCACCGGGCGGTACCTGCTCACCGAGCCCACCCAGGCCGCTCCCGGGTCGCTCTGGGGCAAGCCCTGGAAGATCTTCACCAAGATGGCCGCGGCCCCGACCACCGGCGCCGTCACCGCGCTGTTCGGCGCCATGCGGCACTACAAGACCCGCGAGGTCCTCGGTCTGGCGATCTACCGCGCCGATCAGCTGTTCATCGCCAACGGGCAGGTCGGGTTCATCGGGTTTGCTCGCTTCGGCGGCGGCTTCGTGAACACCGGCAACTTCCCGATTAAGTGCATGAAGCAGGCCTAGTCCAAGCCTCCCAACCCCGGCCGGAGCGAAAGCCCCGGCCGGGTCTTTTCCCGTTCCCGTCCCCCACTCAAAGGACCCCCATGAAAATCGTCAAGCACTTGTGCAGCGCGTCCGGCATCGAGGCCGGCGTTCAGGTTTCGATCACCGCCGGCGAGACGTCCCTCATGGACGACGCCGAGGCCGCTCGCTGGATCGATGGCGGTCTGGCCGTGCTGCACGAGGACCAGAAGAGCAAGCCCACCCATGACCGCTCCACCAAGCGGCCGGGTCTGGCCAATACCAAGCGTCCGGGCACCCCGCCGGGTGGAGGGTCCATACCACCCGGCGGGGCGGGCCCTTCCAACCCGGCGCCGGATGCGGATGCCGAAGGCGACGAGGACCTCGAGGAAGTCGAACCCGAAGGCGATCCCGAGGGTGAACCCGAAGGCGATCCCGAGGGCGAAACCGGCGAGGAGTCCCAGGTTCCCCCGCGGATGACCAAGGCCCAGAAGAAGGCGGCCAAGGCCGCGGCCAAGGCCGCGCGGAAGGGCGCCTAAGCCATGCCCCAGGGCTATCGCATCCAGCAGGTCACCGCGCCGGCCGCGGGCCCGGTGACCCTCGCGGAAATGAAGGAGTGGCTCCGCGTCGACCACTCCCTCGAGGACTCCCGCATCCAGGTCGCCCTGGATGCGGCGGTCCGTTGGTGCGAGGACCAGGCCGAGCGGGCGTTTGTGAAGCGGCGGGTTCGTGCGTTGCTGGACGCGTTCCCGGATGCCGGCGGGGCGATCGAGCTCCCGCTCCCGCGGGCCATCGAGGTGTACTTCGTCAAGTACTACGACGATGCCGGGTCCGACATCACGCTCGACCCGGCGACCTACATCCTGGACGACGTCTCGGAGCCGGGGCTCCTGTGCCTGGCCCCGACAAAGACCTGGCCATCGGCCCAGGCGGGCCGGGTGAACGCGATCCGGGTCGAATACGAGGCCGGCTACGGGGATCCCGCGGAGGTCGACCCGCGGGCGAAGCAGGCCGTGCAGCTGCTCGCGGCACACTGGTTCGAGAACCGGGAGGCCGTGCTCACCGGGACCATCCAGGCGGAATTGGCGCTGGGTCTGAAGGCCCTTCTCGGGCAACTCTGGCCGGGAAAGCTGAGGTAGTCCATGCGGGCCGGCAAGCGGGATCGGCAGATCGTGATCGAGAGCCAGGCCCAGACCACCGATGCGGCCGGGCAGCCCCTCCGCGCGTGGTCGGTCGTCGGCCGGCCCTGGGCCGAGGTGATCTCTCAGCCGGGATCGGACACCTTCGAGGGCGACCAGACGTCCCCCCGTCGCTCGGTGTCCTTCCGCATCGTCTACCGGCCGGGGGTGACATCGGCGATGCAGGTGGTGTTCGACGGGGAGAGGTACGAGATCGAGGACGTCGTCGAGGAAGGCCGGCGGGTCTCGCTGCTGCTGAAGTGCTCGAGCACCGCGGTTACCACCGGCGGTCCATTGGCCAATGGGGGCGTGTGATGGCGGTCCGGGTCGACCAGCGCGTGATCGGGCTCCAGGACCTGCGGCGGACGCTGGCCGCGCTGCCCGAGCGGATCGGCGGTCTGGCGGTCCGGCGGTCGTTGCTCGAGGGCGCCGGCGTGGTCCGCGACGAGGCCCGGAACCTGGCCCCGGTCCGGCAGATCAAGGGCGGCGGCCACCTCAAGAAGTCCATCGTGTCCCAGACCCGCGGGGTGTTCCGCGACGGGAAGGGCCGGCCGGTCGAGCACCGCGCGGTTGTGCTGATCGCCAAGAAGCGGGGCAAGGTGGCCAGGTCCGCGCGGGCCTATGCCCACTTCGTCGAGTTCGGCACAAGGCCCCACTCGGTGGGCAAGGGCTCGAAGCTGGTCCGCGGCATCGGTCGCGGGCTCAAGCACCCCGGCGCCAAGGCTCAGCCGTTCATGCGGCCGGCGTTTGACACCAAGAAGTTCGTTGCCCTGAAGACCATCGAGGGGCGAATGCGGCGGGAGGTGGCGGCCGAGACCGCCAAGCTCGCGGCCAGGAGGCGGTCCGCGTGAGCCCAGAAGAAGCTATCCGTCACACCCTGGTCTGTGATGCCGGCGTCGCGGCGTTGATCGGGGACCGGGTGTACGCGGGCGAGCTCCCCGAGCAGCCGTTCTACCCCGCGGCCGTGTATCGGCGGATCAGCACCGCCCCGGTCCATTCGTCGGACGGGCCCTCGGGCCTGTCGCAGATCCGGCTGCAGATCGACTGCTGGTCACCGCGTTTCCTCGACGCCCGCGCCCTGGCCGACCGCGTCATCGCAGTGCTCGACGGGATGCACGGGGTCGCGGGCGCGATCAAGAGCGACCCGGGCGTCGAGTTCTCAAGCGTGATGCTCGACGCGGACCGGGCCGAATTCGACGACGAACTCAATCTGCACGGGTGCTCTCTGGACTTCTTGCTTTGGGCCAACACCCCGCCTTCGGTGTGAACATGGACCAGATCTGGAGCATCCCATGTCCGCCACCCAGGCCACTACCGGCTTCAAGGCCGCGTTGTGGATCGAGTCCTCGACCACCCCGGGCACCTTCCTGAAAATCTCCGAGATCGTCGACCTGAGCGGTCCGAACCGGGGGCAGAACTTCGCCGATGCGACCCACATGGATTCGCCCAACGGATACGAGGAGGTCCTCCCGACCTTCAAGACCGCGGGCGAGGTCACCGCGACCATGAATTTCCTTACCACCGGAGCGGCGAACCAGTCGGAACTGGACGCGAGCCTCGAGGCCCAGAACATTCGCAACTACCGCCTGGTCTATCCCAACCAGATCCGCCGGGTCTCGTTCGCGGCCTATGTCGGGAACCTGGGCGACACCATCCCCCACAACGACGTGATGCGGCGCAACGTGACGCTCCGCATCAGCGGCGCCCCGGTGTTCGAGGCCCACACCCCCTGATCCCCTGTCCCGCGTGTGCAGGCGGCCGGCCCGGGGCTCGTCTCCGGGCCGGCTTGCCGGTTTCCCTTCCCCCTTACCGATGGAGGTCTCCCCGTGCGATCCCTCTTCCGATTCCCCGTTCGTCTGCTCGTGGCCGCGGTTGCTGTCGGCGTGGCGTGGTGCTCCCCCGGGAGCCTGGCCGCGGACCGCACGATCACCGTGCTCGGCCCCGGCGCCGAGCCCGGGGAAGTCGCCATCGACGCTTCGCCCCCGTTCGCGGATCCGGTGTTCGCGGCCTGGCGCCGGCCGAGCACCATCGACAACCGGCTGGTGGTGACGGTCGTGACGCTCCGGGAGCCGGGGGCCGAGGCGACGGTCTACCAGGTAGTCCCGGGATCCTCGAGCCCGCTGCAGGTGGTCGTGTCTGGAGATCGCGTGCTGGACCAACTCGAATACCCCCGGGACCGGACCGCGGTCGATTTGGGCGTCGACGCCTTGGGCCGTGACGTCTACCAGATCACCGTGTCGGCCCCGCTGACCGCCCCGCCGGGGGACTTCAACCAGGACGGCGCCCGCTCGGTCCAGGACATCTTCGACTTCTTGGCGGTTTGGCAGGCCGGCAGCCGGCGTGCCGACGACGGTTCGGGCTCGTGCGAGCCCCAGGACATCTTCGAATTCATCGGCCAGTACT
>JACCDG011343452.1_pt1 | contig 10255 bp, 6 predicted proteins | sample 7442471 | NCBI WGS metagenome assembly JACCDG01 (sample SAMN15323444, study PRJNA562643) | freshwater metagenome | isolation source: river surface water | place: USA:Blue River Watershed | collected 2017-08-17 | reverse complement strand
TCCTCTTCGGCCATGACTTGAGGCAAACAATCACTGGCAAGCAGCACATACCGCTCATTGGCCTCATCAGACCATCGGATGGCCACCGCATCGGCATGTGCGATGCGCCGAATCTGTTTGGCAAAACCCTGAGACAAGGTTTCCAGATTTTCAGCCCTGGCCGCCATGGCCGCCACTTCATACAAAGCACTCAAGCGTTGCTGGCGTAACTCCAACGCAGCGGTTTTTTGACGAACCTTGTCCTCCAAGCTGGCGTACAGCCCTTGCAAATTTTCAGCCATGGCATTGAAGCCCTTGGCCAAAGCGCCAATTTCATCGGACGAATCGATGTGTACACGGGTGTCGAACTCACCCTCTTGAATTCGACGTAACCCCGCCTGCAAGCGCGCCACCGGCTCCAGCACCACCACATGGCCCACGTACAACAAGGCCAAGGCACTGAGAATGGCCAGGGCCATCATCGCCAGCTGAAAGGTGTGCAGCATGGCCGTCCAACGCGCCAGGTGCTTTTCAATGGCCGACACGAACGCATCGATGCGGGACACCACATGGTCAACACGGGGCAAAAAATCAACCGGCATCGGCTGACCAGCCGCTACTCGCTCGGCATCTTGACGAAGCAAGCGCCAATCGGTGTCGATGGCATCAATGCGAGCACGGGTGTCGTGATCCCAAGGTACAAACAGAGGCCGAGCAGGGTCTCCCGTCCGTAGTAACTGCAAGGTGGCATCAAACTCCCGCATCCGGGCTTGCAGGTCAGGCAGATGCACCGGTTGCGCACGCATGTCTTGCTGGGTCAGCATCAAGGCCAATTGGTAGCTGCGCATGCGCATGCGGCCAGCCTCGTTGACCGCCGCCGCGCCCCCCTCAAGTTGCCATGTGACCCACAAGGTCAAGCCAATTGAAGCCAGAGCCAAGAGCAAGAAGACCGACCCAATTGCCAAGAGCTTCGATGCCAGCCCTAGGCCATTTGATCGATCCTGCTCTTGCATTTCATCCCCCGGTTTGTGACATGAAGCGCACCACCTGATCGGGGCGCTCGTTGAATTCGTGACGTTCTGGTTTGGCCGCGATGCCTGCATGGATGGCCGCGATCAATTCTTCATCGCTGGCACCGCGCCGCATCATGCGCCCCAAATCTACCCTGTCATTTTGACCCAGACACAGGTACAAGGTGCCATCAACCCCCAGACGAACACGATTGCAACTGGCGCAAAAGTGTTGCGACATCGGCGTGATCACCCCCAGGCTCATGTCGCCCTGGGTGGCACGCCAATATCTGGCTGGGCCTGCACCTTGCCCCAAAATTTGGGGGATCAGGCCATGGCTTTGGGCCAAGGTCTCGCCCAAGGCGGACAAGTCGATGCCCTTGGTGGCGCGCCCCGTATCGCCAACGGGCATGGGTTCGATCAAGCGCAAGATGAATCCATGCTCCAAGGCAAACGCCACCATGCGCTCCACCTCGGCCACGTTGACACCGGCTTGCACCACCATATTGAGCTTGATGGGCGAAAAACCCGCCTGCTTGGCCGCCCGCAAACCACTGAGCACGTCTGTCAGGCAGTCACGCCCGGTGATGCGCGCAAAACAGGTTTCATCCAAAGAATCCAGGCTGATGTTGAGCCGCTGCACGCCTGCTGCGTACAAGTCAGCGGCATGACGCGCCAACTGCGTCCCATTGCTGGACAAGGACAGATCCATCAGCCCCGGCAGGGCAGCCAATTGAGATGACAAGGTCACGATGCCACGACGGAGCAAAGGCTCCCCACCCGTCAGCCTGACTTTTTTGACCCCCAACGACACGAACAAGCCCACCAGACGTGTCATTTCATCGTGTGTCAGCCAGTGCGCGGGCTCCTCAAAACCTTTGAAGCCTTTGGGCAGACAGTAAGTACAGCGCAAATCACAACGGTCGGTCACGGACACGCGCAGGTAGTCAATGCGGCGTTGGAACGGGTCGATCAGGGCAGGCATGGGAGGCAATACTCTTTTGGCAGTTGGCCAAATCTAGGGGCTTTCACGTTTGTTGAACATCCGCCGGTGGAACTATGGCCCCATGTTCAGATGCCCGGTATAAACATGCCATGGCCTTGTTGCACACCCCGCCCCCGTCGTTTGAAGACCCCATGGAGATGCTGCAGGCATGCCACGACAAAGTCCGTCACTTTGCCAAGTTGAGCGTGCGGATTGCCGACCACATCAAAGCGCACGGGGCCGATCAACAAGCGCAAGACGCCGCCAAAGCGGTCATGAGGTACTTTGATCTGGCTGCGCCACTTCACCATGCCGATGAAGACGAGGACTTGTACCCGGCCCTGCTTACCTTGAACGATGCCACTGTGAGCGAGCACATTCACAGGCTCACAGACGAGCACGCCCGTTTGGCCAGCTTGTGGCATGCCGTGCGCGCCTGGCTGGCGGACATAGCGGCTGGAACCACGGCCCAGCCCCCTTCCGAATTACCCGAATTTGCCGAACAATATCCTCGACACGCACGGGATGAAGAAACCTTGGTTTATCCCCACGCCCGATATTTGTCCGAATATCAATTGAATTTATTGGGTCAAGCCATGACCCAACGCCGCCAACACTGAATACGGAGGCAGTTCCCGTATTTTCCGGGTGCTTTTTGGAGGTTTGGCACATGCTGAAATCCGCCATATTGCAAGCTCGGCGCATTCGTCAGAATGCCCCTACAAATTGCTTCCAATAATCCGAAGGGAATGGCCATGAGTAAGCGACCCCACATCCTGATCACAGATGATGACCCCATCATGCGTGAGATGCTGGACGCCGTCTTATCTGACGACTACGAGGTTTCCGTCGCCCCGGGTGGCACGGAAGGCACGGAAGGCATCCAAATTGCCAACGAGCAGGACATTGACCTCGTTTTGCTGGATGTGGACATGCCCTCGCCCAATGGCTATGAGACCTGTCACTTTCTCAAAGAAGATCCCTCGACTGCCGAGATTCCGGTCATTTTCTTGTCGGCACGATCCAGCATTGACGAACGGCTGAAAGGCTACGAGGCCGGTGGCGATGACTATCTGATCAAACCCTATCAGCCCGATGAACTGAAGGCCAAGATCAGTGTGCTGCTGGTACAAGCGGCGCGCCAAAAAGAGCTGAACGGCCAAGTCAACGACGTGATGGACGCGGCCATGGCCTCGGCCAATATGTACGGTGAAGTGGGCGTGGTGCTCGACTTCATGAAGGGTGCGAATTTGGCCAACACCTATCAAGGTGTGGCCGATGCACTGTTTCAAGCCCTGACAGGTTTTGAATTTGAAGGCTGCTTGCGACTGATTGGGCACGCTGGCGTGATCAGCACAACGGGCCCGACCAATTGCAGCGCACTGGAAGACTCGATCCTGACCCACGTGCAAAAAAGCGGCAGCAATGTCGGCTTGCAAAACTTGGGCACCAACACCGTTTTCAATTACGGTAATGTGCTTTTACTGGTCCGCAATCTGCTGCCCGAAAATCACCCCGCCCACATGGACCGAGAAGAGGCTGAGCGCCATGGCCGGGCCCGGGACAACATCGCCTTGCTGGCTGAAGGTGCATCAGCCCGCATCAAAGCCATTGATGCAGAAACCAAGGCTGGCAGCGTCGATCAACAACAAATGCTGGTGGACCTGACGCGAGATGCCTTGCTGGACCTCAATGCCGAACAACGCATCCACCGCGAGAAGGTCAACTTGGTATTGCGTGACATGGTCTCTGACATTGAAACCTTGCTGATCTCTTTGGGGCTGACCAATTCACAAGAAGACGCCTTGCTCAACACCATCAATCACAGCATCAAAGAAACCATGGCCGTGTTTGAACAAGGTGACCGCATCGAAGTTCGGCTCGAACAGGTCATCACCAAACTCAAGGGCGGTTGACCCGCGCGCAGCGCCCGTTTTATGGCGCTTCCACCCAGCCATGAGCCTGCAATGTCAGGCTCATTTTTCTGATGCGCATTTGCGTTCGAACCCGCGTCAGTAATAGGTCTGGTGAATAGGGCTTGTTGATCAGGTCTGCCGCGCCGGCGTTCAAGCCCACAACCTGGTCATCCTCACCGTCCAGACTGCTGACCAGTAAAACGGGAATGTCTTTGGTGCTTGCGTGGCTTTTGAGTGCTTGACACAGTTGGTACCCACTCATGCCCGGCATCAAGACATCCGACAAGATGACATCGATCCCTGGCGCATCGGACTGGCAGATGTCCCATGCCTCCTGGGCGCTGCTGGCTGATTTGACTTGGTAGTGATCCTCCAGCAAGGATTCAAGCAGCACCAGATTGATCGGCTCATCATCCACGATCAATACACAACCTTGACTCATCTGCCTATTCCTCTTGACTCAATGCGTGACCGCTTGCCATTGGTCCAGCTTTGCGGATAACTGGATCAGTAATTGCTCTAGCCCTTTGGCCAGGGCTAAACACAACGGCCCGGCTTGCGGCTCATGCCGACGAGCCGCCTGTTCAGCCTCACTGGCCAATTGCCTCAATTGGGGGGCACGAATATTACCGGCCACCCCCTTGAGGCTGTGCGCCACAAACACCAGCGTATCCAGATCTTGCTGTGCAACCGCCTGCCTGATCTTGTCAGCCGTCGATTCATTGTGCTGCAGCACCGATTGCACGGCACGTTGCAACAAGCCTGGCTTTTTTCCGTACAGCGCCACCAAGCCATCCCAATCCAGTGCGTCAATCGGCCCCGGGGATGGGTCTTCCGACACGACCGGGGCGGGCTCCGAGGCCACGGCCATCGACGAGGCGCCACAGTGCGTGGCAACTGTTCGAATCAAAACAGACTCTTCAACCGGCTTGGATACATGATCGACCATGCCCACAGCCAGGCATCGATCACGTTCCTCGGCAAATGCATGTGCTGTCAAAGCAATCACCGGCAACCCAGGCGCCATATGGCGCAAGCGCTCGGCAGCGGTGATGCCGTCCATCACAGGCATCTGCAAATCCATCAAGACAGCATGAAAGTGCTCGGCCCCCATCTGCTGGATCAGATCAAGGGCTTGCTGACCCTCTTCCGCCAACAATACCGTGGCCCCGCGGTAGCTCAGCATGTCTTCGATGATCATGCGGTTGACTTCGACATCATCGACAACCAAGATGCGCCGCCCTTGCAAGATTTGGGCAGGTAGGTCGTCACGAGCCACATCACCCACAACGGGCTCACAGGGCAGCAATGGCAAGCTCATGCTGAAGCAAGACCCCTGGCCCAGGTCGCTTTTAACGGACAGGCTGCCCCCCATCAAGGTGACCAGATTGGCGCTGATGGCCAAACCCAAACCTGTTCCGCCAAACTGACGCGTGATCGATTTGTCCGCTTGTTCAAAGGGGCTGAAAATCCGTGCCATTTGATCCGGCGTCATGCCCAGACCGCTATCGATGACCCTGATCATGAGGCGCTCGTCTTCAACAGAAACACGCACGTTCACGCCACCCCGTTCGGTGAACTTGACAGCGTTTGAAAGCAAATTCACCAAGACTTGCTCCACACGCATGCCATCGAGCAGCAACCAGGGCGGAACCTGGTCAGAGATCTCTGCATCCAACACCAACTTCTTGCCGATCGCCCGATCACGCACCATGTCCATGGCGCCGTGGATCACTTTACTCAACTGCGTGGGCATGGCATCGACTTCAAATTTGCCAGCCTCCACTTTCGAAAAGTCCAGCACATCATTGACCACTCCGAGCAAATGTTGCCCCGCATCCCGAATGCGCTTGAACAGCACATGACTGGGCTCGCTGGCATGGTCGCGCAAGCCAATTTGGGCACAACCCAAAACGGCATTGAGTGGCGTGCGGATCTCGTGACTCATGTTGGCCAAGAATTGTGACTTGGCACGATTGGCAGCCTCGGCCTCCGCTTGCGCGCGCTGGGCCTCCTGCGCCATATGTCGCTCGGTGGTGTCATGCACGACCAAAGCAAACTGCAACGGCGCAGGTCGGTAGGCCACGATGTCCAACCATTTTCCAAACGTTTTCGACAAACGGTCAAACTGCAAGTTGCCCTTGCCTTGTGCAACCCGGCCAAAGCTTCTAACCCACAAGTTCAATTCATCCGCACCGACCAGATTGAGCTCGCGCGCACGATGGCCCAACACCCGACTGGCCTGCCATCCTGTCATCTGCTCAAACGCACCATTGATGGCCAAAAAGCGGAAATCGGCCACCATGCCCACATCATCCAGGATGACCTCTGCCAAGACAAAACCGGCTTGTAGATGATCGAACAAGCCGCGATAGCGCTGCTCGCGATCCTTGAGTTGCGACTCCAGCAAATGCCGATCCGTCATGTCTCGCCCCACCAGATGCACCTGCAAATCTGCATCAAGCGGGGACTCTTGCAGCGTACTGGTCCAAGCAATCCAATGTTCACGACCTGAAGCATCAACGACGCGGTGCTCTGCAGTTGCCACCAAATGCTCATCGAGCAATTGCGCCACATGCAGACGGATTTGCTCTGACTCGGTCGCCCAAACCAAATCGTACAGGCAGCGCCCCACCAAGGCTTCAGGCGCCACACCCAGAAATCGGGCGCAAGCCTGATTGGCATAACGCAAAGTGCCGTCCAATGCGATCACCGCAATCAAGTCGCTTTGCGCCTCGACCAACTGTTTGTATTTGGCTTCACTGTTGCCCAAGGCTCGGGTTGCTTGTTGCACCAACCGCAAAGCATGGGCGCGGTGGCCGATCAAAAAGGCCAAAAATCCCACACCAGAAAACGTGAGGATGAAGCCCGTCAACAAATGCAACCGCGACATGGGCTGGACACGACCCGCCCCCCAACTTGGCAAAGGCACAAAGCGCACCGACCAATCGCGTTGGCCAACAGTCAGGGTTCGCCGCACATCAAACAGCGGCTCGTATTGATCCCATGCATCCAACTCGGCTCGACGCGCCTGATACAAAGTCTTCGCGTCCGCTGCTTGGGCGCCATCCTGAACCTGAATCATCAAATCAGGCGCATGCCTGGCTACCACGGCCATGAACTCACCCAACACATAGGGACTGAATACCCAGCCCTGCAGTGCCAAACGGCGCTGTTGCGCCGTCCCTCGGTCCATACCGGCACGGTATACCGGCACGTACATCACCGTCGCAGCATTTTCATCACCGGGATCTTGACAGGTCAGCTTCACAGCCGCCGTCATGGCTGCTTGCCCCGTGTCTCGCGCCTTGATCAAGGCGCTGTGACGAAGCGGCTCGGACATCACATCAAAACCCAATGATTTGGCGTGCGCATCATCCAAGGGCTGCAACAACGCGACTGGAGAATACGCAAGCCTCATCCCCTCCGGATAAATCGCGTGAATACGGCCATCACCCGTTTGAGCTTGCGATTCAAACTTGCCGAGATCGGATGATGGTGTCCAGCGAACGTAACCCAAACCCCTCGTCCCGGCATACCGCTCACTCAGTCGAATGGTTTGCGTAAATCGTTGCCAAGCGACATGATCCGTATCGGGATCACGCTCCAGCATTGCTGCGGCGGCAAACAGCAGCTGCTCATGCAGTTGCAATTGCCCACGCAACTCCTCCATTGCATCATCGACCTCCCGGTCGAACTGCATGCGAATGGCGGCTGCCTCCATCCGGCTGGCATGGAGATAGGCCTGATAAGTCACCATCAAGCCCAGCACCGTCAACAAACAGCACACACCCCAGCCCCAAGGTGGCAGCTTGCCCACCGTTCGGCGCGCAAAGGCAGTGATCTGATTGAACATCCGTGACGGTCCCGTGTTTTTTTACTTGACACGGGGTTCTCGTCACGAAAGTACCCAAACTTAAGCGAGGGCACCCTTCCACATCTCGCAAACCAGGATCACAAAGTCCGAATTTCACACTTTTACCGCCCATTTGGGCGCCCCCTGAATGCGGGGCTCCTAGCAGAAACACGCACAAAGTTGGGGGGGACCCGTACACACCAAAACAGACCCCGTAGGCACAATTGCCGCCAATGCAAAGATAAGTGAACGGGATCACATGATGAAACGCCACGCCCTCCGTCCAGGACTGAACACCCTGACCCTCAGCTTGCTGAGTAGCCTGACGTTGCTGACCGCTTGCGGTGGAGGCGGCAAGGACGCGCCTGCGCCTGCCCCTGCTCTACCTTCAAAGGGGACTGAGCAGCCCAAGGTACCTGATCCCACCGTTGCGAGCGTGACTGCTGCAGATGAACCCTACATCGTGGCCCCCAGCGGCGAGGAATACGACACATCACTGGTGTTTGATGCGCCAGCCCCGATCTACCGCCTCAACATTCTGGACGGTCAGACGCAAATCGCGTTGAAGACCTACGTTTTCAGCCAACCGCTAGATAAGCAGTGGATCACCGCAGATAAGATCTTGCGAATCACCGAAGAGGTCGCAGCACCGAGCACACCAGCAAGCAGTGCGGCAAGTGCCGCCACACCGGCGAGCTCTGCCAGCGCACCAACAACTCCGACTAAGCCTCCGCTGTCCTACGAAGTCAACAAGGGTGCACACACACTCTTTTTCATCAAAGAAACAGCTGGCAAGCGTCGTTTGACAAAAGTTGACCTGACTCGTCGCAACGAAGCTTCTGCAACGATCCTGACCGAAACACCGATTTCCGCTGCAGATGACGTTTGTCGCATTCTCGAAACATATTCCATCAAAAAGGATGGCACTGATGTTGTCTTGTTGGTGACTCGCCCTGGCTTAGACGGCTTATGTGGCAACCCAGACAGTGCCGTTGAATCGATCAAGAAGCAGGCCGATGACAACACCACGGTCGCAGTTGGGTCGAACGACAGCGTTGACACACCACCGACTGATTTGGCTCAACCAAACTCCAAGGTCATCGGGCGCTTTTACAAGGAAGGGGCCTTGACCGGCATCCTGGTACAAAAGAAGACCGGCGACAACTTGGCGCAACTGGACGTACTGTCTCCACGCATGCACGAGGTGCTGCAGGCAGGCTTGAGCTTCTCGCTCAAACCGCTAACTCCCACAGCACCAGCCCCCGCACCGTTCACCGTTTTCAGCACACCAACTAGTGGACTCCCGAACGATGGCGCCACTTGGTTAACCGAAGCGCCTGGCCGCGTCGGCGCTGCCTACATCCGAATCCAGAAAAAGAGCGCCATTTCATCGAGCCTATCCTTCAATAACCTCTACCGCATCAATTGGGATGAGGCAGCCAAGACAGCAACCGTCAGCCTTCAAAACATAACCCTGACAGTTGGCGCCTTTAATACCGCAGGTTTCGCTGACGACACCCACATCTTTGTCACCAATGAGGTCACCGTTTTCCGTGGCAACACATCCACCCCTGGTGGTAGTTACCGTGGTCTGCGTACTCTGGCGAAAAGCGATGGTGCCGATCCTCTGTATGGTTTGGTTCCGGCCTACCAAACAGACAAACACCTTGTCTACAAGCAACCCAATAACGCCGGCACGACCAGTTATTACGTGGTCGAAAAGGGAACCGATTCCACCACCCCGCTCACTGCGCAAGGAGGCCTGCTGGCACGGGAGATCAATACATCAAATGATCACCTCCAAATCCTGGGGCTGCGTGGTAACAACCTGATTGCTCAAGTCAAAGACGATCAATACGACGTGGGCGGCCTGTCCATCGCTGAAATTCTCATTCCAGACAACATCACGGCGGCCATTGCTGACAAGTACACATCAGGCAAAGGGCAAACCAAAATCGTGAACGCCCACAACATCAAGGTGCTGTCACGCGTCTGGGGAAGCAAGTACAAATTTGGTCAGCGTCAGTTGATGAACGTGGTGGTCTGCGCCAAGAACGACAACTCCATTGGCGACTGCCTGAATGAAGACCTCCGCATCATGGACTTCACAAACTCAGCCTTCGGTATCACCTTGGGCAAGCTGAGTCCGACTTCGGCTGAGACACTGAAAGTCTCCGAATTTGGCAACCTCGATACGTTCAACAACCTGTTGCTGCTCGAATCCGGCATTGGTGGCGGAGTGGTCACCGTCCGTAGCCCATGGCTGTTCAATCTGGGCATCAAGGAGTCGCTGAAGGAAATCGCACCTTATTCGGCTCCGCCACCCGCAACGCCGTCCTCTGCTGCATCCCAATAACTGAAGTGAAAGTCGTGCCGCAAATCTGCGGCACACTGGCGCCATGACTTACTGCGCCATTGACTTCGGGACGTCCAATTCGGCCGTCGCCATCTCTACCGCCGCTGGCATGAAGCTGGTTCCGCTTGAAGGCAACCACCTGACCATGCCGAC
>JACCDG010789517.1_pt1 | contig 10255 bp, 7 predicted proteins | sample 7442471 | NCBI WGS metagenome assembly JACCDG01 (sample SAMN15323444, study PRJNA562643) | freshwater metagenome | isolation source: river surface water | place: USA:Blue River Watershed | collected 2017-08-17 | reverse complement strand
CTTGAACATTCCCATCTTCAACCAGGGGGAGTCGCCGCTTTACCACCGGGCGAAGGTCATGGCCGTGACCCACCCGGCCCAGGTCTATCGCCGTCCGGAAATGTACGACGAGTTCAAGACGCAGGTCGCCCTGTTCTTGAGCTTGTGCAACGGCGCTGACATCGGCGGTGCCGAGACGGGCTTGAACCACCAGTGCGTGTACACGGAACGGGCCCTCAAACGTATCGTGGACGAGATTCGTGCCGACCCGGATCCGGAGCGTCGCATCATCGCCGTCGACGCTGAGTGGAATGGGCTCTATCCCACGGAAGCCAATGCGTATTTGCGGACTGTCCAATTCTCCAGCAAGCACGGCGAGGGCATCACCGTGGTGCTCCGGCACCAGGGCGGTTCGCAAGCCTTCCAGCCTTCAATCGAATCGGCCATTGTTCAGTTACGCCGGCTGTGCAAGTGGGATCCTGTCCATAATTGGCATCCGCAGATTGGCGGCCACTTCATTCGCTCCGATATGCCATGGCTGATCGACGCCGGCCTGGATCTCCGCGAGGAGTTCATGGCCGCACCTACTCCCACGGATTGCCGTTACCAGGGGGGTTGGGACACCGGCCTGATGTACCACGCTGTCAACGAGGCCACCAGTTATCGGTTGACAGACATGCTGGTGCGGCTCACTACTGCGCCGGTATACGACTCGCGCATCAAAGAGTTGGTCACGGATTACTGCAAGGCCAACGACATCAAAAAGGAAGACCTGGAAGGGTACGGTTTCCTGCCTGACTGGGAGTTGCACCCGTACGCCAGTTATGACGCCGACGTCACCAGACGCATCGCCATGCGGCACTTCCGGGACGGCGGTCTTCTTGATGCGGACTGGTTCGGCAATCCGTCGTGGGAGCCGTTCTGGCGATCACAGCGGGCGGCGCTCGGCTTCTTGGAGATGGAAGCCAACGGTATGCTGCTGGACAAGCCGCGGACCGATGAACTGACGCAACTCTTCTCGTACGTGCGGGAGAAGTTGCTGGAGAGTTTTCGGCAGAAGATCAACTGGCCCGAGTTTAATCCCGGGTCAGCGCAGCAGTGCGTTGCTTTTCTCTTCGGTGATCGGTATTCGACCAAGCGCGATCGTGTTACGGGGGCCGCCATCCCCGTGCGGCCGCCGGGGTCGCTCAGCCTCAATCTCGAACCGGTGAAGTCTACGGGCAAGCGCAGCCGCCTGTGGGCCGACCTGGTGGCTCGCGGCGAGGCGAGGAACTTTAATCCGTCGTCCGACAAAGAGGTGCTGGGCATCGTCGGTCACGCGCATCCGCTGGCCATGCAACTTCGCGACCTGAAGTTCATCAGTCAGGTTCTGAGCGGCCCGTTGCGTGCGCCGACGTTCGGCGACGACGGCATACCGGTGACGGACGAAGACGGTTACATGACCTATGAGAAGGGGTTGGCCTCTTTTGTGATGCGGGACGGTCGCGTCCGTACTCACTTCTCGCAGTGCAAGGAAACTGGTCGCGCTTCGTCGGCGAGACCGCCTTTGCAAAATTTGTCCTCACGACGGGAAGGCGATTACAAGCGCATTCTCGGCACGTGGGACAAGAAGAACAACCGCGTGAAGGGGGATTACACCGACATCTTCCCGGAGGCCCTGTACAGCCACCCGCTTCGCAGTATCCTGCGTGCCGAACCAGGCTGGGTGTTTGTCGGTGCCGATCTCACCGGTGCTGAGATGGCTGTGTTGGCCTGGCTGGCCGATGACGCCAACATGATCGAGCACGTGCGCAGGAACAACCTGCCCGAGTCCGATCCGTTGCATTACGACATCCACTCGAACACGGCCGTTCGCGTGTTTCAGCTTCAGTGCTCGCCGACCAAGACGGGTCTGGAGAAAGCCGGTCACAAGTCTCTGCGCGTTGCCGCCAAGAACGTGAACTTCGGCATTCCTTATGGTCGCTCCGCCGGCGCCATCGCTCGGCAGTGCCGCGAGGAGGGCGTTGACGTCACCGAAGACGATTGCCAGCGCATGATCGAGTTCTACTTCTCGCAATACCCGCGGGTGCAGGACTTCCTGGCCGAGTGCCGCCGCCGCTCCCAGCAAGATCGGTTCATGGCGGGCTCTTATGGACGCTGGCGACGATTCATCTCCAGCCGCGATCGTTCCGTGGTCGGTGAGCAAGAGCGACAGGCGCAGAACTTCGCCATCCAGAACACGGTGGCCGACAATGTCCAAGACGCTATCTACAATTTCACCATGGTCCGGGCAGAAAGGCCGGACGTCACCTTTCGCATGATTTTGCAACTTCACGACGCCTTGTACTTCGAAGTGCCGATTCTGCACCTGAAGGCGTTCAAGACAGAAATCCTTCCCCTGTGCATGGTTCAGCGCTGCCCGGTGTGGCCGCGTTACTTGAACAATCAGCGCATGCCCGTGCAGCAGCCGTACTTCTTCGGCATCGACACGGAAATCTCTGAAAACTGGGGCGAGGAAATGACAGAAGCGCGGGCCGCGGAACTTGGAATCGATCCGGCCCTCTTATAGAATCTCGACTGCTGCTAAGGCCAAACACGGCGGCTGCGAATTGTCGCAGCATTTACTTCTCGTCGCCCGCACAGGGACGGTGCGGTCCGGCGAGGTTACCTTCTTGAGGAGTTTTTCAGTGAGTCAATTTCCCCAACATTACCAACAACAGCCACCTCAGCAGCCCTACGCGGGCCAGCGCCCGGCGACGCAACGGCGTTACATCTTCGACGAGCACGGCAACTCGGAGGTGGGCCAGCGTCAGGGTCGTTACATCATCAAGAACAATTTGGCTGAGCACTGGACGCCGGCTTACGGGGACGGCGGCACGACCATCCGCATCCTGCCCGTGCCCAACGTTGACGATCCGACCGGACAGACCTTCGAACCCTACCGCTTCAATTCCGGGCCTGGCGGTTTCGGTGACTGGATCCGTCGCTACCCGGCGGTGCGATCCATGGGCGATCCGGGCGTAACCTTTTTGACCGGCGACCCGGCCAACGATCCCGGCGACACGCAGGATGCCCAGATGCGTCCCGGCAATGTCCTCTTTAACGCGATCGATCGCGCCGTCAACAACGGGCAGGACCAGCCAGGGTGGGCGGCGATGCTGAAGGGCGGGCAGGGTCGCAGCGCCATGCTCACCAAGCCGTCGGAAGTCTACTTGGTGCAGTGCTGCATCGCGCGGCACAAGGCCACGGTCTACAACCCCCCTCGCGGCATCGCCCCCGACCACCGTCTGTGCGTTATGGAGCTTTCGACCTCCGCGGGGCAGGCGCTTCTGGCGCAATTGAACCTGGTTCGCGAAGGCTACCAGGGACCCGAGGGCGACTGGGAGCGGCAGATGCAGAACGGCGATCCCGTCTCCATCGACTTCGGTCGCTTCGTCACTTTCTACAAACTGGCCGACGGCGATCCGCGTCAGGCGGCGGTGCAGCAGCAGACCAACTGGAACATGCAGTCTCGTCCGCAGGGCGGTCAAGGACGTCAGCAGGAGTCCATCGGCTACGGCTGCTTCCTGGAAGATAGCTTCGGCGGTACGACGGCTCGGCTCACCGGTTTCGAACACCTGGTGCGCGCTAAAGTGATGCCGTGGGATCGTCTTTTGCACTTCCCCACCATCGAAGAACAAGCGGCCCTGCTGGCCGACAAGTTCCCGCCGGAGGTGATCTGCTATGCGTGGCGCAATCACCCGGACTGGATCCCGGAGGCCGTGCGTCATCGCGCTGTTGGTCACGTGTCCGCGCAGGTTCCGGCCGGCGTGCCGGCGGCACCTCCTGCCGGCCCCGGTTGGGGTGCTCCGCAACAGGGGTACGTTCCTCCCGCCGCGCCTTACGCGCCCCCGCCGTTGGCCGGGCCGCCTCCCGTTCCCATGCACACGCCCGGTTATCAGCAACCGTCGCCCTATCAACAACCCCCTCAGCAACAGGTCCCGGGTTATCCGCCACAGCAACCCGCGACGTATCCGCAACAGCCGCCCGCGCCCGGTATCAACAACTGGGGCTCGCAAGCCAATCCGGTAGCGTCGTTGCCGCCTGGCACGCCGGTGCAAGACCCGGCCCTGCATACCGGTGCCGGCATTCCCGCCGGCATGCCGGTAAACGCCGCACCGTTGCCGGTCCAGGCCCCGTATCAACAAGCTCCGGCTTACCCTGTCGCCCCGCCTCCGCCGCCGGCATCGCCGCCGTCGCAGCAAGGGTGGGGACAGCAAGCAGCCCCGGCCCAGCCGGCTTACCAACCGCCTCCGGCTCCGCCGCAGCCGGCTTACCAACCTCAACCGGCCTATCAACCGCCCCCGGCTCCGCCGCAGGCCTACCAGCCGCCCCCGCCGCCTCCCGCGCCGTCTCAACCGGCGCCTCAGGCGTGGGGTCAACCCCCTCCGCCCGTCCAACCGCCGGTGCAAGGTTACCCGCAGCAACCCCCGGCCGCGGCTTATCAACCGCAGCCGCAAGGTTACGCTCAACAACCCGCGGCTCCGCAGGGTTACCCGCAACAACCTCCTCAGCAGCAACCTCCGCAACAGGGTCCGCCTCTGTCGCGAGGCGAGCAAGCGCTTCTTGCGGCCCAGCGCGCCGTCGGCGGCCAGCCTCCGCAGCAGTAGTGCGTGAAACGGTTTCGTAACACTCACGGGGCGGCAGCTTTTGTTGCCGCCCCTCTTTGCGGAGATTTACACAATGGTTCGACGACGCGTAGCTGCCCCATCTAATTTGGCGGAGTTCGACGCAACCCGCGACCAGTTCTTCAACAGCATGCGGCAAGCGGCGCAGCGTGACTTGGACCGGGAGATTTCTGTCTCTACGGACTCGGAACGCAACACGGTGGGCCTGCCCCTGCCGTCTCTGTGCTGGAAATATTTGCTTCAATCGACCACGTTCCCGATGCCGCGCATCACCCACATCACCGGTCAAGAAGGGTGTGCTAAAACCGCGCTCCTTTACGACATGATGATCTGGCATCTCACGTATGGCGGCGGCGGTGCTTATATCGAGAACGAAAACAAGGATCAGCCTGATTTCAGAAACTCGTTCTTCGAATGGAAGACGGAGTGGATGAACCGCATCGACGTCAATTACACCGCCACCATGGAAGAGTGGCAGGATACCATCACCCGGTACCTGGCGATTGCACGTGCCCAGCAAGACGCGCCCGGCGGGCCAGGGCGTACCATTCCGGTGGTGCTGGGATTGGATTCCATTATGGGCACCTCGCCGGCCGAGGAGCTTCACAAGATTTTGACGTCGGGGCACGCCACGCGAGGCTTTGCTCTGGCGGCCAATCTCATCGCGCTTTACATGCGGGCGGTGCCGTACCAGATCCGCGGCTATCCGTTCTCCATCATCGGTACGAACCATCTCAAGCCGTCGATGACGCCGCAGGGGCTGCCCACTTCCAATATCCCCGGCGGCAAGTCGGTGAAGTTCATGGAAAATTACGAGCTTGAGATGAGCACCGACATGAACAAGGACATCGATAAGGCCGATTACGGCGGCCTTCGGGTCAAGATCGTGGCGCGCAAGAACTCCTTGGGCATTTCGCGACGCAACATCCGGGCACAACTGCTGTGGTGGTTCAAGGACATCGACGGTGTCCGCCGCCAAGTCAGCGCGTGGGACTGGGATACCGCCACGGTGGAATTGCTGCTGGCGTTCCACGACGCCAAGGGCAAGAAGACCTTGTTCAACGCCATCCGGGAGGTGGTGGACATCAACGTCATCAGTAAGGGCGAACGCACCGCCTGGTCTCGCGTGCTGGGCGTACCGCGCACGCAGCCCGTCTACTTCCGCGAGATCGGCATGCTGCTCGAAAGCCGCCCGGACCTGTTGTCGCAACTGTACCCGTTGCTCAACATCTCGGAACGGTGCCCCTTCCTGCCAGGCGTCGATTACCGTACCCTGCAATCGCAGGCGGTCGAAGGCGCTGTTGGCGAGGCTCGCGATCTTTACGTTCGCAATCGTCGCAGCCTGCCCAATGTCGAGGCCGACCCAACCACCTTCACCGCCGATGACCCGGATCCCGATCCGGATCGTGAGTCGGATGGCAACCCGGTGTCGGTGTTTGTGCCCGTACCGCCGCCGCCCGCCGCCCCGGCACCCTCGGCGGCGGCTACTCCCGTGCGTCGCAGCACCCGTCAAGCAGCCACCTGGGGGACCTAATGGACGAACAAGCCAGCGATAAATTCTTTGGTACGCTGCGCGATTCTTCCCGTGCTCAAATTGAAGAATCGCGCAGCCTCGGCTTCGAGCAGCGCTGCGTGGAGTCGCTGCTGCGTCATGCCGGTGTCGTCCTCAACAAGATGTTGGCCCGGCAAGACGCCAAGGCAGCATTTAATGCGTCGGTGTTGTCTTTTCAGTGGTTTCACCACGCCTACCCGGCGTTCCCGGTGCAGCTTCGCGGCTCGAAGCTGGCACACACCTCGGGGACTAAAATTGGCTGGACGGAGTTGTTCGGCCGCGGCTTCGCCAAGCTGCCCTGGGTCAAGGAGTTCATGAACTTCGCCACGATCCAGGGCCTGGACCCGCTCAAGGTGCCGTGCGGGTTAATTTTCAACGCCCCGCATGCCGACCCGGCGACCATGGTGATTCACAATCATCTCTTCAACGCCTTCGGTGTTGCCGACGCTGAGTTGCGCGACGACACGCACACCCGGGTGATTCGACCGTACGGCCGGGACGGCCTGGTGTTTGTCTTGGAATCGTTCCCGAGCTTTTTGGCGCAAGTCGGCGCCGCATGGGTGACTTGATGCCGGCTTCGGGCACTTTGTTTGAACTGTATCGCCGGGCCTCCTCGCGACGCTTCCAGCCGACCGAGGAGGCCGCTCTCATCGAAGCGCTTCGCACCTCCGATGCTGCCACTTCCTGTCACCCCGTGGAATCCCCCCGCGAACTACAACTGGATGGCGATGGTAAAACCATTCAGGGCGGGTATCGTTTCGTGGTGGGCAGCTTTGCCCAAGTTTCTCGACGGTTAGCGCAGGGGTTGTCTCGCTTCATGGCTGACATCTCCGGCGTGCGGAAGCACCGCGAGGAGCGCTTTGCCGACGGGTTGTGGGCTCGCAGGCTGTGGAACGACCTGGTGGAGATGCGCTTTGGCCTGCTGGCACGCTTTAGGCTGGTGCGCAATGACGTCGATCGTACGATCGACGGGTTGCTCGGCATGCGGCAGACCTACGTGGAGAACGTCGATTTCTACGGCAACGCTGTGGAGGTGCTGCGACAGGCTGTGCCTGGTTTGGTGTTTCACGCTGGGGCGTTACTGGGCCGTCGCATGATCGTGTGGCTGCGCGACACGACGCCGCTTTTCCGTGCTGAGTTCGGCACGGACACCTTCCCGATCTATCGCGGTTTTTACTTCGGCAATGGCGAGGTGGCCGGCACAGCGGCACGGGTGACCAACGCGCTGTTCTGTCGGTATGGCGTTTGCCTGTTACCGTATCGACGCTTCGGTCGCAAGATGCGGCATACCGGCAAAGACGTGGTGCCGCGTTTTGCTTCCCATCTTTTACACTCGGCGCAGGTGATCCTGGACGCTGAATCCTTAGCCAATCACTTTCGTCGCGCTTTTGGTGAAACGCTCGGGTACCGCGCTGACTTCACCGACCGTCAGAAACAAAAACAAGCGCGGAAGCTGATTCATACGCTCGCGGTGCTCGGTGTGCCGCAAGGACTCGCCGGCGAAACCGTCGCCGATGCGCTCGAAGTGGGATATGATCTTCCACGCGGACAGTTGCCGGCGCGGCGGCGGTTGTATCACCAGCGTACTGCCGCCGACTTGTTCGCCTCGCTGCTGCACCTGTCTCGCCGGCTTGATCCCGATCGCCGGGAACTTTTGGAGCAAGCGGCGTTCGGGGTACTCACTAATTCTTTGGAAGGGGAAAATTGAAATGGGACGTCAATCGTTGAAGGACACGGCGGCGCGGAAGGGTGCCGCATCCAAAATCAAATCGCAAACGGCGTCGGTCATGAAGCAGCGTACCGCTGCCATCGGCCAGATGTCGGCCAAGCTCAAGGAGAAGTTCAACGAGGTCGAGGAAGCCGTCAACAACAAGCAAGCGGACAACATCCGCTATTACTGGAACCTCGGCCGGCTGCTGACGGACGTCGAACAGCATCCCGAAGAATACGTCGGCCGTGGCGGCGAGTCCGGCCTGGAGTTGATTCACAGCGCCTTGTCGACGCAGTCACGCACCCTGCGGCTGTGCGCTCAGGCCGCGAGAGAGTTCACCGAGACCCAGTTGGAGTCTATCATCGGCCTTTACAACCGGGACACCAACTGGCAACTCAACTGGGGCCATATTCCCGTGTTGATGACGCTGCCGACGCACGGCGAGCGTGAGACCTGGGCCGAGAAGGCCATCACGGAGATGTACGACCCCAACAGCCTGCGTGCTGCCATGGCCAAGGCCTCGGCCGGCAACCGTGGTCATGCGCACGGTCGCAATCACAAGGTACCCGGCACGCTGGCCGCGCGGATTCGCCAGGTGCTGTCCGTCTCCAACGCCTGGCTTCAGAAACAGCAGAAGGTGTGGCACGGCGCCAAAATGAGCCTGTGGGGCGACCTGAATTCCACCTCTCGCGAGGCCCTTACCGACGACATGCTCAAGGACGTCAAGGACGCTCGCACCGTCATGGAGGAGATGAAAGACGAGATCGAGAACAACATCACGGCGATGGCCAAGACCATCGAATACATGGAACGACAGATCGAACTCAACACGGAAGAGCGGGTGGGCGACCGTCGCAAGACGGGACAGCGCCGCCGCCAACTCAACGTGGGTTGAGTTCGTTTCTATTTACCGTTTTAGAAAGGACCGCGCCCCGGCCGCCGGGGCGATTTTATGTCCAGCCCTACTTACAAACTGAGTGACTTTCCTCGCGTGATCGAGCCCGCTTCCCGCGCCATCGAACTGACCCTGGACGGCAAGCCCAGGGTCTTTGAAAGACTGCCGGAGTCGGCGCAACCCGAAGACGTCCGCAACTTGCGTGTTTTGGACGTCGTTCACATCTTCTTCGGCGGTGACAGTAGTAACATCATCCTCGGCTACGATGTGGGCGGCGTGCTAACGCAAATCTTCTGGCGCGTGGACACGCGGTGGCGTGGCGAGACTGCTCCGGCCGAGCAAACCGGTCGGCCGCTTGTTCTGCCGTCATTGCGCCTCACCTTCAAGAAGGAACGCGATCGCGAAGTCTTCCTCTACTACCTGAAGCAGGTTCAACGGGGAGAGGTACAGAACGCCAACGTGAGCATGATGCTGGACACCCTGGCGGAGCCGGTACGCGTCATCAACGTAGGAGCGTTATGAGCCGCGATTTTACGATTTGCGTTCTGCTTTACGGTGACCATTCCAATCTGGCCGCTCGCTGCTTGAAGCCACTGGTATCTTTGCCTCCTCAGCAGTTCGAGTTGCGCATCGGCGCGAATTGTATCAGCGACGCTACCCGCATCGTCGTGGACAAGCTGGTCCTGTCGACCGGTCGTTTGATCGAGCGCAACTGGTACTACTCGCCCGACAACCTTCACAAGTACCCGATGATGCGGACGATGCTGCACGATCCGCGCAACCCCGTCACTACCTCCTTCGTGATGTGGTTCGACGACGACAGTTTTATTCTCAATCCCGACGGTTGGTTGGACCTCGTGGCCGCCGCCATGAAGGACGTGCAGTTCATTGGCAGTCCGCGATTCATTCCCTGGCAGGGCAACCAGCGGGAGTGGGTCAAGCACCAGCCCTGGTATAACAACAAGGACGTGACCGATCGCCAGCGGATTACGTTTTTCCAGGGCGGGTGGTGGTGTGCCCGCCGGGAGCTTCTGGAAACTTACGATTATCCGTGGCCGTGTTTGGACCATCGCGGCGGCGACGTCATGCTGGGGGAGATGCTGTTTCAGCAAGAGATTCCGCGTCGCAGTTGGGCTCGCGGCGTCGCCATCAACGCCGACCATCGCGGCAACCACGACGCGTCGCCACGTCGCGGCTTCGACAGCAAACCGATCGGCTTCGACTTTGACCCCAACGCCAAAGTGCCTACCATTCCTTTATTGGAAGCGCTTCAGCGAAACGCTTTACCGCCGGCCACGCCCCCGCCGCCCAAACCCAAACGGCGAATCTTCGAACTCGGATTGGAGTAGGCCTCATGCAGTTCGCTTATCGCCGCATCGATCTGGGCTCGGTGGATCTGGAGTATCCGTGCGATATGATCCATCGTGGCCCAGCCGACCTCTGGCTGACGCCGCGCAGCCCGATCGTGCCGG
>JACCDG010146508.1_pt1 | contig 10257 bp, 7 predicted proteins | sample 7442471 | NCBI WGS metagenome assembly JACCDG01 (sample SAMN15323444, study PRJNA562643) | freshwater metagenome | isolation source: river surface water | place: USA:Blue River Watershed | collected 2017-08-17 | reverse complement strand
TAAGAACGAGTACCATGAAGAACGCCAGGTTTACCTCCAGAGATTGTTGATGCGTGCAGCCCAGTCTCTATTCCCTTACCGCCAGCCTCTAAACCAATCAGTCGAACTGATTTGTCATCAATGAATGGGTGGAATATTCCGATTGCATTTGAACCACCACCAACACAGGCCAATACCGCATCCGGAAGTTTGCCGGTTAATGCCAATACTTGTTCACGTGCCTCAACGCCGATGATTCGCTGAAAATCTCTCACCATAGTTGGAAATGGATGTGGACCAGCGACAGTGCCTAACAAATAGTGCGTGGTAGCAACATTAGTAACCCAATCACGCATCGCTTCATTGATTGCATCTTTCAATGTTTTCGACCCTTGAGTTACAGGAACCACTGTTGCACCTAGTAGTTTCATTCTGGCAACATTTAAAGCCTGACGCTTTGTGTCAGCCTCTCCCATATAAACAACACATTCAAGTCCAAATAAAGCTGCAGCCGTAGCGGAAGCCACACCATGCTGCCCTGCTCCAGTCTCAGCAATAATTCGTTTTTTGCCCATACGTTTTGTTAAAAGTGCCTGACCTAAAACATTGTTAATTTTGTGACTACCGGTGTGGTTTAAATCTTCACGTTTCAAAAGTATTCGAGCTCCGCCTGCAAATTCGGAAAATCTCTTAGCATCGGTCAAAATACTTGGTCGACCAGTATAAGTCTTATGAAGTTCTGTTAGTTCAGCTTGAAATTTTGGATCTGACTGTGCGGATAAATGTGCAGCTGCTAACTCATCTAACGCAGCGATTAAAGCCTCCGGTACAAATCGGCCACCGTAGGGACCGAAGTGCCCAATTAAGGTTGAATCTAAATCATCAATTTTCCTACCAGTAGACATGGTTGTAGTTTATTGGCTCTCTATCGGTTTAGAAGTTCTTTAATGGTATGAACTGGATTACCTGCTTTAACCAAGCTCTCGCCAATCAAAACTGCCTTTGCGCCTAAACTCTCGACTAATGCAACCTGCTCGCGAGTACTAATGCCTGATTCAGCCACTTTTACAAGATCATTAGGTAGCTCAGGAAGAATAGACTCAAAAACCTTTTGACTAACCTCCAAGGTTTTAAGATTGCGAGAATTTACACCGATAATTTGCGCACCAATTTCTATAGCCCTCTCCGCTTCATTCAAGTCATGGATTTCAACAAGAACATCCATTCCTAACTCTATTGATAGTTGATAGAAATCTTTTAGTTGCGAGTTTGAAAGTCCAGCCACAATGAGTAAAATCAAATCAGCACCTAAGATACGTGACTCAAATACTTGAAATTCGGTTACTAAAAAATCTTTTCTTAGCACTGGTAAATCAACTGCAGATCGGACAGAGACTAAATCAGCGATGCTGCCCTTAAATCTTCGCTCCTCTGTCAACACGCTAATCAGATCTGCTCCACCCTCTTGATATTTTGCAGCAAGCATCTTTGGGTCAGTTATTGATGCTAATTCACCTTTACTAGGCGAGGCCCTCTTTACCTCTGCAATCAATCGCATGCCGGGCTGTATCAGAGATTTATAAGCTCCACGCAATTTAGGTGCATTTTCAATCTGCTCACGTAATTGGGTAATTGGTACAAATCTTTTTTCGACATCTTCAATAACACCATCAATAATTGCTTTTAACACATTTGAGTCATTCATCTGTCGGGTCGACTCCTTCTGAGAGTGAGTTCCATTTACTTTGCGGCTTTTTTTCATATTTACTCATCGATCCTCGCTTACTTAAACGAAGGATTAAGAATGCTGCAATGAAAATGATAATTAAACTTCCGATTATTGAACCTTTCATTTAGCACCAGCCATTGCATTAGCTGTGGCAATCGCTCCCAAGACTGCTGCTGCCTTATTAATACATTCTTGATTTTCAGATGCTGGATCTGAATCTGCCACGATGCCAGCTCCTGCTTGAACATAGGCAACACCATCTTTGATCACTGCAGTTCTTATTGCAATGCAGGCATCGATATTTCCTCTGAAATCAAGGTATCCAATAGTTCCACCATAAATACCGCGTCGAGTTGGCTCATGCTCTTCGATTATTTGCATAGCTCTAGGTTTTGGCGCACCAGATAATGTGCCAGCTGGAAAAACTGAGAACAAAGCCTCTATTGGTGAAGTTTTCGGTAATAGTTTTCCAACAACTGTCGAGACAATATGCATTACATGTGAATATTTCTCAATTTGCATAAATTGAGTGACCTCAACAGATCCTGGCTTACATACTCTGCCCAAGTCATTTCTACCTAGATCAACTAACATCAAGTGCTCAGCCCGTTCTTTTGGGTCCTTCAGAAGTTCATTAGCGATTATTTGATCCTGTTTGCTATCTACGCCTCGGGCTCTAGTCCCTGCGATTGGATGTATAACCACATCATCACCCGTCACCTTAACCAGTGCTTCTGGACTTGATCCAACAATTGATAAACCATCATTGAATCGAAACAGATACATGTACGGACTGGGATTTTGCTCACGCAGTACCTGATATAAATCAAATGGTTCAGCAATTGCTGGCATTGAAAATCTTTGTGACAAAACGACCTGGAAGGCTTCACCTGATTTGATCTCCTCCTTGATCAACTTAACCTTGGCGATATAGCTCTCGTCTGTTGTATTTCGATCAAACTGTGGAGATTTACGGCCTTGCACATCTAGTTGCCAATCCTGAATCGGTCTTGCTAAATCCTCTTCCATTTTATTTAATCGCTCAACAGCATTTTGATATGCCCAATCCACTCGCTCTGAACTACCGTCCCAATTTATGGCATTAGCAATCAAGGTAATTTCACCAAGATGATGATCAAAAACTGCCAGATCAGATGTGAGCATCATTGCTATTTCGGGAATCGCAACATCATTTTTCGAATTGTTGGATAATTTTTCAAGGCGTCGAACAATCTCATAACTTAAATAGCCCACAAGTCCACCAGTAAGTGGTGGTAAACCCTCTATCTTTGGCGACTTTAGGTGTGCAGTTGAAATTCTCAGTGCATCAAGGGGGTCGATGTCAGTGGGTGCTCCAGCTGGCATTACTCCTATCCAAGTCGCCAATCCATTTGCTTCACTTAAAGTTGCCTGGCTATTTACTCCAATAAAGGAGTATCGAGCCCAGATGCCTGACTCAGCTGATTCAAGTAAAAAAGTTCCGGATCTATGATTTGTTAATTTGCTGTATATAGATAACGGAGTTTGGCTTTTATCAGTAACTTTTCTCGATACGGGAATTACATTGAAGTTGCGAGCATACTCTCGAAACTTATCCAATGATAAATCTGCATCTTCCACTTGCCTATTCTGCCGTAAGTAGGCATCAGCTTGCACCGCTTATTTATAGCAAGTATCCAACGCCTCATTTAAGTTGATTTGGCCAGCATACAAAGCTTTTCCCACTACTACGCCATCAATTCCCATCTGACGTAACTTTGCTAAGTCAGTGAGCTTTCCAACTCCTCCACTTGAGACTAGTGATGCTGAACTCTTTTGCTGAATTTTCGAAAGCAGATGAAAATTAGGGCCGCTCATCGCCCCATCACTTTTATTTTCAGTGACCACCAAGCGAGAACATCCAGCTGCATCTAATTCGCCTATTTTTTCCCAAAGATCACCAACTACAATCTTGCTTCCTCTAGAAACCAACATCTCATCAGATATATCTAATGAGATACATACCCGTTCTGAGTGTGACTGGAGAATTGATTCAACCCATGCCATGTTGAGCAATGCAGATGTAGCTAGGTTGATCCACTTTGCTCTAGTAGATAAAGAGCGGTTAAGAATTTCTGGGTTGGATATGCCGCCTGATAGTTGTGTGTCTACCACAGATGAGTTAATTAAAGTTGAAATCAAATCAAAATTATCGCCTGTCAAATAAACAGCATCTAAATCGACTAAATGAATCCACCTACATCCAGCTGAGATAAATGAATCAATTACCTGCCTTGGCGTGCCTGTGTAATCATTTTTTGCAGAATCTAATCCTTGAGTAACTTGACCAGATTTAATATCAACGGCAGGTAAAAACTCAAGTGGCTTCATTTACCGCTCATACAACTAAACAATCTGGCCCTAAAACTGTTTTTAGATCTGCACTTAATCCGGGTGACGATGTCACTTTCAATGCCTCATCAAGTTTTAGAATAGTTTTTTTCTCTCCATCTATTAATCTCAAATGTACCTCTCTGGCGCCAGGATGTGACTTGAGAATTTCACTCATACGATCGATCACTGGTGGCGTGCATCGTGATGCCTCCATAGAAATAATTAATGGTCCAGTTGGTACTTGTTTCAAGTCTGGCAGAGTTAAATCTAGAGCTGAGATTCTAGGTGGCTCTTCGCGCTTATCAACTCGACCTCTAATTGCAACTATTCGGTCCTCCACCAGATTTACACCATGAGTTGAGTATGAGTTGGAGAAGAAAAGAACATCTACCGCTCCCTCTAAGTCTTCCACCGTCACGATTGCCCAAGGAGTTCCCTGTTTGGAAACTTTTCTTTGAATCTGAGTAATTAATCCGCCGATGTTCACTATTTGATCATGAGCTGCTTCAGATAATTGACTAATCGAAAAGTCAGCGATCGATCGCAAAATATGCTCCACGCCCAGCAACGGATGATCTGAAACATACAAACCCAACATTTCTCGTTCATAACTAAGCAACATCATTTTCTCCCACTCACTTTGTGGAATATCAAGATCTACCCCAGAAACTGCTGAACCAGAATTTTCTAACCCAAATAAATCAAATTGACCGATGGCTTCTGCCCGCTTGCTTTCAGTCACAGCATCTAATGCCTCTAAGAAGACCATCATTAATCCACGTCTTGTGTGATTTAACGAGTCAAACGCGCCAGATTTAATCAGCGATTCGATTGTTTTCTTGTTGCACACATGCGAATCAACCTTTGTCAAAAAATCACCAAAACTTAGATACTTACCCTTGGTTTTTCGGTTCTCTATTATTGATGCAACTACATTTTCTCCAACATTTCTAATTGCAGTCAGACCAAATCTAATATCCTTGCCACGTGGGGTATAACCAGAGTCAGATTCATTCACATCTGGAGGTAAAACCTTAATCCCCATGCGTCGACATTCATTTAGATAAAGAGCGCTTTTATCTTTATCATCACGAACACTAGTAAGAAGTGCTGCCATATACTCAGTTGGGTAATTTGCTTTCAAATATGCAGTCCAGAATGAAAGTAGACCATAACCAGCACTGTGGGCTCTATTAAATGCATAATCAGAAAATGGAATCAGAGTTTGCCAGAGTTTTTCAATGGCATCCTCTGAGAAACCATTGGCTTTCATTCCTTCTTCGAAGTGAACTTTTTCTTTATCTAGAATCTTTTTATCTTTTTTACCCATCGCCTTTCGCAATAAATCAGCTCGTCCAAGTGTGAAACCAGCCACCTTCCGAGCAATTGCAAGTACCTGCTCCTGGTAAACAATTAATCCATATGTGTCTTTAAGAATTTCATTTAACGGCTTATCTAGTTCCGGATGGATTGCCACCGGAACCTTGCGACCATTTTTATAATCTGCGTACTTGTTGTGTGAATCTTCACCCATAGGACCTGGTCGATACAAAGCAATAACTGCCGCTATATCTTCAAAACTGTCTGGTGCCATGGATCTTAAAAGTGATCTGATCGGCGCACTATCTAATTGGAATACACCAAGAGTGTCACCCTTTGAAAGCAGATCAAAGGTTTTTTGGTCCTTTAATGGCAATGTCTCCAAGACGACAGTTTTGCCTAGATTTTTCTCAATATTAATTAAGCAATCATCAAGCACCGATAAATTTCTAAGTCCAAGAAAGTCCATCTTAAGTAAACCAGTGGCTTCGCATGCCCCCATATCAAACTGAGTAATAATTGCGCCATCAGATTCTCGGCGATGAATTGGTATTACATCCAGTAACGGCTCCTTACTGAGAATGACGCCGGCAGCGTGAACCCCCCACTGCCTTTTTAAGCCTTCAATTCCTAATGCTGTATCGACGATTCTTTTGGAATCAGGATCTGATTCGTAGAGATTACGAAATTCAGATGCCTCGCCATACCTTTCATCATCCATATTGAAAATTCCTGATAGCGATATGTCCTTGCCCATTACTGAAGGTGGTAGTGATTTGGTTAAGCGCTCACCCAATGCATATGGAAAGCCCAATACTCGTGTTGAATCTTTTATTGCCTGCTTTGACTTAATCGTTCCATAAGTGATTATTTGTGCCACCCGGTCATCGCCATACTTAGTAGTTGCATATGCGATCATCTCTGATCGCCGCCTTTCATCAAAGTCCAAATCAATATCTGGCATTGAGATACGTTCTGGATTTAGAAATCTTTCAAACAACAATCCAAACTCAATTGGGTCTAATCCAGTGATACCCAAGGCATATGAAACCAAGGAGCCTGCAGCTGATCCTCTGCCAGGGCCAACTCGAATTCCAACCTTTCTAGCGTGATTACAAAGATCAGCCACGACCAAGAAGTAGCCGGGAAATCCCATCTTTATCATTACATCAAGTTCAAAGTTAAGTCGCTCTTGGTATTCGGCACTAACTTGGCCATTTAACTTTTGAGTTAAACCCTTATTTGCCTCCTTAATTAACCAGCTATCCTCACTCTCCCCAGCAGGAACTGGAAATTGGGGTAATAGATTCTCTCCCTCACGCATTGTGGTGTCGCAGCGTTGCGCAATTAGAAGTGTGTTGTCACATGCTTGTGGAAAATCCCTAAATAATTCACGCATTTGTTTGGCAGTTTTTAAGTAAAACTCAGAATTATCAAATTTAAATCGTTTTGGATCAGCCAGGGTTGAGCCAGATTGAATGCACAGCATTACCTCATGAGCGGCTGCATCTTTATGGTGTGTGTAGTGCAGATCATTGGTTGCCAAAAGCGGCAAATTCAACTCTTTGCCAAGCTTTATCAAATCGCTTAACACCCGTTTTTCAATATCTATCGAGTGATCCATAATCTCAAGAAAGTAATTTTCGGCACCGAAAATATCCCTCATTTTTGATGCAGCGTTCAAAGCTTCTTTGTATGCGCCCATTCGTAATCGAGTTTGAATTTCACCCCCAGGGCAGCCCGTGGTTGCAATAATCCCCTTGGAGTACTTTGAAAGTAACTCTTGGTCCATTCGCGGCTTGTAGTAAAAACCTTCAAGAGAGGCAAGTGATGAGAGTTTGAAGAGATTTGATAAGCCTTGATTATTCTCAGCTAGCAGTGTCATATGGGTGTATGCACCGCCACCGGAAACATCATCCTCTCCACCTTCAGCCCATTTGACCCTACGTTTATCAAATCTGGATTCTGGTGCGACATATGCTTCAATTCCAATAATGGGTTTCACCCCAGATGCTTTTGCTAACTTGTGAAATTCAAAAGCGCCAAAGACATTTCCATGATCTGTAATTGCAATAGCTGGCATCTCTTGCCGTGCTACCTCAGCGACTAACTCAGAAATTTTTGCAGCACCATCTAGCATCGAGTATTCGGTGTGCACATGAAGATGCACAAAACCCTCAGTGGTTTTTGTGGCTTCTGTTGAATTAGGCATGGGTGGTGAGATTACTACTGAGCGATATTTCTAGCGTGAAATATCTGAAAGAACCTCTAATGAGCGTGTCAGGTCGGCTGGATACTCGGCTGTGAAGGTAAGGCGCTGCCCATTTGCCGGGTGATCAAAACCAATCTGTTTGGCATGTAGCCAGGGCCTTGAGATATCTAATCGTTTCGCTAAGGCTGGATCAGCACCGTAGGTCAGATCGCCAACAAGAGGATGATGCAAAGCTGATAGGTGCACCCTAATTTGATGTGTGCGGCCAGTTTCAAGTTCAATTTCTAACAAGGTAACTGCTGGAAAAACTTCTATTGTTTTGTAATGGGTAATGCTTGGCTTGCCATTGGCTACAACTGCAAATCTATAATCTTCTCTTGGGTGACGATCTATCGGTGCATCAATTGTGCCCACGGTGGGATCTAAATGACCCTGTGCCAACGCGTGATACACCTTTGCAACTGTTCTATTTCTAAATTGATCCTTTAGATTTGCATAAGCAACTTCATTTTTCGCAACTACCATTAAGCCTGAAGTTCCAACATCCAGACGGTGTACTACACCTTGGCGCTCAGCGGCGCCGGAGGTTGCAAGTTGATAACCAGCAGCAAATATGGCACCCACCACCGTTGCGCCTTGCCAGCCAGGGCTTGGGTGGGCGGCAATACCTACTGGCTTATCGATAACTATCAAATACTCATCATCATAAACAACTTTCAACCCATCTATTGGAGTCGCCACTAATTTAGCTGCAGTTTTAGCAGCTGGGAGCAAAATCTCTAATTGATCATTTGAACCAACTCGATCTGACTTGCCTACCGGTTTTCCTGCAATTGTTACTTCACCTGATTCAATTAAACCGACTACAACATTACGAGAAAGCCCGAGCAATCTTGAAAGAGCAGCATCTACTCGTTCCTGATTTAAACCCTCAGGAATTGAAATGCTTCGAAGCTCACGATCACTCACTTTGAAGGCTCATTCTTACTAAAAGGAATATTTCGCCAACTAAGTATTGCAATTGATAACGCCGCACTAACCACAGCCATATCCGCAATATTGAAGACTGGCCAGTTTGGAATTTGAATCCAATCAACAACTTCACCTTGAAATGCCCCTGGATTTCTAAATATTCGATCAGTTAGATTTCCAAATATCCCGCCTAGTGCCAGCCCAAGAGCCACCGCCCAGCCAGTTGAGGTAACTTTCCTTGCGTAGTAGAAAATTGATGCAGCGACGATCATGGCGAAAGATGACAAAAATATTGTTCCGCTACTGGCAAGACTAAATGCTGCCCCAGAGTTAAAGACCAGCTTTAACTGTAAGAAGTTCCCTAAAATCTGTTTTGGCTGACTAGTTAAATACTCGATAGCTAGAGTTTTTGTAACATAATCCAAGCCAAATACAATTAAAGCGGTAACCGCCAACCATTTTCGCTGAGTTAAGTTCAGCGTCGTTCCTCTTTCTGCTTACAGACCATACAAAGTGTTGCGCGTGGGAAAACTTGTAATCTTGCTTTGCCAACAAAGTTGCCACACTCTTCGCATTTGCCATAGGTTTTATTTTCGATACGCTCTAAAGCACGCTCTGTTTGTTGAACCATATCTCGAGCGTTATAAACTAGAGACATTTCGTGCTCACGTTCAAAGGTTTTTGCTCCAGCATCGGCTTGATCATCGCCAGAACCAACACCTGCTGCCTCCACAAGATCTTCCATCTCGGCTTCAGCGGTTTCTAACTCTTTCCTTAATCGAACTAAGTCCTTGGAGAGTTCAACTTTGATGGCTTTAAGTTCAGCAGCACTCCAAGCATTCTCACCAGATTGAACCACTAGTGGCGCTGGTGCACCTTTAATGGGCTTTAGAGCTGCGGCTTTTTTTGATTTCAACACTGGCTTTGGGGGCGGCAACATAACTAATCGACGTTCTTCGACAACAGGCATAGCGTTGGCATTAGGAATTGTGGAGGTAACAGAAATAGTCGTGGAAGAACCAGATGTGGAAGTTTGAAGTTTTGCCGGAAAGGGTTTTCCAGGACCTTTTTTAAAGTTATTTTTTTTAGCCAAAGAAGGTTTTACGATATTTGGCGAACGCTTAGCCGCTTTTTTTGCTGCCTTTTTTGGTACAGCTTTTTTCGGTTGAGCTTTTTTGCTTACCTTCTTTAATGCCTTTTTCACCGAAGATTTAACACTCTTGCTTGATGATTTTTTTGATTTTGTCTTGATAGCCACGATACCCCCTGAAGGGGGAAAGGTTATGGCTTGGCCCAAGTAATTACCAACCGCCACCCCCGTGAGCAATACTCAGTCGAAGAAATGGATTGATCCCGCGTTAGAATGCGGGGTGGATATGAATAAGAAGCGCACAATTAATACCTTGCCTGCGCAAATTGATCTGCCCACAATGGAGCTAGGAATTTTAGATTTTTGGAGCCAAAATCAAATATTTGAAAAGTCCGTTGAGATTCGGAATGGCGCACCAAGGTGGAGCTTCTACGAGGGCCCACCAACAGCAAATGGAAAACCTGGCACCCACCACATAGAAGCTCGAGTATTTAAAGATCTCTTCCCAAGATTTCAAACCATGAAAGGTAAGCAAGTAATCCGTAAAGCTGGTTGGGATTGCCATGGTCTGCCAGTTGAAAT